>JAABUZ0100004652.1_pt1 | contig 18735 bp, 20 predicted proteins | sample 5562091 | NCBI WGS metagenome assembly JAABUZ01 (sample SAMN12813069, study PRJNA571459) | rock metagenome | isolation source: Antarctica rocks | place: Antarctica: Victoria Land, Linnaeus Terrace sud | collected 2015-12-21 | reverse complement strand
ACGAAATCTCGAAAAGCGCGTTGGATCTGGCCTGGCACATCGTGGCCACGGAAATGCTTTTTATGGCGGCTCTGCCCATGGGCGAGTTCGATTTCAGCCCCAAGCCTCTCCCGAACTCCATCAAAAACTCGGCAAACCTGACGGTCTGGTACACAGACAATTTTCAGGCGCATTTCGACCAACTGACGAAGCTCTCGGAGGGCCAGTTGCTCAAGATCGTAGGCTTTCGGGGGCTGTTTCAGCTTCCCGCAGTGATGTACCTGGATTTCCTGCTGCATCACTCCGTCCATCATCGCGGACAATTGTCGATGTATCTGCGGCCGATGGGAGCGAAAGTGCCCGCGATCTACGGGGGAAGCTACGACTCGGAGGCTCGCAAGGCCAAGCAAGAACGTGCTTGAACTTCCTGTCTAAGGAGCAGTTGATGAGCACGCCGGTACCAACAGTGCAGCAGCCGCGCTCTTATTTTTGGCGATCCGTGCTGGAAGCGGTTCGCGGCACGCACCAGGATTTCACGGCAGGTCCCATTAGCCGCGCTATCTTTCTGCTCGCGACGCCGATGGTGCTGGAGATGTTGATGGAATCTCTGTTCGCCATTGTCGATATGTTCTGGGTTACGCGTCTTGGAGCGAATGCCGTCGCCACGATTGGGCTGACCGAGTCGATGCTCACGATTGTGTTCTCGATTGCCTTTGGCGTGAGCATGTCTACAACCGCGATGGTTGCGCGCCGGATTGGTGAAAAGGACACTGCGGGAGCAACGACGGCCGGCGCTCAATCGATTCTTTTGGGCGGCGGTATTGCGCTTGTCATGGGCCTACCCGGCGTTCTGTTTGCGCCGCAACTGCTGGCGCTGATGGGCGGCTCGCCGCAACTCGTCGTCAGCGGTCAGCATTACACAGCCGTTGCATTCGGCAGCAGCTTGATTATCATGCTGCTTTTTCTGAATAACGCCATTCTTCGCGGGGCGGGGGATGCCGCTGCCGCCATGCGCGTGCTCTGGCTTTCAAACATCATCAACCTAGTGCTCGACCCCTGCTTTATCTTCGGACTGGGGCCCTTTCCGAAGTTGGGCGTCACGGGCGCGGCCGTGTCCACGCTGATTGGACGAAGCTTCGGTGTTCTTTATCAGTTCTGGCTATTGGCGCGCGGAAGCAGCCGCATCACAATCCGCTTTGCTGATCTGCGGGTTGTGCCGCGCGTGATCAGGTCGCTTGCCCGCGTGTCGGCGACCGGGATCGCGCAGTTTGCCGTGGGACAGACCAGTTGGATTGTGCTGGTGCGGATGGTCAGCTCGTTTGGAGCCGCCGCCGTAGCAGGCTACGCTATTGGTATTCGTGTTTTCCTGTTTGTGCTGCTTCCATCCTGGGGGCTGAGCGGAGCCGCCGCCACCATGGTGGGGCAGAATTTGGGTGCGGGCAAGCCGGAGCGGGCGGAACGCGCTGTTTATCTGACCGGCTTCTACAACATGCTTTTTCTCGGCTTGGTTTCCCTGATATTTATTGCTGCCCCGCACATCATTGTTGACCGGTTCACAACGGATATAAGAGTGGCGCCGTACGCCGTGGACTTTCTGCGGATCATCGCATTCGGTAATTTGGCCTACGCCTTTGGCATGGTAATGGTGCAGGCGTTGAACGGCGCTGGCGACACGGTAACGCCTACGGTCATTAATATCATCGGCTACTGGTTTATAGAGGTACCGCTCGCCTATTTGCTGGCTTTCCGATGGAACATGCAGGCGCGCGGGGTTTTTATTACAGTACCGACGGCGCAACTTGTTATTACTTTGATCAGTCTTGCCGTCTTTGTTCGCGGCGGGTGGAAGCGGAGAACAATCTGAAAGCCCGAGACGTTGGGATTATCTCTGACACGCACGGTCTGCTGCGGCCGGAGGCTGTCGATGCTCTCCGTTCATCGGAGCTGATTATTCATGCCGGCGATGTCGGTTCGGAGGAGGTGCTGGAGCGTTTGCGGGAGATCGCTCCGGTTGTCGCGGTTCGCGGTAATGTCGATACTGCTGTTTGGGCCGACAAACTTCCAATGACGACCGCAGCCGAAACTGCGGAGAGACGGATTTGGGTATTGCACGACCTTTCCTGTCTCGATATCCATGCAGTCGGCGATGATTTCGGAATGGTTGTTTATGGGCATTCGCATCAGCCCTGTCAAGGAACGAGAGCAGGAGTGATTTATCTGAATCCGGGCAGCGCCGGTCCACGTCGCTTTCGATTGCCGGTGAGTGTTGTTCGCGCTGACTTTGGCGTAAACCCGCCGGAGATTCGTTTCATGGATCTCCTGACCGGGAGAAGTTTCATTCCATGAACGAGTGGATAGAGATGGGGCCGAATGCCTCGCTCTGGGCCAGAGAGATCCGGCCACGCTTTACCATTTCGAGTAATGCGAGAAAGAGACTGATTCGCGCCTGATGGGAAGATTGAAGCAGAAATAGCCTGTCGGCGCTGTCAATGGAAAATCCATGATGGGCGAGCCATTGTGAAAGCCATTGCAGTTGCTCCGCTACCGTAACGGTTGAAGGGGATATCAGATAACAGGAATCGGCACAAAGCGTCTGCTGGACCTCGTTGAGCAGAACCATCAAATCCAGCAGCGACAACTCCGTAGGCGCTGGGAGCGAGCCGTCCTTTTCATGCGCTTTCGCTTCAACTGTTTTCCTATTGCGCTGCGTGCGCTCCCCACGTTCTAGTACGCGAATGACTTCCTGACGCGGGTCCTCCTCAGTTCCGGTAAAAGCGGGGTCGCGCGGCAGCAGAAGCCGTGATTTCCACTGAATGAGGGAAGCGGCAATCTGCATGAAGTCGCCTGCCCCATTGAGATCGAGAGTATTGACATGGCTAATGTACTGATCTACCACGGAAGCGAGCGGAACTTGCTCCAGGGAAATGGCTCCGTTACTAAGATGCGTCAGAAATTGGTCGATTGAACCCGCCCAGCCATGTGGATAATCACCAAAAGAAGGCAGATGCAGGAGCCACTCCGCCGCTAGGGGCAGCGGGACTGCTTCATCCGGCGATGGTGGAAGCGCTGACATGGTCGAAAGCTGTTAAGCGCTGTTCAAGAGCCTGCCAATCTTCTTTGCAGGTTTCAAGCAGTATCCAGATCTGCCTGCAAAGATCGCGCAGGTTCTCGGTTTCCACAACGAGCCTGCCGGATGTCACTTGAATCGTTTCAGGAAGGCGCTCCAGTGTGCGGCGTTCAACGCCACGCACATCCGGAAAACGGAAATTTTCAGCTTCCGCATGCAATCGTCGCACTTGGCTGGCCGCGTGAGGCGGGTATTCGGGAGAATCCGAAGGCAAGAACGCCTCCAGTTCACAAATCAAATGCTCTCGATCAACCAGGAAAGTCTTGCCGGCTTGTTCGCCGCCGAGTTGGTGCATCAGCCGTATGGCCGTGCGGCGGTGAATCTTCAGCAGTTGTTCCAGTGCGGCCCGGTCAACGACTTTGGCGCGCATGGCCCGTAACTGCTGAAGGGCATTGGGAATGAGAGAAGTCCAGTCGCTTGGCTTCGGCATAGATTTTATTATAAAGTCACAGTTGTGACACCACACATTTAAATGACTTTGCAGCAGTTTTCAGGGAGAGATTCATATATGCTGGTTACAACTCATAAAGGAAGTTATGAGACGTTATTCTGGTTATGGAACTAATGGATGGCGCAGCCAAAAGCACTCAGACTCAATTGGCTGAAGTTGTCCTTTCACACTCCACGGGAAACATACCGGTTCCGGCATTGATTGCTGAGGCAGGGGAACAGACGCGGGAACGATTCTTTGAGTTTTTTGCCGCGCAGATCCGCAATCGCAACACGCGCAGCGCTTACTTACAAGCAACGCACCAGTTTTTTGTTTGGTGCGATGCGCAGCGGCTCTCGCTTATCCAGATCCGGCCAGTACACGTCGCCGCGTATATCGAAGGAAAGCAGCGGGAATTGAGTGCTCCTTCCATTAAGCAGCACTTAGCTGGTTTGCGGGTGCTGTTCAACTGGCTCGTTCTTGGTCAAGTGATCCCCAATAATCCTGCTCTCTTTGTAAAAGGTCCGAAGTTTAGCCGCCAAGTGGGCGTCACGCCCATTCTGGAAGCCGAACAAATGAGGCAATTGCTCGACTCGATTGAAAGCACATCTGTTAAGGGCTTGCGTGATCGCGCCGCCATCGCCCTGATGGTTTATACATTCGCGCGGGCAAGCGCGATTACCTCGCTGCGGCGCGCGGACTATCGGACGGCGGGAAAACGGTCTCAACTTCGCCTGCAGGAGAAGGGCGGAAAAGAGAAACTTCTGTGGCTGCATCACAGAGCAGAAGAGTATCTGGATCGATATTTGGAAGCGGCGGAAATTACGTACGGGGAAGCGCCGCTATTCCAAAGCATGGATAAACGGCATCGGTTGACAGGGCAGCCCATGGATCGGCGTGACTTGCTGCGCGCCGTCAAACAACGCTGCGCGCATGCCGGACTGCCCGACACCATCTGCAATCACAGCTTCCGGGGAACCGGAATCACGGTATTCCTGCAAAATGGCGGGTCCTTGGAAGTGGCGCAGGATATTGCGAACCACTCCGACCCGCGCACGACAAAGCTGTACGACCGGCGCAAGGACCTAGCAACACTGAGCGAGATCGAGCGCCGGATCGCCTTCTAAGCGGGTGATACACTCAGATGTGCGGACGCGGATTCTTGGTGTTATTCCCGCCCGGTTTGCCTCCTCCCGGTTCCCCGGAAAAGCTCTCGCCCCTCTAGCTGGAAAATCAATGGTTCAGCACGTATGGGAGCGCGCGAATCAGTCACATTATTTGCAGGGTCTCCTCGTTGCGACCGACGATGAGCGTATTGCTTCCGTGGTTCGTGGATTTGGCGGGCGCGCGCGCATGACGAGCGCCGATCATCTTTCCGGAACGGACCGGCTGGCTGAGGTAGCTTCTGCGGAGCAGGCCGATCTTTACGTGAATATACAAGGTGATGAACCGTTGATTGACCCCGGAGCGATCGATGCGGCGATTCTTTCCGTGCATGGCGATGAGAGTGTCTCGATGGGCACGCTGAAGAAGACCATTACTGATCCCACTGATGTTGTAAATCCGAACGTGGTGAAAGTCGTCACCAATCTTCTGAACGATGCGATCTATTTTTCACGTTGCCCGATTCCGTATGAGCGCGACGGGCGTCACAGCTTGCCTCTTTATGCAAAGCACATCGGCCTTTATGTCTACCGGCGTGATTTTCTGCTGGCGTATCCCGATTTAACGGTGGGACCACTGGAAACAGCGGAGCGTTTGGAGCAACTGCGGGCGCTGGAAAACGGCTACAAAATTCGCGTGGTGCCGACGGAATATGAATCGCTCGGCGTGGACACGCCGGAGGATTTGGAACGGGTGAATCAGCTTTTTTCGCGAACTTTCGTTTGAGGAGCTAATGGCTAAGTACATTTTCGTCACGGGCGGCGTCGTTTCGTCGTTGGGGAAGGGAATCGCGGCTGCCTCTATCGGCTGCCTTTTAGAAAGTCGCGGTTTGCGGGTCACACTGCAGAAGTTCGATCCTTATCTGAATATCGATCCGGGAACGATGAGTCCTTTTCAGCATGGAGAGGTATTCGTCACCGACGATGGCGCGGAAACAGATTTGGATCTGGGACATTATGAGCGCTTCACGCATGCCCCGTTGACGCAGAGCAACAACCTGACGTCGGGCCGGATTTATGAGAACATCATCACGCGCGAACGCCGGGGCGATTATCTCGGAAAGACGGTGCAGGTGATCCCGCATGTGACGAACGAGATCAAGGCCGCGTGCCGGAAAGTAGCTGCTGACGTGGATGTCGCGATCGTGGAGATCGGCGGCACGGTGGGCGACATTGAATCGCTGCCTTTTATTGAGGCGATCCGCCAGATGCGGCACGAGGAAGGGCGCGAAAACACGCTCTTTATCCATCTGACGCTGGTGCCGTGGATCGCGGCCGCGCAGGAACTGAAGACCAAGCCGACGCAGCACAGCGTGAAAGAACTCCGGGCCATTGGTATTCAACCGGACATGCTGTTTTGCCGTTCGGAGCGTTCCCTGCCGGAAGAGGTAAAGGAAAAAATCGCGCTGTTTTGCGATGTCGATGTCAGCGGCGTCATTACGGCCAAGGATGTTGACTCGGTCTATGAAATTCCGCTCGTCTTTGCCGACCAGCGCGTGGATGAAAGCATCCTGCGCATGCTGAACATGCAGGCCGGTCCGCGCAACATGATGCGTTGGACCGAAATGCTCGAACGCATGGGGAATCCGGTTCGCGAAGTCACCATCGGGCTGGTGGGCAAGTATGTCGAATACGAAGACTCGTACAAGAGCCTAAAGGAAGCGCTTCTCCATGCCGGGATTGCCCAGCAGGCGCGCGTGAATATCGAGTGGATTGAATCGGAGCGCATGGAATGGCCCGCTTGCCGAAGTTTGCTGCGGCGTTACGACGGCATCTTGGTTCCGGGTGGATTTGGCAAGCGCGGCATAGAAGGCATGTTGAATGCGATCCGGTGCGCGCGGGAAGATAAAGTTCCGTATTTTGGAATCTGTCTCGGCATGCAGACCATGGTGATCGAATTTGCCCGAAATGTGTGCGGACTCCCTGGCGCTGATTCAACCGAGTTCAACCAGAATACGCCCTATCGCGTCATCTATAAGCTGCGTGAGTTAAAGGGCGTCGATGAACTGGGCGGCACCATGCGCTTAGGCGCGTATCCATGCCGTCTCGCGGAAGGCAGTTGGGCGCGGCAGGCGTATGGAACGGCGGATATCAGCGAACGTCACCGTCATCGCTACGAGTTCAACCGGGAGTTTGAAGCAACACTGACACAACATGGCCTGCGGCTGACGGGTCAGACTCCGGATGGGGTTTACGTGGAGATTTGCGAGCTGCCCGATCATCCGTGGTATCTCGGATGTCAGTTTCATCCTGAGTTCAAGTCCAAGCCGCTGGAGCCGCATCCGCTGTTTACTTCGTTTCTGAGAGCCGCCTTGGTCCATCGGGAACAAAAGGAATTAACAGCGGAAAGAGAATCGGCGGCGCTTACGGCTGAGTACTCACACGTTCGATGAGCGTGACGGTCATTGTTAGCCAAGGAGCGGGTGAAGTCCAATTTGGAAATGAAGCGCCCCTCTCCTTGATTGCCGGTCCGTGCGTGATTGAAAGCGAAGAGCATGCCCTGCGAATGGCGGCTTCTGTTCGCGATATGGTTGGCCCATTTGTTTTCAAAGCCTCTTTCGATAAAGCAAACCGCAGCAGCCTGGGTTCGTATCGTGGCCCCGGCGTCGTGGAAGGCGTTCGCATTTTGAAGAAGGTCAGGAGTCTGGGTTTGCCGGTCTTGACCGATATTCACGAGCCTGCCCAGGCCGAAATGGTTGCCGAAGCGGTAGACATCTTGCAAATTCCCGCTTTTCTTTGCCGGCAGACTGATTTGCTGGTCGAAGCAGGCAAGACAGGCCGGGCGGTCAATATCAAGAAGGGGCAGTTCGTTTCACCCGCCGATATTCACCACGCCGCCGAGAAGGTGGCTAGTACCGGCAACAACCGGATCATTCTCACGGAACGCGGCTCGTCTTTCGGTTATAACAACCTTGTCGTGGACATGCGCGGCCTGCGCATCATGGGCGAAAGCGGGTACCCGGTGGTGTTTGACGCCACCCACAGCGTGCAACTGCCGGGAGCAGCGGGAAGCTCGTCAGGAGGTCAACCGCAATTCATTGAGCCATTGGCCCACGCCGCGACCGCAACCGGCATCAGCGGCGTGTTCGTGGAGGTGCATGACCGCCCCGAAAAAGCCTTGTCGGATGGAGCCAACGCGCTGCGGCTCGATCTGTTGGCTGGATTTTGGGAACGTCTCACAGCCATTGACCGGGTGGTAAAGGGATTCAATATTCAACCACGCTTGTAGCTTCTACTGGTCATGACGGAACCCCGAACCGGTTTTCGACGTTTATCGTCACAAGCGCCGATCTATGGGGCCTGAGAAGTATCCGTTTCGCTCCAGTTCTCAAGTATCAAAGGAGCCAGGATTCGCTGGTAGTGACGGGTGTTGTTGGTAACCAGAACCGCAGTGACGGCCAGGGAATGCGCCGCGATCATCATGTCTAGTTCACCGATAAGTTGACCTGTAGTAACGAGCTGGTGGCGAATCTCAGCATAGAAGTCCGCAGCTTCGGCGTTCCAGGGCAGCACCCGGACAATTGTGAGGAATTGGCGCACGCCAACGTGAAGTTTATGATTAGGCGAAAGACGTTTCAGCCCGTAGAGCAGTTCAGCACGAGTTATCGCTGATACGCACACCCTGGATGGCTCGATAGCCGACAGCTTTGACTTTATCTCTGGAGACCGTTCTTTAATAATGTAGCTGGAAATATCTGTGTCGAGCATGTAAAGTCTGCTCACGATTCGTCGCTAAAAAGATGACGATCCTGGGGAAGCACATTCATGGGGCGTTCTGCCATGAATTCATTCGGCGCGTTAACAGCATGCATCATCTCGAAGAAACCTCGCCATGCTTGTGCCCCCGGTTTGTCGGACAACACTACGTCGCCCGTGACTTCGTCACGCGTCGCATAAACCTCGCTACCGCCAAATTGAAACTCAGCCGGTAACCGGACGGCCTGACTGGAGCCATTCTTGAACAGTTTGGCGACACGTGTTTTCGGCATAGAATAGCCTCCTGTGACTTGAAGTATATACTACAATGTATACAATCTTCCTGCTTGAATGGTTTCCTGTTTCTACATTTTGAGACAACACTGGGGGATCATTGCACGTCGTATGATGTGAAGCGTATGTGGTCTCGTGTTCGTGAACGTCGTCGGAATCAGCGTGGTTTCTCGCTGATCGAACTCTTAATCGTAATTGCCATCATCCTGATCATTCTGTCGATAGCGCTGCCCAAGATGAGCCAATCGCAGATGCATGCGCGGGAGATGGGCGCCATTGCCACGCTGAAAACAATTAATACTGTTCAGATTCAATACCAGTCCCAATTCGGGCAATATGCGACATCCCTGTCGCAACTGGGTCCGCCCGCCGGAGCAGGCAGCAACGAAGGCGCCCAGGCGGCTAATCTTATTTCCTCCACTCTGTCGAGCGGGTCCACTAACGGGTATAACTATACGGTGACGCAAACTCCCACTGGTTACGCCGTGCTCGCCGTGCCGAAGGTATACAACAATACAGGCCGCCGGAGCTTTTATTCCGACCAATCCGGTATCGTTCGCGAAAGCGCAACGCAGGAACCGGCGACCGCGAACAGCCCTGAAATGAAGTAACGTTTTCTTGTGCGATGGTTGCGGTTTAGCCTTTATCTCGTTCTCGCGGTCTCCCCGATCCGCGCTGCCGGGGAGCCGAGTGCTACCGACTTTTCGGTGGCGGTTCAGCACCTTTCGCTCGATCCGGAACAAACTTACCGTGTTCGCGACCTGCACCTTACGCGCGGCGATATTAAGTTCTATCTGTCCGAAGGCGTGCTGTCGTTTACCAGGCCTGTTGCCGGTCATACGGTCGCCGCTGTCTTCACGACACAAGGCGTGGAAGCGGGCGATGCCGAGGTGATCGTGCTGCCGCCTCAACGCAGTGAAAGAGTGTTGTTGGCCTCCTTTACGAAAAGCCCAAATCTGAACGAGCATTTTGGGTCGGCGGCTTTTTTCTTTTCTGATAACACAGCCGGTGAACTAATTCGGCAGATAAGGGAAACTGCCGCTCCTAAAGCGCCGCAACTGCTTGCGCCGCTGCAATCATCGGTGGAGCCGGTTCTGCGCAATATCAGCGCGACAGTGGAGCTTCGTCTGATTGAGTCCGCCCTTGACCGGCATCGGTCGGATCGGGGCTTTTTCTTTTCCGTGATTGCCGGCCGTCAATTGGGCGCGTTCCAGGCGCTCTATGACCCGGATCTTTTTGAGCCCGTTAGCCTTGCGAAAACTGGCGAGGGTTCGGGTGGAAACGCCGTTCAGCTTTGGACTTCCTTTCGTCCGCGTCGCGCGGCGGCGTTTGTCCCTCCGCCTTCCAGATTTAACGGCTATAAGATCGACGGCACGATCGATTCCGCCTTGGCGCTATCCGCCCTGGTCGAATTTCGCTACCGGGCTGACGAAGAGTGCGGGCGCGTGCTGCGGTTTGATTTGTCCGACCGGTTGCGAGTCACTGCCGCGCAAATCGACAACCGGCCCGCAGAAGTGTTTGAGCGAAAAGTGACGGGGTCCGCCGGTCAGCGCGAAACCGGCGGCGCTTTTCTCCTGGTATCGGACGAACCGATAGGCGCGGGTGAGCACACCGTCAAGGTGGCTTATACCGGCTCGGTGATTCAGCAGACGTCTTCCAAAACCTTTTTCATTGATGATCGGACGACGTGGCTCCCGCATGACGGCACCATGCAAACCACTTTCGACCTTACGTTCCACTGCCCGGAATCCCTGCGCTTAGTCTCCACCGGTGAACTGCTCAGTGATGAAGTGTCGAACGGAACGCGCACGGTTCATCGCCGGTCAACCTACCCGGAAGCTTTAGCGGGCTTCAATCTGGGCGAGTTCCAGCTTGCTGTTGATGAATCAGGACAGTACCGGGTGGAGTCTTATGCCAACGGCACGGAAGCGGCGCAAGCTAAATTCATCGCCAAAGAAGCCGCCGGTATTCTCGACTATTACACCCGCGTCTGGCAGCGCCTCCCCGCGCGTACTCTGGCGGTTTCTCCCATTCCCGGCTACTTCGGGCAGGGCTTTCCGGGACTGATCTATTTATCAACGATCTCCTTTATCCGCGAGGGAGACCGGCCAGCCGCCTTGCGTAACCCGCGCATGAAATCATTTTTTTCTCAGATGCTGCTGCCGCATGAGATTGCCCATCAGTGGTGGGGAAATTTGGTCGTTTCGGCGGATTATCGAACAGACTGGCTGGTGGAAGCGTTGTCCAGCTATTCAGCGCTTCAGTACCTGGAAACATCCTACGGCAAGGCGGTCGTTCACTCCACGCTCGATCAGTATCGTGAGGACCTGCTGAGAATTGAGAATGGCAAACCGGTGGAACAGGCTGGCCCCATCGATTTGGGGACTCGACTGATGAACTCTGCCGGAAATGGAGCATGGAACACGATCACTTATGAAAAGGGAGCCTGGATTATCCATATGTTGCACATGCGCCTGGGCGATGATCGCTTCCATAAATTGCAATTGGCATTAATTAAGAACTTCCAGGCGCGTCCGATCACGAATGAAGAATTTCGCCAAACTGTTGCATCCGTTGCGCCTTTGGATCAGCCGGATAAGGATTTGTCGCTGTTCTTTGAAACTTGGGTCTACAACACCGGCATCCCGTATCTTGCCCTGCAACAGGGACCTGATGGTTGGAACCTGATTGTTTCCCATGTAGACGAAGATTTTACTGCTGATATTCCCTTGCAATGTCAGGGGAAGAATCAGGCGAACAAAACTTTCTGGATCAGAGCGAGCGCTGGATCAAACCCCGCCACAAAATTGCCGAAACTCTTGGCTTGCACGCTTCCCGACGAGAACCACTTTCTTTATACTCATTAGCATCTGGTTGTAGAAGCTTTATAGTATCTGGCATTTTTTCATATCCGGACTTGTAATCTATCTTATTCATAGAGTTTCAATTCTCCGGTAAACTTTTAGCCGCGAGACCCGTTATGGGTAACAGAAAGCCTATGACGGGCGCAATTGCAGGACAGTTAGAGGGGAGAGTCCACGTCGACGTAGATCTGAGCGACTTCGGCAGTTGGATGGCTTCAGAACAGAAGCGCATCTATCTCTTGTGCCGCCGATTGCTGCAAGATTCCGAAGAAGCGGACTCTGCTACTCAGGATGTGTTTCTGAAGGCTTATAAAGCGCTTCAAAAATCACCGGGAACCGCGGAGTTGGATTACTCCGATAAATGGGTCACCCGCATCGCGGTGAATACCTGCTTAGACCGGCTCCGGTCCAAAGCATGGAAGATCTGGCAGCGGCGACCGTCAGCGGAAGACGAAAAAGTCATACTGGAGATGACACCCGGCAGCGATCCTGACGCGGAACGTCAGTTCTTCGCGAAACAAATCCAGCAAAGATTGGAGGCGGCGCTGAAAAAACTTTCTCATCGCCAGCGAGCCGTGTTTTCGCTTCGTCACTACGATGCCATGCCGCTCGAAGAAATTGCCGATATCCTGAAGTTGGATGTGGGCACGGTGAAGGCGCATTTGTTCAGGGCGGTTGGGAAACTGCGCGAAGAGTTGAGAGATCTCTATACGACAGGACTGGATAGCAAAGTCGCTCCTAAACTCATGGGGAGCGACCAAGGGCAATACGGAGGAGGCGAACGGAGGAAAACATGAAAGTTTTGTCCAAAGTGTCAGGACATTGGACAGATGAGCAGTTGATCGCATCCTTATACGAGGCCGGACCGGAGAACGGCCATCTTCACGAGTGCGCGGGCTGCCGCGAGCGGTTGGCTGTTTTGCAGGTAAATCGTCACTCGGTTGAGAGGACGGCGGCGGATGCCGACGAGGTCAGCTTCGCGTTTCTGGCGGCGCAACGCCGAATCATTTACGGAAAGCTGGCGGAGCCGGTACGCCGGTGGTCAGGGCTGTCCTGGCGGCGTTGGGCTTCCGCCACCGCTACCTTGCTGGTGCTGGGAAGCGGGGTTGTGGTGTTTGAACAGCACCGGCATCAAGTGACGGAGAGTAACATTTCAGATGCGCAGCTGGCTCAGGAAATGAGCACCATGTCTCAGGATTTGGAAGCGCAACCGGCGGCTCCGCTGCAAGGACTTTTCGAGTAAATGCTTCATCGGTATTTAGTTTGGTCTCGTGTGTTGTTTTTGGCTTTGTTGATGGCCGTTTCCGCGCTCGGTCAGAATCGCGCCAGCTTTCCGTGGTGGAACAGCCCGGTTGTAGAAGATTTGAATCTCAGCCAGACGCAAAAGCAGAAGATTCGCCAGATTGTGCGCTCTTATCGTGAGCGCCTCTTTGACGCTCGTAATGCTCATCAGAAAGCCGTGCTGAATTTGGAAGATGTCCTTAATGAGCCGGAAGTCACCTTGGAAGCGGCCAAGCCGGTAATTGACCAAGTGACCGCGGCGCAGGCCAACGCTTCCAAAGTCTTTCTGCAGATGAGCACGGAACTGCGCGGCGTTTTGACGTTGGATCAATGGCGGCAATTGGTGAGACGATGGGACGAAGTTCAGAAAAAGAGGCAAAGCGATACGCAGGTTCCGCCGGAATAAGCATTTGGTTTGCTACGCCGTTTCCTCAATCTGTTGCGTCACTTGTTCCCACTCCGCCATGGCCTGATTAAGTTCAGCGTGCCGCGTTTCCAGTAAACGGGAGAGCCGCATGGCTTCTTCGGCTCCCACGAAGTCGGAGAGCGCGCGTTCGGCTCCTTGGATTTGCGCTTCTAAATCCGCAATGCGATTTTCCAGCAGCTTGGCCTGGTTCTCCATCTGCCTCAGTTTTATGGGATTCAGGCGCTTGGCGGTGGAGGCCGGGGTTGGCATGGGTATCGGCACCGCCGGAGGCACGCCGATCAGCACATCATTCAGCGTCGGCTCCTGCTCCGCGCCGCCGCTCTTGCGCCATAGATAATCGGCGTAATTGCCGGGGAAGACGCGCACTTCGCCTTCGCCGATTTCGAAGACCCGCGTCGCCAGATTTTCAATGAAATAACGGTCATGCGACACAAACACCAGAGTGCCCGTGAAATTCGCCAGCGCTTCGAGCAGCACATCCTTGGCGCGAATATCCAAGTGGTTTGTGGGTTCATCCAGCAGCAGAAAATTCGACGGGTGCAGTAGCATGCGCGCCAGAGCATAGCGATTACGCTCGCCGCCGGACAGCACGCCGATGCGCTTAAACACGTCATCTTCGCTGAAAAGAAAGCACCCCAGCAGATTGCGCAGCTCGGTTTGCGTCGTGCGCGGAGCCGCCTCGCTGAGATCGTCCAGCAGGCGCGCATTCACATCCAACTCTTTGTACTGATCCTGGGCAAAGTAATCCGGCTCCGCGTTATGTCCCAGCATGTACTCGCCGCCCGTCAGCGTTTCGGTTCCCGCCAGCAGCTTAATGAGCGTTGATTTACCCGCTCCATTCACGCCCACCAAAGCAACGCGGTCGCCGCGCTCAATCGTGAAGTCCACGCCGCTGAAAACGTTTTTGGGCCCGTAGCTTTTTGAGACGTTCTTGAATTGCGCCACGATGCGCCCGCTCGGCTTCGGCTGCGGAAAGGTGAAGTGAATAGTCTTCTCTTCGGGCGGCAACTCAATGCGCTCGATCTTTTCGAGTTCCTTGATACGGCTCTGCACCTGTTTCGCCTTGGTAGCCTGCGCGCGGAAGCGATTGATGAACGCCTCCAATTGTTGAATCTTGTCCTGCTGATTTTTGTAGGCGGACTCCAGTTGCGCTAAACGCTCGGCTTTTTGCGTCCGGTACTTTTCATAACCTCCCGTGTAGAAGAAAACTTTTTTGTTCCATACCTCGACAATTTTTTTGACCGTGACATCCAGAAAGTAGCGGTCATGCGAGATCAGAATGTAAGCGCCTTCGTAATTGCCGAGGTATTCTTCCAGCCAGTTGCGGGCTTCAATGTCGAGATGATTGGTCGGCTCGTCGAGCAGCAGGAGGTTCGGCTTCTCCAGCAACAACTTTGCCAGCGCGAGCCGCATCTGCCAGCCTCCCGAAAATTCTTCCGTCTGGCGTGTCCAGTCCTCTTTGCGAAAACCGAGGCCGACCAGCACCGCGCCGACTTGTGCTTCAATGGCATAGCCGTCCCGCGCTCGAAATTCGCTGTCGGCGCGCTCAAAGCGATGCGCCACATCGGCATACTCCGCGCTGGCCGGATCAATCTCGCTCATGCGCGCCGTCAGAGTTTCCAGTTCGCTTTCCAGCTCCTTAACGTCCTCGAACACGCTTAAACACTCGGCAAAGACAGTACGGCCGCTTACCTGCAATCCGTCCTGCGGCAGGTAGCCGATGCGGATGCCTTTCGCGGCCGAGAGCGAGCCGTAGTCAAGCGGTTCGATACCCGCGATCACTTTCAGCAGAGTCGATTTCCCGGTACCGTTGCCGCCCACCAGTCCGGCGCGTTCCTTCGACGTGATCAGCCAATCCAGGCCGTCGAATAGCAGCTTATGTCCGAACCGCTTCCCGGCTCCGGTGAGTTGCAGCATCTATCAAGTATTTTCGCTAAGTGAGAAAAAAGTCGAACGCGTTCGAAATGTAGCTCTTCAGTTCCGTGCGCTTCACAACAGCGTCCAGGAAACCGTGATCCAGAAGAAACTCGCTGCGCTGAAAGCCCTCCGGCAGCTTCTGACGAATGGTTTGCTCAATCACGCGCGGACCGGCAAAACCGATCAACGCGCCAGGTTCGGCGATGTTCAAGTCTCCGAGCATGGCAAAACTGGCCGTGACGCCGCCCGTGGTGGGATCGGTGAGAACGCTGATGTATGGAAGCGCCGCTTCATCCAGCCGCATCAGCGCCGCGGACAATTTAGCCAGTTGCATGAGGCTGATCGTACCTTCCTGCATGCGCGCGCCGCCCGATGCCGAGACAATGACCAGCGGTGTTCTTTCCCGCAGGCAGCGTTCAATCGCGCGCGTGATCTTCTCTCCGACCACCGCGCCCATGCTGCCGCCGATGAACTTCAGCTCCAAAGCGCAGATCTGCACCTGCCTGCCGTTCAGCAGACCGCTTCCGCAAATCACCGCGTCCGGCAGTTGCGTCGAGGCCTGCATTTCTTCCAGGCGCTGTGAATACGGCTTTGAGTCAACGAAGTTCAGAGGATTCGAGGAATGCAGATGAGCGTCATGAGGAGTATACGTGCCCTCATCAAACAGCTGCGCCAGCCGTTCCGCAGCGGTGATGCGGAAATGATGCCCGCATTTCGGGCAAATTTGCTGGCCTTCTTCCACTGTTTTTCGCCAGATGATTTGCCCGCATGAGTCGCATTTCCGCCATAACCCTTCGGTGCGCACGCTTTTCTCGTCATCTGTGGGAGGCTCTCCATCAAGCGGCGGCTTTTGTCGAGTGAACCAGGCCATTAATTCAGCAACCAAAGTAGCACGCGAAGCACTGCTGCTTAGAAAACCGCTGGCGGAGACCCGGTTCCCGCTTAGCGCGTCAGAGTTCTTCTACGCCGCTGGGGCAATCTGCCGATACTCTTCTTCGGATTTCGCCGGCAGCAGAACCCACAGCGTATAAATGCCAAGCGCCGTGCCGAATGGCACATCCAAAAGACTTAGACTGCCGAAGATAAGAGCCATCATTCTTGCCCAGGATTGGCGGGTCAGTAAACCCCAGCCGGTGACAACCCCAAGCACCGCGACAGCTATAAAGAAAAAGCCGATGCTCTGAACTAGAGGAGGAACAAAGGCCGGTACCTCAGGAGGAAGTATCCGCATTTCAGGCCGAAATACGGAGGCCAGAAATAATCCAGGCAGCAGACGAAAGGCGGATACGGCCAGCCACAGGATTCCGAGCAGCCGCAGATGCCCTGAAATCCGGCTCTGTACCAGCATTGGCGCCACGTTCACCAGCGCTTTTCCACATTTTGGGCAAAAGCTTTGACTCGGCTCTATCTGAGCGCCACATCCATCACAGAACATGAGTATCTCTCCAGCTTATACCTGTATACGCCGGGGAGACTGCGATTGTTCCACGCGAAAGACATAAATTAACGAGCACAAGCGGAGATCTTCAAAAGACGCCTCCGCCTGTAATTGGTCAGCTACTTGTTAGCTGAGCCCGGCTCGGATTGTTTCCGGTGCATCTCGGCCACAACCGGATCGGGTAAAGCGTGGCCCGCCGCCGCCTGCACTTTATTCTTCAGGGAACCAGCCACCACATGATCCTTGCCCGCCATCAGCGCTTCAAAACCTTCGCGCGCTACCTCGCCCGCATCGTCCTTTTCGTTTGCGCCAACTTTGGTATCGTCCATACCCGCGCGATGGAAGAAGTTCGTCTCCGTGGCTCCCGGCATAAGCGCCGTCACTGTCACACCCGTGTCCTTCAGTTCATTGCGGATGGCTTGCGCGAAAGAGGACAGAAAAGCTTTGGATGCCCCGTACACAGCCTCAAACGGCGCGGGCATGGTGGCCGCGATGGAAGATGTGAACAGAATACGGCCCTGGCCTCGCGCCACCATATCCTTGACGACGCGTTTCGCCAGATGCACGGCGGAAACAACGTTCAAATTGATGAGATTCAACTCGTCTTTTAGGTCCGTTTCGCGGGTAAAATCGCCGCCCACGCCAACGCCCGCATTGATTGCAACTGCGTCCAGCGCGCGGCCACTCGATTTCGCCTCGTTGTAAAGCTTCTCGACGCCGTCATAGGTGGCCAGATCAACTTGTAAAGCCTGCACCTTGGCGCCCAGCTTTTCGAGATCCTGCGTGACGCCGGTAATTCCTGAACCGGCGGACGCGATAAGAAGGTCAAAGCCATTCTGGGCGAATTGCTTGGCAAGCTCGTAGCCAATGCCGCTGGAGGCGCCCGTAACAACGGCAAACGGTTTGGTTGATGAATTGTCCATATATGTTTGTTGCAACCTATAAGACTGACTCAGGCTTGCAATGCTGACCACGGAATATAACTAGGGTTCTCCGCCAGCTCCTTGCTGCTAACCTGCTCAAAGATGCTGAAAGCTTTTAACCGAATTGGTGCTTGGCTGATTTTCCTGATCGCCGTTTCCTGTGTTTCGGTCCATGCTCAGGCAAACTATGAGATTCAAGTATACGGCTCCGATACCGTGCCGACTGGACGGACCATGGTGGAACTCCACAGCAACCTTACCGTGCAGGGGTTTAAGACCAACGCAAACGGCGTCTTTGCCGATCAGCATCAGGTACATGAAACCGTGGAAATCACCCAGGGCTGGAACGATTGGTTCGAGACTGGTTTTTACATCTTTACCAGCGCGGGACCCGGTCAAGGATTTCAATGGGTCGGCGATCATATTCGCCCCCGTGTCCGGGTTCCTGATCGCTGGCATTGGCCTGTCGGCGTAAGTATATCAACTGAAATTGGATACCAAAGATCAGCATTTTCCACTGATACTTGGACATGGGAGATCCGGCCTATCATCGATAAGCAGCTAGGACGGTGGTATCTGGCGTTCAATCCTGCGTTGGAGCGCTCCTTTCACGGTTACAGCGTGCCGGAAGGGGTGGGGTTCTCGCCTAGTTTCAAAGTAGGCTACAACGTCACGCGCAAGCTGTCCGCCGGATTCGAGTACTACGGCAGCGTCGGTCCGGTGCTTCAATTTGATCCCCTTTATTTGCAGCAACAACAATTCTTTCCGTCCGTTGACTATGACTTCGGGCCAAACTGGGAATTCAATTTCGGCGTGGGGATCGGCGCAACACACAGCACGGATCACCTAATCATCAAGATGATTATGGGCCGGCGTTTTCGATTCACTACTCCTCACGTTCCGCAGTTGTTCCGGCGCACGGTGACAAACGGCTAAACCTTTGTCGATAAGGCTACACGGAAATAGGAACGGATCAATGTCGTATGCTTTCTCCAATTTGCCTGCGGTATTCCTCCGCTTTTCGATAGATCTCAGGCGCGTTCAAGGTCAACACTTGGCCTGAGCTCACAATCTGCCTGCCATTGATAAAGACGTCTTCCACATCTCCCGCTTTGGTGGCATAGGCTAGTTGCGAATACAAATTGTAGAGAGGAACGGCGTTCGGTTTCGCCAGTGAGATCGTAATTAAGTCGGCG
>JAABUZ0100004650.1_pt1 | contig 18736 bp, 14 predicted proteins | sample 5562091 | NCBI WGS metagenome assembly JAABUZ01 (sample SAMN12813069, study PRJNA571459) | rock metagenome | isolation source: Antarctica rocks | place: Antarctica: Victoria Land, Linnaeus Terrace sud | collected 2015-12-21 | reverse complement strand
CAGTATTGGAGGCAAGCGGGTTTTCGCGTGTCCGGTCGTAAACACAACAGCGTAAAACTAACCAGAGCCTTACGCGAGTCCCTCCTCTATGTGCTGTGTCGTGCCGCCTGATGGATAAAGTCGAGCTAACACCCTGCACCAGAAACGCGCCGGGTTTCAGGAACGGAACGCTCACGGCAACCTCGAAAGAAGATCACGCAGGCTAGTTGTGTGAGGAACTACCGTGATTAACGCCCGGTCCCCATCACCAAAAGGTCCGTTAACCACCAGCGCGGGCCGGGTCTTGCCGACTAAACCGAAGTCAATCAGCCAAACCTCACCGCGCGCTGGTACCGGCATCTTCGTTCAGGCGTTGGAACAACACGTCCGAAGCTACGCCAATGTCCTCACCGGAAAGCGGGCCGGAATCGAACGGCAGCGAGCGGCGTAGAACTTCGTGAGTAAAGGCCCGTTTCTCCTCGGTCGCTAGATGTTCAAAAGCATCCAGAAGTGCCGTGGTCTCGTGGGTCATAGCCCCATCCTAACAGGAAGCTAACAGCACTTCGCATTCTTGAACTTCCGCCGGTGCCGACCGTCGATAAAGGCGCGCCATTCGTGTCCCGAATGAGTTCGCCCGCTCCGCTGCAAGTATCTCGTATAGGCATTTTCGTCGGAAAGCTCGCGGAGAAATCCCCCCAGCAGTCTCCACGCTTGGCGCAGGGTTTTCTTCATACGCTCTCCGGTTCCAGGCGCGAGAGGATGAACTTTGTTTCAGAGGTCAGCGCCGGACGTGTTCCGCGCAGCAATCCGTACCAGGCGCGGACGGATTCGAAAAGAATAATCGTGACCAGGATCAGAAACACGCCACAAACCGCGGCGTCCAAGTGCTCGTTGAAGATTACCGCGCGTGTTTCCGCTATCTTGCCGCTGGCTATCTTGCCCGCGGTGATGGCGGATTGCAGAGCGGCGGCATGCGCTAGAAATCCGATGCGCGCGTCGGGGGAAAAAATCTTTTCCAGCCCGGCTGTGAACGTGACGGTGACCAGCCAGAGTAGAGGCGTGACGGTCACCCAGGCAAACTTCGCGCCGTGCATTTTAATCAATACAGTGGTGGCAACGCACAAAGCGATGGCGCTGAGCAATTGATTGGAAATGCCGAACAGCGGCCAGAGCGAGTTGATGCCGCCGAGCGGATCGATAACGCCCTGATACAGAAAATATCCCCAGAGCGCCACCACTGCGGCGCTGGTCAGCAGCAAGCCGCTTTTGGAGCGAACCGCCTTCGACAAACCAGGCACGTGCTGCAGCATGTCTTGGAGCATAAAGCGGCCTACGCGCGTGCCCGCGTCGATAATCGTAAGGATGAACAGCGCTTCAAACATGACGGCGAAGTGATACCAGAAACCGAGCAAGCGGGCGCCGATCCCGCCCGGCCCCAGCACTTTGCCGAAAATTTGCGCCATGCCCAAGGCGAGCGAGGGCGCGCCGCCGGTTCTTCCGAAAAGGCTCACCTCTCCCACGTTGCGCGCCAGCTCCGCCATGGCGGCTGCTGTCACCGGGAAACCCCAGGAAGTTACGGTGTGGACAGCGGCTTGCGGAGTCGCGCCCACTATCCCCGGAGGCGAGTTGACGGCAAAAAATACCCCCGGTTGCAGGGAAGCCGCCGCGACCATCGCCATAATGGCCACGAACCCTTCCAGCAGCATCGATCCGTAGCCGATAGGCCAGGCATGCGATTCTTTCGCGATTAACTTCGGCGTGGTGCCGGAAGAGATCAGCGCATGAAAACCGGAGATTGCGCCGCAGGCAATCGTGATAAAGCAGAAAGGAAATACTTTACCCGCGAAGATGGGGCCGGTGCCGTCAATGAATTTTGTCAGCGGGGGCAGCGCCAGTTGCGGATGCGTGAACAGGATTCCAACCGCCAGCAGAAAGATGACGCCGAGCTTGATAAACGTGCTCAGGTAGTCTCGCGGAGCCAGCAGCAGCCAAACAGGCAAGGTGCTCGCCAGAAAACCATAAACTACGATCGCGATTGTCAGCGCGACACCGCTTAACGTGAACCAGTGCGCCAGTGTGGGCGAGGCCGCCACGGTGCTTCCACCCAAAATGCTTAACACGACCAAGGCAAAACCGATGGCGGAACACTCCAACACTTTACCGGGCCGGAGAAAACGCAGATACAAACCCATAAACACGGCAACGGGCATGGTCATGGCGATAGTGAAGGTTCCCCACGGACTGCCTTTCAGAGCGTTGATGACTACCAGCCCCACTACCGCCAGCAGGACAAGCATAATCAGAAAAACGGTAATCAGGGAAACAAAACCGGCCACACTGCCGATTTCGTCACGCGCGATTTGACCTAGTGTTTTTCCGTCACGCCGCATGGAGCAAAAAAGAATGATGAAGTCCTGGGCCGCGCCAGCCAGGACCGCCCCAACCAGAATCCAAATCACGCCGGGAAGATAGCCGAACTGCGCTGCCAGAGTTGGGCCCACGAGCGGACCGGGGCCGGCAATTGCGGCAAAGTGGTGGCCTAGAAGAATCCATTTATTTGTCGGTTCAAAGTCTTGCCCATCCTGAAATCTTTCCGCTGGAGTAGCTCGTTTATCGTCCAGCATGACTACTTTTAGGGCTAAAAACCTCCCGTAGACCTTGAAGCCAAGAATAAAAATAGACGCTGCCGCAGCAATCAGCCAAAGGCTATTGACCGGTTCTCCACGGCTGCCGGCAATGGTTCCCAGCGCATACGCGGCGATTATGGAGAGCAAGGCTAAGGTGACTCGGTGCATTGAAAGCTAGCATATCGATACTGTTTTTCCGTTTTTCCTTAGCCGTACTGTCTACACGGCTGTTATGGATAAAGATACTGAAAAGACCGACCAAATGCTTTAAAATAAGAAAAGACTATGCACCAGGAAATTGTTGTTTGACGTCCCCGAGCGTTCTTGAATCTCTTGAAGCATCTCCTGCCGTAAACAGCCGCAAGGAGGCAAGAAAAGCGTTTCTGCTGGTTCTTTCCTGCACATTAATCGGAGCACTTGCGCAGATTCTTATTAAGCAAGGAACCGCGCAGCTCGGCGCGCATGTCACGCTTGCGGATGTTGTGAAGCACCCGGTCTTAATCGTGAGCTTCTTTCTAGGAGTATTGGCCAACTTCAGGCTGTTTCTCGGGTATTGCTTTTATGGGGTTAATACATTTTTAATGGCGCTGGCGCTGCGTGGCCGGGAGCTTTCCAGGCTGTACCCCATCATTGCTCTCACCTATGTTTGGGTCACGATTTTATCGATCTTTCTCCTTACCGGGGAACATATCAACTTTTTCCGCACTATCGGGATTGCGTTCATCGTGGGCGGCGTTTCGATTTTAGGAATGAAAAAATGAAAACACCCGCCAACGCAGTGGTTCTGATCCTGCTCAGTTCTTTTATCGGCTCCTTCGGTGCCGTATTTCTCAAGTTAGGCGCAGAACATATGAAGGGCGGTTTAGCCCGTCTCTTCAGTAACTACTGGCTGGCTGTCGGAGTTGTGCTGTATCTAATGTCGAGCGTCTTTTATATGATGAGCGTCGCGCAGCCCGGCGCGCAGCTTACGGTGTTGTACCCGATGGTTTCGCTTGGCTATATTTGGGCCATTGTGTGGGCGCGGATTTTCTTTAAAGAACCTTTCACGCTGGCGAAGGGAAGCGGATTGCTGATGATTATCTTCGGCGTCGCGCTGATTAATTTCGGCAATGCTTAGTTTCTGACGTGCTCCTGCCACGTAGCGGAAAAGCTGGTAAAGGCTTGCGGCACGCGCCTTCTTCCAAACATTGCTATCAGCTCAATTGCCGTCCATAGCAGGAACGCGTCCGTGATCCAGTTTTTGGATCGCGCGCCAAAAACTTCCGGCAAGATGAACTGAGCGGCGAACAGAATAAACATTGCCGATGCTTCGTACCAGGCGAATCGCATGTTAATTAAAAACATCAACGCCGTGCCGCTTTGACTGATGGTGAGCAATAGCTCTCTTCCCTGCTCGCCGTCGAACGAAAGAGCGCAAATACCGCCTCTGCTCACCGAAAGAACAATCGGCAGCATTGCTACTAAGAGCGTCCACTGATTGATGTTGCTGGACGCGATGTTCATGAGAGCTACGGGAGCTTTCACTTCCTGCCGCGCGAAATAGAAGGTGGACAGAAGTTCCGGGAACTCCGAAATCACGGGCGCCAGCCATTGAATGACCACAAAGCTCGGGATTCCGACGGCGGTGGCGAGCGAGACGAGACTTCCGAGAAACGGCTCGGCGGTGAAATAGATGATAATGCCGCCTAACAGGAAGCAGGCGCAGATGCCCAGCGTGCGCCACCGCGGAGGCGCCAACACAATGCGGCGCGGGACGGATTCGAGATCCTCGATGCCTTCATCTTTTTCAGGCGGCAGTTTTGTGAGAAGAGCCAGGTAAGCGGCATAGAGCGCAATCAGGATGGCAGCGTCATACACCTCCAGCTTTCCCTTCCACCACACAAAACCCATATAAAGCAGCGGCGCGATCAGTCCGACTACTTCCACGCTGTGATGCGGATTCAATTGAATACATTGAAGTCCTTTGCCCGTTCGCTTGCGATGAACAATGCTGGCCGTTACATAGATCATGGGCCAGGCCAGGCCCGTGAGAAGACGCAACGCGCCGGTCAGGTTTGCCAACAGCAAGTCCGTCTGCTGTTTCCAGGCGAGAACGGCTTCGACGGCAAATTCGGGAAGAGTCTGCATCCAGGCAAGAATCGCCAGGGCGAATCCCTGCGCGACGAAAAACTGCGCTGATTCAGCTCCCCACGTGATAAGAAGAGAAGCGACCAGGATAGACGGAGTGGTCCAGAACACGGCCCAAGGGCTTGCGCGCTGCAAGGGCGCCGCGGTGAAAAGCAGCGCAAATCCTAAAAGAGGAAAATGCTTCGGCGCGCTACGCGAAGGTAAGTTGAGCATCGAAATCGCTTGTGCGCTTTTGCAGGATAGAGTGCTTTTCAAAGTCCCGTGACTTCTGAGGAAAATCCACGCGATAGTGTCCGCCTCGACTTTCCTCGCGAGCTAACGCGGCCCTCGCGATGAGGAAAGCTATCTGATACATGTTGCGGAGTTCGAAGTCGGCGCGGGTGGGAGTCGCGAATGAATCCATTTTTCCACATTCCAGTTTTTTGCAGGCTGCTTTCAGTTCGGGTCCGCCGCGCAGGATGCCGCAGGAGTTCCAGGCAAGAGTTCGAAGGTCACGTTCGGGAATAGCTGGGAAAGCAGGAGCCGGGCAGCGGGGCGCGGCCTCCTTTGACGGCGCGGAAAGTTCCCGCATGGCGCGGCCGGCGCGCAAACCGAACACCACCGCTTCCAACAGTGAATTGCTGGCTAAACGATTGGCTCCATGCACGCCCGTGCAGGCGGCTTCACCGGCGGCGAACAGCCGATTGATGCTGCTTCCGCCAAACAAATCTGTTTTGATTCCGCCCATGGCGTAATGCGCGGCGGGCCTGACGGGAGCGGGAGTTAATTCGAGATCGATGCCGTAATGCAGGCAAGTTTCATGAATACGAGGAAAGCGGTCGCGGACGAAGCCTCGCGGCAGATGAGTCAGGTCCAGGAAAGCGCTGTCGTCACCGGTGGCGCGCATCTCCATAACAATGGACCGGGAAACCACGTCGCGCGGAGCGAGCTCCTTCAGGGAATGATAGCGGGACATGAAACGCTCTCCGCTGGCGTTCCGGAGATAAGCGCCTTCTCCGCGCAGCGCTTCGCTTAAAAGAAAGCGGGGCGCGTTTGGGATATAAAGCGCGGTGGGGTGAAATTGAACAAACTCAATATCCGCGATGTCAGCGCCCGCTCGAAAAGCGCAAGCGACGCCGTCGCCGGTGGCTACGTCGGGATTGGTGGTGTTTGCGAAAACGCGCCCGAGTCCGCCCGTGGCAAGCAGCGTCGCGCGCGCTTCCACCAACACGGTGGAGCGGGTTCTTTCATCCAGCGCCGAGATGCCGAGAACTTCGCCGTCATCCACCAGGAGGTCGGTGACGGCGGCAAAGCTTAAAAAGTCGATATTCGGCAGCGTTTGAGCGTGCTGGCGAAGCGTGCGCACGATTTCCCTGCCGGTCGAATCGCCGTGGGCATGCAAAATACGGTTACGGCTGTGCGCGCCTTCGCGCGTGAACAGGAGCTTTGCGCCTTGCCGGTCGAAAGCGGTTCCCCAATGGATCAATTGCTCAATCGCGTCGGGGCCTTCTTCTACCAGCGTTCGCACGGCCTCTTCGTCACAGAGACCGTCGCCGGCGGCTATCGTGTCGTGCTCATGCAGTTCGAGTTCATCATCGTCGCTAAGAGCGACCGCAATGCCGCCCTGAGCGTATTCAGAGGACGATTCCTGTAAACTGTCCTTCGCTATGACGAGGACACGGCCCGCGTTCGCCAATTCAATCGCCGCGCGGAGACCCGCGACACCGGCGCCAACCACAATAAAATCAGTGTGAATTCGTCAATCCCCGCAGCGATACCTCATGGTACAACGAGATCACATGCCTGCCTTTGAGGTTCAAACGCTTCAACGCGTGTATTCAAATGTGGTCGAGAGAGGAATCATTGGGCGCGTCCGTGATTTTCTCCCGAAAGATGCAGGCAAGCTGTTCCTGGTGACAACGGAAGATGTCTGGCAATGGCATGGCGCAAAGGTCCAGTCGCAGTTTGGGAATGGCGCATTAACAGTTCTGTTCTTTCCAGGCGGCGAGCCGAATAAGAGATTAACGGCGCTGGAGCAGTTAGCGGAGCAAATGTCGGAGCAGGGGGCCGACCGAAAAAGCTTGGTGATCGGTTTCGGCGGCGGCATTGTCACCGATATCAGCGGTTTTCTGGCGGCGGTTTTCATGCGCGGCGTTCCCGTTTTGCAGATTCCGACCACGCTTCTGGCGCAGGTGGACGCGGCCACGGGCGGCAAAACAGGAGTGAATCTGCGAAGCGGCAAAAACCTGATAGGCAGTTTTCATCAGCCCATCGCCGTGCTGATTGATCCCGACGTGTTGTCCACCTTGCCGGAACGGGAGTACCGGGCTGGTTTATTCGAAATTATCAAGTGCGGCGTGATTCGCGACCGCGCCTTGTTCGATCTTTTCGCCAAGGGCGCCGACGAAATTCTCGCCATGCAGCCTGAGATGGTGGAGCAGTTGATTGCGGCGGCGGTTCGCATCAAGGCGGAGGTCGTCTCGGCGGATGAAAAAGAAGGCGACCTGCGCCGGATTCTTAATTTCGGACACACGGTCGGGCACGCCCTGGAAGCCGAAACGGAATACGCGCGATTCCTGCATGGCGAGGCGGTAGCGTGGGGCATGGCGGTCGCGACGGAACTGGCGGCGATTATGGGAACCCTGGCGGAAACCGAAGCCCAGCGCATTCAGGAAGTTATTTTTCGCTTTGGGCCCTTGCCGCCGGCGAGCGATTTAGATCCGGATCGTCTTTTGCAACGGCTCGACAAGGACAAAAAAACCATGGGCGGCAAAGTGCATTTTGTGCTGCCCACCGCTATTGGAGAAGTGAAGATTGTGTCCGGGATTGAGACGTCGGCTGTGCGAAAGGCAATCACAAAGGTTCTGCGATGAGTTCAACGAGGTTCGCTTCCGGCACGACGCCTCCGGGCACGCAGAACGAACAGCAGGCTTCGCGATGGGTGGAGCGGATGTTTGCGCGCATTGCTTCCCGGTACGACTTGCTGAATCATCTGCTTTCGTTCAATATTGACCGGAACTGGCGCAAAGTTTTATTGCGAAAAACAGCTCCGGTGCTGCAAAATTCGGAAGCACGGGTGCTGGATCTCTGCTGCGGCACGGGAGATGTTCTGCTGGATTTCCAGGCAGTAGCGAAAGCGCGCATTTACGGCGCTGATTTTTGTCATCCCATGCTGACGGAAACGCGGCGCAAAGCTGTGAACAAAGGGTTCCGGGCGTTGCTGACCGAGGCGGACGCGCTGGCTTTGCCCATGGCTGAAAACTCATTTGACCTAATCGCCGTTTCGTTTGGATTCCGTAATTTGACAAACTATCGGGCGGGTTTAGCCGAGCTGCATCGCGTGCTCAAGCCGGGCGGCCAGCTTGCCATTCTGGAGTTTTCTCATCCTCCTGGTTCTTTCATGAAGGTCGCTTATGGGCTGTATTCACGAATGGTTTTGCCCCTGGTGGGAGCAGCCGTTTCCGGTTCGCGGGAGGCTTACGATTATCTTCCGGACTCAATTCGAAAGTTCCCGCGAGCGCCTCAACTGAGTGAGTTGATGCAGACCGCCGGATTCGCTCAAACAGAGTTTCAGTTGTTGACGGGGGGAATTGCCGCGCTGCATATCGGGACTAAATCAGCGGTCTTTTGAACCGAGCGCCCGGTTAATATCATCCCGAAGGTTAAGATTGCGAACCAACCTTAATAAGTAGTTGGGATGCAGGCCCAGTATCTTGGCGGCCTGCTTGTAATCCCCATTGCCTTGCACGTACGCGTCAATAATGGAGTCGCGCTTGGTTTGCTGCACGGAAAAATGGAATTTAGCGCTGGCGTCACGGGGCGCGGATTCAAGCAGGCTTTCCGGCAGATCCTCCGGCAGCACCCATTCGGTTAAGCCGAAAACCACGGCGCGCTCCATGGCGTTTTCCAGCTCGCGGACGTTTCCAGGCCAGGAGTATTGCATGATGATTTCCTCAGCCTCTTTGGAGATACCCTGCACCTGATGTTTGCAGCGTTCGGCTGAGCGTTGCAGGAAATATTGAGCCAGCAAGGGGATGTCTTCCTTGTGGTCCCGCAAGGCCGGAGAATCCAACGTCACGACATTCAGGCGATGGTAAAGATCTTCCCGGAACTTTCCTTCACGCACGTCTTCCGTCAAGTCCCGGTTCGTCGCCGCGATCACGCGAACATCGAGCGGATACGCTTGCGTGCCGCCGACGCGTTCAAACACTCGCTCTTGCAGAACGCGCAGGAGCTTGGGCTGTAAACCGGGCGTCAGTTCGCCCACTTCGTCCAGAAAGATGGTGCCGCTTTGCGCCAGTTCGAAACGACCCTTTTTAAGAGCAATAGCGCCCGTGAAGGCTCCTTTTTCATGGCCGAACAACTCGCTTTCAAAAAGCGCCTCGCCCAGCGCGGCGCAGTTGACAGCGACAAAGGAACGGTCCCGGCGCGGACTTTTCTGATGGAGCGCCCGCGCAATTAATTCCTTGCCGGTGCCGCTTTCACCGGTAATTAAAACGGTTGTGTCGTGAGGAGCCACGCGCTCGACCATGGTCAGCAGCCGCCGGATGGCCGCGCTTTCTCCCACGATGCCGGTGTTGATGCCAATCTGCTCCTGCAATAGAGCTTTTTCAGCCTTGAGCGCCTCGACTTCCTGATTAGCTTCGAAACCGATGGAAGCCAGGGAGGCAATCGCGGTTAAGGTTTCCAGATGAGCCGTGAGCTGTCCGCTTTCAGAGGGCTGCACTTTTGTTAAGAGAGCGCCTCCAAGAACACCCGCCAAATACAAGGGAACGCCGATCAGCCGAGCGGCGGAATCTTCAAACGCGCCTTCCTCGCAGACCTTCGCGAGAGCGTCCTTGAAACTTTGCTCCTCTTCCGATGCGCGCTCCTCGTACTGCGTCAGCAACTCAGAAAAATTGGCGCCCAGCAGGATATATCCTTTTTCCACGGGAACGAGGTCGGAGACAAGCCGTAGAATCTGGTTCTGCAAGAGGCTGGTTTGCGAATCGCCGATACTGGCGGCCAAGGCGCGAAAAAGGAATACTAGCGAACAGGCAGCCAGCAGCACCGGCTTGGTATCAACGGGCGACATGATGACAGTTTCTTCCGCTGCTGCCGTGCCGGACCGAAACATCAGGATGGTTCTTCCAATTCCAATCTGGTCGCGATCTTCCAGCCAGCGTTCGGCGGAGCGCATTCCGTTCACATAGGTGCCGCTCGACGTGCGTAAGTCCGTGACCAAGAAGCGTTCGCCCTGCTGGCGGATTTGGCAGTGACGCCATCCCACTTCCGGCTCACTAAGAACAATTTTCAAACCAGGCGAGCGGCCAATGAAAATTTCGCCTTTGCGGAGATCATAGCGGGTTCCCGCCAGCGGACCATTGACGACGGTAAGTTCCGCGCTCATAGAGAACTGAACTACTGTACAACATCAGGAAATAGTAAGCGAGACGAGAGTTTCGTTCGGAGTTTCGGGAGCGGAAACGGCCGGCGGTTCGTCTAGGTCTAAAAATCGCGTGTCGAGCAATCGGCTCACTTCCACATTTCCCATGGCTGAAAGCAAGGTTTCCTTCAGAAAAGGATGTTCTTTTTCCATTTCGGCAAAGAAGTCGCGCAAAGTCCGGCGCACCGTTCCCGTTTTCTGAGAGCAGCCGCACGGAATGACGGGAGCGCCCAAACGGGCGGCAAACGCCGTGGTCAGGTCTTCGGTGACGTAAACGAGAGGCCGGATTAAACGAAACTCGCCTTTGCGTGACCAGGCCACGGGAGGCAAAGCGCTTACCCGGCCCGTGAACATGGCGTTTCTGAGAAACGCTTCACAGAAATCGTCGGCGGTATGGCCGAGAGCAATAACGTTCGCGTGAAGCTTTCTCGCCACTTCGTAAACAGCGCGGCGGCGGAACCGGCTGCAAACATCGCAGCCGTGGTCCGGCTGTTCTTCCAGAAGATCGAGGGAAGGAGCATCCTCCACGTAGGTCCAATCGATCCCGCGACTGCGGAGATACTCGCCCACGGGCTCGATGGGCAGCAGAAATTTGCCTTGCTCGACCGTAAAGGCAGTTACGCGAAAGTGGATGGGCGCACGTTTTTGGAGCAATAATAATGTTTCGAGCAGAGTAAAAGAATCCTTGCCGCCCGACACGCCCACGGCGACATGATCGCCTTCACGGATCATCTTAAAGCGGCTGATGGCTTCGCCCACTTTGCGCAGTACCAACTTTTCCAGATCCATTCTTTTTACGATAACGGATTCGCCACCGGCACAGCGAAACGTTTGTGACACAGGTTGAGGTTCCTGCCGGGTAAGCAGGCAGTTTATTCTGGCCAGTTACGGTTTCATTCAGCATATGGGCGAAGAAATCTGCGAAAATGAAAGTGTCTCTCAAGCGAAGCCGGGCTAGATGTAGGGCCGTATAAGCTCACGGATTGCTCTTCGTCTCCTAATTCAAAGAGCTTGAGTTCCTTACCGTAAGCCCTGTGATTACACTGAACAAAAATCAGGACCGCCCCAGTCTTTCTTTGTCCTTCGGGTTGGCGTTTGAAGACCTGTACCAAAACGAAAGTTTAAGGCGGCTCGACCGTATCTTTCTTGACGAATTGGGCCAAACCGCGCCATCCATGCGCGACCGGCTTCTGGCCGCGCGAACGGACGCCAATTCTCTTACTCCCAAGCAACACTCGGAACTGATTATTGAGCTGGCGCCTTACCTGGAAGATTTTCTAGGGCAGTTGTTCGGTATTCAAACAGAATTAGGCCGCTTGCAGGCCCGGCATTCGGAGCTTGCTCCGCTCTATTCCATCAAACGGCGTTTTGTGCAGCGTAAAGCGCTGACCGGCTACACCGAGGCGCATGCAGTTGAGATTGACGGTTACGCGCTGGCTTTCGAGCTGGAAACGTTGATGCAGGAGCCGCTTTCGGAGTTGAGTTTCGCCAACCATGTTGCCCGCTGGCTGGAGAATGAAGCGGAATATAGTCAACAACTACAGGTAGCGACTTCTTACGCGGCTTGGGCCACGTTGTCGCCGCAAGGCAAAGCGAAGCACCGGAGCGGGGTGCTTTTCAAAACTCCGCACAAGCTCGATATGCAGCATCTCGTGCCGGCCGAAACGGTTGCAACGGATGGGCTGGTGCGGCTGGAACTCCATAGCGACCACTGGCGCTTACGGGAAGGTTTTCAGTTAACTGATCCGGGCACTGACTTGACGGGCGCGCTGGATCAGGCGCATTACTGCATCAAGTGTCATAACCAGGGAAAAGATTCCTGTTCTTCCGGACTGAAAGAAAAGAATGGAGCGTTTAAATCGAGCGTCTTCGGAGTGCCGCTGGCGGGTTGCCCGCTGGACGAAAAAATCTCCGAGATGAACGCCGCCAAGGGCAACGGCAATCCGATCGGCGCGCTGGCGATTGTCACCATTGATAACCCGATGGCGGCGGCGACCGGTCATCGCATCTGCAATGACTGCATGAAGTCCTGCATTTTCCAGAAGCAGGAGCCGGTCGATATTCCGCAGGTCGAGACGCGAACACTGAAGGATGTTTTGGAGTTGCCCTGGGGCTTTGAAATCTATAGCCTGTTGACCCGGTGGAATCCTTTGAATATTGTCAGGCCGTTTCCGCGGGAGCGAACAGGGCGCAAGGTGCTGATTGTCGGGCTTGGTCCGGCAGGCTTCACCTTGGCGCATCATCTGATGAATGACGGGCATACCGTTGCGGCCGTGGATGGGTTGAAACTGGAGCCGCTGCCTAGCGATATTTCGGGCGTGGACGCGCTGGGGCATCGCGTTCCTTTCCGGCCTATTCGCGACATCACGGAAATTTACGAGCGCCTGGATGAACGAATCATGGCCGGGTTCGGCGGCGTGGCCGAATACGGCATCACTGTTCGCTGGAACAAGAACTTCCTCAAAGTGATTCGCCTGCTGCTGGAGCGGCGACGCGAGTTTTCCATGTTCGGGGGTGTCCGGTTCGGCGGAACCATGACGGTGGACAGCGCCTTTGAGATGGGCTTCGATCATATCGCGCTGTGCGCCGGAGCGGGCCGCCCCACGGTGATTCCGATGAAGAATGGCCTGGCGCGCGGGGTCCGGCAGGCGTCGGACTTCCTGATGGCGCTGCAACTGACGGGCGCCGCTAAGTATGAGTCGCTGGCCAATTTGCAAATCCGCATGCCGATTGTGGTGATCGGCGGCGGTTTAACGGCGGTTGACACGGCTACAGAATCGCTGGCTTACTACGTGGTTCAGGTTGAAAAGTTTTTGAAGCGGTTCGAGCTGATTGCCAATGAAATTGGCGAAGGCGAATTGCGGCGGAAATGGACGCGTGAAGAGGCGGAGGTGGCGGAAGAGTTTATTGCTCACGCTAAGGCGATTCGCGCCGAACGCGCCGCTGCCGCCCGTGAAGGCCGGCGGCCGGAACTGATTGAGCTGCTCAACTCCTGGGGAGGCGCGACAATTGCCTACCGGCGGCGTTTGATTGACTCGCCCAGCTACACGCTTAATCATGAAGAAGTAGCCAAGGCGCTCGAAGAGGGCGTCCACTTCGCGGAGTGTCTTGCGCCGCAGGAAGTCGAAGTGGACGAAACGGGAAGCGCTCGCGCGATACGGCTGGAAAAGCAGAAGTTTGATGGAGCGACAGGGCAGCTTCTTCCCACTGGCGAACATGTCACGCTGCCGGCGCGCAGCATTCTGGTAGCGGCGGGCACACAGCCGAATACGGTTCTGGCTCGTGAGGATGAGCACAACTTCACTCTGGATGGGCGCTATTTTCGAGCTATCGATGAGGACGGCCACCCAGTCAAGCCGGAGCGTATTGCCAAGCCGCAAAATACGTATGTTCTGGTGTCGCAGCAGCCTGACGGCAGAGCGGTCAGCTTCTTTGGCGATCTGCACCCGTCATTTTCGGGCAATGTCGTGAAAGCCATGGGTAGCGCGAAACGCGGTTATCCGGTGGTTTCCCGTGTTTTGGCGCGGCAGCCTCAAATCGAACCATCTCCGGAAGTCTTGCTGGAACGGTTGAACGATGAGCTGAGGCCCGTCGTGGAAGACGTGATTCGCCTGACTCCGAACATCATCGAAATCGTAGTGCGCGCGCCTATTGCGGCACGCGCGTTTAAGCCGGGCCAGTTTTACCGTCTCCAAAATTATGAATCGAACGCGATCCGCACGGATTCAACGGCTTTGGCGATGGAAGGGCTTGCTCTGACGGGCGCGTCGGTCGATATGGAAAAGGGACTGCTCTCGACGATTGTTCTCGAAATGGGCGGATCGTCGGATTTGTGCGCCTTGCTGAAACCCGGTGAGCCGGTGGTGCTGATGGGTCCGACGGGCACGCCCACGGAAACGCCGGAAAAGGAAACGGTTCTGCTGGCGGGCGGAGGATTGGGCAACGCCGTTCTGTTCTCCATCGGGCAGAAGCTGCGCGCTTCCGGGTCGCGGGTAGTTTATTTCGCGGGCTACAAGAAGATCATTGACCGTTACAAGGTCGAGGAGATCGAAAAGGCGGCGGATGTGGTGATCTGGGTTTGCGATGAAGCGCCTGGATTCACGCCAGCCCGCATGCAGGATAGCGCCTTTGTGGGCAACATGGTGGAAGCGATGGCGGCTTATGGACGGGGTAATCTGGGCGAACCGGAAATCCCCTTGAACTCGGTTGACCGCTTAATCGTAATCGGTTCGGACGGCATGATGCGGGCCGTGCAGCAGGCCCGGCATTCGGTATTACGTCCATTCCTGAAACCGGATCATCAGGCGATTGGCAGCATCAACTCGCCCATGCAATGCATGATGAAAGAGATCTGCGCTCAGTGCCTGCAAATGCACAAAGATCCTGTTACGGGCAAGGAAACGGTGGTGTTCTCCTGCTTCAATCAGGATCAGCCGCTGGACCATGTGGAGTTCGGCAGCTTGCGCTCCCGGTTGTCGCAGAACGGCGCGCAGGAAAAGCTGACCAAGCTGTGGATCGACCGCTGCTTACGAAACATCGGCGCGCGGCCTGAGTTGGTTGCCCGGTAAGGTTCAGAATTTTATGATTGAGCCGTAATTAGCGGTATTGACCAGTTGTTTCTCTTCCTCAGTCTCCGCCAGCGCGTCACCTTCACCGGGCGCGAGAAACAGGTTTTCCTCCAGACCGTGCTGCCGGGTGTACAGGTCATAGTAGCGGCCGCGAGCGGCGTATAAGCTTCCATGAGAGCCGCGCTCCGCAATGCGCCCGTCCTCGACTACTAAAATCTGCTGCGCCCGCTGTATGGTGGAGAGCCGGTGGGCAATCACAAAGGTCGTGCGGCTTTGCATCAAGTATTCCAGACCCGCCTGAATGAACGCCTCCGATTCGGAGTCGAGGCTGGAAGTGGCTTCGTCGAGAATCAGAATGCGGGGATCGGCTAGGATCGCGCGCGCGATGGAAACCCGCTGCTTTTGCCCGCCGGACAGTTTCACGCCTCGCTCTCCCACGATTGTTTCGTATCCGAGTTCGAATCCCTCGGCAAACTCGTCCACTTTGGCGATACGGCAGGCGCGCAAAAATTCTCCACTGCTCGCGCCGGGTCTCGCGAACAATACGTTCTCACGGATCGTTCCGTCAAACAGAAACGTGTCCTGCAGAACGACACCCAGTTGCATTCTGTAAGAGTCGAGCCGCACCGTGGCAAGGTCAATGCCATCCACGCGGATAGTTCCCTCGTTGGGAGCGTAAAAAGCCGCGATCAGGCCCGTGATCGTTGATTTGCCGGAGCCCGAGGGACCGACTAGGGCCGTGACCGTTCCCGGTTTTGCTTCGAAAGAGATATTGTGCAGCACGTCTTTTCCGTTCTCATAGGCGAAGCTGACACCGTCGAAGCGGATATTTCCTTCCACAAGCGGCATGGCAAGCGTGCGCCTCGGATCGCTATCTTCGGGCGGTTGCCGCAGAACTTCGTAAGTTCGGTCAAGACCCGCCAGCGCTTCAGTCAATTGCGTTCCAATACTGACCATCTGCACGACCGGCATAATCATAAAGGCCAGCAGCATGGTAAACGCGCTAAAGCCGCCCAGCGTTAACGCGCCCGCGGCGATCTGGCGCGACCCCACGTACATGATCGCGGCGCCCACAATCCCCATAAGAACCGCCGCGCACATACTCATTAAGGATGTGGCGGTGATCGAACGGAGAATGATTTGCAGCAGGCGCTGCGAACCCGCGGCAAATATTTCGGCTTCGCGTTCCTCGGCGTGGTAGCCTTTGACGACGCGGATTCCACCCAAAGACTCGTTCAGGCGCCCGGTAACCGCCGCGTTGATTTCACCGCGCTGGCGGAAAATGGGCCGTATTCGTTTGAATGCCTGTTGCAGGATCAAACAGAAAACCACGACGACGCTCATGGCGATACCCGTCATGAGCGGACTGATGCGGAGCAACAGAACAAAAGCAAAGATTGCCGTGAGCAAGCCCCCCAGGAACTCAATCGACCCCGTGCCCAGAAGATTGCGTATGCTTTCGACATCCGTCATGATGCGGGAAACAAGCGTGCCGGTTTTCGTCCCGTCGAAATACGAGATGGGCAGCCGCCCAATATGCCGCTGCACTTTCTCGCGCAGTTCGGCAATCAGGCGCTGCGCGGCTTTGGACACTACCTGGGTCAGCAGGAATGTCGTAACGCCCTGCACCAGCGTTGCGCCCGCGACAGCCAGAACCAGGGGTGTAAGCAGGCCGTATTGATGCTGAGTGAGAACGTTGTCGAGTAGAAATTTGCTTGACGCGGGCAGAACGAGCCCGGAAACGCGATTGATGATCATCAACACGAAGCCAAGAGCAAAAATGCCGCGCCGTGAACGCGCCATTTCCCTGATATAGGGCCAGACATCATGGAACCGTTGAGAGACTGGTTTCGCGTCTTTCACGGTGCTGAACATCTTTGAAGGGGCGCTCAAGGCAGCGCTGCGTTCCGGGTGCATTTCTCCTTTGATGACGTGCGGCGCTGTTTCGATTGCGCTCAGTTGCGATTGGTTTCCCGATTGACGCCAATTGCTATTTGGCTATTGAGAGTTTTTGTTCAGCCAAGGTTTCCTACTTGTAAAGCCAAAATTGCGCGATGGCGACCTCAACATAGTTATTCTGGCGGAATACGTAACCACTCGCCTGGAGATACTGCACCGTCACGCATACATGTTCTGGAAGGTGATTCCTCAGCCGCAAATCCAAACATTCATCAATGACGATTCTCTTCACGACGCTTGACGGAGCCGGATCGATTCTATAGCGTACTCCAAAGTCGCTTCAAGTTGGGCGCGTGTCACGGTAGGGAATCCGATCAGGAAGTCGTCCATAGTCCCTGTACCCTTGAAACAGATCTCTACTGAGGAAACTCAATAGAGACTGGCCACACGGGTGAGAGTGCCCATAGCCCCCTGCGACAAAGCGCCTGGGGGGGACGCGCCTTGCCTGTGCGGACGTGAGGCACGACCTGTGGGAAGTTCGCGCGGCCAAGCGCCCGTACAGGGGAGTTGAGGCGTCCCGGACAAGGCCGGGGAAAGGACGAAGTTTTGGACCAGCAATACCGCCTTTTCGTGGGAATCGATGGGGCGAAAGCCGAACATACGATATGCATTCTGAACCATGAACAGAAGGTGATGGACCGTCGCGCGATCGAGCACAGCGGCGATGGACTGAATCGACTGGGGGATCTGCTGACAGCTTTGTCGGAAGGTCTTCCGAGCACCGTCGCCGTGGCGATCGAAACACCCCGCGGCGCTGTCGTGGAGTACCTGATTGAGCGTGGATTTGCCGTCTCTTCGCTCAACCCAAAACAGAGGGACCGATTTCGGGACCGGCACACCGTAGCCGGTGCCAAAGACGACCGCCGCGACGCGTTCGTGAGGGCGGATGCGCTTCGGACCGACCTGCCTCTGTTTCATCGTGTGCGGCTGGACGACCCGCTGATCATCCGGATTCGCGAGTTGTCGCGGGCAGACGAAGATCTCCAGCACGAGCAGGTGCGAGCGGGCCACCCGCTTCGCGAGTTGCTGAATCGCTATGATCCGGAAATGCTCCCATTGTGCCCTGGGGTCGATGAACCCTGGTTTTGGGATGCGATTGAGTTGTTCCCGCTTCCTGGCAGCAAGCTGCCCCAACCGAAGATGGAAAGGCTGCTGCGCTCGTACCGTATTCGTCGTCTGGATGCCGATGCTGTTAGGCAGGCGCTGGGAGTTCCTGCGCTCAAACTCGCGCCAGGCGCGGCAGAGGCCGCCAGTGAGCATGCTCTTCTGATTTTACCGATGCTGCGGTTGTTGCTCCGGCAGCGGAAAGAACGGGAGCGTCGCCTCGAAGCCCTGCTCGCTGCAATGAGCACCGAGGGGCAATTTGCGGAGTACCGTGACGTGACGATCCTACGATCCTTGCCGGGAATGGGCCGGGTCATCACCGCCACGATGCTCGCGGAGGCTTCTCAAGCTCTCGCCGATCGAGATTATCACGCGCTGCGCAGCGCCGGCGGGACCGCGCCCATTACGCATCAAAGCGGAAAGCGCCGAAGCGTCGTCAGGCGGCAGGGCTGTAATCAAAGACTTCGCAATGCGATTTATCACTGGTCGCGCGTTAGCACGCAGTGCGACCCGCGCAGCAGGGAACATGACACGGAGCTGCGCGCCAAAGGTCATTCCCACGGTCGGGCACTGCGGGGAGTAGCAGACCGGCTACTCGGAGTGCTGATGGCCATGCTCAGCTCGGGCACCACATACGATCCGCTGCGCCGCGTGGCCACCATCATGGCATAATCCGGCTATACTCGAAAGCGCTCGTACAGAGAATAAGGCAACGCAGGGATGCGACCCGAGCGCTGCTACGAGTGCGGACTGCCGGGGCGGTCTCTGGCCGCCCCGTGTTACTCTCAGTCTGCCCGAAAGCGTTAAATCCTGGGGTCACAGGGGCGAAGCCCCATAAGCGTTTACTTAACTCCAGTATTGAGTTGCTCAAGCCGGGAGGATACCGGCGTGGCACAGGTTGTAATGAATGACCTTCAGTTGCAAGTTGTTCCAGAGCCCACGCCAAGAACGTGAAAAGACCCGGTCCA
>JAABUZ0100004648.1_pt1 | contig 18742 bp, 18 predicted proteins | sample 5562091 | NCBI WGS metagenome assembly JAABUZ01 (sample SAMN12813069, study PRJNA571459) | rock metagenome | isolation source: Antarctica rocks | place: Antarctica: Victoria Land, Linnaeus Terrace sud | collected 2015-12-21 | reverse complement strand
GGCGGTCGGCACCCGCTCAACCGCCGACGCACGCACGCCGAATTCGATGCAGCGATTCCGCAGACGCTCCAGTGCATCGCCCGTCGCGGCGATCGCATAGGCACCCGGCGCGAATTCCTCGCCGCCACCGCGCACGGGGCCACTGGTTCGCCCGACTTCGATCCCTTCGGCCAGCAACGCGTTGACGAGTTTGACGCTGGCGTTCGTTTCCGCACCGACGACAATTCCTACCGTGCCCATGCCTTTTACAGTTCCCTTTGGTGGCGCGATCAGGCTAGGAACGGGCGTCAGGTCCGCCTTGAATGGTGTGGCAACCGCGACCGCCTCGACGCCCATCTGCAAGGGAAGTGAGTGCGCCGTAATGTCGTACGGCGGCTTGGGCGGGCCGTCCGGGTAGAGGCGGAGATCGGGGTATTTCTGTGCCTCCAGAAGCGTCTTCGCGTACGCGCCGTACGGCTGCGCCATCGGGATGACTGCAGACCCGGCGGGATAGGTGACACCATCCGCTGTGAAGCGCATTTTCGCCTGGGTCAGTTCGACCCCGCCGCGCTGCAAGACGTGCAGGAGTTCGGTGCGCGTCACCGGATCGCGCTGTCCGGTGGGAACAACAAAGGCAATCGGGGCTTCGGTGCGCGCAATCGCCCGTTGCGAGAGAGCAGCGAAGTTTGAGAGCCACATATCCCGATAGCGCGCGGCATGGAGGAGGAGAGCATCAACACTGATCCGATTGTAAGAGACAATATCTGCAAGCGTCCATTCGCCACCGGGCCACGGGTTTGGATGGTTCCACGCCGCCAGATGCGGGTCGAAGCCGCGCCCGACCTTCAGGTCTTCCTTGTTGATCGTTACGGGTGTGGCGATGCGGCAACTCGCCGCCTCGGAGAGGATGCGCACGCCGCCGTGGTAATGCTGGTAGGCACGGGAGGGGGAAAAGGCGTCGAAGATAACGTTTGTTGTCACGCCTGTTTTGCCGTGCGCGGCGAGCGCCTGCGCCATCGTCGAGCCGAGAACGTTGATCTCCTGCGAGAGAATCGGGTCCACATTCGGATCGTATGGGTCAATGAAAGGGGGCACGAAATAGCGCGGGCCATCCTGCATCATCTGGTGCAAATCATAGACGATCTGTGGGTGCCAGACGTTGTGGATCTTCTCGACCGCGAGGCGGTTCTCGGCCTGCGTGAGCATAAACCAGTCGCGGTTGTTATCGTGGCCGGTATAGGTCTGGTATAACTGCGGTGGCGCACTCCCCTCGAACGGCGTGCCGAGCGTCTTCGTGTACCACTGCTCGACGAGGTCCCAGCCATCCGGGTTGAGCGACGGCACGAGCAGCAGGATGACGTTGTCGAGGATGTGCCGCGTCGTCACGTCATCCTTCGTGGCGAGATCGTGCGCGAGGCCCATCGCCATCATCGTCGCGCCCACCTCCGTTGCGTGGATCGTGCAGGTGACGAGCGCAATCGTCTTTCCTTCGGCGACGGAATCGGCGATCCGCTGTGTATCCACGCCGCGCGGATCGGCAAGATGCGTCTGAATGTCGCGATAGTGATCGAGCCGCGCGTGCGTCTCCGCGCTCGTGATGACCGAGAGGAGGAAGGGTCTGCCCTCAGTGGAATTGCCGAGTATCTCCGTATGGACGCGGGGCGAGCGCGCGCCGAGGAGTTGGAAGTAGGCTGCGATCCGCGACCACGGCGCGAGTTTGCGGGCATCTCCCGGCTCAAACCCGAGATGATCGGCAGGCGTAATGATTGCCTGAGTCGCCGCGCTCGTATTTCCCGGTGCGGTTGCTGCCTTCACCATGCCTTGCTCCTTGCTTTTTCGTCATACGCGTGGTTGCAAATATTTACCGAGTATACCAGTCGATATGTGGGGACATGCAGTGTGAGCGGTAACGTAAGGCTTCGGTCTACGTCCCTGTCTCGCAGGCCGGGAAGCCCGTACGTCTGGCGAACAACGCAGGCTGTCGGCAACGTGCCGGGTCCCCGCCCAGCCCGTGCCAATCAATGCGATATCACTCGGTTCCGGATTTCATGCACGCCCCTGATCGAAATCGGTTCAACTGATTAGCCGGTCTGCTATCGTTGCGAGAAAGGCCCGCGTCGCGGTAGCTGGATGGCCCGGGTGCATGGCGAGGTCCCGCGCGCACCGCCGGAGATCCGCGACGCCGTCAATATCGTACCATGCGGGAAGCGTCGCGAGCGCAAGGTCGCCCGCCACGATCTTCGTGATGGTTTGTGCGTAGACGGCGTGCGTGCTCCACGAAATGCCAGTGAAGAGCGCGGGGTGTGGGGCAGTCGTGGCGATCAGGTAGTAGCCGCCATCTTCCGCCGGGCCGAGCACCACATCTGCCCCGTCATCCAGCCGTGTGAATGCGTGCTCGATGTGTGCGGGCGGCAAGGAGGGAAGATCGCCGCCGATCAGCGCGACCTGCGTCGCCCGATGATCGAACGCGCACCCGATCGCAGAATACATCGCCGCCCCGACATCGCCGGGCAGGACGGCGAATGCGGGCGGCAGATCGTCGCCGAGCAGCGCGGCCAGCGCTTCCTCCGCGCCGGGCGGGTGCGCAAGTAGGAGCATGCAACCCGCGACGCTCCGCGCGACCGCCAGTGTGTCTACGAGCGAGGCCGCCGCGAACTGGGCCGCTTCCTCCGGCGTGAGGTGCGGGCACAGGCGCGTCTTCGTTACCCCGGCAGCAGGCGCTTTCGCCAGCACGATTAAGGCGCGATGTACACTCCTTAACAGGGGCATGGAGATTTATTCGCAGTGTGGTAGGGGCGCATAGCCGGGCACCCGCTTGCCGAGAGATTCGGTGCAGGAATCGGAGGGCGCATGCTATGCGCCCCTACATGACGCGATCACGGAATCCGAAGCAGGCAATGGATCGTGATCGGCGATGCTGAGAGAGAGCCAATCCTCCAGCACCTCGCTCAGTTCTTCACGGCACTCCTCAACCGTCCCGGCATGCGCCCAGACACCTTGAAAGCCGGGAATCGTCGCGAAGAAATGTCCGTCTTCGTATATCTTGTAAGTAGCGTGTCGCATCGCGGCATGAATATAATCTGTCAGCATGATGTTCTCCCAAGTGTGACTTCGTTCACGGCAAGTTTCGCAGAGAGACCGCTCCATCGCAATGTGCGCTATGGCCCCTCCGGGATGACATGCACGCGCTCGGGGCGGAGCGTCAGAAAAACGGCGCCCGTGAAGGTCGGGGCGGAGCCGGGGTCGGGCTGGTTGACGATCAGTTCCTGCTCGCCGACGCGCACCCAGTAGCGCGCCATCTGACCCAGGAAGGCCCACCGCTCGACCTCGCCTGTCAGATGCAGGCCGGGGAATTCGGTCGGTGTCCTACTGATCGTCAGGCTTTCTGGTCGGACGGAGAGCGTCACTGTCTCACCTATCGGTCCTTCCGGCGCGGCGACGGTCAGGCGATGTCCGGCGAACGCGACGGTCAATGTGTCGCCCGCACGCGAAATCACCGCCGCCGGGAGGAGATTGACAGTACCGACGAAGTCCGCGAGGAAGGCGGTGCGCGGGCGCTCGTAGATCTCGCGCGGCGTGCCCCACTGCTCGACGCGCCCCTTGTTCATCACGGCGATCCAGTCCGACGCGGCGAGCGCTTCCTCCTGATCGTGCGTCACGTAGATGAAGGTGATGCCGAGCCGTTGCTGCACGGCGCGCAACTCCCAGCGGATCTGCTCGCGCAGTTTGGCGTCGAGGTTCGAGAGCGGTTCATCGAGCAGCAGCACTTCCGGCTCAATGACGAGCGCGCGGGCGAGGGCGACACGTTGCTGCTGGCCGCCGGAGAGTTCGCCGGGATACCGCTCGCCGAGGCCGGTGAGGCCGACGAAATCGAGCATCATTCCGATACGGCGAGTGATCTCTCGCTTCGGTTCGTGGGCAAGGCGGAGGCCGTACGCGACATTCTCGCGCACGCGCATGTGCGGGAAGAGTGCGTAATCCTGAAAGACCATCGCCGTCCGCCGCTTGTGCGCGGGCACCGTCGTGATCCGTTGATCGCCGAGGTAAATCTCGCCGTCATCCACATCGTAAAACCCCGCGATCATCCGCAGCAACGTCGTCTTGCCGCATCCTGATGGGCCAAGCAGCGTCGTGAACGTGCCGGAGGGAATGTCGAGCGAGACATTGTCCACCGCGCTCACATTTCCAAATCGCTTCGTGACGCCATCCAACCGCACATCCGCCGTTCGTGTCCTCGGTGTTCTTGGTGTCTTGGTGGTTACGGAAATCATCCCCTAGCCTCCTGCAAAGCGGCGGATGGAGGCGCGGCGGCCGCTGACGAACCAGACGATGCTCAGGACGATCACCGCCATAGTAATGAGCGAGACGGCGAAGGCGGACGCGCCGCCCCAGTTGAAGTCGTTGACGAGTTGGAAGATTGTGATCGTCGCGACGGTCGTGCCCGGCGTGAAGAGGAAGATAACGACGGAGAGCGTCGTGACGGCGCGGACGAAGGCGGTGACGAAGGCGGTTAACGTCGCGCCCCGCAGCATCGGGAAGAGGATGTCGCGGAAGCCGCCGAGAGTCGTCGCACCGAGGCCGGTCGCCGCCTCGTCAATCGAGCGGTCAATCTGCTGCAATCCCGCGACGCATGCCTGATAGCCGACCGGGATGTTCCAGAAGATCATCGAGATCGTGATCAGCGCGCCGCGGTTGATCCAATCGAGCCAGGGCTGGTTGAAGGTGAGCGCGTAGCCGATGCCGAAGAAGATCCCCGGCACGGCGGCGGGCGCGATGGCGACGAAATCCACCACCCGCCGGCCCGGCCACCGCAGCCGCTGGACGAGGAAGGCGAGCAGCACCGCGAATCCGGCGCAACAGATCGCCGCGATGCCGCCGTAGACAAACGTGTTCCGCAGCGTGTCCGAGCGCGTGCGGAGGTAGGCGAAGTTCCGGCCCGTGAAGGTCATGTCCGCCGGGAAGGACTTCACCAATGCGCCGACGACAAGGGTGCCGTAGACGAGCAGGATCAGCCCCGCGAGCAGAAGGCAGGCGACGAAGCAGGCCCACGTCACCGAGCGGGGCACGGGCGGGCGGGGGATGGAGGCGGCGCGCCCCGTCACCGTGACGAACGAGCGCCGCCCTTCGAGCCGCAGTCGCACGACATAGAGGGTCAATGCGAGCACGAGGAGGATCATGCTGACGGCAGACGCGCCCGCGAAATCACCGAAGCCGGAGATCAACCCATACGCTTGCGTCGGCAGGACGGTATAGCGCCCGGCGATCAGGAGCGGGTTGCCGAAATCCTCCAGGATGTAGATCGCCGTCAGCAGGATCGCCGAGGCGATGCCGGGTCGGGCGAGCGGCAGCGTGACGGTGCGGAAGACCGTCCAGGTGTTCGCGCCGAGGTTGCGGGCGGCCTGTTCCAAACGCGGATCGCTGTTCGCCAGCACATCGGCAATCAGTTGATACGCGAAGGGAAAGAAGGCGATCGTCTGCACGCCCCAGAGGCCATTACGCCCGAGAATCAGCGGCGATTTGCCGAAGACTTCGTACGAGATGATGCCGCGCGGCCCGAAGAGGAGAATGTAACTGGCCGCGACGATAAAGGGCGGCGACAAGAGCGGCAGGATGCCGACAAGCCGGAAAAAGGGTTTCCACGGCATCCGGCTGTAGACCATCGCGTAGGCATAGACGAAGCCGAGCAGCACGGCGGTTGTCGTGGAGAGCAGCGTGATCTGGATCGAGTTTTTGAGCGGCTTCACCCATGTCTGCTCGCGCAGGAAATCTACATAGCCGCCGACGCCCGGCACGAGCGCGACGCGCAGTTGCGGGTAAATGATGAATGCCCCCATCAGACTGACGAGCGCAAGCAGCGTCAGCCCAAGCGCCGGTTCGCGCGTCAGCCGCCCCATCAGTGGCTACGCTGAGATGAAACCGATTGAACCGCACAGACGCAAATGACGCAAAGAAACGCAAAGAAACGCAGAAAGCGGGAAAGAAAATAATCCCCCCTCTTCCTCTTTGCGTCCTTTGCGTCTTTGCGTCCTTTGCGTTGATCCGGTTTCAACACGGGCTGTCACCTAGCTGGTAGCCGCCTGCCATTTCTTGAGGAGGCGATCTTTGTTGTCGGTCGCGAAGGCGCGGTCGTAGTTGACGAGTTTGACGCTATCGAGCGTCGGCGCGCCGGGCGCGGGCGGTACGTCTTTCCGTACGGAGACGCGGTTAGAGAGTTTGACGTTCAGTTCACTGGCTTCTTTGGTGAGCGTCCAGTCCACGAATGCCTTCGCCGCCGCCGTGTTCGGCCCGCCCTTGACGATGGAAATCCCGCCGATCTCGAAGCCTGTTGGCCCTGGTACGACGAGATCAATCGGCTGCTTATTGCTCTTGGCGGTGAGGATGTCATGGCTCCAGTTCGGGCCGCCAACGAACTGCCCCTGCCCGACGAGTTCGATTCCCTGTGGAGCGGCGCCCGGATACTGCGCGATGTTCACGTTCAGCTTCTTCATGTAGTCAATCATCTTGTCTTCGTCTTTGTTGAAGCGGAAAAGTTGGGTGGCGAGGAAGATATACCCGCCGCCCGTCTTCACCGGATCGGGGAGGATCAGTTTACCTTTCCATGCGGGGTCAAGAAGGTCGTCCCATGTCGTCGGCTTCTTGCCGCCCAACTCCTTAGCGAGACGATCGGTGTTGTAGACGAAGCCGAAGATGCCGATGTACCAGCCTGTCCAGAAGCCGTTCGGGTCTTTATAGGTGGCGTCCACATCGGCGGCATTCGGGGACTTGTAGGTTTCCAGCAGCCCTTGTTTGCCGAGTGGGTCGTGGTACTCGCTCGATCCGCCGATGAAGATGTCCGCCTTCGGTGACGCTTTCTCCGTCTGAATGCGGGTTTGTAACTCGCCCGCTGCCGCGAGCGGGAGGAGGCTGACATCAACACCGGGGGTGGCCTTCTTGAAAGCGTCGACGAAGGCGTTGTTCGTGGACTCATTGAGCGCGGTATAGACGACGATCTTCCCGCTTACTTTGATGGCGGACACGCTCGTGCCGCTCACTGCCGATGACGCGGCGGTTGTGGCGGCGGGCGCCGTCGTCGCTGCGGGCGCGGTTGTTGCAGCCGGGGCACTTGTCGCTGCCGCGCTCGACCCGGCTGGCGCGGTCGGGGCGGCGGGGGCGGTTGTCGCGGCAGCGGCGGTGGTTGGCGCTTTCGTTGGGGCGGTTGTGGCGGTCGCGCTACTGCCACCGCAGGCGGCGAGCAGGCTGGTGGCCGCCGCGACGCCGACGCTCCCGGCAATCCCTCGCAGGAGCGCGCGACGGCTCACGGAATGTTGAGCGGAACCAGTGAGAACGGACGGTGTAACCATTGATGTTGCCTCCATGTCCATCACCCTGACTGACGGTGCCGCCAGTGTGGCGTCGTGGCACGGTATCTGTCCCATGTTCCCCATCCTCGCGCGGCCGTTTGCGATCTGACACCGGCACCGTTGTACACGAACATGATGAACCGGATGTAATCGCAATGTCAGTGGACGCGCATTGGGTTCGTACCCGCATGGTAGCGTATCGCGGCCGGATTGTCTATCAGCGCATCTGACATCCGGACATGACTCAGTTTTCCCGGTGGCGGGCTTTAGCCTGTTACAGCAATGGGCAGGCTAAAGCCCGCCACCACCATCTTTTCTCACGTTTGCGGACGGTCTGCCGTCGTTGTTTCTCTACCTTATCGGACAGCTTCGCCGCCGAGTCCGGGCGGATGCGCGGCGGCGACAATCCGCTGCAAGAGGGCGATATCTTCGCGACCATCGTGACCGTCTGTCAGTGGCCGCTCACCGGTCGTGACGCAATGGTGGAAGTGGAGCGCTTCTTCCTTGAATGCTCCGGCGTAGGAGACATTGACGCGCGTGCGCCACTCCGCGCCATCCGTCATGCCCTGCACCTCGACCGGCGTCGGGAAGTGCTTGAGCCACGGCGAGGGGAACTGGATGCGCACGCGCCCCGCCTCGCCGATAAAGGCCAACTCCTCGAAGTAGTCGCGCAGCGCCGAAAGGTACGACCACGTCAGCACGACGCGCGGCCCGTTGTCGTACGCCAGAACGGTTGTGATTGTCGGGTTGATCGTGTCGTCGGGCCAGATCGTTGTGAAGAGTGCATGCTGCGGAGAACCGAGAATGCCGCGCAGCGCGTTCGTGTCATGGCACAGGCTGCCGAGGAGAACATCGCGGTAGAGATGCCGCAGGAGCGGCGGCACATTGCCGATTGCCTCGATGGTCAGCCAGTCGTCCTCCGCCTGCAATGCGGTGAGAGTGTCCGGTGGGATGTCGCGGAATCGCTTGATGCGATGATGGGCGTAGTAGAGATCGGGGTCGGGGTGGAGGATATTGATTTGTACGTAGCGCAGATCGTTCATTGCCTGCACCGCCGCCCGGCCGTAGCGGTAGCCGGGATCGTACCGCTTCATGTAGGAGACCATCATCTGTTTGCCGGTACGGTCCGCCGTGGCGATCATGGCGTCCGCTTCGCGCACGGTAAAGCACATCGGCTTTTCGACGATCACATGCTTGCCCGCCTCCATCGCGGCGATCGCCGGTGATGCGTGCGAGCCGGCAGTGAGGACGATCACCATATCGAGGTCCTGCGCGATGAGGTCACGGTAATCCAGAAAGCGGCCGGGGATGCTGAAGTAGTCACCGACCGATTCCAACAGGCCCGGCGAGAGGTCGCTGATCGCCGTTATTACGAAATGTTCGTCCAATTCACGCAGGTTCGGCAGCCACATAATCTGCGCCACCGTCCCGCAGCCGATGATCCCCACACGCAAACGTGCCACGATGCGCTCCTTTCAGTCGTGAGTCGTGAGTCGGCAGATACCGAGAAGAAATGCCCACGATTGCCGACTCACGACTTCCCCCGCCATTCTCGCAGATGCTCGACGCATCTGAAACCGCCGATGTACACTGCGCCCCTGGCGTCCGTATCTTCTCCCCCTCTCCTTTGCCCCCAGGCAAAGGAGAGGGGGCCGGGGGGTGAGGTTTCATGAGCACGGTTTCGGTCTGGCAGGACACGTCCATCTGGCCCACGCTGACGCACCGGCGCGAAGAGGCAGATGTCTGCATCATCGGCGCGGGGATCGTCGGCAGCACGCTCGCGCATTTTCTGGGGCAGGCGGGCAAGTCGGTCATTGTGCTGGAGGCGCGGGATGTCGCGCTCGGCGCGTCGGGGCGGAACGCGGGGCATGTGAGCGTGCATCACAAGGCGGGCTATCACACGTCTGTCGAGCAGTTCGGGCGCGCGGTGGTGAAAGAGGCGCGCGATCTCGGCTTCCGCAACCGGGCAATTGTCAAAGGATTCCTTGACGCCTACGGCGTCTGGTACGAACAGCCAGGCAGCCTCACCCTCGCCTGGGATGCGCAGGAAGCGAAGGAACTGGAAGCCTCGGCGCGTGCCCTGATCGCGGACGGCTACGACGTTGAGTGGTACGACAAAGACCCAACCGGGCGCGGCTTCTTCGGCGCGATCGGGCAGGCGGGCGACATCGCCACGCAATCATACTGGCTGACGACGCAGGTAATGGCGCACAGCGGCGCGACGGTGGTCCCGAACTGCGCCGTGCGGAGGATCGAGCAGGACGGCGGCATTGTCACCGTCCACGGCCAGCGGGCGACGGTCCGCGCGCCGATGGTCTGCCTCTGCACGAACGCGTACTCGCGCACGTTGCACCCGTACTTTGTGGACAAGGTCTTCCCGACGCGCGGCCAGATGCTCGCAACTGCCCCAACCGCGCGCTTTATGGAGCGGACGATGGGTTGCGAGTGGGGGTACGAGTATTTCCGGCAACTGCCCGATGGCCGCTTTATTATCGGCGGCTGGCGCAACCGCTTCGCCGAGGAGGAAGTCGGCTACAACGACGCCGAAACGACGCCGCATCTCCAGGCAGGTCTCGAATCCTTCCTGCACAAGTATTTCCCCGAACTGAACGGCCTGCCGATCGAGCATCGCTGGAGCGGCATCATGGGATTCACAGCGGACGAAATGCCCCTCATCGGGCGGTTGCCGGACATGCCGAATGTCTACTTCGCTGTCGGCTTCACCGGCGGCGGTATGGGCATCGGCCCCGCCACCGCCGAGCGCACCGCCGAGTTCATGCTCACCGGCACCCACCCCGGCGCCTTCAGCGCCGACCGCCTGACTGCTGCCGTCCGATGATTCGCGCGCCGATCCCCTACTATCCCGTCCTTAATCGTGCCGTGCTCCCGCAGGAACGCAATGACTTTCATTCGTACGGGCGATGCGGAAATCGTCCTCCCCGGAGCATCCGCGCCTCTATCGGAGCGCCCTTGCCACCGCGAGAGGACGATTCGCGCACCGACCTTACGATGGCGTGGCGACGTATTCGCTGTCTTCGGATCAGCGGGCGGGATTTATCATGATGTATGCGCGGATGCAGTGGAGATCATCGTCGTCGCGGATGGTGTGTTCGTAGTAATTGCGGTGCCAGAGGATCGTGCCGGGTGTCTCGCGCCATTCATTGACGTGCTTCGTGGACATCGTCTTGAACGCGCCGACCATGCGCCCAAGCGGCAGTAGCGTTTTGTGTACGGGCGATACTAGAATCGCTCTCCCCGGCCTGCAACGTGCCTCCCGTGTCTGTAAGGACGATGATGCCTTGCACATGGTGGAGCAGGCCATCGTCAATATTGTCGAAGATTCTCGGCACTTGGCAACCACTCCACCCATTGGTTAATGCACATGTGTGCAGCGTTCGTGTATTCTATCATGTACCATGCACCGTGTGCGGCGGATCATTGATGAGCGGAATGCAGTGTGTTGCACAGAGCGATGCAGATCGTTGCCGATCATCGTTTTTCAGCAAATCTTTAGGGTGGATTCAGGGGAAATTCAGGAAGGGCAGTGATACTGTGCATAGACGCGATCGGGGACGGTCTGCGGTGACGGTCGAACGGATAACAGGAAGCCGCACCCACCTGCCACACACCCGGAGCCACTGGCTGCTCCCGATCCGTCTTTTTTCATGCCCGTTGGCCGTTCAACCATGAGAAAGGGTAATCGCTCGATGTCTGCCCCAGTGTATGCGCGCGCGCGGATCGTACTCGTGCTGGTCTTCACCTGCTCGCTCTTTCTCGCGCTCCCAGCGGCCCCGACCGGCGCGGGACCGCTCGATACCGAGGCGGAATTGAAGGTCGTCAAGGCCGCGTACGATAACCTCCGCAGGAACCTCTACACCGAGCCGAACACCGTCGCGCTCCTCACCGGCGCGCAGCAGGAGGCGCAAAAGGGGCTCGATCAATCATTGCCGCTCGATGCCCTAGATGGCAAGGACGCGAGTGCGCAATGGGAAGTCTTCGCGCAGAATCTCCGCGTGATGATCGGGCAATCCACCGTCTTCAGCCTCGCGCCGGGCGATCTCGCGCACCGACTCGTCACGAGCATGGCGAAGACGGTCAACGACCGGCATACCTACTTCATCCCCGCGAAGCAGGCTGATGATGAGCGGCGCGCGTTGAAGGGGGATTCGAGCATCGTCAACTTCGGCTTTGTCTCCCTCCCTATCAACCACGACATCTACGTCCGGCAGGTGATTCCGGACAGCTCAGTGGATGCGGCGGGCTTGCGATACGGCGACCATGTGCTCGCGCTCAACGGGCAGGCTGTCAACAGTGATACGCGCGCGGCACTGTTCGCCAACCCGCAAGAGGGTGACAACGATACTATCACCGTGCAGCATGCCGGTGATACGAATCCGACCGATCTGATGGTGCATATCCATCGCTATACGCGTCCCTCGCTCGTTTCGCGCGTGATGGACGGACATATTGGCTACATCCAGACCTTCGAGTTCTACGACACGATCCCGCAGAATCTCGACACCGCGCTGGCGAGCCTCCATACGCAAAATGTGGACAGCATCATTGTTGACCTGCGCGGCAACCGGGGTGGCGTCAATGTGGACCATGTCATGGGCCGCTTCCTGAAATCCGGTACCGAACTCGGCACGTCAAAAGGACGTCGGGTTGATCGGCGGCAGACCGCGCAATCCGACGGCAAGGCGCGTGAGACGCTACCGATCACCGTCCTTGTGGATGACACCAGCGGCTCCGCGAGCGAGATCGCCGCGCTCGCCTTCGAGGAGAATGGAGCAGGCACGGTGATCGGGACAAAAACCGCCGGCGCGGTCGGCAGCACGGCGCGCTTCGAACTGGGTGATAGCAGCCTGATCTCTATCACTGTCGCGGTCTACATCTCCGTGAAAGGCGCGTCGCTCAATACGATCGGCGTCTCGCCAGACATTACCGTGGAGCGCACGAACGACGACATCGCCGCCGGCCGCGACCCGCAACTCGACGCCGCGATTGCGAGCGCGAATGCGCAGGTTCCTACCAGCATTTTTGGCCCGTTCCTGGCTGCCTGACGCGATCTCCCTTGGCGTCACGCGGTAGAGTGCGCGGGGAGACTGCCGGATTCGTGTCGTGTTGAGGGAGGGTATACAGGGATGATCGGGCGTTGCGGTCGGCTCGTACATCGTTTGCTCCTGCTCGTCGCGGTCGCCAGCCTGCTCGTTGTCGCGCCGATGTCCACGAGTGCGGCATCTGATGTCAGTGAAGAACTGGCGATCACGAAACAGGCATATGATCTGCTCGTCGCGAATCTCTCCGCGCCGCCGGACACCGTCGCCCTGCTCACGAACGCATCCGTGGAGGCGCAACGCGTGCTGGGCGGACAGATCGCGCTTCCCTCGCTCGATGGCGACGCGGCGGCACAGTGGGGCGTCTTCGAGTCGAGCGTTCGCGACCTTGCCGCGCGCAGTGACGCGAATCTCGCGGCGGGCAATCTCCGCAGCCGCTTGATCGGAAGCATGGTCAGGACGATTGGCGACGGTCACACGTTCTCTCTCGCGAAGCAGGAATCGGACGCGCGAAAAGCGGTGAATGCCGGCGATACGAGCATCGCGAACTATGGCTACAACATCGTCACATACAATAACGACTACTACATCGCAACGCTTATTCCCGGCGGCAACATGGAGGTGGCGGGCGGGCGCGTCGGCGACCACCTGCTCGTGATTGACGATCAGACCGTCACGCGGGCGACCTACAGCGGCCTGATCGCGACGCAGGCGGAGGGGAGCGCGCATACCTTTACCGTTTTGCATCGCAACGAAACGGAACCGGTACGGCTGACGGTGACGATCAACCGCTACACGCGCCCACCACTTGCCTTTCGCGTGCTCTATGGGCATGTTGGCTACATTCAGGTCTTTACCTTTTCCTACCGGAACCTCGTGGACAGACTCGATGAGGCGCTGGCGGCGCTCCATGCCCAGGGTATTGATAGCCTGATTCTCGACCTGCGCGACAATCCCGGCGGCATGGACACCCTGGCGCAACGGTTCCTCGGGCGTTTCCTGCCGACTGGAACGATTGTCGGCACCAATGAGGGGAGGATTTACGCGCGGCAGTCGCCGCAATCCTCCCTCAAGGCACAAAAATTCGCGCAGGGCGACGATCATGACCCGGATATGCTGCCGATCGTTGCCCTTGTCAACAGTCGCAGCACCTCGTGGGGCGAGATGGCACCGCTCGCACTGCATGAATTCCGCGACGCGTCGCTCATCGGCACGAAAACCCGGGGCCTGCTGGGGAACGACGTCGTCTATCCCTTGCGTGACGGGACGTCCATTGGCATCACGGTCGGTATCTATACCTCCGCGCAGGGGCAAGCGTTGAACAAGATTGGCATTACGCCAGATGTCGCTGTCACGAACCCCACCCCGGAGGACATCATCAACGGGCGTGACGCGCAACTCGATGCCGCCGTCATGAACGCGAATGCGAAGGTGTACACGCGCATCTACGGCCCGCTCCTGGCTGCCTGACGTTCGCGCGATTCATGCCCTCGTACACATGCCCCCGTTGCGCGATACTATGCGTGACCGGGGCATGGAAGGAGTACGGCGATGGGCATCGAAGAACTGCTGCGCGAGAAGCGTGAAGAAATCCTCCAGATCGCCGAACGGCACGGGGCGCGCAATGTCCGCGTCTTTGGTTCCGTCGCACGCGGCGAGGCCGACGAGCAGAGCGACATTGATCTGCTTATTGATCTCGGACCAGAGCGCACCCCGTGGTTTCCAGGTGGCCTGATTGTGGATCTCGAAGGCCTGCTCGGGCGAGACGTGGATATTGCGACGGCTGCTGCACTCCGCCCGCACATCCGCGAACGCGTACTTCGTGAAGCGGTGCCGTTATGAGAGATGATCCACAACGCTTGGCCGATATTCTTGAAGCAATCGAGAACATCGGGCGATACACTGCTGGCGGACGGAGCGCATTTGATCGTAATGAACTTGTCCAAACATGGGTGCTGTTCCAACTGATAGTTATTGGTGAGGCCGTTCGCGCGCTTTCTGACGCCTTTCGATCCGGGTATCCTGAAGTGGCATGGCCACAAATCGTGGCGCTTCGGAACAACGTCGTGCATCGTTACTTCGGTATTGACGAGGATATTGTATGGGAAATCGTCACGGACGATATTCCTGATCTGAAGCGGATCGTCGTGGCAATCCTTGACACGATGGGCGACTCTGCCGAATAGCATATTGCGCGCAACAATGCTGACCGGAGCATGAAGGAGCATGGCGATGGGCATCGAAGAACTGCTGCGCGAGAAGCGCGAAGAAATCCTTCAGATCGCCGCGTGGCATGGGGCGCGCAATGTCCGCGTCTTTGGCTCTGTCGCGCGCGGCGAGGCCGACGAGCGCAGTGACATTGATTTCCTCGTGGAGATGGAACGTGGGCAGACCCTTTTCGACCACGTCGCGCTTATCCGTGACCTCGAACACACGCTTACGATACGTGTCGATGTCGCCACCGTTGGGGGGCTGAAAGAGCGCATGCGCGACCGTGTTCTTCGTGAAGCGATCCTGCTGTGAGAAGCGATCAAGAACGACTCAATGATATTCATGCGGCAATCGAGCAGATCGAGAAATACACGGCGACCGGACGATCTGCATTCGACGGCAACGAATTAATCCTGTCATGGGTACTCTACCGGCTGATGATTATCGGCGAAGCGGCGCGCGGCCTTTCTGCTGAGTTCCGCACGGCACATGCCGAAGTCGAATGGTGGCAGATGATCGCGCCGCGCAACTTTCTCATTCACGCCTACTTCGGCGTTGATCCTGACGAGGTCTGGGCGACGGTGGAGCGGGACATGCCAGTGCTGAAATGCGCGGTTGCCACCATGCTTGTCGCGACCGGTGAAGCGGAGGCGACGAATGGCTGACTCATCTCTCCCTTTCCCTTCGAGGGAAGGAGGCAGGGGAGTAGGAATCTCTCCAAGCATCCTTGATGCCATTGGTTGGACGCCGCTCGTCGCGCTGGACCGGCTCGGTAAAGGGTTGCCGGGGCGGGTGGTGCTGAAGATCGAAGGGGCGAACCCCGGCGCTTCAATCAAAGATCGCGCCGCCGTGCAGTGCATCGCGGAGGCGGAGCGAGATGGACGACTGAAGCCGGGCGGCGTGGTCGTTGAACTGACAAGCGGAAATATGGGCGCGGGACTGGCAATCGTCTGCGCGATCAAGGGCTACCGCTTCATCGCCGTAATGAGCGTCGGGAACAGCCGCGAACGCGTGCAGATGCTTCGCGCGCTCGGTGCGGACGTGGATCTCGTGCCGCAGATGCCGGGCGGCGTATCGGGGCAGGTTTCCGGCGACGACCTCGCGCTTGTCGAGGAGCGGACGCGCGCCCTCGTGCGCATGCTCGGCGCGTATCGGCCCGATCAGTTCAATAACCCGGCGAATCTCCGCGCGCATGCGTTAACGACCGGACCGGAAATCTGGGCGCAGACTGACGGCGCGGTGACGCACTTCTGCGCAATCGTCGGTACGGGTGGCACGTTCCTCGGTGCCGCCCACGCGCTCAAGGCACAAAACCCCGACGTGCAGTGTTACGCGGTTGAGCCGGAAGGGTCGCAGGTGATCGCCGGTAAGCCCATCACCGATCCTCGCCACACATTGCAAGGCGCGGGATACGCCGCCATCCCACCCCAGTGGGATGCCGCTCTCTGCGACGGCACGCTCGCTATCGGTGATGCCGAGGCGCTCGCAACGGTCCGCGCCCTCGCTATGCGCGAGGGCATCTTCGCGGGGTTCAGCACCGGCGCGAATGTCGTCGCCGCGCTCCGCCTGGCGCGCAACGCCCCGGCGGGTAGCATCATCGCCACCGTTGCCTGCGACAGCGGCTTGAAATATCTCAGCGCCAATCTTGTGCCGGACTGATCCATGCCATGCTACCATACGCGTGAAAACGAACGATGCAATTCGCGCGAAGGAGGCAGGCCCGATGCTGCGTAAAGTAACCGACTTAACCGACGCAACGCGACTCAAGGAATTAATCGCGCCCAGCGTCTTTAATCCAAGTGTCGTACGGCTTGATTATCTGCTGACGACCGTCTACGCCATTCCTCAGCGACGGCTGTATATCTGGGAAGAGGACGATCAGCCCGTCGGCATCCTCGGCATCGAGCGGGTGGGGCGGGATGCCGCGCTGCTTCTGCATATCGCGGTGGACGATCGCTTTCGCCACCGTAGGATTGCGTCGCAGATGGTCGGCGGTGTGATCGCGGCGGAAGGCTTGACCGCACTCTATTCAGAGACGGATCAGGAATCGGTAGGCTTTTATCGCGCCTACGGTTTCCAGGTCACGTCGCTTGGCGAGAAGCACCCCGGCATCGAGCGTTTCTCCTGCCGCTGGGAGGCTGGACAGCATCGTGAATAACCTGCGATAGTCCGAGCGTAGCACCACCTTCACCAGTTGGTGCTACATTGAGCTATCAATCGAGTCATTGCGTTTTGGTGAGGTCTGATGATGAAACGCGCGACAATTACTAGGAGTTACGCAGTTGAGCGTGTACGGACGCATCTAGGTGCTGTATGCTGTACCGCCATCCGGCTGATCAATACAACATCTAGCATTTTCCTCCTCAACTGCGTAACTCCTAAATTACAATGACCGATGAACTGGAACAGGCGGTTATCGCGTTTCAACAGGAACAAGAGGTACCGCCGATCTTGACGGCAGTCGCGCAGGCGGCGTTACGCGAATATCTCGCGGAGCGCGGCTATCTTTCGCCGCGTCGTGCCCTGCGAATTACGTCCGCGAAGTGTGGGAGTGGTGAGCGCGATGTGAGCCAGGAGCATGATCGTCACCTGGCGCGCGAATGAGACGAACGGTTCTCGCGGATACCGGGCCGCTCTATGCCGCTGTGGACCCGGACGGTCAATACCATAACCGTGCGCAAACCGAATTGGCTCGTCTCCAAGACGGTGGCTGGGCCATCGCAATGACGTATCCGACACTCCTTGAAGCGTACACATTGATAATGCAGCGGTTGAGCATCGCTGTCGCGCATCAATAGCTCGATGAAGTTACGGGCGCTGCCGCGTTGATTCTGCCCACGTCAGACGATTATACGTCCGCAATGTATCGCGTTCGCGGCTACGCCGACCAGCGCCTGACGTTGACCGATCTCGTGCTTGCGACGATGAGCGTACGGCTTGTCGCTCCGGTTTGGACCTACGATTATCACTTCGATCTGCTTCAAGTCGCTGTCTGGCGTTAGCCGCGCATCGTCTTGACGAGTATTCCGGCGTCGGACGCTGCCTATGAATCCAGGTATGCGAGTAGCATATCCGCATGGCGCGACAGGCTTTTGTACTCCAGCATTGCGGGCGGCATGGTGTGCAGCAGGGTGGCGAGACGGCGGGCATCGTCGGGGTCGGCGAGGGCGACCGCAAGGGGTGTGACGCGCGTGCGAATCGTGAAGAGAACAGCGTTCGTGCGCGGGTAGCGGACGAAAGTTTGCCACTCGGAGCGGAGGTAATACCGCTCGCCCGCGTTCTGTGGCGTGATGCCCTCGTGCTCGAAGGCATAGCGCTTCTTCATCACCGGCGCGCAGTTGAGACGGTCGGACGGGTGGATTGTCCAGTTGACGCGGGCGGTCGGGTGCCCTGTTTTGACGCGCTGCATCATCAAATCCGCCGGGCGGCCAATCTTCTCGGCGAAGAGCGGCACAGGGGCGTGGATGGCGAGGAACGACCGGCCCATCTTGTCGTCCAGGCACCAGCCGGAGGCGAAGCAGAGATGCCCCGCGACAAGCGGGCTGCCCGGATCATTGCCGTTCATCACGCAAAGGTCTTCCTGCACCTGCCGCCCGATCCAGTCGAGTGGCGACAGTGGCAGCGTCGCCGGATCGCCGAGTGTGAATGCAGTCTCGGTCTCTAAAAGGCGATTCGTCCAGACCCAGCAGTCGCCGTCCGTCGTCAGGGTGAAGTGTTCCGGGTAATAGCGCGCCATGTTCGACAGGAGGATTTCGATAGTCTCCCACTGCATATCGTCAGTGCCGGGGAGGGCTTGATAATAATACTGCGGATCGTTGGCGAGAATATTGTTCTTGAGTACGAGTTCGCTCGCGTACTCGGTGGGATCAACATCAATGATGCAGTCCGGCGCGAGTTGCCGGACATTCATTTTCAGGTCGTATGCGCCTGTATCGAGCGCGAGATGCTTCAGCACGAATCAATGCCCCCAATCTACCGGGAGACGATACCATTTCTGTCTTCGCTCGCCAACCATGGGGCAGAGTGAAACAGGGCAATCGCATAAAGAGGAGGGGATGGCGTAGGATGGCAGCCTGTTGTGGTTCATGACCGTGGGAGGATGCCGCATGCCTGCGCTGCCGACGAGTATCACCAGTTCCTTTGCGACTCTCAGCG
>JAABUZ0100004645.1_pt1 | contig 18751 bp, 19 predicted proteins | sample 5562091 | NCBI WGS metagenome assembly JAABUZ01 (sample SAMN12813069, study PRJNA571459) | rock metagenome | isolation source: Antarctica rocks | place: Antarctica: Victoria Land, Linnaeus Terrace sud | collected 2015-12-21 | reverse complement strand
GTGGACGTCGCCGTCCATGCTCTCAACCGTATGCTGGAACTGGGACGCCCGATCTCCGTCCGCATCGCCTAAAACCAGACAGGGTTGGCACCGCTCTATCCATCCCAGTGATCGATGCAACACGGTCCCCTGTCCACGCGGCCTTCCCCGAGCAAAAGGCGGGTCGGCGTCTGCATCGACTCTTTCGAGGCCTGCTCGGACTTCACTCGCGTTACGGTCCGTTGGATCGCTCGGCCACCCAAGGTGGCCTTTGTCACGAGGCTTCGACCCGGTCAGTTGCCCAACCGAGCCGCTCGTCAGCTTCCGGATCAAATCGACAACTCTCCGGATGGGGAACCTTCCTCCATAGATGATGCACGCCTTCGAGGCGCACTCTTACCGGCATCAAAGCCATCCGGGTCGATCGAGGCCCCCCTTTTCTGCGCTCTTGACGCTTTGACTGTCGATAATCGCCACCGTCGGGCTGGCCTCGCGCCCGGCCAATTGCCGGTATTGGGCGTAAAGCGCGTGATGGATGCAATCCAATGTCCGGTCATGGTTCCAGCGCCAGAAATACGCATTCACCGTGCTGCGCGGCGGCAGGTCCTTCGGCAAAGACCGCCACTGGCAGCCCGTACTCAGGATAAAACATCAGCCCATTGACCACCTCGCGTTCATCAATCGTCCGCTTGTTGCCGCCGCGCTTGGCGGGGGGGATCAACGGCCCGATTACCGCCCACTCCTCGTCGGTCAAATCACTGGGGTAGCGCAGCTTGCTGCGATCGTAACGGATGCGGTTCTCGGTCGTCCACATGCAAGGCCTCCTGCGAATCGGCACGAAGGCAAGCGAATCACAACTGACTCTTTGGATTCAAGGTGATCCGGGACAGACACTAAGACGCTCTGTTCATGCGGCGACCTGCTCGGCCATGCGGGCGAAGACCGGGACGGCGTCGATCAGGGCGGCGAGGCTGACGCTTTCGGCCGGCGTGTGGGCGGCGTCGATGTCGCCGGGGCCGAGGATGAGGCAGGGGGCGAGCGCCTGGAGTTCGGAGGCGTCGGTGCCGAACGGGACGGTGCGGGGGTTGGCGCCGGTGATGCTGGTGGCGAGCGCGATCAGGGGGTGGTCGGGCGGCAGCTCGGGGGGGGGGGCGCCGCGGGTTTCGGTGACCTCGAGGCCGTGGCGGGCGGCGGCCTCCTGCACGGCGGCGGCGACGGTGGCCGGGTCGATGCTGGCGCTGTAGCGGTAGCGGATGCGGGCGGTGGCCTTGGGGACGGTGACGTTGATGGCGGCGCCGTGGTTGTCGATCAGCGGGTTGAAGTCGCTGAAGGGCGGGTCGTAGGCCTGGTCCTGCAACGTGGCGTCGGTGCGCAGGCGTTCGGCCAGGGCGGCCATCTCGGTCATGAACGGGATCAGCGCCCAGTTGGCGTTGCGGCCGCGGCCGGTGCTGCTGTGCGCCTGGACGCCGGTGGCGACGACGGTGAATTCGACATGGCTGCGGTGGCCGCGGACGGGGATCATGCCGGTCGGTTCGGCGATCAGGATCGCGCGCGGGGCGAAGCTGCGGACGAGCGTGCTGCTGCGGGCGATCAGGCTGGCGCCCTGCTTGGTGGTCTCCTCGTCGGTGCTGATCAGCAGCGCGATCGGCACGCTGGACGGCAGCAGCCCGGCGGCGGTGACGAGGCTGGCGAGCGGGCCTTTCATGTCGGTGCTGCCGAGGCCGTGGAGGATTCCGTCTTCGATCGCGCCGGACCAGGGATCGGTGGTCCAGCCGGTGTTGGGGACGGTGTCCATGTGGCCGCTGAAGGCGAGGCCGCCGCGGCCGCGGGCGGCGACGAGGACGCATTTGTTGACGCCGGCGGCATCTTTGTACTCGAGGCGCTCGATCTCGAATTCATCGAGCGCCAAGGCGAGGCGGTCGGCCAGGGGCAGGTTGCTGACGCTGCTGCGGCTATCGATGCGGACGAGGTCCCGGGCGAGGGTGGTGACGAGTTCCGGCGTCTCCATGGCGGGTCTCCCTAGACTGGCTACCCTCCTGTTGCATGCGTCCTGCGGTCGGGCAAGGTTGGCGCATGATCGAGTATGTCGACCCGGCCAGTGGGCAGCGTTTTCCGTTGAGCGAGCCGCGCTGGTGCGGGGAGGGGCGGGCGCCGCTGATGCTGTCGGCGCTGCCGGGGATCGGGCGGGCGCAGGTGATCGGCGGCGAGCGGAGCCTGTGGCGGTATCGCGCGGCGCTGCCGTTCGACGCGGAGGCGATCAGCATGGGCGAGGGCTGCACGCCGTTGCTGCGGCGGGCGCTGCATGGGGCCGAGGTGCATCTGAAGTGCGAGTGGTTCATGCCGACGGGCAGCTTCAAGGACCGTGGCGCCTCGGTGATGCTGTCGCTGTTGCGGGCGCAGGGGGTGCGCGAGGTGCTGGAGGACAGCTCCGGCAATGGCGGCGCGGCGGTGGCGGCTTATGCGGCCGCCGGCGGGATGCGGGCGACGATCATGACGCCGGCCAGCACCAGCCCGGCCAAGACGGTGCAGATGCGCGCGCACGGTGCTGCGGTCGAGCTGGTGCCGGGGACGCGGCAGGACACGGCGGATGCGGCGGTGCGGCGGGCCGAGCGCATCTTCTACGCGAGCCATAACTGGCATCCGTTCTTCCTGCACGGGACCAAGACGCTGGCCTACGAGCTCTGGGAGGATCTGGGCTTTCGCGCGCCGGACCATGTGATCATTCCGTGCGGCGCGGGGTCGAACGTGTTGGGGTGTGCGATCGGGTTTGCGGAGCTGGTGCGGGCGGGGGAGATCGAGCGGGGGCCAAAGCTGTGGGCGGCGCAGCCGGCGCATTGCGGGCCGATCGCGGCGGCGGCGCTGGGCGTGGCGGCGGGTCCGGTGCGGCCGACGATCGCCGAGGGGACGGCGATCGCGGCGCCGGTGCGGCAGGCGGCGGTGGTGGAGGCGCTGGCTCGGAGCGGGGGCGGCGGGGTGCTGGTGTCGGAAGCGGAGATCGCAGCTTCGGTGCTGGATCTGGCCCGGGCCGGGATCTATGTCGAGCCGACCTGTGCGCAGGCGGCGTCGGCGTTGGCGCAGTTGCTCGAGCGGGGGGCGATCGGGCGCGACGAGGTCACGGTGCTGGTGTTGACCGGCACCGGGCTGAAGGCGACGCCGGTGCTGGCCGGGCTGTTGGGGGTGGCGCTGTAGCTTGGGGCTTATTCCGCTGGCAGCGGTTGGGGCGCGGGCGCGAGGCTGGCGACGCGGGCGCTGCCCATGCAGAGCAGGCTCGAGAGCAGGATGATCGGGACCAGGATCAGCACGAGCTCGGGCCGGCCATGGTCGATGAGGAAGCCGAACGGCACCGGGGTCAGGGCCGAGCCGAGCGGGAGGCCGGCGCTGACGAAGCCGAACACCTTGCCGATCTGGCCGGGCGGGGCGGCGTCCTTGACCATGACGTCGCGGGGGGTGCGGCTGCCGCCGAGGGCGACGCCGGAGAGGAACAGGACGGCGCAGGAGAGGGCGGCGCCGAGGAAGAACAGGCCGACGAGGAGCGTGAGCAGGGCCGAGGCGACGGTGAGCCCGACGGTGATGGTGGCCAGGCGGCGGGCGCGGTCGGCGAACCATCCGCCGACGAGGACGCCGGCGGTGTTGCCGGCCATGTAGCCGGTCAGGGCGGAGGAGGCGATGGCGAGGTCGAGGCCTTTGACGTCGTGCAGGACGGTGACGAGCCAGGCCTGCATGCCGGCTGCGGCCATGCTGCCGAGGAGGTAGAAGCCGAAGAAGAGCAGCATGGGCCGGGTCAGCAGGAGGGCGCGGCCGGAAATGGCGGGGCCGGCTTGGACGGTCTGCTTGGATTGATCGGTCAGGATCCGGCTCTGCAGCAGGATGGTGGCGACGACGGGCACGCCGAGTGCGCCGAGCATGAGCAGGGCGGAGCGCCAGCCCATGGTGGTCATGAGCAGGGCGATCACCGGCGGGCCGGCGGCGAAGCCGAGATTGCCGGTGAAGGTATGGATGGAGAAGGCTCGGCCCATGCGCTCCTTGGGCACGGAGCCGCTCAGGATGGCGTAGTCGGCGGGGTGGATGACGGAATTGCCGACCCCGCTGAGGGCGGCGAGCAGCAGGATCTGCCAGAACTCGGTGGCGGCGCCCATCGCGCACATAGAGAGCGACATCAGCAGCGTGCCGCCGACGAGGAAGGGGCGGGCGCCGTAGCGGTCGACCATGAAGCCGACTGGTGTTTGCAGCAGGGCGGTGATGCCGCTCATGAGGGCGACGGTCATGCCGAGCTCGGCGAAGCTGACGCCGAACTCGCTTTGCCAGGCGATGAAGAGCGGCGGCAGGACAAGCATGTAGAAGTGAGAGAGGAAGTGGCCGGTCCCGATGAGCAGGTTGACCCGGTTGGCGTGCGAGATCATTGCGCCAGCCTGCTACTCCAGCCGGGGAAGGACAAGCTCATTTCGATAGGAGTTACGCGACCTGGACCGATTGGACGGCCTCTTCCAGCTCCTGGAAGCTCGGCATGTGCTGGTTGGGCGCCATCTTGCGGCCGGTCTCGATGCTGACCTGCGGGGCGTTGCCGTGCAGGTGGGCGATGAGGACGGCGCGGATGACATCGAAGAACTGGCCCTCCTCCTCGACGACGCCCTTGAGCCTGCTGGCGAGCGGGCCGGCCAGGCCGTAGGCGAGCAGCACGCCGAGGAAGGTGCCGACGAGGGCGCCGCCGATCATGGCGCCGAGCACGGCGGGCGGCTCGTTGATGTGCGACATGGTCTTGATGACGCCGAGCACGGCGGCGACGATGCCGAGGGCCGGGAGAGCGTCGGCCATGCTCTGCAGCGCGTGCGAGCTGTGCAATTCCTCGTGCAGCGTCTTCTTGAGTTCGCGGCCCATAAGGTCTTCGATCTGATGGGGGTCGTCGGCGTTCATGCCGAGCATGCGCAGGTAGTCGCAGATCATCGCGGTGGCGTGGTGGTTGGCGAGGATGCCGGGGAAGTTCTGGAAGGCGCTGCTTTCTTCGGGTTTTTCGATATGCGGCTCGAGCGCCATGGCGCCTTTGGTGGTGGCCAGGCGGGTGAAGAAATAGAGAATGCTGAGCAGCTCGACGTAGTTGACCTTCTTGTAGGAGCTGCCTTTGAGGGTTTTCTTGAGGCCGCCGAGCGTGTGCTTGACGTCGTGCATGCTGTTGGACATGACGAAGGTGCCGATCGCGGCGCCGCCGATGGTGAGCAGTTCGAAGGGCATGGCTTCGATCAGGGGTTCGAAGCTTCCGCCTGACAGCATGTAGCTGCCGAAGACGCAGGCGAGGAGGAAAGCGAAACCGCCGATGATCGCCATGTCAGTGGCTCACCGGCTGGCGATCGCGCAGGAGCACGATCGAAATTCGACGATTTCCGGCGGCGAGCGGATCGTTGACGATCAGCGGGTCGCGGTCGGCGTTGCCTGTCACGCTGCGTAGCCGGGCTTCGGGGAGGCCGGCTTCGACCAGGAGGCGGCGGGTGGCGTTGGCGCGTTCGGCCGAGAGGTCCCAGTTGGTCTTGTCGCCGCCCTTGTAAGGCGTGGCGTCGGTATGGCCGGCGATGGCGAGGGGTTCGCTCATGCGGAGCAGCACCGGCGAGATCTTGGCCAGGACGGAGCGGGCGCGCTCGTTCAGCGCGGCGGAGCCGGTGTTGAACATCGGCGTGCGGTCGGCATCGAGGAGCTGGATGCGCAGGCCTTCCTGGGTGATGTCGATCTGTAGCTGCTTGGCGATGTCGGCCAGGCCCGGGTCGGTCGCGACGGCGTCGCGGATCTGGGTCGCGGCGCGCTCGAACTCGACCTTCTCGATCCGATCGCGCTCGGCGCGAACGGCGCGCTGCTTGGCTGCTTCTTTGGTTGCTTCCTTGGCTGCTTGGACCTTGACTTCGGATTGCTTGCGGCCGGCGCGCGCGCCGCCCTCGGCCGCGCTGGTACCGGCGCGTGCTCCGCCTTCGCTGGCGCTGGGGCGTGGGGCGGTGCCTGGGTTTTTGGACGGCTCCTGCTGGGCCGGCATATCGCCGGTGTCGTCATCCTCGACGACGGGGTAGGGCTGGGTCGTGGCGAGTTCGACGGCGCCCTTGTCGCTGATCATGGTGCCGTCCGCATTGGGGGTCTTGCCGGCGAACGGCGCGCCCGATCCGGACGTGACGCTCGAGAGGTGGCTGGTCGGTGAGAAGTAGTCGGCCAGGCCGCGCTTTTGTTCGAGCGTGGTGGCGTTGAGCAGCCACATCAGCAAGAAGAATGCCATCATCGCCGTGACGAAATCGGCGTACGCCACCTTCCACGCGCCGCCGTGGTGGCCCCCTTCGACCACCTCGCTGCGTCGTATGATGATAGTGGGTTTGTCACGCTTTCTGCCGCTCATATCTTGGCCCGACCTTTGGGCGCAGGTTAGCGGAGAGGGGTTGAGAAGAGGTTAAAGGGTCATTCGGCGGCGGATCTGAACTGCGTCGGCGCGGCCTGGATGGTGAGGAAACGCTCGGCTTCGAGGGCGGCGATGCACCCGGTGCCGGCCGCGGTGACGGCCTGGCGCCAGTGCTTGTCCTGCACGTCGCCGGCGGCGAACACGCCGGGCACGGAGGTGACGGTCTGGCCCGGCCGGGTCACGACATAGCCTTCGTCGTCGAGCTCGACCTCGCCGCGGAAGACGGTGGTGTTGGGCATGTGGCCGATGGCGATGAAGACGCCGTCGAGCGCGAGTTCGGACAGGGCGCCGGTGGGCACGTCGCGCAGCCGCAGCCCGGTGACCACCTCCGGCGTGCCGGCGCCCACGACCTCCTCGACGACGGCGTTCCAGATCAGGTCGACCTTGGGGTGCTCGAACAGGCGGCGCTGCATGATCTTTTCGGCGCGGAGCGTGTCGCGGCGGTGGATCAGGGTGACGCGGTCGGCGTGGTGGGTGAGGTAGAGGGCTTCCTCGACGGCGGTGTTGCCGCCGCCGACCACCGCGACGCGCTTGCCGCGGTAGAAGAAGCCGTCGCAGGTGGCGCAGGCGGAGACGCCGGCGCCCTGGAGCCGATGTTCGGAGGGCAGGCCGAGCCAGCGGGCCTGCGCGCCGGTGGCGATGACGACGGTGTCGGCGGTGTAGACGGTGCCGCTGTCGCCGACGACGCGGAACGGGCGCTGCGAGAAATCGACCGACATGGCGAGGTCGTGGATGATGCGGGTGCCGACGTGCTCGGCCTGGGCCTGCATCTGCTCCATCAGGAACGGGCCTTGGATCGCCTGGGCGAAGCCGGGGAAGTTTTCGACGTCGGTGGTGATCATGAGCTGGCCGCCGGGCTGCAGGCCGGTGAGCAGGACGGGCTCGAGGCTGGCGCGGGCGGCGTAGATCGCGGCGGTGTAGCCGGCGGGGCCGGCGCCGACGATCAGCACGGCGGTGTGGATCTGGTCTGACATCGCCCGATGATATCGGCGTCGGGTGGGCTTGTTCAACGTTGGGGGTTCCGCTGCGGGTGCCGCGCAATTATATTTCAGGCAGTTGGGGGAAATTGCTTCGATGATGCTGAGTTCGATTCACCGGGGCGCGCAATGAGACTCGGTGAGAGCGCACTTCCAGATCTCGACTCGATCGATCGGCGGATCGTGGCGGAGCTGCAGCGCGATGGGCGGATGACGAATGTCGAGCTGGCGCGGCGGGCCGAGATCACGGCGCCCCCGTGCCTGCGCCGGGTGCGCCGGCTGGAGGAGGCCGGGGTTATCCGCGGCTATCACGCCGACACCGATCCGGCGCGGCTGGGCTGGGAGGTGATGTTCTTCGCCATCGTCGGGCTGGACAGCCAGAAGGAGGCGGTGCTGGCGTCGTTCGAGCGGATGGTGGCGGATTGGCCCGAGGTGCGCGAGTGCCATATGATCCGGGGTGGCGGCGATTTCCTGCTTCGGCTGGTGGCGCGGGATACGGCCGATCAGAACCAGTTGACGCAGCGGCTGACCGGGGTGCCATCGGTCAGCCGCGTGCAGACGTTGCAGACGATCCGCACCAGTCGGAACGAGGCTGGCGTGCCGCTCTGATGCTATCTGGAGACGCGGATCGCTAGGCTGGCGTAGTCGGGGGCGGTCGCGCCCGGCGCGCGGGAAAAGTTGGCCGCGCCCGGCAGCAGGCTGTTGAGGCTCTGCAGAGGGCTGTTGACGTTCACGACGCCGGTGCCCGGCGGGGATTGCGTCGAGACGAGTGGCGGGCCGCCCGGCTGGCCGCACCCTGCCAGCGCGAGCAGCAAGACGAATAGGATGGGGCGCACTGGCAGGATGGGGCGCACTGGCAGGATTGGCATCAGTTGGTCCGGGGCCGCGCGACCATCCGGTAGATGAACAGGATGATGACGGCGCCGACGATGGAGCCGATGAAGCCGGCGCCCTGGCCGTCATGGTACCAGCCGAGCTGTTCACCGAGCCAGGTGGCGACGACCGAGCCGGCGATGCCGAGCAGGATGGTGATGATGAAGCCGCCCGGATCGCGGCCGGGCATGATGAACTTGGCGATGGCGCCGGCGATGCCGCCGATGATGATCGCGCCGATGAAAGAGAACATAGTGCCATCCCGGGTCAGTTCACCGTCTCAACATCGTTGCGCGCCGATCGTTCCCTCTCCCTTGACGGATATGGCGGGGTGGCGGATCGGAGCGCGATGAGTCCTGCGGTCCTGTTGCTCGGCCTGACGGCGGTGCGGTTGTTGGTGGCGGCGCTGTCGCCGTTGGCGCCGGACGAGGCGTATTACTGGGTGTGGTCGCGGGCGCTGCAGCCGGGCTACCTGGATCATCCGCCGATGGTGGCGCTGTGGATCCGGGCGGGCACCCTGTTGCTGGGGGAGACGCCGCTGGGCGTGCGTCTGCTGGGGCCGTTGGCGGGACTGGCCGGGTCGGTGCTGCTGGCCGATGCGGGCGAGCGGCTGTGGCCGGGTCGGCGGATCGGGGTGGCGGCGGCGGCGCTGTTGAATGCGACGCTGCTGGTCGGCGCCGGGGCGGTGACGATGACGCCGGACACGCCGCTGACGTTCTTTACGGTGGCGGCGATCTGGGCGCTGGCGCGGGTGGGCGAGGATGCGCGCTGGTGGGGCGTGGTCGGGCTTGCGGCGGGCGCTGCGCTGGACAGCAAGTACACGGCGGTGCTGATCGGGCTGGGCATTCCGATCTGGCTGGTTTGGGCGCGCATCACTCCTTCTTGGCGCAGTCCGTGGCTGTGGGCGGGCGGGCTGGTGACGCTGCTGGTGTTCGCTCCGGTGCTGGCATGGAATGCCGGGCATGGGTGGGTCAGCTTTGTCAAGCAGGGGGGGCGGTCGGCGGATTGGGAGCCGCGCTTTGCGGCGCAGTATGTGCCGGAGCTGATCGGTTCGCAGATCGCGTTGGCGACGCCGGGGATCTTCGCGCTGTTCGCGGCCGGGCTGTGGCGGCTGCGCCGAGGCGGGCGGGCGGCGGGACCGGCGTTGGTGGGGGCGTTGGCGATCCCGGGGCTGCTGGTGTTCCTGCAGCATGCGTTCGGCGGGCGGGTGCAGGCGAACTGGCTGGCGGTGCTGTATCCGCCGTTGGCGCTCGGGGCGGCGGCGGTGGGGGCGCGCTGGTGGCGGGCGGCGGCCGGGCTTGGTTTTGGGTTGACGGCGCTGGTGTATGTGCAGGCGGCGTCGGCGCCGTTGGCGTTGCCGCGGCGGTTCGACCCGACGCTGATCCGGCTGGCCGGATGGGACGCGGTGGCGCGCGAGGCGGACGCGCTGCGGCGGCAGAACGGCCTCGCGTTCCTGGCGGCGGAGGATTACAGCCTCGCCGCCGAGTTGGCCTGGTGGTCACCAGGGGATGCGCCAGTGGTGGGCGCGGAGCCGCGCTGGGCGTTGTTCGCGTTGCCGCGGCCTTCTGGCGGGGCGGGGCTGGTCCTGGTCAGCGAGCGGCGGCAGGGCGGGCCGAACCCGGCGGCCTGGTCCGAGGCGTGCGAAATCGGCCACCTGACCCGCGCGCGGGGCGGGGTGGAGGCGGAGCGCTTCCGGGTTTATCGTGCGACGTTGCGCGAGGGGGCGCCGGCGGCCGTCCTGCCCCGTCGGGGGGGAACGATGGCCGGCCCAGGAGGAGAGTGATGGAACATTGGACGCCGGCCAGTTGGCGCGATCGCCCGGCCAAGCAGTTGCCGAACTACCCCGATGCGGCAGCGCTCGAGGGCGTGGAAGCGCGGTTGGCGAAGTATCCGCCGCTGGTGTTCGCCGGCGAGGTGCGGCGGCTACAGGCCGGACTCGCGCTCGCGGCCGAGGGGCAGGCTTTCGTGCTGCAGGGCGGCGATTGCGCCGAGAGCTTCGGCGACTTCACCGCCAACATCATCCGCGACACGTTCCGCGTGCTGCTGCAGATGGCGGTGGTGCTGACGTTCGGCGGCAGCGTGCCGGTGGTCAAGTTGGGGCGGATGGCGGGGCAGTTCGCCAAGCCGCGCTCGTCGGACATGGAGACGGTCGGCGGCGAGAGCCTGCCGAGCTATCGCGGCGACATCGTCAACGGGCCGGACTTCACGGCCGCGGCGCGCATCCCGGACCCGTCGCGGATGGAGACGGGCTATTTCCAGTCTGCCGGGACGCTGAACCTGCTGCGCGCGTTCGCCAATGGCGGCTATGCCGACCTGCACGAGGTGCATCGCTGGAACCTGGACTTCGCGGCACGCTCGCCGCTGGCGGCCAAGTATCAGGACCTGGCGGCGCGGATCGGCGAAACGCTTTCGTTCATGGACGCGTGCGGGATGACGAGCTTCAATACGCCGCAGCTGCGCGAGACCGATTTCTATACCAGCCACGAGGCGCTGCTGCTGCAATACGAGCAGGCGCTGACGCGGGTCGACAGCACCACGGGCGGGACCTACGCCTGCTCGGCGCATTTCCTGTGGATCGGCGACCGGACGCGGCAGATCGATGGCGCGCATGTCGAGTTCCTGCGCGGGGTGCGGAACCCGATCGGCCTGAAGGTCGGGCCGAGCATGGACGCGGACGAGCTGCTGCGCCTGATCGAGCGGTTGAACCCGGCCAACGAGGCCGGGCGGCTGACGCTGATCAGCCGGATGGGCGCCGATGCGGTGGCGAGCAAGCTGCCGCCGCTGGTGCGCGCGGTGCAGCGGGCCGGCGCCCGGGTGGTTTGGCTGTGCGACCCGATGCACGGCAACACGATCAGCACGGCGAGCAAGGTCAAGACCCGCAGCTTCGATCAGATCCTGGCCGAGGTGCTGTGGTTTTTTGACGTACACGGTGAGGCCGGAACCTGGGCGGGCGGAATTCATGTCGAGATGACGGGGCGCAACGTGACGGAATGCGTGGGCGGGGCGCACCGGCTGACGGAGGCGGATCTCGGGCTCAATTACGAGACGTTCTGCGATCCGCGGCTGAATGCCGAGCAGTCGCTCGAGCTGGCGTTCCTGGTGGCGCAATCGCTCAAGTCGCGGCGCGCGGCTCCGGTGGCGGTCGCGGCGCAGTGAGCCCGGATCAGCCGCCGCCGCCGCGCGGATTGCTGGACGACGTGGCCTGGCGGACGGACGCGTATTTCAACCGGACGCGCGAGGTGATCGCCCGGTTCGGCGACATGGCCGTGACCTATGCCGTGTTCCTGCGCCGGCCCGTGGTGTCGGCGCCGCGGCTGATGCTGGAGTGGCTGGCGGAGATCGCGGCGGCGCGGGGGACGCGGTTCGCGTTCGACGTGGTGCATCCGGAGGGCGAGTGGGTGGGGGCGGGCGAGCCGATCGCCTTCATCACCGGGTCGTTCGAGGCGCTGGCGGATTGCGAGACGGTGTTCCTGCAGAAGCTCGGGCCGGCGTGCGTGGCGGCGCATAACGCGTACCAGATGTGCGCGGCGCTGCCGGGGGCGAAGTTCCTGGCGATGGAGGCGCGGCACTGCGCCGGGGCCGAGATGCAGGAGATGATGGGGTATGCCGCCTCGGTCGGCAGCGAGGCGGCGCGGCGCGAGGGCGCGGTGGGCTTCGTCGGCACGTCGAGCGATATGGCGGCGCCGTTTTTCGGCTCGGCGCGCGGGCGGGGCACGATGCCGCATGCGTTGATCGGCTATGCCGGCTCGACGCTGCGGGCGGCGCAGATGTTCCACGAGACCTGTCCGGACGACGCGCTGACGGTGCTGACCGATTATTTCGGCCGGGAGGTGACGGACGGGCTCGAGGTCTGCCGCGCGTTTCCGGAGCTGGCGGCGGCCGGGCGGCTCTCGGTGCGGCTGGACACGCATGGCGGGCGCTATCTCGAGGGGCTCGACCCGGCCGGCAGCTACGCGGTGCTGGAGCGGCGCTCGCCGGGCGCGTTGCGGCGGTATCGCAGCGATACCGAGCTGCGCGACCTGGTCGGGACCGGGGTGTCGGCGGCGGCGATCTGGCGCATGCGCGAGGCGCTCGACGAGGCCGGGTTCCCGCACGTGGGGATCGTCGTGTCGTCCGGCTTCGGGGTCGAGAAGTGCCGGGTGATGGCGGACACGAAGGCACCGATCGACGTTGTGGGCACCGGCAGCTTCATCCCGCGCGACTGGCACGAGACGTATGCGACCGCGGATATCGTGGCCTATGGCGACGATATCCGCGTCAAGGTCGGGCGCGAATTCCTGCTGTCGGCGCACCGGAAGCGGACGTCACCGCCATGAGCGAGGCGGGGCCATGAGCGAGGCGGGCGTTTGGCGGGTGCGCATCCTGGATCTGTCCGGGGGGGCGGAGGACGGGTTCGTCGAGGAGGTCGGGCCGTTCGCGACGGTCGAGGACGCGAACCTGTTCGCCCGGCGCTATGTGCGCGACAGCGTCGAGCGGTGCCGTGCGCGGGGCATGGATGCGCGCGCCGTGCTGGACGCGTGGTTCGCGTTCGGGGAGGACGCGGTGGTGCCGGATGCGGGCGAGGCGGGTTGGCGCAGCGCCAACGAGCTGCACGATTTCGCGGCGCGGCGCGGTAGCGGAGAGGACCGCGACTGGCGCAGCCTCGACCCGCGCGGTCAGGCCGACACGGACGAGGAGGCGTGAAGGTCCGCTTCGCGCCGAGCCCGACGGGGCTGCTGCCTATCGGCGCGGCGCGGATCGCGCTGGCCAACTACCTGCACGCCAAGCGGAAGGGCGGCGCGTTCCTGCTGCGGATCGACGATACCGATGCCGGCCGCAGCCGGCCGGAGTTCGAGGACGCGCTGCAATACGATCTGCGCTGGCTCGGGGTGGGCTGGGACGAGATGTTCCGGCAGTCCGACCGACTGCCGCTGTATCGGGCGGCGGCGGCGCGGCTGGAGGCGAGCCGGCGGATCTATCCGTGCTTCGAGAGCGACGAGGAGCTGAACGCCAAGCGCGACCAGCGGCTCAAGCGCGGGCTGCCGCCGGTGTATGACCGGGCGATGTTGAAGCTGACCCGCGAGCAGCGGGCGGCGGCGGAGGCGGGCGGCAAGCGGCCGTATTGGCGGTTCCAGCTGTCCAACCGGATCGTCGAGTGGCACGACCTGGTGCTCGGGCGGCAGCAGGTGAAGCTGCCTTCCATCTCCGACCCGGTGCTGATCCGCGCCGACGGCACGCCGCTCTATACCTTCACCTCCGTCGTCGACGATCTCGAGGAGGGCATTACCGATATCGTCCGCGGCGAGGAGCACGTTACCAACACCGGGCTGCAGCTGGACATCATGGAGGCGCTGGCGCCGGGCCGGCGGATGCCGCGGTTTGCGCATCTGCCGCCCCTGGTGGACGAGGCGGGTGGCAAGCCGTCGAAGCGGGTGGGGTTGCTGACGGTGCGCGGCTTGCGCGGCGACGGGATCGAGCCGGCGGCGCTGGCCGGGTATCTGGCGCGGCTCGGCACGTCCGAGGCGCCGGTGCCGGGCAGGCCGGACGCGTTGGCGGTGGAGTATGACCTCGGCCGGGCCTCGTATGGGGCAGCGTCGTTCAACGGTGGGGTGCTGTTGGCGCTCAATCGCCGGGCGCTGCGTGACCTGTCCTACGAAGCGGTGCAGGACCGGCTGCCGCCGGCGGCGACGCCTGCGTTCTGGGCGGCGATCCGCGGCGATTTGGACCTGTTGAACGAAGCGCGCGGCTGGTGGGACGTGGTGGCCGGGTCGATCGTGCCGCCGTTGCTCGACGAGGACGCGGACTACTTACAGATGGCGCTGGAGATGCTTCCGCCCGAGCCTTGGGACAACGAGGTCTGGCGTGCGTGGATCGATCCGCTGAAGGCGTCGAGCGGGCGCTGGGGCAAGAAGCTGCTGATGCCGTTGCGGCAGGCGTTGACGGGCGAGGACCATGGTCCGGACCTGCGCGATCTGTTGCCGTTGATGGGCCGCGCGCGGGCAGCGGAACGGTTGCGGCTGGCGTCCGCCTAGGCGTGCATTACGGGTGCGCACGATTTCCCGGCAACTTAGACGGCACGAGCGCCGTTCAAGCGCCGCTTCCCCTCTATGTACCCACGGAGAGTACCATGCGTTCCATGTTCATCGTCAGTTTGTTTGCCGTAGCCGCCGGCGTGTCGGCCTGCTCGAGCCAGCCGATCAGCGCCAGCGCCTCGTCGCAGCCGACGGCCGTCGGTTCGGCCTCGATGCCGCAGAGCAGGAACAGCATGCCGGTTGGCGACACCGTCAATGCGCCGCGGACCGAGCCGGCGGGCGTCGTCGGCAGGACCCGCTAAGCCGGGCCTCTCGGCCGACTTAAAGGGCCCTCGCCGTTCGAGCGACGAGGGCCCTTTCTCGTTTTAGGACAACGCCTTCTGGATCTCGGCGAGCGTGTTGTTGGTGTAGTCCTTGGCCATGGTTTGCACGATGCTGGCCTCGACTGTCTTGTGCATGGCAGCGCGGAGCTGGCCGAGGGTCTGCGGGTCGGCGATCAGCACCATCGCGGTGTAGCGCTTCTGCTCGTGCATCGTGAACAGGCTGTGGGCCAGCTGCTTGGCGAAGGTGGCCTCGTCGGTCTGGCGGGGCGACTGGTCACCTGGCCGGGCGCCGGAAGGGCCGTCGTTGGAGAAATCCTTCAGCGAGAGCTTCTGCTCTTCCTTGAGCGACACGTCGCCGGAGGCTGCGGTATTGCGGAACAGCGTGGCGCCGCCGCCGTCGGCGACGACGACGAGGGCGTCTTGCGGGATGTGCTTGGACATGGTCGGGGTATCCTTGTTGAGTAGCGGGGTTGAGTGCGGAAGAGACGCCACGCCATGGCCAAGGTTGCGCCCCTCATGAGCGGCTTCGATCTCGACCGCTTCGTCAGCGCCCAGGCACCGGTGATTGCGCAGGTCCGGCGCGAGCTCGCCGCGGGCGCCAAGCGGACGCATTGGATGTGGTTCGTGTTCCCGCAATTGCGGGCCCTCGGCCGCAGCGCGACCGCGCAGCACTACGGGCTCGACGGGATCGCCGAGGCGCAGGCCTATCTCGCGCATGACGTGCTCGGGACGCGACTGGTTGAATGCACGCTGCTGGTCAACCAGCTAGAGACAAGGTCCGCGCTGCAGGTGTTCGGCAGTCCGGACGACCTGAAGTTCCGGTCCTGCATGACGTTGTTCGCCATCGTGCAGCGCCATCCGTTCGAGGACGCACTGGCGCGATACTACGGCGGTGCGCCGGATCCATTGACGCTGGAGTTGCTCGATGCCGCTTGATCACGCTGGTGCCCACCGCATCGCCTTCGACAACAGCTATGCGCGCCTGCCGGACCGCTTCTTCGCCCGCCAGGCGCCGGTCGCGGTCGCGGCGCCGCGTCTGATCCGCGTCAACCACGACCTTGCCGCCACAATGGGCCTCGACCCGGCCGCGCTCGATGCCGACCTGCTCGCCGGCAACCGCATCCCCGAGGGCGCGGCGCCGCTGGCCCAAGCCTATGCCGGGCACCAGTTCGGCCATTTCTCGCCGCGCCTGGGCGACGGGCGGGCGGTCCTGCTCGGCGAGGTGATCGGCACCGACGGCCGCCGCTACGACATCCAGTTCAAGGGCTCCGGCCGCACCGCCTTCTCCCGCGGCGGCGATGGCCGCGCCGCGGTCGGGCCGGTGCTGCGCGAATACCTGCTCGGCGAGGCCATGCACGCGCTCGGCATCCCGACCACGCGCGCCCTGGCCGCGGTCGCGACCGGGCAAGGCGTCCAGCGCGAGACGGTGCTGCCCGGGGCGGTGCTGACCCGCGTCGCGTCCAGCCACCTGCGGGTCGGCACGTTCCAGTATTTCGCCGCCCAGGGCGACGTCGACGCGGTGCGCACGCTGGCCGACTACGCCATCGCCCGGCACGACCCCGGCTGCGCCGGCGACTACCCCGGCTTCCTCGCCGCGGTGATCGCGCGGCAGGCCGACCTCGTCGCGCATTGGCTGCTGGTCGGGTTCATCCACGGCGTGATGAACACCGACAACATGGCGATCTCCGGCGAGACGATCGACTACGGCCCCTGCGCCTTCATGGATGCCTACGACCCGGCCACCGTGTTCAGCTCGATCGACGAGGCCGGCCGCTACGCCTATGGGCGGCAGCCGGGGATTGCCGGCTGGAACCTGGCGCGGCTGGCCGAAGCGCTGCTGCCGCTGCTCGCGCCCGAGCGGGACGAGGGCATCCAGGTCGCGCAGGCGGCGATCGCCGGGTTTGGGCCGCGCTTCGAGGCCACCTATCTGGGTGGGCTGCGGCGCAAGATCGGCCTCTCGACGCAGGAGGATGGCGACGACGACCTGACGCAGGAGTTGCTGCAGCAGATGGGCGAGGCCGGGGCGGACTGGACGCTGACGTTCCGGGGTTTGGCCGAGGGTGAGGCGCCGTTCGGCGACTGGGGCCGGCGCTGGCAGGCACGGTTGGTCCGCGAGCCTGGCTCGCCGGACGCGGTTATGCTGGCGATGAACCCGCTGTATATCCCGCGCAACCACCTGGTCGAGGCCGCGCTGTCGGCGGCGGTCACGCAGGGCGACTACGGGCCGTTCGAGCGGCTGCTCGAGGTGATCGCACGACCCTACGAGCGGCGGCCGGGCTTGGAGCTGTTCGCCTTGCCGCCGCGGCCGGAAGAGCGGGTGTTGGCGACGTTCTGCGGCACCTGATCGCCCCGCTTGCCGCCCCGCTTACTGTCGGGCTTGCCATCGGGCTTGCCGTCCCGCTTCTCGCTCCGGTTGGGGCCGAAGCGGCGGCTACGGCCGATCGCCTGCTGGCGCAGCACGGTCTCGATGAAGGCGTCCAGCCGGCGCCGTTCGGCCTGCGCGGTCTCGCTATCGGCGTAGCTGTCGGGGAAGTGCTGCGCCAGCCAGCGCCATGAGACCAGCCGCTTGGCGACCTTCTCGGCCCGCTCCAGCACGGTCTGGTCGGCCCGGTCGGGAGCCGGCAGGTGCCCGGCGGTCGGCGGCGGGACGGTGCCGCCGGCAGCGTGCTCGACGCTCCAGCGCAGCAGGCGGTCCACGCCGGCATCGCGCAGGTCGACCGGGCAGAGCGCGTAGGTCCAGCGGTCGAGCAACGCCAGCCCGGTGCCGTCCATCGCCGCGGCGATCTCGATCTGCGGCTCGAGGTCGGCCAGGCGATAGTTCGGGTCGCCCGGCCGCAGCACCGCGCGGCTGATGCGGCGCAGCGTCTCGGTCAGCGAGGTGGTGCCCAGCTCCTCGGCCACGCCCTGGACGATGCGGCGGTCGGGGGAGACCAGCGGGCGCAGGTCGGCCGGCGGCGCGGGCTCGGCCGACATCAGCGCCTGCAGGTGGCGCGGTTCCCCGCCGCCGGCCAGCACGGTGACGATGCCCTCTTCGTGCTGGCCGTAGCGGCCGGCGCGGCCGCCGATCTGGCGCACCTCGGAGGGCGTGAGCGAGCGCTCCTGCTTGCCGTCCCACTTGATCAGGGTCGAGAAGATCACCCGGCGGATCGGCAGGTTCAGCCCCATGCCGATCGCGTCGGTGGCGACCAGCACCGGGGCGTCGCCCTCGCGGAAGCGGCGGCTTTCGGCGCGGCGCACCTCCGGGCCGAGCGCGCCGTAGATCACGGCGACGGTCTGTCCGCGGGCGGCGAGCTGCTCGCGCATGGCGAACACGTCGCGGCGCGAGAAGGCGACGACGGCGTCGGCCGGGCCGATGGCGCCGACGCCGATCGACTCGGTCGAGACGCGCAGCGGGCTCTTGCGCTCGAGCCGGACAATTTCGACCGGCTCGTCGCAGAGCTCGGCCAGTCGGGTCACCAGCGGCAGGCAATCGGGCGCGCCCAGCACGATCACCTCGCGGGCGGGGATGCCCATGATGGCGGCGGTCCAGGCGGCGCCGCGGTCGGGGTCGGCCAGCATCTGCGCCTCGTCGATCACGGCGACGTCGACGATGCGGCTGGTGTTGGCCATCTCGACGGTGCAGGCGATGTGCTTGGCCCCTTCGATGATGTGGCGCTCCTCGCCGGTGACGAGGCTGGCGACCACGCCGCGGGCGGCCAGCGCGTCCTGGAACTCGAGCGCCAGCAGGCGCAGCGGGGCGAGTGCGGCGCCGCTTTCGGCGGCGGCCAGACGATCCAGCGCGTAGTGCGACTTGCCGGAGTTGGTGGGTCCGATCACCACCGTGATGCGGCGCAGCAGCGCGCGCGCCTCGGCGAAGTGGGCGGCGAAGCGGTCGAGCCCGGCCCGGCGCGCGATGCGGCCGTTCGGCACCCGCTGGCGCCGCTCCGGCTCCGGCTCGTCGCCTTTCCAGCGCGCGACCAGCGGCAGCAGGGCGGCGATCTCGTCGGGGTGGAATTCGAGCTCCTCGCCCAGGCGCCCGCCGTGCCGCACCTTGGTCGAGCGCGCGACCGGGATCAGGCCCTGGGCGATCCAGCGCTCGACCAGCGGCCGGGGCGCGCCCAGCAAGGCGGGCAGCGCCTCGGCGCCGACCAGCTCGCTCTCCCACTCGCGCCGCCGCAGTTCCTC
>JAABUZ0100004643.1_pt1 | contig 18763 bp, 18 predicted proteins | sample 5562091 | NCBI WGS metagenome assembly JAABUZ01 (sample SAMN12813069, study PRJNA571459) | rock metagenome | isolation source: Antarctica rocks | place: Antarctica: Victoria Land, Linnaeus Terrace sud | collected 2015-12-21 | reverse complement strand
TGGACCCGCAGTGGGCGGCGAACCGGCACGACGCCGCGCTGCGGCAACGTCGGGTCCGGGCCCGCAAGACCGAGGCGGGCACGGCGAACCTCTCGGGGCTGGACCTGCCCCTGGACGAGGTCGCCCACGTGGTGTCGCGGATCGAGTCGTTGGCGGCGGCGGCGGCCACAGCGGCCGGGCATCCGGGGCTGCTCGACACCATCCGCGCTGATCTGTATCTGGCGCTGCTCACCGACCGCTACCCCCGGATGGACGACCCGCAGATCGTCGAGGCCCTGCTCGCCGACACCCAACCCGCCCACACCCAGCCCACCCAGCCCGGGCCCGCCGACCCCGCGGAGTCGACGCCGCGCCCGCCCCCCGACGACCGCGACGCCCCACCCGACGACCCGGCCCCGCCGGACGACCCGCTGCCCGAGTCGGGTCCGGGTGCCCCCAAGTCGCCCCGAGGTCCCAGGCCGGCGCGGCGACGGGGGAACCGGCGTGCGCGCATCGAGCTGGCCCGCGACCTCGTCGCCCAGCACGTGCGCGGGCAGTGGCGCGTCGCCCTCGCCCGCCCCGACGGCACCCTGCTCGCCGCGCTGCTCAGCACCCGACGCCCCACCTGCTACGGCGCCGGACCCCCCGGCCCCGGCCGGGCCGCCCGCGGGGTCATCGAGCTGCACATCGACGCGGGCACCCTCGCGGAACTCGACCCCGCCGAGCACCCCACCTGGGCCGCGCTCATCACCGACCTGCAAACCCAGCTCACCACCCGACGTCCCGACGCCCGCGAGGCCACCCCCGGAACGGAACGGTTCCCCGACGCCGCCCTCGCCCGGCTGATCGAGATGCGCGACCGGGAGTGCGTGTTCATCGGCTGCGGCATGCCCGCCCTGCGCTCCGACATCGACCACACCCGCGCCGTCCTCGACGGCGGTGCCACATTCGAGGACAACCTCGGAGCCCTCTGCCGACATGATCACCGCCTCAAACACGAATACGCCGCCGACAGCCAACCCCTCTGGACCGACGACCCCTACCCACCCACCACCCGCCCCGAACGACGACGAACCACCGTTCTGAACCAGCCCCCGCTCCCGCGTCGCCCTGCCCACGTCACGAGCGCGGGCCTGTGCGGTCACGACGTCGTCGGGTGTACCGGGCACCCGGTCGCCCCGGCCAGCGCCGCGTGCATCGCCGCCCGAGGCGCGGGGCGCCCGGTGAACTGCTCGACCTGTCCGAACGCCTGGTGCAGCAGCATGTCCAACCCGGTCGCGACCCGCAGGCCCCGGGCTCCGGCGGCAGCGACGAGCGGCGTCGGCCACGGGTGGTAGACGGCATCGAGGACCGTGGCGGAGCTCGGGAGCCCGGCGACGAGACGCTCCGCCCACCCGTCGACGGCCCCGCCGGGTGTGGTGTTGACCAGCGCCGTCGTGCGGGCGGAGGGGACCCCGCCCAGCGCGTCGAACGTCGTCGCCCGGGCGCGGAGCCCGACCCGGTCCGCCACGGCGAGCACGTCGACGGCCCGGGCCGGATCGCGCACCACGACCGTCACCGAGGAGAGGCCGAGGTCGTACAGCGCACGGACCACGGCACACGCGGTACCCCCACCCCCGAGCACCACGGCGTCGTCGAGGTCGGCGGCGACGGTGGTCGGTGTGTGGACGCCGGCGGCCCGGAGCGCACCGGCGACGCCGTCGACGTCGGTGCAGTCCGCGCTCCACGCCCCGTCGTCTCCCCGCACCAGCGTGTTCGCCGCGCCCACCACCCGGGCCCGCACGGACACCGTGGTCGCGACCTGCAGCGCGGCGCGCTTGCCCGGCATCGTCACCGACACGCCCGCCCACGTCGCGTCCCGCGCCGCGATCCACCCCGGCAGGGCCGCGGCGTCGCACTCGACCCGCTCGTAGGTCCATCCGCGTAGGCCGAGGGCGGCATAGGCGGCGGCGTGCAGCACCGGGGAGAGCGAGTGCGCGACCGGCGAGCCGAGCACCGCGGCGCGCATCAGTAGACCCCGCGCTCCTGCGCGAGCCGACGGTTCACGTCGTGCTCCTCGGGGGTGACCGCGAAGCAGGACGCTCCGCTGGTCTCGCACTTGACGAAGTAGATCCACTGCCCGGGGTCGGGATCGACCGCGGCCCGGATCGCGGCGGGGCTCGCGGCGGCGATCGGCGTCGGCGGCAGCCCGAGGTTGAGGTAGGTGTTGTACGGGCCGGGGGCGGCGCGGTCGAACGGGGTGGTCAGCAGGGTCTGCCGGTCGAGCGGGTAGTTGATGGTGGAGTCCATCTGCAGTCGCATCGGGATCGGGAGCCGGTTCTCGATCACTCGGGTGATCTTGCCGAAGTCCTGCTCCACCCCCTCCTTCTCCGCGATGGAGGCCACGACGAGGGCCTGGTACGGGGTGATGCCCAGAGTCCGGGCGCCCGAGACGAGGCCGGTGTTCTCGATCCGTGACACCGACGCCCCCAGGACCTGCGTCAGCGCCTCCGCGGCGTCCGCCCCCGGTCGGACGTCGTACACGCCGGGCACGACGAGGCCCTCGAGACGACGCCGCGGGTCGACCTGACGCACCTCGGCCAGGGCCCAGTCGGGCACGCCGAGCGCCGCCGGGTCGGCGGTGGCCGCGACCTGAGCGATCTCCGCGGGGGTGCGGCAGACCGGGGCACCGGCGGGGTCGGGGGCACAGGTCGCGCGAGCTACGAGGGAGTACATCCCGGGAACCGTCGCGTCGCCCACGCCGGCGGTGTCGTCGAGCTGGGTCCCCCCGCGGACCTCGAGCCGACCGAGCCGCGACCCGGGCTCGAGCAGCGCGTCGAGTGCCTGCTGGGCCGACATCTCCCGGCGCAGGGCGTAGAAGCCGGGGCTGACGTCCCGGCCGCGGGCATCGTCCTCCGCGGCGTTGTCGAACGCGCGGGCGGAGGCGACCACGCCCTCGTCGGCGAGCTCGGCCCCCACGGCGCGCACGGAGTCCCCCTCGCCGACCTGCACGACGACGCTGCCCGTGCCGGGTCCATCGAAATCGGCGGGCACCACGAGGCCGACGAGGTCGCGCGCGAACCAGGCGCCGCCGCCGAGGGCCACCACGAGGATCACCACGACGGCGGGGAGCACCCATCCCCGCCTGCGGCCCCGCCGACGCCGTCCCCGCCCGCGACCGACGCCGAATCCGTCCTCGCCGGGCCGGTCGTCGGGACCGTCGGGATCCTCCGGGTCGTCGGGACGGGCGAAGTCGTCGAAGAGGGACGGCTCGGCATCGGCATCGTCCCCGCCGCCGTCCTCGGTCGGGTCGTCGAAGGCCGACAGCAGATCGGTGAGGGCGTCCGCGTCGGGGCCCGGGTCGGCGTCGGGGTCCGGGTCGGCGTCCGGTGGCAGGCCGGCGGACCGGGCGCGCGACCAGGACTCGGGCCGGACGTACCCGTCGGTGACGGCGGTCTGGTCCGAGGACTCCGAGGGCTCGGCGGGCTGCTCCCACGACGGGTGTGGGCGCCGGGTCGGGGGGCGGCGGGAGTGCCGAGGACCGTGGGGAGCCAATGCCCCCGCCCCGGTCACGCCGACGCTGCTGCCGGTCGCGGCGATGGCGCGCCCCGGCGGGGCCATCCGACCGGGTCGGCGTTCCTCCTCGCGGCCGGGCGGGATCATCGGTCCTTCCGCCGCGCGTCGAGGCGCCCCTGCAGGATCTCGACCGCCGCGGCCTGGTCGATGACCTGGCGCTGCCGACGGCCACGAACCCCCTGCTGGGTGAGCATCCGTCCGGCCGTGACCGTGGAGAACCGCTCGTCCTGCAGGGTCACCGGCACCCCCGCGGGAAGGCTCGCGACGAGGGCGTCGGCGTACGCACGGGCCGCGTCGGCCGCCGGACCGTGCCGGTCGGCCAGCGTGCGCGGGAGTCCCACGACCACCTCCACCACATCGTGCTCGGCAACGAGCGCCACGAGGCGCTCGAGGTCCGTTCCCCCCGCCTCGTCCCGGGGCAGCGTAACCAGCGGTGCGGCGAGGACCCCGTCCGGATCGGACAGTGCGACGCCGACGCGGACGGATCCCACGTCGACGCCGAGCCTGCGGCCGCGGCGCGCAGCGGCCCCGCCCTCGGGGGGCTCAGCGGGATCCAGCGGAGATCACCTCGCGACGCACGGCGCCGATGGCGGCGTCGATGCCCTCGGTGCCGGTGCCGCCGCCCTGGGCGAGGTCGGCCTTGCCGCCGCCCCGGCCGCCGACGAGCGGGGCGAAGGAGCGCACGAGGTCACCGGCCGCGAGCCCGCGCTCTCGGGCGGACTCGGTGGTGGCCACGACGAACGAGAGCTTCTCCCCGGCGGGCGCGAACAGGGCCACGACGCCGGCGCGCCCCTGGAGCCGGCCGCGAACGTCCCCGGCCAGGGCCCGCAGGTCGCCCGCCCCGACACCCTCGGGGGTGCGGGCGGCGACGAGGGCGATCCCTCCCACGTCCTCCGCGTCCTCGGCCAGCGCGCCGGCCGAGGAGAGCACCGCGCGGGCGCGGACGTTCTCGAGCTCCTTCTCCGCGGTGCGCAGGCGCTCGACGACGCCGCCGATGCGCTCGGGCAGTTCCTCGGCGGGCGCGCGGAACTGCTCGGCGAGCTGGGCGACGAGCACGTGCTCGCGAGCGAGGAAACGGAAGGCGTCGATCCCGACGAGCGCCTCGACGCGTCGCACCCCCGAGCCCACCGATCCCTCGCTGAGCAACTTGACCAGCCCGAGCTGGCCGGCTCGCGCCACGTGGGTGCCCCCGCAGAGCTCCCGGGAGTACTCGCCGACCTCGACGATGCGCACGGCGTCGCCGTAACGCTCCCCGAACAGGGCGATCGCGCCGAGCGCGCGTGCGGACTCCATCGAGGTGACGAAGGCCCGCACCTCGTCGTCGCCGAGCAGCACGGTGTTGACCTCGTCCTCGACGTCGGCGAGGACGCTCGCGGGCACCGCCCCGGCCGGCGAGGTGAAGTCGAACCGCAGCCGCCCGGGGGCGTTCAACGAGCCCGCCTGCGCGGCGGCGTCGCCCAGGGCGCGGCGCATCCCGGCGTGCACGAGGTGCGTCGCGGTGTGCGAGCGGGAGATCGCGGCGCGGCGCTCGACGTCGACCCGCGGCGACACCTCAGCGTCGCGGACGACCTCCCCGCGGACGACGCGGCCGCGGTGCACCGGCAGGCCCGGCACCGGCGTCTGGACGTCGGTGATCTCGACGGTGAAGCCGGCGCCGACGAGCACGCCCGCGTCGGCCTGCTGGCCGCCGCCCTCGGCGTAGAAGGGGGTGCGGTCGAGCATCACCTCGACCTCGCTGCCCTCCCCCGCTGCGGGCACCGCCGCACCACCCACCACGAGACCGACGACGCGGGACTCGGTGACGAGGTCGGTGTAGCCGAGGAACTCCGTGCCCCCGACCCGCTCGAGGACGTCGCGGTAGGCGCTCTGATCGGCACCGCCTTGCTTGCGGACGGCGGCGTCGGCCTTGGCCCGCGCGCGCTGGGAGTCCATCAGCGTCCGGAAGGCGCCCTCGTCGACGCTGAGACCGGCCTCGGACGCCATCTCCAGGGTGAGGTCGATGGGGAAGCCGTAGGTGTCGTGCAGGGTGAACGCCGCGGTGCCCGAGAGCTGCGTCCCCCCGCCCGAGCGCGTCTCGTCGGCGGCCTGGTCGAACAACCGGGAACCGGTGGCGAGGGTGGCGAGGAAGGCCTCCTCCTCGGCGCGAACGACGGCGAGGATGCGCTCCGCGTCGGTGTCGAGCTCGGGGTAGGACGGGGCCATCGAGGACCGCACCGTCTCCACGATCGTCCCGAGGACCGGCTCGGTGACCCCGAGCAGGCGCACCGAGCGCACGATGCGGCGCAGGAGGCGGCGCAGGACGTAGCCGCGGCCGTCGTTGGCCGGGGTCACGCCGTCGCCGATGATCATCGACCCGGTGCGCGCGTGGTCGGCGATCACGCGGAAGCGGACGTCGTCGGCGTCGCCACCCGCCCCCCCGGCACCGTAGCGGCGACCGGAGAGACGTTCGACGAGGTCGATCACCGGCCGCAGCAGGTCGGTCTCGTAGACGTTGTCGACGCCCTGGAGCAGGAACGCGACGCGCTCGACACCGAGCCCGGTGTCGATGTTCTTCTGCGGCAGCTCGCCCACCGGGGGGTGCCCGTACTTCGGGCTCTGCTCGCCCCGGACGTCCTGCATGAACACGAGGTTCCAGATCTCGAGGTAGCGGTCCTCGTCGGCGACCGGTCCCCCCTCGAGGCCGTACTCCGGGCCGCGGTCGTAGTAGATCTCCGAGCAGGGCCCGCCCGGGCCGGGGATGCCCATGTCCCAGTAGTTGTCGAGGCCGTCCCGGCGTTGGATGCGCCGGCGCGGCAGGCCGGCCACCTCCTGCCAGAGCCGCTCCGCCTCGTCGTCGTTCTCGTAGACGGTGACCCAGATCCGCTCGGGGTCCAGGCCGTAGCCCCCGGACTCCTGCGAATCGGTGACCAGCGTCCAGGCGTGCCGGATCGCCCCTTCCTTGAAGTAGTCGCCGAAGGAGAAGTTGCCGGCCATCTGGAAGAACGTGTTGTGCCGGGTCGTGTGGCCGACGTTCTCGATGTCGCCGGTGCGCACGCACTTCTGGATCGACGTGGCCCTCGGGTACGGGGCGGGCGCGTCACCGAGGAAGTAGGGCTTGAACGGCACCATGCCGGCGTTGACGAACAGCAGCGTCGGATCGTCGAGGATCAGCGACGCGCTGGGGACGACGGTGTGGCCGGTGGACTCGAAGTGCGCGAGGAAACGTCGACGGATCTCGTGGGTCTGCATGTCCTGCTCGGGGTGTCGGTGCCAGGAGGTGTCGGGACGGACGGGTCAGCGCGCGGGGGCCGGACCCCGCCCGGGCGCTCGCCCACCGACCGGGATCTCGGTGGTGTCCTCCACCATGGACCGCAGCTCTTCCTCGCGCTCGGCCATGCCGGCCCGGACCTCGGCCCCGAACGCGCCGAGGCCGGCGCCGATCTCGCGCAGGCCGTCGCCGAGGCTGGCTCCGATCCCGCGCGGGCTGGTGCGTGCCGCCACCTGCTGCGTCCTCGCGTGCACCCTGCGGGTCACGCTCACGCCGATGGCGACGCCGACCCCGACCCAGAACAGCCGCCTCATGATGCGCGGGCACCCCCCTTCGACCGCTTCCCCGCCGCCTTCGCCGCGGCGGTGTCCGCCTTGAGCTTCCGGGCCTGCATCGCCTTGCGCAGGCCGTAGGACAGCGCCGCCGCCTTCACCAGCGGGCCCCCGAGGGTGGCGGTGAAGATCGCGCTCAGCGCGCGGGTGTTGGCCGCGACGGCCTGGGCGCTGGCGGTCAGGCCGTCCACCCGCCGGAGCTGGGTGTTGACCGTGGTGATGGTGGTGCCGGCCTCGTCGAGCAGCGGCCCGGTGCCCTCGTGGGCCTTGCGGATCGCGACGGTCGCCTCGTCCAGGGTGCGGCCCAGCTTGAGCAACGGCACGGCGAGCAGCACCACCAGGAGCACGAACGCCACCGCGGCCACGAGCGCCGCGATCTGGCCGACCGACACGGTCTCCCCCTCCGGAAGTCCCGGCGCTCCGGACGGGCGTCCGGTGGCTCGCGCTGAGGCTACCGGAGGCCCCCGACACCGCCGTGGGGCCCAGCGGCGCCGTCAGTGCCGCCCGTCGGGGAGCCCCGGGGCCTCCCCGCGCACCACTGCGCGCACGCGGGCAGTGCGCTCGGCGATGGCCCGCTCGTCCCCGCGCCCGGAGGGCAGGTAGTAGTCGCGCCCGACCAGCTCGTCGGGGGGGTACTGCTGGGCGACGATGCCCGCGCGGTCGTCGTGCGGGTAGCGGTAACCCACCGCGTTCCCGAGCGCCTGCGCGCCCGCGTAATGCCCGTCGCGCAGGTGCGGGGGCACCGGACCGGCGGCGCCGGCCCGCACCTCGGCCATCGCGGTATCCATCGCCACCACCACCGCGTTCGACTTCGGCGCGGTCGCGAGGTGGAGCGTCGCCTGGGCGAGCGCGAGGCGGGCCTCGGGCATCCCGATGAGCGCGACCGCCGACGCGGCCGCGGTGGCGGCCTGCAGGGCGGTGGGGTCGGCGAGGCCGACGTCCTCGCTCGCGTGCACGACGAGGCGTCGGGCGATGAAGCGTGGGTCCTCCCCCGCCACCACCATGCGGGCCAGGTAGTGCAGCGCCGCGTCCGGATCGGAGCCGCGGATGGACTTGATGAACGCCGAGATCACGTCGTAGTGCTGGTCGCCGGCCCGGTCATAGCGCACGGCGACCTCGTCGACCACCCGCTCGACCACGCCCAGGGTGATCTCGCGAGCCGTGTCGGAGGAGGGGGTGGGCAGCGCGTCCGCGGCCGCCTCGAGCGCGGTGAGCGCGCGCCGGCCGTCCCCGGCCGCGAGCCGGACGAGGTGCGCGCGGGCCTCGTCGGTGAGGCTGGTGCGGGTCCGCGCCGCGTCGAGACCCCGCGGGTCGGCGACGGCCCGGTCCAGCAGCGTCCCCACCGCGGCGTCGTCGAGGGCGTGCAGCCCCAGTACCAGCGACCGCGACAGCAGCGGCGCGACCACGGAGAACGACGGGTTCTCCGTGGTGGCCCCCACGAGGAGCACGACGCGGTCCTCCACCGCACCCAGGAGCGCGTCCTGCTGGGTCCGGGAGAAGCGGTGGATCTCGTCGATGAACAGCACCGTCTGCCGCGGCTCGGTCGCGGCCAGGCGGCGCCGGGCGACCTCGATGACCCCCCGCACCTCCTTGACGCCGGCGGACAGCGCGGACAGCGCCTCGAACGCGCGCCCGGTGGCCTGCGAGAGCAGCCGCGCGAGCGTGGTCTTGCCCGTCCCGGGCGGACCGTGCAGCAGCACCGAGGCGGGCGCCCCGCCCTCGACGAGGCGCCGCAGCGGCGCGCCGAGGCCCAACAGGTGGTCCTGCCCGACGACCTCGTCGAGCGACGCCGGCCGCATCCGGACCGCGAGCGGGACGGCCGCCCGGCCGGAGGGCGCGGGCCGGTCCTCGACGCGGCCGGAGGTGACCGGTCGCCACGGTTCGGGTCCCCCGGCCCGCCGCTCGGACTCCTGAGGGGCGGTGACCTCGAACAGCCCGTCCCCGCCCCCGTCCACGACGTCGGATGTCACGACGCCGAGGCTACCGAGACCTCCCAGGCCGTCTCGGCGGCGCGGTTAGTGTCGTGGTCATGTCCGATCCCCTCCGCGAGCTCCTCTCCGTGCTGGAGGCCGACGCCCACGCCTCGCCCGCGCGCCTCGCGGCGCTCACCGGGATCGCCGAGGACGAGGTGCGCGCGGCGGTCGCCACGTGGGAGGCCGACGGGGTGATCCGCCGGTACAAGACCGTCGTGGACTGGGACCGGCTGGGCGACGAGCGGGTCACCGCGTTCGTCGACGTCACCGTCGCCCCCGAGCGGGGCCGCGGGTACGACGACGTCGCCGAGCGGATCGCGCGCTTCCGTGAGATCCGCGCCGTGCACCTGGTGTCCGGCGCGCAGGACCTGCGGGTGGAGGTGGTGGGCCGGTCGATGAAGGAGGTCGCCGACTTCGTCGCCCAGCGCCTCTCCGGCGTCGACCGGGTGACCGCCACGAGCACCCACTTCCTGCTGCGACGCTACAAGGACGACGGCGAGATCCTGGCCGACCCCGAACCGGACCGGCGCCTCCCGGTGACGCCGTGACCGCGCCGACCCCGTCCACCCCGCCGCGCAAACCGCTCTCCCGCATCGTCGACGCCGTCCCCCCGTCGGGGATCCGACGCTTCTTCGACCTCGCCTCCACCATGACCGGGGTCATCTCGCTCGGCGTCGGCGAACCCGACTTCCCGACGCCGTGGAGTGCGCGCGAGGCCGCGATCCACGCCCTCTCCCACGGTGCGACCACCTACACCTCGAACTCGGGTCTGCTCGAGCTGCGCGAGCTGGTGTGCGCCGACCTCGCGGCCCGCTACGGCCTCGACTACCGCCCCGAGGACGAGTGCCTGGTGACGTCGGGGGTCTCCGAGGGCCTCGACCTCGCGCTGCGCGCCCTGCTCAACCCGGGCGACGAGGTGATCGTTCCTGAGCCCTGCTACGTCGCCTACCAGCCCTGCGTGGCGTTCGCCGGGGGTGTGGGAGTACCGGTCGCCCTCGACCCGTCCGAGGGCTACCGGCTCGACGCCGACCGGATCGCCGCGGCCGTGACGCCACGGACGAAGGCGGTGCTGTTCGGGTCGCCCTCGAACCCGACGGGCGCCGCGGCGTCGGCCGCGGACCTGGCGGCGCTCGCGCGGGTCGCCGTCGCGCACGACCTCTGGCTGGTCGCCGACGAGATCTACGACCGGCTCACGTACGGCGGGACGCACGCGTCGACGGCCTCGGCCCCGGGCGCGCGGGACCGCACGGTGCTGCTCGGCGGGTTCTCCAAGGCCTACGCGATGACCGGCTGGCGCGTCGGGTACGTCTGCGCGCCCACCTCGGTGGCGGCGCTGATGCACCGCATCCACCAGTACACGATGCTGTGCGCCCCGCATGTCTCCCAGATCGCCGCCGCCGAGGCGATCCGCGGCGCCCAGGGCGAGGTCGAGGAGATGGTGGCCGACTACGACCGTCGGCGACGGCTGTTCGTGAAGGGCCTCGACGAGCTCGGGTTGACCTGCCCGGAGCCGGGCGGAGCCTTCTACGCGTTCCCGTCGATCCGGTCCTCGGGCCTGTCCTCGGCGGAGTTCGCCGAGCGCCTGCTCGCCGAGCAGAAGGTCGCCGTGGTCCCCGGTGACGTTTTCGGACCGTCCGGGGCCGGGCACGTGCGCTGCTCCTACGCGACCGCGCTCCCGCTGCTCGAGGAGGCGCTGCATCGGATGGGACGGTTCCTCGCCCGCCGGACCTGACCACGTGGGCTCGCCGTACTGTCGGCCGCCTCTAGGTGAACCGATCACTTACCGCGGGGAACCGTCACTGCCAGCCTGGGTGGCCACCGGCGGTCCACCACCTGCCGGGTCGGCCTACACCGGCTGGGGGATTGCGTGACGACATTCGCATCGCATGACGACACCACCGTCCACATTCTCTGGATCAACGCGGGCCTGTCCTGCGACGGCGACTCGGTGGCCCTCACGGCGGCCACCCAGCCGAGCATCGAGGAGATCGCCCTCGGCGCGCTGCCGGGCCTTCCGAAGGTAGCGGTCCACTGGCCGCTGATCGACTTCGAATCGGGCCCCGACAAGGGCGCCGACACCTTCATCGACTGGTACTTCAAGGCCGAGCGCGGCGAACTGGACGGCCCGTTCGTCCTCGTCATCGAGGGGTCGATCCCGAACGAGTCGATCAAGTCCGAGGGCTACTGGTGCGGGTTCGGCAACAACCCCGACACCGGGCAGCCGATGACCACCAGCGAATGGATCGACCGGCTCGCCCCGAAGGCGCTGGGCATCCTCGCCGTCGGCACCTGCGCGACCTACGGCGGTATCCACGCCATGGCCGGCAACCCGACCGGGGCGATGGGCGTAGCCGACTACCTGGGCTGGGACTGGAAGTCCTCGGCGGGACTGCCGATCGTCAACGTCCCGGGATGCCCGGTGCACCCGGACAACCTCTCCGAGACGATCCTCTACCTGCTCTACCAGGCCGTCGGCTCCGCCCCGATGATCCCCCTCGACGAGGCGGGCCGTCCGACCTGGCTCTTCGGCGCGACCGTGCACGAGGGCTGCGACCGCGGCGGCTACTACGAGCAGGGCCAGTTCGCCACCGAGTACGGCTCCCCGGAGTGCCTGGTGAAGCTGGGCTGCTGGGGACCGGTCGTGAAGTGCAACGTCCCCAAGCGCGGGTGGATCAACGGGGTCGGCGGGTGCCCGAACGTCGGCGGCATCTGCATCGGCTGCACCATGCCCGGCTTCCCCGACAAGTTCATGCCGTTCATGGACGCCCCGCCCGGCAGCAAGGTCTCGGGGGTCGCGAGCGGCGCCTACGGCGTGGTCATCCGCAAGCTTCGGGACATCACGGCCAAAACCGTGGACAAGGAACCGCGCTGGCGACGCAAGGGCCGCAGGCTCACCACCGGATACCAACCCACGGCGTTCTGACGCCCCCCGACGCCGTAGTCGAAAGGTCCGACGATGACCGCAGTGGCACCGAAGAGCACCACCGGACAGAAGACCGACCTGGTGGAGATGGCCTGGGACCCGATCACCCGGATCGTCGGTAGCCTGGGCATTTACACGAAAATCGACTTCGCCGCCAAGCGGGTCGCCGAGTGTCACAGCACCTCGTCGATCTTCCGCGGCTACTCCATCTTCATGAAGGGCAAGGACCCCCGCGACGCGCACTTCATCACCAGTCGCATCTGCGGTATCTGCGGGGACAACCACGCGACCTGCTCGGTCTACAACCAGAACATGGCCTACGGGGTCCGCCCGCCGCACCTGGCGGAATGGATCATCAACCTCGGCGAGGCCGCCGAGTTCATGTTCGACCACAACCTCTACCAGGACAATCTGGTCGGGGTGGACTTCTGCGAGAAGATGATTTCGGAGACGAACCCCGGGGTCCTCGAGCTCGCCAACCGCACCGAGTGCCGCGGCGCCGCCGAGCACGGCTACCGCACCATCGGCGACATCATGCGGGCGCTGAACCCGTTCACCGGCGAGTTCTACCGCGAGACGCTGCAGGTCTCGCGCTATACGCGCGAGATGTTCTGCCTGATGGAGGGGCGCCACGTCCACCCCTCGACGCTCTACCCGGGCGGCGTCGGCACGGTCGCCACGATCCAGCTCTTCACCGACTACCTCACCCGCCTGATGCGCTACGTGGAGTTCATGAAGCGCGTCGTGCCCATGCACGACGACCTGTTCGACTTCATGTACGAGGCGCTGCCCGGCTACGAGGAGGTCGGTCGCCGGCGCGTCCTGCTCGGTTGTTGGGGTGCCTTCAACGACCCGGAGCACTGCGACTTCGAGTACAAGAGCATGACCAACTGGGGACGGAAGATGTTCGTCACCCCAGGCGTCGTGATCGACGGGCAGCTCCACACCACCGACCTGGTGGAGATCAACCTCGGCATCCGCGTCCTCCTGGGCAGCTCGTTCTACCGGGGCTGGGAGGACCAGGAGATGTTCGTCCGCCGCGACCCCCTGGGCAATCCGGTCTCCCAGGACCACCCCTGGAACCAGCACACGATCCCGGCGCCGCAGAAGCGCGACTTCGACGACAAGTACTCGTGGGTGATGTCGCCGCGCTGGTTCGACGGCAAGGAGCACCTGCCGCTGGACACCGGGGGCGGCCCCCTTGCCCGCCTGTGGTCGACCGCGCTCGCCAACATGGTCGACATCGGTTACATCAAGTCGACGGGCCACAGCGTCGACATCAACCTGCCGACGACGGTCAACCGGGGCGAGCGCACGTTGACCTGGAGCCCGCCGGTCGACAAGCAGGGACGACCGCTGTCGAACGCGATCGAGCGCGACCGCGCCCGGACCTACTTCCAGGCCTACGCCGCGGCCGCCGCGATGCACTTCGTGGAGATGGCGCTGGCCGAGGTGCGCGGGGGCAACACCAAGACCTGGGAGTCCTTCGTCGTCCCCGACGAGTCCGTGAGCGTCGGCTTCACCGAGGCCGTCCGCGGCGTGCTGTCCCACCACATGGTGGTCCGCGACGGGAAGATCGCGAACTACCACCCCTACCCGCCGACCCCGTGGAACGGCAGCGTCCGCGACAAGTACGGGACACCCGGACCCTACGAGGACGCGGTGCAGAACACTCCGATCTTCGAGGAGAATCCGCCCGAGAGCTTCAAGGGCATCGACATCATGCGCGCCGTCCGCAGCTTCGACCCGTGCCTGCCCTGTGGCGTGCACATGTATCTCGGCAACGGCAAGCAGCTGCATCGGGAGACCTCACCCACCCAGCTCAACCTGCCCTGAGCCATGGGTCCCAGCAGCGAGGACACCGACCCCCAGGACGTCGCCACCTCCATTGCCGAACTCCTCGAGGAGCTCTCCGCCTCGGCCGACCCGTCCGTGCACGCCGTGGGCGAGGATCTGGTCCGCGTGCTCATGCAGTTCTACGGAGCCGGGCTGGCCCAGATGGTCTCGATCGTCCGGCTCGGTGCCGGCGACACGATGGTCCACCGGCTCGCGGCGGACCCGCTGGTGGCTGCCCTGCTCACCCTGCACGACCTGCATCCGGTCGAGCTGGGGGTCCGCGTCGGCCACGCGATCGACACCGCACGGCGACGGCTGGGCAGCCACGGCTCCTCGGTCACGCTCGAGCGCGTCGACACCCACACCGGGACGGTGCACGTGTCGCTCGCGGCGGGCTGCGGGTCGTCGTCGGACACCGTGCGCGACGTGGTGCGCAAGGCGGTCACGGAGCTCGCGCCGGAGGTCGCCGCGGTCGAGTTCGCGGTCGAGGCGCCCGGGCCGGCGCTGATGCAGATCGGGCTGCGGCCGCCGGAGACAGCCGTCGCGGCGGGCTCATGACGGCGGAACCCGCGGTTGCGGGTCTACGGCGTTTCCTCCAGGCCCGACCCGGCACCGAGGCGGACGCGCCGCCTGCGGAGCGGTGCGACCTGTGCGCCACCGCGGTCGCCGTCGAGCACCCGCACCTGGTGCACGTCGTCGAACGGTCCCTGAAGTGTGCGTGCCGCCCGTGCGCGCTGCTCTTCGTGGACCGGCCCACCGACCTCGGGGGGTTCTCGGGGTACCGCACGATCCCCGAGCGTTTCCTGCGTGACCCCGACTTCGTCCTGCCCGACGATCAGTGGGACGCCCTGCAGATCCCGGTCGCGATGGCGTTCTTCTTCCTGAACACCACGGTCTCCGACGTGCCCGGCGAGAACACCGTCATCGCCTGCTACCCGAGTCCGGCCGGGGCCACCGAGAGCGAGCTCGACCTGGGGCACTGGTCGGACGGGGTCGGCGCCGGACGCCTCGCCGGGATCCTGGAGCCCGACGTGGAGGCACTGCTCGTGCGGCGTCGGCCCGGGGGGAGCTCGGGTCCCGACACCACCGAATGCCTGCTGGTCCCCATCGACGCCTGCTATCGCCTGGTCGGTGTGGTGCGCCGGCACTGGCGAGGCTTCGACGGGGGCGCGGAGGCGTGGGCGCACATCGACGCGTTCTTCGACGACGCCCGGGCGCGCGCCCGCGACCTCAAGCCCGAGCCGCCCGCCGGGGAGGCCGCCCCGTGACCCTCCCCTTCCCCCGGGCCGCACCCGGCCCCGCCTTCCGCTTCGCGGTGACCGGCGCCGACCACGACGCGCACGCCGTCGGCCCGACCCTGCGCCTGCACCTGCACATCACCGAGACGACCGGAACCCGCGTGCACGCCATCGCCCTGCGCAGCCAGATCCGGATCGAGCCGGCGCAGCGTCGCTACGCGCCGGCCGAACAGGCCCGCCTCGTCGAGCTGTTCGGCGAGCCGTCCCGCTGGGGCCGCACGCTGAACCCGATGCAGCTCGCGACCGTGTCCAGCGTGACCACGTCGTTCGACGGTGAGCACGACATCGACCTCGAGGTGCCGTTGACCTTCGACACCGAGATCGCCTCGACTCGCTACTTCCGCGGCCTCTCCCCCGACCCCCGATCCGACGGTGCCGGCGAGGCCGGCGGCGAGGTGCCGCTGCTGTTGCTGTTCAGCGGCACCGTCTTCTACGAGAGCGGGGCGGGCGTGCAGGTCGGCCTCGTCCCGTGGCACTCCGAGGCCGCGTTCCGCCTACCGGTCGCCGTCTGGACCGACATGATGAGGGCCCACCACGGAGGCACCGCCTGGCTGCAGTTGCCCGCCGGCACCCTCGAGGAGCTCTCGGCGTGGCGGGCCGCGCGCGCGTTGCCGACGTGGGGACAGACCTTCTCGGCGCTGCTCGCGGCCGCCGAGAGGGGCGCGACGTGAGCGTCCCCGAGGTGACCTCCGACCCGCTGGACGAGGTCGCCGCGGTCGCCGACGCGGTGCTCTTCGAGGGCTACCTGCTCTATCCCTACCGGGCGTCGGCGCAGAAGAACGCGCTGCGATGGCAGTTCGGCGTCCTCGTGCCCCCGGCGTTCTCGGAGAGCCTCGCCGAGCCGTGCCGCAGCCGCACCGAGTGCCTTCTGGAACCGCGGGCGGGCGCCACGCTGCGTCTGCGCGTGCGGTTCCTGCAGATGCAGCAGCGCACGGTCACCGACGCCGACGGCACCCCCTGCGGCTCGCTGACCGTCGACGACGCCCCGCACTTCGGGTGGGACGAGGCATTGCCGCGGCAGGTGGACGCGTCGATCGCCGTGGACGACCTCCGCGAGCGCACCGTCACCGTCCCGATCGTCCTGCCGGCCGCCGAGACCAGGGAACCGATCACGGACGCCTCCGGCACCGTGCACGGGCACTACCTGCGCCGGACGTCGGCACTGAGCGGTCACGTCCTGGCGTCGACCACGCCCGTGCCGGGCCCGTACGGCGCGGTGCGCCTGCGGATCGACGTCGTCAACGACCTGGCCACCGGCCCGACCGTCGAACCGGACCGCGTACGGACGCCCGGTCGGGACGACAGCCCCCGCGAAGAGGCGCTGCGCACGTCGTTGATCTCCGCGCACACCGTGCTCGGGCTGGACGCGGGCGCGTTCCTGTCCAGCGCCGACCCGCCGGAGTGGGCCGCGGCCGCCGTCGCGGCCTGCGTGAACGCCCACAGCTGGCCGGTGCTGGCCGGACCCGCGGGGACCGCACGGCTCGTGCTGGCGTCGCCGATCATCCTCGACGACCACCCCCAGCTGGCCCCGGAGAGCCCCACCGACCTGTTCGACGGCACCGAGAACGACGAGATCCTGAGCCTGCGCACGATGGCCCTCACCGACGCCGAGAAGCGCGAGGCGCGGGCGACCGACCCGCGGGCGGCGCACCTGCTCGACGCGGTCGACGCCATGGGGCCGGCGATGTTCGAGCGCCTGCACGGGACGAGCCGGCCGGGTGGCCGGGCGCCGGAGGCGCCGGACGCCGTCCCCACCCTCGTCACCCCGGGGACGCCGTGGTGGGACCCCGCGGCCGACGCCTCCGTCGACCCGGAGACCGATTCCGTCCTCGTCGGGGGTCGGCCGGTGTCCCGGGGCAGCTCGGTGGTGCTCCTGCCCGGCGGGGGCAGCGACGCCCAGGACCAGTTCCTCCGCGGCTTCTCGGCCACCGTCGTGGCCGTCGTGCACGACGTCGACGGGCAGACCCACGTCGCGGTCACGATCGACGACGACCCCGGCGCCGACCTGCAGGCCACCCACGGCCGCTTCCGCTACTTCCGCCCCGACGAGCTCGCGGTGGGTGACCCGTGAGCAGCGGACCGCGGGGCGACCGGATCCTCGTCGGCGGGGTGGGCAACGTCTTCTTCTCCGACGACGGCTTCGGCTCCGAGGTGGCGCGCCGCCTCCTGGCCGCGGGCGACCTGCCCGAGGGGGTCGACGTCGTCGACGTCGGGATCCGTGGAATGCACCTGGCCTACCAGGTGCTCGAGGGTTACCGCTCCCTCGTCGTCGTCGATACCACCCACGGCGACGGGCCGCCGGGGTCGCTCTACCTCCTCGAGCACGACCTGGCCGCGGCGGGCGGGATCCCGGGTGTCGACGGGCCGGCGTTCGACCCGCACGGCATGGAGCCCGACGCGGTCCTCGAGCTCATCGGCGCGCTCGCCCGCGGGGTGGGCGAGGGCCGAGGCGTCGAGCGCGTCCTGGTGCTCGGCTGCGAACCCGCCGACCTCGGCGCCGGGATGGACCTGAGCCCACCCGTCGCGGGCGCCGTCGACGAGGCCGTGGCCGCCGTCCGCCGCGTCGTCGCACGCCTGATCGAGGACCGACCCTTCGAGGTCCGCACCCCGGACATCGGCACGACAGAGGAACGGGAGTACAGCCATGCGCAAGTCGATCCTGATGGCACTGGTGATGGTGGGCGGGGCCTGGGTGGTGCGGGAGTCGCTCCCGGACTTCAAGAGGTACCTGCGCCTGCGGAACATGTAGCGGCCCGGCCGGGCTGAGGGGACGAATACATGCACGAGTTCGGCGTGGCCGCCGGGGTGCTCGACGCCGTCGAGGCCCGCGCGGCGGGACGCCCGGTGGCCGCCGTGCGCCTGCATGTCGGGGCCCTGCAACGCCTCGACCGGGCGGTGTTCGACCAGGCGTTCGCGCTGGTCGCCGACGGGGGCGTCGCCGGCGGGGCGGAGGTCGACGTGGTCGAGGTGGGTGTCGAGGTGCGCTGCCGCGGATGCGGCGGGGTGAGCACCGGCACCGAGCTGATCACGTCGTGCACACACTGCGGGGAGCACGACCTGGAACTGCTCGCGGGCGACGACCTCGTCCTCGAGTCGATCACGCTCGACGGGATCGCCTGCGCGACCGTCGGGAACGAACAGGAGGTGGGCTGATGTGTCTCGGAATCCCCGGTGAGCTCGTCGAGATGGCCGACGACGACACCGACCTCGCGCTGGTCAGCGTGGCCGGCGTGCGACGCAGGGTGAACATCGGCCTGCTGCTCGACGAGGAGAGCCTCGTCGTCGGCGACTGGGTCGTCATCCACGTCGGCTTCGCCCTGGCCAAGATCGACGAGGCGGAGGCGAGATCGGCGCTCGAGTTCCTCCACACCATCGGTCCCGAGTACGACCAGGAGCTGGCCGAGTTCGCCCGCTCCGACGTGGGTGGGACCGGTTCCGACGTGTCCGAAGAGGCGGCCTCGTGAAGTACGTCGACGAGTTCCGCGACGCGGATACAGCCCGCACCCTGGCGAAGAGCATCGAGGGGCTGGCCGAGCCGGGCCGCCGGTACGTCTTCATGGAGGTGTGCGGCGGGCACACCCACACGATCTACAAGCACGGGCTCGAGGACCACCTGCCCG
>JAABUZ0100004640.1_pt1 | contig 18780 bp, 16 predicted proteins | sample 5562091 | NCBI WGS metagenome assembly JAABUZ01 (sample SAMN12813069, study PRJNA571459) | rock metagenome | isolation source: Antarctica rocks | place: Antarctica: Victoria Land, Linnaeus Terrace sud | collected 2015-12-21 | reverse complement strand
GCACCTGCTGGTTGACTTCATAATCGCCCACCGCCGGGCCGCCGTAGGAGACGTTCAGCGCCGTCTTCGGCACGAGGGCTTTAATGCGCGGATAGGCGTCCGCCCGCTCTTCCGCCGTGCCTTTGAGGTTGACGACGGCGTAGGCGCTGTGCTTGTCGCGGGACACGAACCGGCCTTCTCCCGTATCAAAATACGACGTGATTTCCTGGGTCGCCGGGTCGGTTTTGACAGCAGCAAGTATCTGCCGCGCCGCACCCCTGAAGCCGGGCTGAGTGACGGTCTGCGCCGGACTCGACAGCAGCAAAATCAGCGAAACACGCGAATCGGGAAACTTCTGGTCTACCAATTCCGCTTCGCGGCTGGATTCCGAGGCCGGGTCGGTCAATCCGCCGCTGCGGAGCGCTCCAAAGACGCCGACCCCGTAGGTGACGCCGACGATCAGAACAATCAAGCCGGCGAAAAGCAGCCCCCAGCGGCGGCGAAAAGCAAGGCGGGCGAGCGCTTCAAACATGCCGCTACTATACCCCGGACAGCGCCTGGAAAAAATTATTTTGAATTTCCGCAAAAATGAACCAACTTGGCACGTTTCCTGTTAGAGATACCAGGTATGCTGGTATAAGAAAACGCACTTTGTGCTTCGCCGCCGAGCCGATTTCCAGCAGCGTATCTGCTTTTCCTGTTTTGCCCGCGCCCTGTCAGCCCGCAACCAGAAAGGACCACTGCTTTGCTCAACGCTCTTCATTCTCGGCGTTCTCATTGTCGCCCTCGCCCATTCCGAGGCTTCACCCAAGCATTTACTTTGATTGAACTGCTCGTCGTCATCGCCATTATCGCGATTCTCGCCGCCATTCTCTTTCCCGTCTTCCAGAAAGTCCGCGAAAACGCCCGCCGCGCCTCCTGCCAGTCCAACATGAAGCAGCTTGGCCTCGCGTTCACCCAATACGCTCAGGACGCAGACGAAACTTACTGCCGTATCAAGCAGGTTGATCCCAGCACCGCCACCAATCCTATGGCAATTGAGTTGTCTTTGTATACTCCCGACCCGAACAACTTGATCTGGTCCGGGATGCTTATGCCGTATATGAAAAGCACGGGCATTCTGCTTTGTCCCTCAGCAAGCCCCAGCCCGGTACAGACTGATCCCAATGGGACTGCGCCGCACAATGTTTTTGATGGTCTGTACGATGCTCCGGTTGACACAGCGCAGCTTGCGATCGGTATGAATTCGTCTATCGACCCCTACGGCAGTTTGGCATGTTTGGGCGGAATCATTCAAGCCGGCAGCACGGCGGGCTGCACGACTACCCCAACTCTAAACTCCTTTGATGCGCCTTCACAATCCGCCGTGTTTGCCGACAGCGTTCCGGGTGCGCCGGACGATATGAACCCGCAGAACGACCTCGGTTTTGTCGTTAACCCTGCATTCCCAACTTCGCCCAATGCCAGCGGCGGCATCTCACCGCGGCACACCGGCGGGTTCAATGTTGGCTTCGCGGACGGGCATGTCAAGTGGTATAATGCGACTCAAGCGCTTTACTACTCGGTGTCGCCGCCTTCCCAGGACCCGACCACACTTGGCGTGAACCTTGCCACCCAGAACTGCAACCCGGCAAACATTATTTGGGACCGGACCGCTCCGACCCGTGCACAGGGTGCCTGCCCTTAACTCCTTCGTTCCGAAGCCTGAAAGCGGCCATCGTGAAGATGGCCGCTTTTTTGCGTTTCGCTTGCGGTTGACGCGCACCCTCGTTTTCTTGTATAATACACGGCACCATGCGAATACTCATCACAGGCGCGGCGGGAATGCTCGGAACCGACGCCCGGCGGATATTCACCGAACTCGGCCACCATGTTTTCCCCACGGATGTCGGGGCGGCAGCAGTCAACGGGATTGTGCCGCTGGACATCACGGACAATCACGCGGTTCGGACACTGTTTGCCGAGCTTCAGCCGGACCTCGTGTTCCACGGCGCGGCCTATACCAACGTAGACGGCTGCGAGCGTGACCCCGATCTCGCCTACAAAGTCAACGCGCTCGGAACCTGGGCCGTCGCAAGCGCTGCCGAAGCGGTAGGCGCGGCTCTCGTTGTGATTTCCACCGACTTTGTGTTTGACGGGACAAAAACCATACCCTATACGGAGTTCGATGCGCCGAACCCGATCAGCCACTACGGAGCGTCGAAGCTGGCGGGGGAGAACTTAGCCTGGTCATCCTGCCGCCGGTGCTATATTGTCCGAACGTCCTGGCTGTACGGGGTGCATGGGAAGAACTTCCCGTACACGGTCATCAATCTGGCCAAGACAAAGCCGGAGCTGCCGATTGTCGCGGACCAGTTTGGAACGCCGACGTACACCATTGATTTGGTGAACGCGATTACGGAAATCGTCTCGACCGGGCTGTACGGCGTTTACCATGTCAGCAATCAGGGCGAAACCAGTTGGGAAGGCTTTGCGAATGCGATTCTCGCCAAAACAGGCCAGTCGCACGTTCCAATCACGCCGATTACGTCGGACGATTACGCCCAGCGTTTCGGCTCCCCGACCAGGCGGCCCGCGTACAGCGTCCTGCGCCATTATGCGTTAGAGCTGATGGGACGCGATACCCTGCGCCCCTGGGAAGATGCTTTGGATGCGTTTCTCGCATCGGCGCGGGAGCAGGGAAAGATTTAGGACCTGACAGGCAGAGGGCAGGCGTAAGGGCGAACCCCCGTGTTCGCCGTCTTCTCCCATGTTCGCCCTCTTTAGAGCAGACACGGGCAGGCACGGGGGCCTGCCCCTACACACAAAAAATGCGAAAACGAACTAACAATTTGAACTCGAAAGCGGCAACGGAACCGGCGCGGGCTTCTTGCCTGCGCCGCATGATTGGGACCCTCTCGATGCGCCCGTAACCAAAAAGTAGGGGCAGGCCCCCGTGTCTGCCCTCGGCAGATGTGTCTGCCCTCTCTTGATACCTGCCCATTCACCGAGAGGAACCTCCCATGATTGAAGAAGTCGTTACAACTATGCCGCCTGACTACAGCAAAACACTCAATGTCCCAAAGCCCGATGCCAAGAACCCGGATGGGCTGGACACGAACCCCGATTCCATCCCCCAAAGAGCGAACCTGCCGAAGCGGGAACCGCAAATCTTAGACTTCTGGCGGCAGCAGCGCGTCTACGAGAAGTCCCTGAAGCCTAAGACGGCCCTGGGGACGTTCGAGCTGCACGATGGCCCGCCCTTCTCGAATGGCAACATCCATATCGGCCATGCGTTTAACATCATCCTGAAAGATGTCGTCACCAAGTTCCGCTCGATGCAGGGCTACAATGCGCCTTTTGTGCCGGGCTGGGACAACAACGGCCTGCCGATTGAAGTGCTGGTCGCCAAAGAGTTCCGCGAAAAGAAGCAAACGCCGACGCGCATGGAAATCCGTAGGCGCTGCCGGGAAGTCGCCGTGGAATGGGTCGGCAAGCAGTCCGAGCAGTTCCAGCGCCTCGGCGTCCGGGGCAACTGGGCGCATCCGTACCTGACCATGTCGCAGGAAATGGCCGCCAAAGAGCTGGACGTGTTCGCGGAAATGGTGGACAAAGGCTATATTTATCGCGGCCTGCGGCCTGTCTACTGGTCTTTAGTAGACGAAACCGCGCTGGCGGACGCCGAAATTGAATACGCCGACCGGACCGACCCGTCCATCTATGTCCGCTTCCCGCTGCGCTCCGACCCGGACGGCGTGTTCGGCGCTGACGCTCGGCACGGGGACTGCTACACGATCATCTGGACCACGACACCCTGGACCATTCCCGCGAATGTCGCCGTCGCCGCCGGGCCTAATATCTCGTATGTCGTGGTCCAGCATCAGGGCTGCCGCTACTTGGTTGCCGAAGACCGGCTCGGCGCGACAATGGCCGCGGCGAACTTCTCGAATTGGGAAGTGCTGAGGACCGTCAAGGGCCGCGATCTGCAAAACTTAATCTTCCAGCACCCGCTGCCGACCATCGAGCGCGGCTCGCCGGTGGTGCTGGCGGATTATGTGACGACAACCGACGGAACCGGCATGGTGCATACCGCGCCGGGCCACGGCAAAGACGACTTTTTGACGGGCCAGAAGTACCACCTCCCGACGATCCAAGTCTTGACCGGCGACGGCTGCTTTAACGACGAGGCCGGGCCGGAATTCGCGGGCCTGAAGCTTGGGCCGGGCCAGGAACTCGTCATGGAGCGGCTTTCCGATGCCGGCGCACTGCTGGCGCGGGAAGAAATCTTTCACTCCTATCCGCACGGCTGGCGTTCGCATGACCCGCTGGTTTACCGGGCGACGGTGCAGTGGTTTGTCTCTATTGACAACAAAGGCCACCGCGAGAAGTGCTTGAAAGCCATTGACGGCGTGCGCTGGTTCCCGGAAGAGTCCAGGAACCGCATTGAAGCAATGGTCGGCGGCCGGCCGGACTGGTGCATTTCCCGGCAGCGGGCCTGGGGCGTCGGCATCCCGGTCTTTTATGCCCAGCCGTCGGGAACGCCGCTCTTAACCCGCGAAAGCATCGCCTATGTCCGCGACTTGGTGCTGAACCAGGGGACAGACGCCTGGTTTGAGGCCCCTGTGGAAGAAATTCTGCCGGCGGGGTTCAAGCACCCGGAGACGGGCGAAACCGAGTGGACGAAAGAAACGGACATCTTTGATGTCTGGTTTGATTCGGGTTCCACCTGCCGGACTGTTTTGGAAGAATGGCCGGAGCTTTCCTATCCCGCCGATCTCTATCTGGAAGGCGGCGACCAGCATCGGGGCTGGTTCAACTCGTCCTTGATGATCGGCGTCGCCACCAAAGGCTCGGCCCCGTACCGGCAGGTCGTCACCAACGGCTGGACGCTGGACGAGACAGGCCGCAAGATGTCCAAGTCCAAGATGAACGGCGTCGCCCCGCAGGTCGTCGTGGACCACTACGGCGCGGACGTTCTGCGCCTCTGGGTGGCGTCGTCCGACTACTTTGCCGACGTGCGGGTGGGGGACGCGATCCTAGAGCAGACGGCGACTTCGTACCGGACTCTTCGGAATACCCTGCGCTTTACCCTGAGCAACCTATACGACTTTGATCCGGCCCTGCACGCCGTCCCGATTGACGACCTGGAAGAAATTGACCGCTGGGCCATGCACCGGCTCAACGAAGTGGTTCACCGCTGCGTTCAAGCCTACAATGTCTATGAATTCCCGCGCGTCGCTCAAATGCTGCTGACGTTCTGCGGCCAGGATTTAAGCGCGTTCTACTTAGACGTTCTCAAAGACAGGCTCTACGCTTACGGCACGGGGTCACACACCCGCCGCGCCGCGCAGACGGTGCTGTTTGAGATCACAAGCTGCCTGGCCCGGCTTCTGGCTCCAATTCTGTCGTTCACGGCGGAAGAAATCTGGCAGAAGCTGTCCATGCCCGACAAGCCGGTTTCGGTGCTTCTGGCCGCCCTGCCGAGCTACCGGGTGGACATCCGAAACCATGCACTCGAAGAACGCTGGGAGCCGCTGCTGGAAGCTCGTGAGCAGGTCAACAAAGCGCTGGAAGGCACGAAGAAGCGGCTGGAGCTTGCTATCACGCTCTCGGCGGACGCGGAAACTTATGCCGCGCTGCATCCGTATCTCAATCAACTGCCAGGGCTGTTTCTGGTCTCTCGTGTCATGCTGTTGCCTTCGACGGTTCCCGGTTTGAGAATTGAAAGCAGCGGCCCCGCGCCGGGAACCCGGTGCGCCCGGTGCTGGATTGCGGTTTCCGACGGCGGCGAAGACCCCGCATCGTTCTGCGCGGCAGGCTGCACCCGAAGCTGGCTCGTGTCCAGCGACGGCGAAGTGGCTTCAAGACGGTTGATTTAGGAACCTACCCCGGTTCGTCCCTCACCGACCCTCCCGGAACGGGAAGGTAAGGAGGTTCGGAAACCGGATTAAGAGAGCGCGGCAAGCAGCGCCCCTACGACTTAACTCTTTACCTTCCCGTTCCGGGAGGGTCGGTGAGGGACGAACCGGGGTAGGTTCTTACACGAAAGGCATGACATGACCGAAGAAAAAACCGCTCAGTTTAAGCAGCAGTTGCTTGACGAAAAAGCGCGGCTTGAAACCGAGCGCGAGCAGTATGCCGGCCCGGACCGGGACGACAGCGAAGAAGGTTCGGCCGGCGAGCTGTCGTCTGTTGATCCGAACGACCCCGCCGATGAAGCGACAAACTTGTACGACCGGGACCGCGACCGGGCCGCCATCGAAAACTTTGACCGGATGCTGGCAAAAGTCAACCGCGCCCTGCAAAAGATGGACGAAGGGACTTACGGCCTGTCCGACATTGATGGGACGCCGATCCCGGAAGCGCGTCTCGAAGCGCTGCCCTATGCCAACATCACCGCGCAGCAGTCGGAAGATACTCTTGAAGATTAATTTCTTGAAGAATAATGTGAGGATGAAGTATTGAGCCGTGCGGCCCTTTACGGCCTCGCGCTTCTGGTGCTGCTGGCGGATCAGGCCGCGAAGGCCTGGGTGCTGGCGGCGCATTGGCACTGGCCGGAAGATGATTTGGTGCTGATCCCCGGCTTCTTCTCGCTGTCGTTCAATGTCAACACGGGGGGAGCGTTCGGCATCCTGCCGCGCGGCACTCTGCTGCTTGCCCTGGCGGCGGCAATTGCAGCAGCCGCGATTATCTACTATACAAGCCGGGCGAAAATGCCGCTGCCGCGAATGCTTGGCGTGGCTCTCGCGCTGCCGCTGGGCGGGGCTATCGGCAATTTATTGGACCGGGTGCGGCTGGGCCATGTCGTAGACTTCCTCGCGCTGTATGCCGGGCCGGACCGGCGCTGGCAGTTCCCGATCTTCAATGTCGCGGACACGGCGATTTGTATTGGCGTCGGCCTGCTGGCCCTGTATTATGGGCGGCAGCCATCCCCGGCCCCGAAGCCTGCGGTTTTGAAAGACTAAACTTAAAAGAGTAAGGCTGAAAGAATAAGCTTATGTTTCCCATACTGTTCCATGTTGGGTCGTTTGTCGTCCATACCTACGGCGTCGTGCTGATGGCGGCGTTTCTGGTCGCGCTGGGCCGCGCCTACACGGTGGCGAAGCGGCAGAACGACCCGGACATGCCTCCCGATAACATACTTGATGTCGGCATCTGGATGATTGTCATCGGCGTCATCGGCGCACGGCTGCTGTTTGTTGTGATCGGCTGGAACGATTACCGTCATGCGCCGGACTTCCCCGCCAACATCTTTAAAGTCTGGGAAGGCGGCCTGTCGTTCCACGGCGGACTGTTCGGCGGCATCGGCGCGTTGGTCGTCTACTGCTTGATTAAGCGCCTGTCCATTCTGAAAGTCGCGGACTTGTTCGTGCCGTCCGTGATGATTGCCTATGCCATTGGGCGCGTCGGCTGTTTTTTGAACGGCTGCTGCTACGGAGCGCCGACCAATATGCCCTGGGGAGTGCGCTTCCTGGATGATGATACCGGACGCTGGACCGTGCCGAGCCATCCGACGCAGCTCTACGCAACAGCGCTGGCGACGCTTTTCTTCCTCGGCCTGGTTTGGGTGGAGCGGCACCGGCGCTATCTCGGCCAGGTCTCGTGCTGGTTCCTGCTGGGAACGGCGACCGAGCGGTTCATCATGGAAATCTGGCGGGCGGGGACGACTTCCGATCTGATCCGTGTCGGCCCCATCCATTTTCTCACGGACGTGCAGTGGCTTTGTCTGAGCCTCTTTGCGCTGGGACTGACCGGCATGGCAATCCTGCGGCGCTATTTCCCTATGTTGCCGCCCGCGCTGCCGCTGCCGCCGCGTCCCGTGGGGGCGGCTGTTCGTTGACCGAAACTCTGCACATCAAGGACGATGAAAGCGATATTCGGCTGGACGTTTTTATTGCGGAGCGCCTGCCGCATCTCTCCCGCGCCCATGTCCAGCGGCTGATTGCGACGCTTGCCGTGCTGGTGAACGGCAAGCCGGGGAAGGCCGGCTACCGGACTCGCTTTGGCGACGAAATCGAAGTCGCCATCCCGACGGCGCGGCCTTTGGAAGACGTTCAGCCGGAAACAATTCCGCTTGACATTGTCTACGAAGACGACGATGTTCTGGTCGTCAACAAGCAAAAAGGGCTGGTGGTGCATCCCGCGCCCGGCGCGGAGTCCGGCACGCTGGTCAATGCCCTGCTGGCGCACTGCGATATCGGCCATCTTTCTAGCGTCGGCGGCCCGCTGCGCCCCGGTATTGTGCATCGCCTGGACAAAGACACGTCCGGCCTGCTGGTTGTCGCCAAGACCGACTACGCGCACGAGCGGCTGGCAAAGCAGATTCACGACCGCACGGCAGTTCGCAAGTACCATGCGCTGCTGTGGGGGCGAGTGCCATTCAAACATGCCGTCATTGATGCGCCGATAGGCCGGCATCCCGGCGACCGCAAGCGCATGACCGTGGTTGAGCAGGGCGGTTTAGACTCTGGCGACTTCTCGCAAGGGGTACGCGAAGCGGTCACGGAAATGCGGCTTTTGGAGCATCTCGCGGAGTTTAGCTGGACGGAAGCGATTTTACAGACCGGGCGAACCCATCAAATCCGTGTCCACTGCGCGTTCGCCGGCTATCCGGTCGTCGGGGACGGCACTTATGGCGGCCTCCGAAAAGTCAGCGCGGACTTGTTCCGGGGGGCGCCGCTTCAAATCTTGAATGGCCTGCTGGGACACCTGCACGGGCAGGCGCTGCACGCCCATTTTCTCAGTTTTGATCATCCGCGCACCGGCCAGCGGCTGCAATTTCACGCACCGCTGCCAAGCGAAATCGGCGACCTGCTGGACTTTTTGCGCCGATTAGACGAAGCGTTTGAGTTCTAGGGGAAATTGCCGCAAAGAAAGAGCGCGTCGCCTGCAAGCGACACGCTCTTTTTTGGCGCTAAGTATCTGTATAGAAAAAAGTCACGGGGCTAAACCCCCGTACTTTGAGAAAGCAATTCCCCGCCTCTGCACTGGTCAGCACTGGCTACCCGGAGGGGCGCGGGCATGAAAATCCAACGAAGTTGGTCGCCCACGAAGGTGGGGGCTTGCATTTCCGAAGCCTTGCCGTTCAGGGCAGGGAATGCTTTCTGCACAGTTTCTAAGGCGTCGGCGGAGAAATCAGCGCTTGGATGCGGCTGTAAAGCGAGCGCTGGGTCGGCGTCAGCAGGACCAGATCGCGGCTGAGAGCGTCTTTGCGGAGCGCAACGATTTTTGCGGTTTTCGCGGTGTCGGAAAGCGTTTTGTCTGCAATGACAGACTGAATTGTCGCCCCCGTAGAAAGAGCGATGGAACTGAGCTTCTGCGACTGGGTCGGTGTTTCCGATTTCTGAAGCTGCTGGCTCAGGCGCTTCGCTTCGGCAATCTTCGTGGCCTGCGCCTGCTGCGCTTGTTCGGCGGCGGCGCTTCGCTTGAGGGCCTCGGCACGCTGGGCCGGCGACATCAGCGCCAAAGAAGCGTTGCGGGCGTTCTGAGTCAGCTGAACATAACGCGCCTTCTTTTGGGCATCCGTCATCGTTTTGTTGGCTTGAAGCGCAAGAACGTCTGTTTTGAACTGGGCGTTGATCTGCCGCTGCTTTTGTACCTGGGTCCGCTGGACGGGGGTTAAAACTGCCAGCATGTCTTTGTCCATTGCCTGATACAAAGACGTATACTTGGCTTGCTTTTGCGCGTCCGTCATTTTCGTGTCGGTTCGCAGCGCGGTAACGTCCTTCTGGAACTGGGCCTGCCGCGCATCGGCCTTCGCCCGCTGGCCGGCACTGAGGTCAAGCCCAGCCGGAGTCGTCTTCCCCGAAGGTGCCTGGGCAGGCAGTCGCGCTCCCAAAAACGCCGGGGCAAGCAGCGTGGGCGCGGCAAGAACAAGAGCAAGGGCAGCACGGGTCGTAATCGTCAAGGGTGTAAGGTCCTTCCGGGAAAATCTTCTGGCAATACTCTTTCAGAAATTAAGACGCCAAAAGAGGCGGGATAAGTTCCCGCCCCTTCGCGTGATAAACCCGGCGCAGGTTAGGCGTTTGTCGCATTGCCGACGGAAGAAACCGCAAGTTGCGGAATGAGGCCTTTGAATCGCTCGGCGGCGGTATGCTCTTCGCCGATGATCGTTTCTGCAAGCCGGGCTGTTTCAGGATCGCCAACGGCATTCGCGTAGGCATGGAGCGATGTGTACGCGCCGATCTCAAAATGCTCGAACGCATAGGCTTTGATGAGGTCCTGGGTCTGCTTGTCTTCCTTGCTGTGGAAGATGTTCAAGACGCCGCTCGTCTTTGCCAAAAACTGGTTCAAGACGCCTTTCGGCTCGGACTTGTCGCCGCCAAGCGCAAGTATTCGCGCGGCAACCCGGTCCGCCTGCGACTGCGTCACCGTGATATGCTGCTCGACGGCCTGTTTGACATCGGAGTCGGTGGTTTCCGCCGCCAGGTCCTTCAAGGAAGCAATGCCGCCAACTTCCGCCGCATACGAATCGTTCAAGTAGCGCAATACCTGCGCTTTTGTATCTTCAGCCATTTGAGTTATTCTCCAGTAGTTAAGTTCACCGCTGATGCGGCTTTGCCGGTTTTTACCCTCTCGCGTGCCTCTTTAACCCTGTCCGATACGTCACTGCTGATGGTAAACGCGGCCCTTCCAGGCGTTGCCCCGCCCGGACAGGCTGCGGTAGGCCGAGGACAGCGCTATTCCGATCACAAGGAACCAGGCCAAAGGATTCAGCAGCGCGTAGCCGCCGGAGTCGCGTCCAAATCGCAGGGTCAGCCCGAGCCGGATCGCCGCAAGGCCCAGGTAAGTCCCCAGCGGCAGAACTGTCCAAGCGGCGTGCGCCTGCCATCCCCACAACGCCCATAGCGGCGGCAAAACAAACAAATTGAGGAGAAAGAACACGATCCAGAGCAGCAGCGGCAGGTTATGCGAGAACGCGGGAAACAAGTTCTTGGAAAAGCCGGCCCACAACTCGTCCAGCCCATCGTACATTCGCACGAAGTACGTGCGTGACCCGTCGCCGTACCAGAGCGATTTGCCCCGACGCTTGACATGCTGGGCGAACTTGACATCTTCGGCAAGCTGCCGGCGCACGGCCCGGTGTCCGTCAACTGCAAAATAGGTTTCGCGCTTCAGAAACAAAAACGCGCCGTTCGCCGCCGCAAACCAGGGAAACGGGGTGAGCCGAATCAGAGGCGTCGGCAGGAACGCAAAAATCACAAAGTATTGGATGGGGATCAGCAGCCGTTCCCAGAAGCCGTGACAGCGCAGGTCCGGCACCAGCGAAACGACATCGGCCTGATGCTCCTGATTTGCGCCTAATGCCAGCAGCAGGGCATCGGGGGCGAACACGCAGTCGGCATCGGTGAGGAGCAAAAACTCGCCCGACGCGGCATTCGCAAGCTGCCAGCAGGCAAATGGCTTGCCGTACCAGTCAGGGGGCAGGTCCGCCCCAATCAGCACCCGCAGGCGGTGGTCCCGGTTCCGCAGGCGGCAGAGAATGGAATACGTGTCGTCGGCGGAATGGTCGTCCAGCACCAGAACTTCAAAATTGGGATAGTTCAGCGCCAGCAGCGACCGCACGCACGCTTCAATGTTTTCTTCCTCGTCGCGGGCCGGCACCAGCACGGAAATCAGCGGCAGGTCGCCTGCGCCTGCCTCCGCGACAAACGCTCGCGGCTTGCGAAAGAAAAGAAAATTCAAACAAGCTGTCCCAATAAGTCCCAGCGCCGCAAGCGCTACCGCTGCCTGATACCAAAAGAGAAGCCCCATTGCGGCGTTAGTATACCCGGCTGCACTCCTAACATGTTCGGGACGGCTCTGCTGTTTTCTGGTATACTGTTTTTATGCGCCTTGTTTTAGATCCTGCCGAAGAAGCCGCGCATGGGGAGTGGCTGCGGCAGACGCCGGGAGCTTACGAGTGGTGGTACTTTGATGCGCTTTCCGAGGGCGGCGAATGGGTCTTGTCCTGCATCTGGTTTCTCGGCAACCCGTTTTCGCCGTATTATCGTCAGTCAGCGCTCGGAAAGCCGGCTAATCCCTTCGAGCAGAACGCGCTGTTTTTCGCGCTGTATCGTTTCGGCAAGCTGCACGCTTACCACTTTACGCGGTTCCCCGTGTCTGAAATCGCTGCGGAAGAAACCCTGCCGCTGTGCCTGCGCTTCGGCCCGAACCGCCTGGCGGCGACCGATGGCGAGTGGCGGCTGGAACTTGCCGACGAGAATGCCAACGGGCGGCGTCTCGCCGCCTCGCTTGCCTTTACTTCCCCGCCGCTTGCCGCTGCCGCCATTCAAGAAACGGCGCTGGACAGCGAGCATTCCTGGCTTCCGGCGGCCCCGTTCTGCCGCGTTTCCGGGCTGATTGAGCTGCGCGAAACACATAATCCCGGCTCGGAGAAAATCCATTTTACCGGAACCGGCTACCATGACCACAATTGGGGGAGGCTGCCGTTTGACGCCGCGATTCGGGATTGGTACTGGGCGAGAGCGGCGTTCAGCGGGGAGCGAAGCGTGATTTTATATCATGTCCAGCCGCATCGCGGCCCGGCGGTCAGCCATCTGCTGCTGTTTGAGCAGGGGAATCTCGCACGGTATGACGCGCAGGCGAAAGTGCGTCTCAGCAGGCCCGTCTTAAATGGCTTCGGGACGCAGTATTCCTCGCGGCTGGCGGCAAGCGGCGCAGGGCTAGAGGCTGTGTTCCACTTCGGGACACGGCTGGACAGCGCTCCGTTTTATGTCCGCGCCCTCTGTCACGCTGAAGTTTGTTTAGAAGGGCAAACAGAGCGCGGTCAGGGGATCGGGGAATACCTGCGCCCACGCCCGATGTCCTGGCCTCTCGTCGCTTCCGCGATGAAGGCCCGGATCGTGGAGCGTTGAAGGCGGGGCCGGCAACTTCGGAACCGGCGCAGCCAGAGAAATCGCCACGGCATTCGGAACCGGCACTGGAAGTGCCGGTCTACTCTTGAATGAAAGTCGCTCCGCGACTAAGGAAAGGGTTACGGTTGCTGTTCTTCAGTGTCGGAGACACTTTCATTCACCAGTAGACCGGCACTTCCAGTGCCGGTTCCGAATGCCGTGGCGCTTATTGAAACAATCGCTAAATCCCATTTATCCCATCATTGCCGCGCGGACCGTGCAGGCGTCCGTGCTGGGCTGGCTCGCTCATTGGCTGCTGCACTGGCCGCTGACTGGGCCGCACGCGCTGGGCCTGTTTCTCACTCCGGCGCTGTGTCTCTACTTTGTTTTTGTGTTTGTCGGAACACTCACCTGGGGATTGCCGATTTTGACGCGCCTCCCTGGAACCGAAAGCTGCATTGCGCTGACATTCGATGACGGGCCGTCCGAGGAAACGACACCTCTAATCTTAGACATTCTGCGGGCGGAAGGTGCCCACGCGACTTTTTTCGTGCTGGGGGAGGCTGTCGCGCATCATCCGAATATCCTGCGCCGGATTGCCGCCGAAGGCCATGCTATCGGCATTCATGCGTACCGGCATCAGCCGTTCGTGCTGCTGAATTCGAAAACAATCCATGCCGAAATCGCGCAAACCGAAGCCACCATTCGCCGCGCCTGTCCGGGTGCCAGGGTTGTGCCGTGGGTGCGCCCGCCGCATGGGTTCAAGTCGCTCACGCTGGTTTGGACACTGCGCCGGGCCGGCTACGGCCTCGCCGCCTGGAGCGTGGACAGCCACGACTACCGGGAAAGTAATCCCCAGCAGATTGCGGCACAAGTGATAGACAAATTGAAGGCTGGCTCGGTGATTTTACTGCACGACGGACCAGAAAACGCCGCGACCGCCGACGCGCTCCGGCCAATCCTGCGCGGCCTTGCCGAACGCGGTTTAGTGCCGGTTCCCTTGCAAAACGGGGTATCATCTGCCTGAAAATGAGCAATACTGTGGGATGGTTAGGAGAGTATGGCAAGTACACGACTGGAAGCTGAGGCCTTCGAGGACGAAGGGCAGGAAGCCGCGGAACACGAACAAGAGCGGCAAGTAACACCAAGCCTGTCGGTCCAGCCAAACTCCAAACCTGGCGCGTTTCGGGCGCTCCGAAACCGTAATTTTCGAATCTTTTGGATAGGGCAGCTGATCTCGCTGATCGGAACCTGGGCGCAAAATCTCGCGCAGGGCTGGCTGATCGTTCTCTTGGTAGACCCCGCTTCTGCGCGGATGCTGCACACCACGGGGGCGGCGGCAAGCTCCGCGGCGGCCCATCCTTCGGCGGCGATTGAGGCTGCCGCGAACCTGTACTCCGGCTGGGTCAACTTTGCCGGCGGGCTGCCGATTTTCTTGTTTACCCTGCTGGCGGGCGTTGTCGCCGACCGCGTGGACAAGCGGAAAATGCTGCTGGTGACGCAGAGCGGGCTGATTTTGTGTGCGCTGGGGCTGGGCATTCTGGCGTCAAACGGCAAAGTGCAAATCTGGCATGTGCTGTTCTTTGCCGGGCTTTCGGGCTTGTTCGCGGCGTTTGACATGCCGACCCGCCAGTCGTTTATCGTGGAAATCGTTCCCAAAGAAGATGTTCCGAGCGCCGTCGCGCTGAACTCCAGCATCTTCAATGCCGCCCGCGCTTTGGGGCCGGCAGTCGCGGGCCTGCTGCTGGCGGCGCGGGTCAAAATCGGCGTGGCGTTTCTCGGCAATGCGTTCTTGTCGCTGGCCGTGATTGTCGGCCTGCTGCTGATCCGCCTGCCGCCCAATGCACCGTCTGCACATGCCAAAGCCGATAACACGCTGCGCGGGGTCTGGAACAGCACCCGCGAGGGGTTTCACTATGTGCTGCAAACGCCGACCGTTCGCAATTTGGTCATTCTGGTCGGCTCGTTCGGGACATTCGCGTTTTCGTTTAACGTGCTGATTCCCGTGTTTGTCCGCTACACGCTGCTGCCGAACGCTTCCGACAAAGTGCAGGTCGCGTCGTTCGGCTTCATGGAGACGGTGCGCGGGGTAGGGGCATTGGGCGGGGCTTTGACCGTGGCAATTTTGGGAAACCCGGCCCGGCAGCGGGGAATGCTGCTGACCGGCAGCCTCATGGCAACGGTGGTGCTGGTCGTGTTCGGCCTGTCGCGCACGCTCTGGCTGGCGTATGTCACTATCGCGATTGTGTCTTACGGATTTGTTTTGTGCTTTGCCACCAGCAATACTTTGATGCAGCTTCATGTGCCGAATGCCCTGCGCGGGCGGGTGATGAGCATCTACACGCTGATGTTTATCGGGACTATCCCGTTCGGCTCGCTGTTCGCCGGCTGGCTGGCAAAGTACATCGGCGCACCGACCACAATTGTCCTTTGCGCCGCCATTTCGCTGCTGACCGTGCTTGTGCTGACGTTTCGCCCCGGCGGCCTCAAAGACATGGATGTGACGCCGATGGTCTCATAAAGCACTCATAGGGCAGGGGAAGCCGTGGTTGCCCGGACGACAAGCCGGGGTTCAATCAGCAGGCATTCCGAAGGAACCGGCTCCCCGGACAGCATCCGCAGCAGCCGCCGGGTCGCCGCCTTGCCGACTTCCACAAGTGGCTGCTTGATCGTGGTGAGGGCAGGCTGCATCAGCGCGGCATCGGGAATGTCATCAAAGCCGACAACTGAAAGCTGCGCCGGGATGCTGATGCCAAGATCACGTGCGGCATTCATTGCCGCAATTGCGATTTGGTCGTTCCCTGCGACAACTGCCGTGGGCGGCACGGGCAGCGACAGCAGCCGACGCGCTTCTTTGTCGGCGACCGCCGAATTCTGGTAAGAGGAAGCCAGAAGATACTCCGGCGGCACCGAAATTTCTGCCGTCTGGAGCGCAGTCTGAAAGGCGACGAGGCGTGCCGCTGCGCTGAACATATTCAGCTCCCCGCCGAGAAACGCAATCCGCGTATGTCCGAGTGTCCGCAAATGCTGAACGGCAAGCCTGATGCCGGCGGCGTTGTCCACATCCACCGACGGCATTCCATAGGGAGTGCTTTCCGAGGACACCGTCACCACTTTGAGGCCCGCCGACCGCAGGCTGGGCAGAATATCGGTATCGGCGGGTGGAGCGACGACAATGATGCCGTCGGTGCGCTGGTCTCGCAGCTTCGGCAGGGACAGCTCGGCATTGCGCCAAAGCTCGGTAAAAAGCGTGACGCTGTAGCCCGCCTCGGCGGAAGCGGCCACAATGCCCTGCAAAATGCCGGACGTATAGGGATGCCAGATGGCAATCTCGGAGCCGACATTGTCAAACAAAACGCCGAGCGTGTTCATGCGCTTGTTGGTCAGTCCCCGCGCCACCGCGCTGGGGTGATAGTTCATCTCGCGCATTTTCCGCAGGACCCGCTCGCGCGTTTCCGGCAGCAGCGTGTTTTTTCCGTTGATCACATAAGAAACGGTGGCCGTGGAAACATTACACGCTCTGGCAATATCTTTAATCGTAGGCATGTTATTCTATTATAATGCGTCTGCCCCAAATTGTCAAAGACAACAAAAAATAGAAGACTATTGACAAATGCGCTTCGGCGTGTTATTATACTGCATCACTTAACCGGATAAACTTTCTGCAATGATGCGCGTTCCAAAAATTCTTTTACTGCTGCTGATTTCGCTAGCCTGGCTTCCCTGCCGCGCTTCTGCCGAGGCCCTGCCACTGCTGCACGCTCAGGGAACCAGCATCGTGGACGCTTCCGGTCATGTCGTGACTTTGCAGGGCATCAATCTCGGCGGCTGGCTGGTGGAAGAAATGTGGATGCAGCCGTTTGTCACCAAGCCGCCTGCCGGCTCGGCGTTTCCGCCGATCAAAGATCATGTTTCGCTGTGGACAACGGTCGAAAAGCGGTTCGGCGTGGACGGCAAAAGCCGGGTTCAGGCGGCGTTTCGGAATGCCTGGATCAATGAGGCCGATTTCGAGCGGCTTCATGCCGCCGGGTTCAATTGTGTTCGACTGCCGTTCCTGGCCGGCCTGGTGAATGAGCCGGGCGGCCTGCACTGGCTGGACCAGGCGATTGCCTGGGCGAATGCGAACCAGATTTATGTCATTTTGGACATGCACGGAGCGCCGGGCGGTCAGAGCGACCAGCAGCACACAGGGCAGGCGGATGTCAATGCGTTCTTTCGTGACCCCGCAGACATCACACAGGCGGAAGCGGTCTGGACCCAGATCGCCCGCCGTTACCAGAACACCCCCGGCGTCGCCGGCTACGACCTGCTGAACGAGCCGACGGGAACGCCGAACTCCGATACCCTCTATGTCGTGCAGGATCGCCTCTACCGGGCAGTTCGGGCAGGCGACCCGAAGCATTTAATCTTCATTGAAGATGGGTACACCGGCATTCAGTGGATGCCGTTCCCCGCGCCCGCCGGCTGGACCAACGTCGTCTACAGCAGCCATTACTACGATTTTGGCGCGAAAACCGCCGACGACCAGCAGAAAGCGCTGGACGGGTATGTGGCGGGTGTCGAGAAAGAACAAGCCCGGCGCAGTGTCCCGTTCTATATCGGCGAGTACGGCTTGGAGCCGCATGGCACAAGCGCCATTCTCGCGGGCCTGGTGCAGAGCCTTGCCGCCAAGCATATTTCGTCGTCGCTCTGGACCTACAAAGTCGCCTGGACGGGCGGCGGTCAAACGCTTTGGAGCCTTTACAGCAACGCGAAGCCAGTTACGCCGCTTGATCCGTTTCAAGACACCGAAGCCGCGCTGATCCAAAAATGCGGGCAGTTCCGCACCGACCAAATCCAGGTCAATCCCAATGTGGCGTCGGCCTTTCAGCCAGCCGCTCCGCAAAGCGCCGCCAGCCGGTGACGCAGCACCATTCACTACGAGAGACTAAGAAGGAGAACAACATGAAACGAAAAGGTTTTACGCTCATTGAGCTGCTCGTCGTCATTGCCATTATTGCCATTCTCGCCGCGATTTTATTTCCCGTGTTCCAGAAGGTCCGCGAGAACGCACGCCGCGCTTCCTGCCAATCTAACTTGAAGCAGCTTGGTCTTGCACTGATCCAGTATTCCCAGGACGCCGATGAAAAGTATCCCGGCGGAGTTGAAGGGGACTACTATGCCATTGCCGGCTGGGCTTCCCGCATCTACCCCTATGTCAAGTCAACCGGCGTTTATAAATGCCCTGACGACTCAACCACTTCGCAGACGCTTGCGGGGAACACAGCGATTTTTTACCCCCTCTCGTATGCGATGAATGACAACATAGACTCGAACTATCTCTACAGCGCCCTTCCGTCCATCCAAGCGCCAGCCTCAACGGTAATGATCACGGAAGTGTCGGGAATGTATTGCGACCTGAACAACCCCGATGATGACCCGGACGGCTGGACCGCGTTCGCCACCGCTTCCCAGCCCGGTGCCGGTCGCACCTATGGCTCTGAAGAAGTGGACGGCGGTGACAACGGAGACGGCGACTTGTATGAGTTGAACAAACATGCCGCGTACTCGGTGGCCGGTCCTCCAGCCACAGGCGTCGGCATGGGTAACCCTCCACGCATCAACACCACCTATTTCCACGATGGACGGCACACCGATGCTTCCAACTTCCTGCTGGGTGACGGCCATGTGAAGTACCTGCGGGCGATCCAGGTCTCTCCCGGCTTCACTAATGCCGGTACGAATTGCGGCCAAGACCAGGTTTTCGCCAACAATACCTGTACAACGACATCAGGCTCAGGCAAGGCAGCAGGAACAAGCGCTCTGAACTCCAACGGCACCAACTTTGCCGCGACATTCAGCACAATCTAAGCAGAACAGCACGAAGATACCTCATCCAGCACTTACGCTAGTTGGGGTCTCTTTGCGTCTCTACCGGCTTCGCGCCGTTGAGTGCAGGCCGACATCTTCGCCTACTTTTGCGGGCTTTTGCTGCACTTGGCGAGAT
>JAABUZ0100004638.1_pt1 | contig 18787 bp, 19 predicted proteins | sample 5562091 | NCBI WGS metagenome assembly JAABUZ01 (sample SAMN12813069, study PRJNA571459) | rock metagenome | isolation source: Antarctica rocks | place: Antarctica: Victoria Land, Linnaeus Terrace sud | collected 2015-12-21 | reverse complement strand
CCGTCGAGGACGTCGCGGGCGAGCAGGATCATCCCCGCGCATGACCCGTAGACCGGCAGGCCGTCGGCGACCGCGGCCCGCAGCGGCTCCATCAGGTCGAACGCCACCAGCAGCCGACCGATCGTCGTGGACTCCCCGCCCGGCAGCACCAGACCGTCGACTCCGGCCAACTCGACCGGGCGCCGGACCGGCACCGCGTCGGCGCCGGCCGCAGCGAGGGCGGCCAGGTGCTCGGCCACCCCGCCCTGGACGGCCAGGACTCCGACGCGCGGCGTCCCGGCGTGCCCCGACCCGATGAGAGCGGCGCTCACCAACCGCGCGTTGCGAGCCGGTGGTCGACCGGGACGTCGTCGACGTTGATGCCGACCATCGCCTCACCGAGACCCCTACTCACCTTGGCGATCACGTCCGGGTCGTCGAAGAACGTCGTCGCCTTGACGATGGCCTCCGCCCGGGCGGCGGGATTGCCGGACTTGAAAATGCCGGACCCGACGAAGACGCCGTCGGCGCCGAGCTGCATCATCATCGCCGCGTCCGCCGGCGTCGCGATCCCGCCGGCGGTGAACAGCACGACGGGCAGGCGGCCGGCCCGGGCCACCTCGGCGACCAGGTCGTAGGGGGCACTGAGCTCCTTGGCCGCGACGAACAACTCGTCCGGGCTCATCGAGGTCAGCCGGGCGATCTCGCCCCGGATCGTGCGCATGTGCGTCGTGGCGTTTGAGACATCACCGGTCCCGGCCTCGCCCTTGGACCGGATCATCGCGGCGCCCTCGGTCAGCCGGCGCAGTGCCTCGCCGAGATTGGTGGCGCCGCAGACGAAGGGCACGGTGAACTGCCACTTGTCGATGTGGTGGGCGTAGTCGGCCGGGGTGAGCACCTCGGACTCGTCCACGTAGTCCACGCCGAGGCTCTGCAGCACCTGCGCCTCGACGAAATGCCCGATCCGCGCCTTGGCCATCACCGGGATCGACACCGCGTCGACGATCGCGTCGATCATGTCCGGGTCGCTCATCCGGGCGACGCCACCCTGGGCCCGGATGTCGGCGGGCACCCGCTCCAGCGCCATCACGGCGACCGCTCCGGCGTCCTCGGCGATCTTCGCCTGGTCGCGGTCGACGACGTCCATGATCACGCCGCCCTTGAGCATGGTGGCCAGGCCGCGCTTGACGCGCGCGGTCCCGGTCGCGGCGACCGTTCCCGCGGCCTGCTCGGGAACGGTCTGCGGGGCGGCTGCAATGGGGACGGACATGACGGACCTCGAGTCAGCAGGCGGGCGAGCTACCCGGGAAGCGTAGGGCGGCGCCCGGCTGCCGCGCCGGGCGGCCGGTACGCTCGGCGCCGGGTCGGTCAGCGGCACCCGACGCCCCGAGACCCCATCGTCTAGCGGCCTAGGACACCGCCCTTTCAAGGCGGCAGCGCGGGTTCGAATCCCGTTGGGGTTACACCGTCGGTCCGCCCGATCCGGTTCTCGACCGGCGCGGTCTGCGGTACGGTTGCCGCGGCCGTCCGGCCCCGTAGCGCAGTTGGTTAGCGCGCCGCCCTGTCACGGCGGAGGTCGCGGGTTCGAGTCCCGTCGGGGTCGCCAGTAGTTCGCCGCCAGTGCTTCTCGGCCCGGTTCGCCGGGCCGCCTGCAGCGCGGAGGCACGGCCAGGTAGCTCAGTTGGTACGAGCGCCCGCCTGAAAAGCGGGAGGTCGCCGGTTCGACCCCGGCCCTGGCCACACCGACCTGTTGGCCCTGGAGCCCTGTTGGCCCCGGAGGCTTGGCCCTGGAGCCCTGGAGCCTCGGGGGCGCGGCGGAAGGAGCCCGCACATCGACACTGGACGGATGCCGAGCCGCCCTGGGGTGCCGCCCGCCGCCGGACCGGGCGCCACGGCCACCGCCGAGCTGGACGCGACGCTGTTCGAGGCCGCCTTCGACGGCGCGCCGATCGGCATCGCCATCGTCGGTGAAGACGGCCGCATCGTCCGTGCCAACCGTGCCCTGGGCGAGCTGTTCGGCCATCCGACAGAGCAGCTGATCGGCCGCACCGTGCACGGCTTCGGCCATCCCGACGACGACGACATCCGGTTGGCCGACCGGGCTGCCATCGCCTCCGGCGCACTGGAGCGCAGCTCCTACGTCAAGCGACACCTCGACGGGTCCGGTCAGCCGGTCTGGCTGAAGGTCTCGACCTCGCGGATCGACTCGCGGGGTCGACCGTTGTTCCTGTCCCACTTCGTGGACGTCACCACCCAGGAGCAGGCCACCCGGCGCGTCGCCCATGCCGCCACGCACGACCCGCTGACCGGGTTGGCGAACCGGAGCAGGCTGATGGAACTGCTGGCCGAGGCACTGCCCGACCGGCACGTCCCGGACGGGGCGGAGCCTGAAGGGGCGGGGCGCCCACCGGTGGCAGCCGATGTCGCACTGCTGTTCATAGACCTCGACGACTTCAAGGTCGTCAACGACTCCCTCGGCCACGAGACCGGCGACCAGGTGCTCCGGGTGGCCGGGCGGCGCCTGGCGAACGCAGTCCGCCCCGGGGACCAGGTCGCCCGCTTCGGCGGTGACGAGTTCGTCGTGCTGTGCACGGGACTGGACCAGGATGCCGTTCCCGCCCTGTGCGACCGGTTGCTGCAGGTGCTCTCCGAGCCGGTCGAGATGGACGGGCGGTTGCTGGAGGTGGGCGCGAGCATCGGGGTCGCCCGTGCCGAGGACGACGCGAGCCCGGCCACGCTGCTGCGCGACGCCGACGCGGCCATGTACGCGGCCAAGCGGGCCGGCCGGTCCCGGTACATGGTCAGCGACGAGGTCGTCCGCGGGTTCGCGATGGCGGCGCTGACCGGGGAGAGCGACCTGCGCGCCGCCCTTGCCGAGGGGTCGCTGACCCTGCACGCCCAACCGATCCGGGACCTGGCCACGATGGACGTCGTCGGGGTGGAGACCCTCGCGCGCTGGCCGCACCCGGACCGCGGGGAGCTGTCCCCCGGCTCGTTCGTCGGCGTGGCGGTGCGCGGTGGGATGGCGCGGACCCTGGGGCGGTGGGCGCTGCGGGAGGCCTGCCGGCGGCGAAGTTCCTGGGCGGCAGCTGTCGGGAACCCGGACCTGCGGGTCTCGGTGAACCTGGACGCGGAGCACCTGGTCGACCCCGCTCTGGTCGACGACGTCCGCTCGGCGCTGGCGGCGTCGCGAATGCCGGCTCGCCTGCTCACCATAGAGATCACCGAACGCTCGCTGGTCGACGCCTTCCCGGCGATCGTGTCCCGGCTGTCCGAGCTGGTCGACGACGGGGTCCGGCTGAGCCTGGACGACTTCGGGACCGGGTGGTCGTCGCTGTCGTACCTGCGACTGCTCCCCGTCGCCGAGCTCAAGGTCGACCGCGCGTTCGTCACCGGCGCCGCACGGTCGCCGCGGGAGGCCGTCCTGCTGGCCGGCATCGCCCGGCTCGGTCGGGGCCTGGGGCTGTCCGTCGTCGCCGAGGGCATCGAGGCGGCGGCGGAGCTGGCCGTGGCCCGGGCCAACGGCTGCGACCTCGGGCAGGGCTACCTGCTCGGCCGGCCGGCCGCGGACGGGACCGGGTGGCCGACGCCGGCGTGGCTGCTCGACGACCCAGCGGTCCGCCTAGCGGGTGCCGCCTCGGCGACTGGTTGACATCCACCTGATGTCGCCGGCATGCCGAGCACCGGTCGGGTCCACCGGCCCATACCACGTCGCCCTGCTGCCGCACCCGCCGAGCCTGGGCACGTTCCTGCGCGCCGCCGCCGGGCGGTCTACCGGGACCGGCCCCGTTCGCGATGTGGTGGTGGTACCCGTCGGCCCCGAAGAACCGCGCACTGGGCTTGCTGGTGGCCCAGGACCCGCTGCGAGGAGGAGCGGCCGCCCCGGGTCGACCGCGGTCTCGACCGGGACCGCGGCACGCCGCCGGCCTCAGCTCGCTCCCCGCTCCTCCGCGTCCGCGCTGTCCTGCTGAGCCGAGTGCTGCAGGTCGGAGTTGTCGGACATCTCGCCGAGCTTCTGCTCGGACTTCGCCTGCTGCTTGTCCTCACCCGCCTTGACCTTCTTGTCGTGGGCTTCGACGTCCCGATCGGATGTCTGGGCATTGTCTGCGCTGGAATTGTCTGAGTTCACCGCTGTCTCCTACCTCGTGGTTGGTGACCAGTGTCCGTCCCGGCGATCCGTACCTCGGTGACCTCACGGGTGTCGTCACGGCCGGACTGGGGTGACGGCGGCGGCGGCCCAGTCGATCGTCAGCGTCGCGCCCACCCGCCGCCGCCGGGTGCAGGGTACAGGGTGGAGGCCATGGCAACGGTCACCGGTCACATCGCGGCGCCCCCCGCTCAGGTCTACGCCACCCTCAGCGAGGGATGGCTGTTCACCACGTGGGTGGTCGGTACCTCCCACATGCGCGCCGTGGACGCCGACTGGCCCGCCGTGGGCGCCCGGCTGCACCACGCCACCGGTATCTGGCCGGTCCTCGTCCGCGACGTCACCACCGTCGAAGAGAACCGCCCGGACCGGCAGCTCGTCCTGCTCGCCAAAGGAGGCCTGCTCGGCGCCGCCCGGATCAACATCGACATCAGCCCCGACGGATCCGGGAGCACACTCACCCTCACCGAGACGCCGGTCAGCGGACCCGGAAAATGGGTGAACAACACCCTCACCGAGGCCCTCACCCACCGGCGCAACAACGAGACCCTGGCCCGGCTGACCGCCCTGGTCGAACGACGGACGCAGCCACACAGCTGACCGTTCTACGCCCGGATCAGTGCGGCGACCCGGTCGGCGTCGACCGAACGGGTCAGCGCGGCGTGAGCACTCGCCGCCCGCCCGCCTCGCGGCCCGCAGCCCGACTCGCCAAGCGGCCCGACCGGTCAGTACTGCACCGCGCTCGCCGGCGGATCGTCACGGCCGGCCCGGTGACCTCTCGCGATGCCGGGGGGCGAACCGAGTGCGGTGCGGATCTGTCCGCTGGGGCGGGGACGCGCGTCAGACCAGCACGACGCTCTTGCCGAGGCTGCGCAGATGGGCGTGGTCGGCCTCGCTCGCGGTCCCGACCACCGTTGCGCCCCGGAGCTGGGCCAGCTGTACCGCGGCCAGCCCCTCGCGACAGCGCTACGCGCGCGATGTTGACTGGTGTCATGCCAGTCCAGGAGCGCTACGCGCCGAGTCCCGAGCAGTGGGTCCGCGACCAGATCCAGGAGTACGAGAGCTCCGGGGGGACCCGCGGCACGATGCCGCGGGGCATGCCCGTGGTGGTGCTGACCACGCGCGGCGCCAAGGCGGGCCTGGTCCGGAAGACGCCACTCATGCGGGTGGAGCGCGGCGGCGCCTACGCGGTGGTCGCGTCCAAGGGTGGGGCGCCGGAGCACCCGGTCTGGTATGCGAACCGCCTCGCGGACTACCAGCGGAAGACCGACCGGGCGATCCCGGCGTTCGTCCTGGAGCCGGTCGTCCTGGAGCCGGTCGTCGTCGAACCGGTCGTCGTGGAGCCGGTCGTCGTGGAGCCGGTCGTCATCGGACCGGTCGTCGAGCCCGACCTGACGGGGGAGACGGCGTGAGCGACGACATCCGCGCCGGCAGCACCCGGATCGAAGGCGCGGACGGCGACGAGATCGAGGCCTACCTGGCTGCTCCGGTCGACGGCGGGACTGGCGGCTCGGTCGTGGTGATCCACCACATGCCCGGCTACGACGCCGCCACCAAGGAGATCGTCCGACGGTTCGCGGTCATGCGGTACACGGCCCTGTGTCCCAACCTGTACTGGCGGGAGGCGCCGGGAGCCGAGCCCGACGACGCCGCCGCGACCGCCCGGGCCGGCGGCGGGGTCCCCGACGCCCGGCTGGTGGGCGACGTGGCGGGAGCAGCGGCGCACCTGAGAGCACTGCCCTCGTCCAACGGCAGGGTGGGAGTCATCGGGTTCTGCTCCGGTGGCCGGCAGTCGGTGCTCGCGGCCTGCTCCACCGACCTCGACGCGGCCGTCGACTGCTACGGCGCGTTCGTCGTCGGCGCGCCGCCCCCGGCGGCCTTCCCGCAGATGAGCCTGCTGTACGACCTGCTCCCGGACCTGCGGGCGCCGCTGCTCGGCCTGTTCGGCCGGGACGACGCCCGCCCCTCACCGGATCACGTGGCCGAACTGGACGGCCTGCTGGAGCGGGCCGGCAAGGCCCACGAGTTCCACAGCTACGAAGACACCGGACACGCCTTCTTCGCCGTCGACCGTCCCAGCTACCGCCCCGCCGCGGCCGTTGACGGCTGGTCGCGCATCGGCGCCTTCTTCGCCGAGCACCTGACCAACTGAGAGCAGGGGTCACCGATGTGCACCTACACGACGGAGCGGACCGGGATCGACGGGAGCGGCAAGGGGGTGGCCGGCTGGTTCCCGCTGCGGACCGCGACCGTCTACTACGACCACCCGGTGCACGCCCAGCACGAGCACACGTTGAACATCGACTTCGCCGATCCGTCCCGCGGCCCAGCGGCGCGGGTGGCCGTGGAGCTGTCCGCGGCGTCCGCGCTGGACCTGGTCGACGCCATTCACGCCGCGCTGGCCGCGGTCCCGCCCGAGCTGACCGGCCTGCCCGCGGGTCGGCTCCCCGCGTCGACCGCGGCGTGAGCCCGACTTGACAGCAGCGCCCGCCGGGAACCCCCGCAACGGGCCGGCCACCTCAGGCGCCGGTCTCGTCGCCCGGGGTCGCCAGGGAATCCAGTAGCGCCATCTCGTCCGGGGACAGCTGGACGGATGCGGCGGCGACGTTCTGCTCCAGGTGCGCCACCTGCGAGGTCCCAGGGATGACCACGACGGCCGGACTGTGCGCCAGCAGCCAGGCCAGCGCGATCTGCCCGACCGCGACGCCGCGACGCTCCGCCAACGCGGACAGCGGCGCCGGGACGCCCATCGACCCCGCGCCGAGCGGGAAGAACGGCAGGTAGGCGATGCCCTCGGCCGCGCACCGACGCAACACGGCCTCGTCGTGGCGGTCCAGCAGGTTGTAGGGGTTGGACACCGTGACGATGTCGGTGATCGCCTGCGCAGCCTCCAGCTGGCTCAGGGTCACACTCGACAGCCCGATCCGCCGAACGAGCCCGTCCTCGCGCAGTGCGACCATCGCCTCGACCGCGTCCTCGAACCGGACGTCGGCCGGCGCGTGCTCACCGAGCCAGCGCAGGTGCGCGACGTCGACCGCGTCCACGCCCAGCTGCGCCAGGTCCTTCTCGGCGCCCGCGCGCAACTGCTCGGGTCGGCACGCGGCCGTCCACGACCGGTCCGGCCCGCGGGCCCCGCCGAGCTTGCTGACCAGGACCAGGTCGTCCGGATACGGCGAGAGTGCCTCGCGGACCACGGCGTTGGCGGTGTCCGGGCCGTAGTACCAGGCGGTGTCGAGGACACGGACGCCCAGCTCGACGGCGCGACGCACCGTGGCGCGGGCGGCCGCCGGGTCCGCGGGCGGTCCCCAGATGTCCGGGCCGGTGAGCCGCATGGTGCCGAAGCCGACCCGTGGGACCCGCAGATCCCCGATCCGCACCCAACCGGCGGCCTGGGCGGGGACCGGCACGGCGCCGGTCGGTGACGGATCGGCGACGGGCCTGCTCGGGGTGCTGTCGGGGGCGACCATGGCCGCCATCCCAGCACCGGACGGCCCGATCGCGCGCCACCGACAGCCCCGGGGGGCAGGATCGGCGTCCATGACCGGGCCCGTCGCAGATCTCCGCCGGCCCCTGTCCGTCGACGGCCCGGTCGTCGTCCTCGGCCTGATGGGCACGGGCAAGACCACCGTGGCCCGGCTGCTCGCGGACCGGCTCGGCCGCCCGCTACGGGACAGTGACGACGACATCCTGACCGCTGAGCACCGCACCGCCGCCGAGATCTCCGCAACCGACGGCGCCGACGCGCTGCACGACATCGAGGCACGGCACCTGCTGGACGCGCTCGCCGAGCGTCCGCCCGTGGTCGTCGCCGCGGCGGCGAGCACAGTCGAGCGGGCCGACTGCCGCGCCGCGCTGCGGGCCGCCACCGTCGTGTGGCTGGACGCCGCCACTGCCGTGCTCGTCGGCCGGTTCGCCGGCGGCGCGTACCGCCCCCGGTTCGGCCCCGACCTCGCCGTGATGCTCACCGGGCAGGACCGCCGACGGCGGCCGCTGTTCACCGAGGTCGCGGACATCCACCTGGACACCGGCGCAGCGACGCCGGACGAGGTCGCCGCGCGGGTGCTCGCCGACCTGCACCCCGCCGCAGCGCCCGATAGCGTCGGGCAGATGGTGAACCCCATCCAGTTGCAGAAGTACCTCAAGGGCATCGGCTACCCGGCGAAGAAGGACGACGTCGTCGAGTACGCGAAGTCCCACGGGGCCGACGACGAGGCGGTCGATGCGTTGAGCGCCATGAAGGACGGCCAGTACGACACACCGGCGTCGATCAGCCACGCGATCAGCGAGGCGGGCAAGACCTGAGCCCGGGCGACGGGCCCGCGGGCGGCGGGAATCCCGGCACCGACCGGTCCCCGACGGTCCTCAGCCTGCTCCGCTGGCGCCGGACCGTCGCGGAGCTCTACAGCGCGGTCCGGGTGCGGGCCGTCGACGACCCCGAGGCTGCTCACGAGCTGTGGCGGACGGGGCGGGACCGGCTGTTCCGGGAGTCGCCGGACTCCCCGCTTCCGGCCGGTGACCCGCTACGCCAGACCGGGCTGCCGGTGTGGCCCTACGACCCGGCCATGCGCGCCACCAGCCCGCTGCTGGCCGCGCCGCCCACGGATCTGGAACTCGACGGCGGCGCCGACGGCCCGGTCCGGATGGCGCGAGTGGGGTCGGTCCGACTGCCCGTCGTCGGCGATCCCACGGTCGACGTCTGGCGGCTGGAGCAGTACGCGGGTGGCCTGTTCGTCCCGCTGCGGGACGACACCGCGGGGCAGGGCAGCTACGGCGGCGGCCGCTACCTGCTCGACACGGCCAAGGGCGCGGACCTCGGGGAGGACGCCAACGGCGACCTGGTCGTCGACCTCAATTTCCTGTACCACCCGTCCTGCCGTTACGACCCGGCGTGGACGTGCCCGCTCGCCCAGCCCGGCAACCGGATCGCGGCCCGGGTGGAGGCCGGCGAGCGGATGGGTCGACCGACTCGGGCGGCGTAGTCAGCTGGCCCGACTGAGCCGCTGAACCCGCCGCCAGCGGTCCACCACCGAGCGGTAACGCAGCCACGCGTCGGTGTCCCGACCCTCGTCGAGGGCCGCCACCACCGCGTTCATCGAGCCGACCGACGCGTCGGTCGCGACGTCGTCCATCCCGAGCAGCTCCACCAGGCCGCCGTAGTCCAGCTCCAGCACGCTGCGCGGGTGGAAGTCGTTGACCCACGCGCCCAGGTCGCGCACCGCCCCGGTGAGCCGGTCGCGGGGGGCCCGGCGGCGCAGGACGGCGTAGGACCGGGACAGCCGGCGCCGGGCGTCGAGCATCGTCGTCCGGTAGACCACCGAGCGGTCCGGCTCGCTCGACGACCCGCTCGGTTGCGTCGAACGCGACGAACCAGCGGATCGGCACGTGCCAGGCACTGGCCCGGACGTGCGGGACCGCGTCGGGATGCGCCTGGGACCAGCGCTCGAACTCGTCGCCGGCCTCGTCGAGGACATGCGCCGGGAAGGACGCCTCGAGCAGCCGGCTGCCGTCGGCCCGGGCGGCCTGCAGCGCCTCCCAGCACCGGTGTCGCTCGTCGACCGGGCACCAGAACCGCTGACGGCCCGCGGTGAGCAGGTAGGCGGCCCCGCTGGGGGCGGACGGAACGGCGGCCGGCGGGGTCGCGAGCAGCCGGCGGAACGACGCGACCGGCTCCTCCACCGTCGGCACCGCAACCGGGGTCACCTCGTCGGCCCAGGCGACCCCGCCCTCGGGTTCGTAGACGCGCAGCGATGTCCGGTAGGGCACGACCGCCGACCACGGCCGGGCGCGGCGCTGCCCCGCCGCCCCGTCGGGACCCGGGGCGCCCGCGGGCGGATCACCACCGACGTCACCGGCCACCTGCGCATCGTGACACCGAACGCGTCGACCTGCCGGCGGTGCATCCCAGCCGGTCCGGCCGCTAGTCTGGCGGGCGAAGTCGACCAGGGACGAACCTGGACACACAAGCCCGCGGGCGCGACGTCACCGACGCCCCCGGACAGCGACGAGGGGGGTCGAGCCGATGGGCCGCGGCCGTGCGAAGGCAAAGCAGACGAAGGTCGCCAGGACCTTGAAGTACCAGGACATCGGAACCGATCTCCACCGGCTTGCCGACGAGCTCCACTCCGACCCGACGTCGCCGGCACGGACGACGCGCCCGCCGGCCGAGGAGGAGCTCGACCCGCGTTACTCGCAGTGGGCCGACTTCCAGCCGGGGCAGCGCGACACCGCCTGACGTGCGTCCTGGGCCCGGTCGGTGCGCCGACCGGGTTCAGGACCGGTGTCCGGCCAGTGACGCGCGCCCCTCGACGCCGTCGGCTTCCGCCACCACTTCACCCGCCCGCCATGCGGACAGGCCACGAGCCGTCAGCAGCTGCACGGCGGCGTCGGCAGCGTCGGCCGGCAACACCACGACCATGCCCACGCCGGTGTTCAGGGTGCGTTCCAGTTCGGTCAGCGTGACCCCGCCGACCTGCCCGACGAGAACGAACACCGCCGGCATCGTCCAACTCGCCCGCTCCACCACGGCGTGCAACCCGGGCGGGACGACGCGGGCCAGGTTGGCCGCCAACCCCCCGCCCGTCACATGGGCCATTGCGTGCACCTCGACCGCCGCGGAAAGCGCCAGGCAGTCGGCGGCGTAGACCAGGGTCGGCTCGATCAGCTCCTCGCCGAGAGTGCGGCCCAGGTCGTCGACGTACCGGTCCAACGCCCAGCCCGCGCCTGCCGAGGGGTCCAGCAGGACGTGCCGGACCAGGGAGTACCCGTTGGCGTGCAGCCCGGAGCTGGCGATGGCCACCAGGGAGTCCCCGGCACGGACCCGGTGCGGGCCGAGCAGGTCATCGGCCTCCACGACGCCGGTCGCCGCCCCCGCGAGGTCGAAGTCGTCGGGGCCGAGCAGCCCCGGGTGCTCGGCGGTCTCCCCACCGATCAGCGCGCAACCGGCGCGGGCACAGGCTGTTGCCACGCCGCCGACGATCTGCGCGACCCGCTCCGGGACGACCCTGCCGGTGCACAGGTAGTCGGTCAGGAACAGCGGTTCGGCACCACACACGACGAGGTCGTCCACGACCATCCCGACAAGGTCTGCCCCGATGGTGTCGTACCGGCCGAGGGCGGACGCGATGGCGACCTTCGTGCCCACCCCGTCGGTGGAGGTGGCCAGCAGGGGCCGCCGGTACCCGGTCAGCGCCGAGGCGTCGAACAGCCCCGCGAAGCCGCCGATGCCACCGCGGACCTCCGGACGCGACGCCGCGGCGACCGATGCCCGCATCAGCTCGACGGCCCTGTCACCGGCCTCGGTGTCGACCCCGGCTGCGGCGTAGGTTGCGCGGCCCATCAGGCCAGTGGGGCGTCGAGCCCGCCGGCCGACGCGCCCACCAGGTCCGCACCCTCCCGGTGCGGCCCCACCAGCCCGGCCGGGGTCGGCGTGTCCTGCGTCGTCGGTGCCTCGAGCAGGTACTTCCCGAGCAGCGCATCGTCCGGCAGCGCGACCGGGTACTCACCGTCGAAGCAGGCCCGGCAGAGCCGGTCCGCCGGCTGTCGGGTGGCTGCCACCAAGCCGTCGAGGGAGATGTAGCCGAGGCTGTCGGCCCCGATGGCCCGGCAGATGTCCGCGGTGTCTAGGCCGGGCGCGAGCAGCTCGGACCGACTGGCGAAGTCGATGCCGTAGAAGCACGGCCACTGCACCGGCGGTGAGCTGATCCGCACGTGGACCTCTGCGGCGCCGGCCTCGCGGAGCATCCGGACCAGCGCACGCTGGGTGTTGCCGCGGACGATGGAGTCGTCGACGACCACGAGCCGCCTGCCGGCGATGACGTCGCGCAACGGGTTGAGCTTGAGGCGGATCCCGAGCTGCCGGATCGGGTCCGACGGCTGGATGAAGGTCCGGCCGACGTAGCTGTTCTTCACCAGGCCGATGCCGTAGGGGATCCCCGACGCCTCCGCGTAGCCGACCGCCGCCGGGATCCCCGACTCCGGGACGCCGATGACCAGGTCGGCGTCGACCGGGGACTCGGCGGCCAGGCTGCGGCCGACCTCGACCCGGCTGGCGTGCACCGACCGCCCGGCGATGGTGGTGTCCGGCCGGGCCATGTACACGTACTCGAAGAGGCAGCCCTTCGGCGCGGCCTCGGCGAACCGGCGGGCCCGCAGGCCGGCGGCGTCGATGGCTACCAGCTCGCCGGGTTCGACCTCGCGGACGAAGGACGCGCCGACGATGTCCAGCGCCGCGGTCTCGCTGGCAACGACCCAGCCCGTCGCCAGCCGGCCGAGCACCAGCGGCCGGATGCCCTGCGGGTCCCGCGCGGCGTAGAGGGTCTGCTCGTCGCAGAACACCAGCGAGAACGCGCCGCGCAGGCGGGGCAGCACCGCGACCGCGGCGTCCTCCAGATCCACTGCCGGCTCACCGGCCAGCAGTGCGGTGATCAGGTGCGTGTCGTTGGTGGCCTTGTCCAGGGAGCTGGCGTCGGCCAGCACGTGCGGCAGCCGCACGTCCGGCTCGCCGCGGTTCCGCGCGGTCTGCTCCACGATGCGGGCCAGCTCGCTGGTGTTGGTCAGGTTGCCGTTGTGCGCCAGCGCCACCGAACCCAGCGCTGTCGGGCGGAAGGTCGGCTGCGCGTTGTCCCAGCTACTCGAACCGGTGGTGGAGTAGCGGCAGTGGCCGACGGCGAGGTGTCCGCGCATCGACGCCAGCGTGGGCTCGTCGAAAACCTGACTGACCAGGCCCATGTCCCGGTAGACGACGATCGACCGGCCGGTGGACACGGCCATCCCGGCGGATTCCTGCCCGCGGTGCTGTAGCGCGTACAGGCCGAAGTAGGTCAGCTTGGCGACCTCCTCGCCGGGGGCCCAGACACCGAAGACGCCACACGCGTCCCTCGGCGGCCGTTCCAGCGGGTCCAGGTCCAGGCTCAACCGTCCGTCGCCGCCTCGGCGGGCAACCGGGGAGCGTCGGGCCGGGGTGGGGCGAGCGGGTCCGCTGTTGCAGCGTGCGGGCACGACGTGAGTCTAGGTCGGCCCTCGACTGGGGCGGCCCGCCCGGCGGCCCCGCGTATCCTGGGGGCGCCAGGCTCCGACCCTCGCTTGCGCGCACGGTCCCGATCCGCGGACCGTCCCGTCGCGCAGGAGGAGCACTATGCCGAACGACCGGATCGACCCGGCCGACCGCGCGCCCGAACTGGTGAGTGCACTGGTGGACCTCGCGTGTGGCCCGGCCACCGGCGCCGACATGCCCGAGTTGCTGCACCGGCTGGTCGCGAACTGCGTCCAGCTGTTCCCGGCCACCTCGGCGGCCCTGATGCTGGCGAACGAAGCCGGGGTGCCCACGGTCGCCGCTGCGTCCAGCAGCGACCGGGAACACCTGGAGCTGTTCCAGCTCCAGGTCGCCGAAGGGCCGTGCCTGGACTGTGTCTCCACCGGTGGGTACGTCGTCGTCGACGACCTGTCGGCGTCTGCGGGACGGTGGAGCACCTGGGCACCCCGTGCACTCGCCGGCGGGGTGTGCAGTGTCTACGCATTCCCGCTGCGACTGGGCACCCAGACCTTCGGTGCCCTCAACCTGTTGGGCGACCGTCCCGCGATGATGGGCGCCGACGACCGGTCCGCCGCGACCGCGCTCGCCGACGTGACCGCCGCCGTCGTGGCGACCGACCGGCAGGCCCGGCGCGCCGAGCAGCTCACCGGCCAGCTTCAGCACGCCCTGGACTCCCGGGTCGTCATCGAACAGGCCAAGGGCGTCACCTCGGTCGCGCTCGGGGTTTCCGTCGACGAGGCGTTTCACGTCCTGCGCGGCTACTCCCGCTCCCGGAACCGGCGGCTGAACGACATTGCGACCGACCTGACGACCGGACGCCTCGACGCCCGTCAGCTCGTGCAGCTCAGGCCGGCCGGGTCCCGCCCCAGCGTTCGGAGCGGAACACCGGCCTAGCGGGTCGCGGCGGCTGGTGGCTGGTGGCTGGTGGCTGCCGTCGACCCGCTACCGACCTCGCGGTCGGGTCGGGCTCCGGGCCTCGCTCAGCGCCTCGTGGCGCCGGGGTGCGTGCTCCCCGCGGGGCCGGCGCCCACCCGGGCGGCGCCCACCCGGGCGGCGGCCGCCTGGGCCTGGTCCAGGGCGCTCGGGGCGTTCCGGGAGGCCTCTGCCATCCGCGGCTTCTCCGCGTCGTAACTGGCCAGGCTCTTCTCCCAACGGGCCCGCATCGGGGTGATCCCGCCGCCGCCGACCGCCACGATCGCGATACCGACAACCGCGGCCAGGCCCGCGTACAGCACCGCGTTGACCACGTTGGTCGCAATGTGCAGCTGACCGAGCGCCGCGACGACACCCAGCGCGATGATCACCGCGGACGCCACGTTGGCCAGGGTTTTCCCATAGGACAGCCCACCCAACGTCGACTGGATCAGCACCTTCACCGCCGCGGCGATCGCCGCGGACACCACGACGATCAGGATCGCCACGAACACCAGCGGCAGGTAGGCGATGATCGCAGTCAGGTAGGTGCTGATCGGATTCGGCCCGAACCCCGAATGCGGTGCTCAGGACGAACAGCATGATCGCGTAGAAGACGATCTTCGACAGGATCCCCGACGCGTCGTACTTGCTTTGCGCCAGCGCCTTCTTGATTCCGCCCCGCTCGACGAGCCGGTCGAACCCGACCCGCTCCAGCACCTTGTCCAGCACCTTCGCCAACGCCTTCGCGACGATGTAGCCGATCAGCAGGATGACGAGGAACAACACGAGCTTGGGCACGAAGGACACGACCGTGCTGAACGCGTTGTTCAGACCCTGGCCGACGTCGAACGCGGCTGTGAACTTGGACACGACTGGTTCTCCCGTTTCACCGAGCAGCACATGACAGACGACCTGCATGTGGTGGGGCACCACTGAAGCCGGGGTCATTGCACCCCAGCGCGCAGAACCTTATCCCGTAAAGGCAGCCTGTCAACTCAGTCGCCCTGACGGTGTATGTCAGGTGCGCCGCCGGCCGCCCTCGGGGGGCGGCGGCGCGTCAGCCGGCCGCGCGGGCGTCCCGGAGCCGACTCAACAGGTTCGACAGCGACTGGTCGAACTCGCGTGCCGAGTGGTTCTCGGAGAGGTGCACCTGCATCCGCTGCAGCACCGGGTACCCGGCGAGCGGATTGGCCGGCTCGGCGACACCGGCACCAGCCGGCATGCCGGCGCTGGAGTCCGCGACGGCACTGGTGTCGACGTTCATCGCGGCGACGTCGAGCAGGAGGTGTCGGAGCAGGAAGCTGGTGAACGCCCGGTAGACGGCAGCGGCGTCCTCGTCGGTGAACCCCGAGGTCGTCAGGCCCTTCAGGAACGAGTCCATCCAGCGGAGACTGCGCAGCGGTGGACGCACCCACGGGGCCGCCGAGGGCCGCGTGGATACCAGCGGGAATAGTTTGGGATGCGCGAACGCGATCCGCCGGACGCCGTAGGCGAGTCGCTGCAGGTAGTCCTCCCAGTCCCCCCGCGGCTCCAGGTACACCTGGGGGTCGCCGTAGAGCTCGTCGACCACCGACTCGACCATGCCGTCGAGCAGGTCCTCCCGGCTCGGCACGTGGGCATACAGCGACATCGCCTGCACCCGCAGGACGGACCCGAGCCGGCGCATCGTCAGGTCGGCCAGGCCGTTCGCGTCGACGAAGGCGACGGCGGCCTTGACCACCAGTGACCTGGACAACCGCTCGGGTCGACTCCGGGCCGGAGGGCGCTGTGCCGTCCCGGCCGGGACCGAGCCCCGGGGACGCGCATCGGCGTCGTCTGCGGTCACGGCCCTCATTCCTCGGCGCGACCCGTGATCGACCGATCGGCGAGGCGGAGGGTGCGCTGTCCTACAGCAGTCGCTCTGCGCAGCGGATGGTAACGCGCCGCCCAACCGGTCGCGCGTGCGTCAGCCGGCCGGGGCGTAACGGGCCGCCGACCGCTCCCGGGCCTTCGCCGCCTCGACGTCACGGTCGCGGGCAGGTGCCACCGTGACCAGCTCGTCCAGCAGCCGCTGCGAGATTGCGGTGACCTCGCCGACCGCGCGTTCGAACGCTGCGGCATTGGCCTGCGAGGGCCTGGCCGACCCGCTGATCTTGCGCACGTACTGCAGCGCGGCGCCGTGCACCTCCTCCGCGGTCGCCGGCGGCTCGAAGTTGAACAGCGGGCGGATGTTGCGGCACATCCTCCGGAGCGTAGGGGCGAGACGTGAGTCGCGGGAGGTGCGCGGACCCGGGTCAGCCCGGGGCCACCGCCGCGGCTCCGGTCACCACGGCGTCGGTCACCACGGCGTCGGTCACCACGGCGTCGGCACCAAAGGCGGCGTGGTCCAGGGCGCCCAGCCAGGCGCGGAAGTGGCGGTGCACGGCCTCGGCACCGGGAACCGGGCGCCCGGCGACCCACGCGGGGTCCAGCGGCAGGTCGGCGGGGGCGAGCACGAACGCGTCGGTCTGCTCACCGCCGAGCGAGCCGTGCGAGCCGGCGAACTCCTCGAAGGTGGTGACCCAGCCGGTCACCGGGTCCAGGGCGCCCTGGACCAGCAGGTCCGGGGCGTGCGCGAACCGGGCCGCCCGGCGCAGCGACCACGCCGCGTCGGGGCCGTACCCGGCCAGCGGGTCGACGCCGACGACCCGGTCCGGCCCGGCAGACCCCGGCTCGGCGAGGTGGCGCTCGCCGGCCGGGCCGACCACCACCGCGCCGCCCGCGTCCGCGACGACGACGTACCCGACCCCCGGGTGCCCGACGAGGGCGGGGATCAGCTCCGGGAACTCCGCCTCGATCAGCTCCCGCGCCGCACGCCGCTCCCGCGGCCCCCGCTCGTCGGCCGGTTGACGCCCGCCCGGCTCCGGCTCACCTGCCGGCTCACCGCCTCTCGACGCGGGGCGTGCCGGCAGCTCGGGGAAGGAGACCAGTCCGAGGCCGCCGGAGGCCAGCACGACGACCCCGTCGTCGATCTCGTCGGCCTCGGTGGACTCCCGGTCCAGCTCGCTGCGCAGCAACCTGGCCGCGGCACGGTCCCGAACGGCTCCGGTGCGCGCGTCGGCGAGGGCGGCGTTGACCGCCCACGACGACTCCAGCTCGGCCACCCGGCGGCGGGCGTGCCGGTCCCGTGGTCGGATGCCGCACGCGATCCGGACGGTGTCGGCCAGGCTGACCCCGTAGGTGTCCGCGAACGGCTCGCCGGGACTCTGGCCGTGGTCGGAGAGCAGGACGAACCGGTAGGGCCGGCGGACCTCGCGGGCGACCAGTTCCAGTCGGGCGATCCGCCGGTCCAGGTCGGTCAGCACGGCCAGCGAGTCCGGCCGGTCGATGCCGGAGTGGTGCGCGACCTCGTCGTAGCCGAGCAGGTCCGCGTACAGCACCGAGCGGCCCAGCAGCAGGTTGTCCACCAGCCACTGCACGCTCACGTCGCGGGCGACGACAGTCGTCAGCGCCCTGATGAGCGGGTAGAGGCCGCCGCGGGAGACCCGCGGACCGTCCCGGCGCAGCCGCTGGGCGGTGGCCTGGACGAACTCGCGGGCCACCTCGACGGCGAACCCGGCAGCTGTCCGCACGGCGTGGGCCGGGTCGGCGAAGTACCCGCCGTAGCCGTTGCCCAGGTGCCCCTTGCGCTGACCGGCCAGGCTCATCGTGAGGATGCTGTCGGCGGCGTCCCCGCTCACCAGTGCCGAGCACACCCCGCCGTCGGCGTGCAGCAGCCCGCGGCCGTTGCTGCGGCGTGCCTGCAGCACCTCCGCGCCGTCGGTCCGGTTGGCGACGACGAACCGGCCGGTCTCCTTCTCCAGCCAGCGGAAGGCCGGGACGTCGTCGTTGTCCCCGAACAGCAGTCCGCACTGGCTGGCGGCGGTCTGGCTGGCCACGCCCGTCCGCCAGGGCAGCAGCCGGTGACTACCGGTGGCCAGCCAGCGGGCGACGGTCGGCATCCGCCCGGCGTCGACCGCACGGCGCAGCGCGGCGCCGGACAGCCCGTCGATCTGCAGGAACAGCACGCCGGGAACGGCTCCGGCCGGATCCACCTGGTCCAGGAACCGCTGCCGCGCCGGGCCAAGGACGCGGCGTTCGGAGCGGCGCAGCGACCGCCGGTCCGCGGCCGCCCGGTCCAGCGGCAGTGCGCCGGCGGTGAACGCCGAAGCGGCCGACGCCACCAGCGTCACGGCGAGCGCGTCGACCGGTCCGCCCAGCACGACGCCCGGGACCAGGGTCAGGCCGAGCCACACCAGTGCCGCGTTCACGGCGAACGCCGCCAGCCCGAAGGTGAGCACCACGACGCCGATCACCAACCGCAGCAGCACCGGCCAGATGACCGCGTTGACCAGCGACACCACGACCGCCGCACCGACCGCGGGCTCGAGGCCGTGCAGGCGTCCGGTCAGGGCGAACCCGGGGACCACCGCGGCCAGCAGCAGCAACGCGGCGACCGTCGCCAGCCCCACCGTCGCTGAGCGGGCCACCAACCGGACGCCGTCGGCGAGCGCGACGCGCCCGGGGAGCCGGCCGGACAGCCCGGCGAGGCCGGCACGACCAGGCGGCCCGGGAGCAACGGTGCGCACGCCCGCCATCCTCGCGTCCACCCGGCACCATCCGGGCCGCCCGGTGCACGACGGGGACGGTTGGGCAGGATTGCCCGGTGCACGCGACCTGGTGGGGCCACAGCACGTTCCTGCTGCAGGACGCGGGGA
>JAABUZ0100004636.1_pt1 | contig 18789 bp, 20 predicted proteins | sample 5562091 | NCBI WGS metagenome assembly JAABUZ01 (sample SAMN12813069, study PRJNA571459) | rock metagenome | isolation source: Antarctica rocks | place: Antarctica: Victoria Land, Linnaeus Terrace sud | collected 2015-12-21 | reverse complement strand
CGCTGCACAACGCCAAGGGGCTCGAGTACCCCGTCGTCTTCATGATCGGCTGCGAGGAGGGCGTCTTCCCGCACTCGCGTGCGCTCGACGAGGGCGGACTCGAGGAGGAGCGGCGCCTGTGCTACGTGGGGATCACGCGGGCGAAGCGCTCGCTCTACGTGAGCTACGCGCGCACGCGCAACGTCTTCGGCGCCCGCTCCTACGGCGCGCGGAGCCGGTTCCTCGACGAAGTCCCCGCCGAGCTCACCGACCGCGAGGAGCGCGGCCTCTCCCCGGGCGCCCGGCCGCGCGCGACGGTGTGGGGGGAGGCCGACGAGGCCGCGGCCCCCGTCGCCTACCGGCTCGGCGACGACGTCCGCCACGCGGCGTTCGGAGTCGGGAAGGTGATCGGCGTGGAGCCGGGGGGCATCGTCGTCCTGCACTTCCGCGACCACGGCGACCGCAAGTTCGTCGCCGACCTCGCGCCGCTCTCACGGGCCTGATGGCGGCCACCGTGATCGACGGCCGGGAGGTCGCTCGGCTCGTGGGCGAAGAGGTCCGCCAGGAGGTCGAGGCGCTCGTCGCGCAGACGGGCGTGGCGCCCGGCCTCGCGACCGTGCTGGTCGGGGAGGACCCCGCCTCGGCGGTCTACGTCGCCGGCAAGCACCGGGCGTGCGCGGAGGCGGGCATCGCCTCGATCCACCATCCGCTGCCCGCGGGCACCTCTCACGAGGAGCTTGCCGAGCTCCTGCACGCGCTGAACGCCGACCCGACGGTGAGCGGCATCCTCCTCCAGCTCCCCGTCCCCGACCATCTCGAAGGCGCCGCCCTCACCGCGCTCATCGACCCCGAGAAGGACGTCGACGGGCTCACGCCGATCTCGGCCGGCCGGCTGGCGCAGGGCGTGTCCGGGCTCCGTCCGTGCACCCCCTTGGGCGTGATCGAGCTGATGCGCCGTCACGAGGTCGAGCTCACGGGCGCCGAGGCGGTCGTCGTCGGCCGCTCGGACCTCGTGGGCAAGCCGCTCGCCGCGCTGCTCCTGCAGGCCAACGCCACCGTGACGGTGTGCCACTCCCGCACGCGCGAGCTGCCGGACGCGTGCCGACGCGCGGACGTGCTCGTCGCCGCGGTTGGGATCGCGAGGCTCGTACGCGGAGACTGGGTCAAGCCGGGCGCGGCGGTCATCGACGTGGGGATCAACCGCCTGCCCGAGGGGCTGGTCGGCGACGTGGACTTCGCAAGCGCCCGAGAGCGGGCGGGACTCATCACGCCGGTACCGGGCGGCGTCGGCCCGATGACGATCGCGATGCTCCTGCGCAACACCGTGAGCGCGGCGCGTGCGCAGGCTCTCGTGCGAGCACCGAGCTGAGCAGTAGCGTGCGGCCGGCGATGTCCTTCGACCTGCGACGACTGCGGCTGGGCGAGCGCATCGCCGCGGTCGGCGCGGTACTGCTGCTCGGCGATCTCTTCCTGGACTGGTACGGCGTTCGGCTCCAGTCCCTGCTTCCGAGCTCGAACTCACCGACGCAGAACGCCTTCTCGGCGCTCCACCTCCTCAGCCCGCTCCTGCTGGTGCTCGTCCTCACGGCGCTGGCGCTCGCCGTCCTGACCGCCGTCCAGCGGCCGGTGTCGCTGTCGCTCGCCGCCGGAACGATCCTCACGGCACTCGCCGGCGTGATGACGCTCCTCGTCCTCTACCGGGTGGTGGTCAACGAGCCGGGGCGCGACGACTTCACGACCCCGAGGGTGGGCGCCTGGCTCGGCTTGGTTCTGTGTGCCGCGATCGCCTACGGGGGCTACCGCTCCCTGCGCGAGGAGGGGGCGGGCTTCGAGGACGCCAAGGCCCACGCCGAGCGCGCGGTCTCCTCGCGCGGACGCACGGTCCCCGAATCCTCAGCGAGCAGCTCCTCGGGCCCCGGGCCGGAGCCCGAGCGGCCCTAGAATCCGCCCGCCATGATCGATCGTGCGCAAGTGCACCACGTCGCTCGCCTCGCGCGGCTCGAGCTCGACGAGGCGGAGGTGGAGCGCATGGCTAGCGAGCTCTCGGCCGTGCTCGAGCACGTCGAGCGGATCGACGAGCTCGACCTCGACGGCGTGGAGCCCACCTCCCACGTCATCGAGGTGGTCAACGCCCTGCGGCCCGACGAGCCCCGGCCCTCGCTCCCCCGAGAGGCGGCGCTCGGCGCGGCGCCCGAGGTCGCCTCCGAGGGCTTTCAGGTCCCGAGCCCCGGCGCATGAGCGAGCTGCTCGAGCTCTCGGCCGCGCAGGCGGTCGCGCGGATCCGCGCGGGCGAGCTCGACGCCGGTGAGCTCTTCGACGCCTACCGGCGGCGCGCCGCCGCCGACGAGCTCGGCGCCTTCACCTGGGTGGCCGACGAGGCGCCGGCCGTGGCGCCGGAAGCTCCGCTCGCCGGCGTTCCCCTCGCGGTCAAGGACCTCTTCTGCACCGAGGGAATCCCGAGCCAGTCGGGCTCGCGGATCCTCGAGGGCTACCGACCGCCGTACACGGCGAGCGTCGTCGAGCGCCTGGCGCAGGCGGGGAGCTCGCTTCTCGGAAAGACCAACCAGGACGAGTTCGCGATGGGCTCCTCCAACGAGAACTCCGCCTTTGGGCCGGTGCGCAACCCGTGGGACCGGGCACGGGTGCCGGGCGGGTCCTCGGGCGGGAGCGCCGCAGCGGTGGCGGCCGGGCTCGCGCCCTGGGCGATCGGCACCGACACCGGTGGATCGATCCGCCAGCCCGCCGCCCTGTGCGGGATCGTCGGTCTGAAGCCCACCTACGGCGCGGTCTCGCGCTACGGGATGATCGCGTTCGCCTCATCGCTCGACCAGGCGGGACCGCTCACCCGCGACGTCGCCGACGCCGCTCTCCTCTTCCGCCACATGGTCGGGCAGGACTCGCGGGACTCGACATCGCTCGCGTTCCCCGGCGAGATCGAGGTGCCCGACGCCGAGGATCTGCGCGGCGTGCGCCTCGGGGTCCCCGAGGAGCTCTCGGGGCAGGAGGACGAGGAGGGCGCCGGCTTCCAGCCCGGGGTGCTCGCCGCCTTCCGCGACACGCTCACGCGCGCCGAGGAGCTCGGAGCGAGCGTCGAGCCGTGCCGCCTCCCGCACGCTTCCCACGCGCTCTCGGCCTACTACCTGATCGCCCCCGCCGAGTGCTCCTCGAACCTCGCACGCTTCGACGGCGTGCGCTACGGGCTTCGCGTGGACGGGGAGGAGAGCCTGCTCGAGATGTACACGCGCACGCGCGCCGCCGGGTTCGGGCCGGAGGTCAAGCGCCGGATCATGCTCGGCACCTATGCGCTCTCCAGCGGCTACTACGACGCCTACTACGGCCGCGCGCAGAAGGTGCGCACCAAGATCTCCGAGGACTTCCGGGCGGCCTTCAACTCCTTCGACTTCGTGGTCACGCCGACCAGCCCGACCGTCGCGTTCAGGCTGGGCGAGAAGACCGACAACCCGCTCGAGATGTACCTCAACGACTACTGCACCGTCCCGATGTCGCTCGCCGGGATCCCCGCGATCTCCATCCCCAACGGCCTGAGCGACGGCCTGCCCACGGGCTTCCAGCTCGCCGGCCCGGCGTTCAGCGAGAGCCGGATCCTGCAGACGGCGCATGCGCTCGAGCGGGCGATCGGGTTCGACGGGAGGCCGGCCCGCGCATGACCCTCGCCGCCGCCCCCGACGCCTCCTTCGACCCGGTCATCGGCCTCGAGATCCACGTTCAGCTCGCCACGCGGACCAAGATGTTCTGCGGCTGCGAGCTCTCCTTCGGCGACCCGCCGAACGTGCACACCTGTCCGGTCTGCCTCGGCCTTCCCGGGACGCTGCCGGTCCTCAACGCGCGGGCGGTCCACTTCGGGCTGATGATCGGGATGGCGCTCGGATGCGACCTGGCCCCCCGCTCGCTCTTCCACCGCAAGAACTACTTCTATCCCGACCTCCCCAAGGGCTACCAGATCTCGCAGTACGACATACCGCTCGCCCGCGGCGGCCGGCTGGGGGACGTGCGCATCCACCGGGTCCACCTCGAGGAGGACGCGGCGAAGCTCGTCCACGTGGGGAAGAGCGGGCGGATCCACGGCGCGGGGGAGAGCGTCGTGGACTTCAACCGCGGCGGCACGCCGCTGGTGGAGATCGTCACCGAGCCCGACGTGCGCTCGGCCGCCCAGGCGCGCGAGTGGCTCGGGCTGCTGCGCACGACGCTGCGCCAGCTCGGGGTCTCGGACGTGAACATGGAGGAGGGCTCGCTACGCTGCGACGCGAACGTCTCCATCCGTCCCAAGGCCAGCCCCGTGCTCGGCGTGAAGACCGAGCTCAAGAACATGAACTCGTTCCGGTTTCTCGAGAAGGGCGTCGAGGCGGAGGTCGCGCGCCAGGAGGCACTGACCCGGGCGGGAGAGCCGGTGATCCAGGAGACGCTGCACTTCGACCCGGCCTCGGGGGCGCTCACGCCCATGCGCTCCAAGGAGGAGGCCCACGACTACCGCTACTTCCCCGAGCCCGACCTGGTGCCCGTGGTGCTCGACGAGGCGATGCTCGGGACGGCGCGCGATGCGCTACCCGAGCTGCCCGCGGCCCGGGCGGAGCGCTACGAGCGCGTCCTCGGGCTGAGCGCCGACCGCGCCCGGCAGTTCGCCTTCCGGGTCGAGCTCGGAGAGTACTTCGAGGCCACCCTGGCGGCCTCGGAGGGAGACGGCGCGGTCGTGCCCCTGGCCAACTGGGTGGGTGAAGAGCTCGTCCAGCGGATCGGCGAGACCGACCCGCGCGCCACGCCCGTGACTCCGGAGGCGCTCGCGACGCTCGTGGGCATGCTGCGCGAGAAGGCCCTCACCCAGGGCGCCGCCCGGCAGGTGCTCGACCGGTTGGTGGCCGATGGCGGAGACCCGATGTCGATCGTCGAGGCCGAGGGCCTCGGGGCGCTCGCCGACGAGGACGAGCTCGGCGTCGTCGTCGAGCAGGCGCTCGCGGCCAACGCGAGCGCCGCCGAGAGGATCCGCGCCGGCAACCCCAAGGCGATCGGACCGATCATCGGCTGGGTGATGCGCGAGACGAAGGGACGAGCCGATGGCGGCGAGGTCACCCGCCTCGTGCACGAGAAGCTCGACGTCTGAAGTCGCGCCGGCGGGGGAGCGCCTCGGCGCGGCCTTCACCGGCGTAGCATGAAGCGCGACGCCCATCGCTTCACCTCTCGGAGGAGGCCTCGATGTCCCGACTCATCCGCATGGACCGCACCGGCCATACGACCCTGGCGGAGTGGTCCGCCGCCGATCCCGAGTCGGTCGAGGCGGCCGTCGAGGCGTTTCGTCGCGAGCTCGACCAGGGCTTCTTCGCCATGGTCACCACCGGTGAGGGCCAGGGCGAGATGGTCCGCGAGCTGCCGCTCGACGCGTCGCTCGTGATCATGCGCCGGCCAATCGCCGGCGGGTAGGGCCGCCCCGACCGTGGCCGAGGTACTCCCGGAGCTGGCGGGCGTCTACTGGCGCCCGCGTGTCGACGAGCGCCGCCTCGGCCACGCGGCCGGGCTGTGGACACTCACCACGGTGGCGCACACCGTGCCGTTCATCGCCGCCGCCGTACTGCTCGTCGCCCTGCAGCCACTCGCCTTCCCCGTGTCGCTCATGGCGCTCGCCCACGCGTGGATCATCCCCGAGCTCTACGCCCAGCGTGGAGCGAACGTGATCCGGCCGAGGGGACGGGCGGGGGCCGGACCGGAGAAGGTGGCACTCGGGCTGCTCGGCGACCTGGTGGGCCACGCGGCCCGCGAGCTGCACGCGCAGACCGGACTGGTGCTCGAGCGTGGGGCGCTCGGCATCTGGCTCGTGGCCGAGGCGGGCGCCCTCCTCGTGCGCCCGACCGGGCACCGGCGGCGAAGCCGGGGCTCGGTCACCGTGCACTGCTACTGCGTGCGCGTCCCCGATCCCGAGCTGCCCTCCGCCGATCGCATCGCGCATCTCCTGCTCGCCCTCCGCGCCGACGAGCGGGGCTTCGCCACGGTGGCCAACCGGGCGTTCGCGGGCGCGCGCTGGCGGGTGCGCCGGCGGATGCCGCCGCGCATGCGCCCCGCGCTCGAGCGCGCCGCCCGGGACGTGGTCGCTCAGGCGCGCGAGGCTCCCGCCGCCGCGCCGCTCGCCGCCCCTTGACCGGGCACCGGCTGCTCGCCGCCGCGCTCGCGATCGTCGCGCTCGTTCTCGCCGGCTGCGGAGCGGCGGGGAACCGCTCGCCCGCGCGGAGCTCGGCTCCCGACCGCTCGGGCGCCTCAGTCGCCGGGGCCCATCACGCGTTGGCTTCCCGGCAGCTCGCCGCGCTGCGCCTCCCCGCCCACCCCGCCCCGCGGACGGTCCGCGTGCCCATCCTCACCTACCACCGCGTGCACTCCTTCGCGACGGAGTACACGAAGTCGATCCCCGACGAAACGGTCGAGCCGGCGACTTTCGCCGCCGAGATGCGAGTGGTCTCCCGCGCCGGATACCGCACGATCACCCAGGCCGAACTCTTCGGGGCGCTGTTCCGGGGCCGGTCGCTGCCGCCCAAGCCGGTTCTCGTCACGGCCGACGACGGCTACGCCGACGACGTCACCCAGATGCTGCCCGTCCTGCGGCGCCTGCGCATGGTGGCGAGCTTCTACGTCATCACCGGGCGCCTGCACGAAGCCGGCTTTCTCACGCCGGCACAGGTGCGCGCCCTCGACCGGGCCGGCATGGACGTGGGCGCCCATACCCGCACCCACGCCGACCTGCCGACCCTCCCCCTCGCCTCCATGCGGGAGGAGATCGCCGGTTCGCGCCGCGACCTCGAGCGCGTGCTCGGGCACCCGGTCGCGGCGTTCGCCTACCCCTACGGGCGCTTCGACGCGACGGTGGTCCGGGAGGTCCGGCGCGCCGGGTTCGCGCTGGCGGTGACGACCCAAGGAGGAACGACGGAGTCCTCGCTGGCCTCTCTGGCCATGCCGCGGATCCACGTGGGTCGGGCGCAGACCGCCCAGGGCGTGCTCGCGTGCCTGCGCGCGGCGGGCGGGTGCGGCGGCGGGGGAGGAGGCTGAGCGCTCAGCCGCCGCGGGCGCGCCGGTAGAGCGTAAGCATCAGCGACTGCATCTCGCGCGAGGTCTCTCCCCAGCGCGGGCAGCACGTGACGTTGCGCGCGCCGCTGATCCCGATCTCGATGTGCGGGCCGCTCGAGAAGCCGACGCGCCCGCAACCCACCTCGGCGATCGGCTGCCCGGTCGTCACGTGCCGGCCCACCGGGACGAGCGCGGGAGCGGCGTGACCGTAGTAGACGTAGCGCCCGGCGTAGCGGCCGGAGTCGAGGCGCAGCACCGGCGCGTAGGAGCCGAAGCCGCTGACGCCCTCCTGCACGATCGTCCCGCTGGACACCGCAACCTCGACGACTCGCGAGCCGCACGCATTGCCCACTGTGCCGATGTCGACGCCCTGGTCGAGCGTCCACGCGCTCGGAGGGAGCACGAGGGAGATGGGCCGCAGCGGGAAGACCCACCCGCCGGGGACGGGCTGCTCGGGCCGTGGGCGCGGCGGGGGGGTTGGCGCCGGCGCCGGCGGGTGGCCACGGCGGTGCCGGTGCGGATGCGGATGTGGCCGCGGGCGGGGCCGCGGGCGGGGAGGAACGGGACGGAAGGCGGCGGCGCCTCCGCTCGCCCCGGCCTGGACGCTCGGCGCGCTCGGCGAAGCGCCGAACGAGGCGCCCCCCTCGGTGGCCCACGCGGGGGATGCCGTGAGCGCGAAGAGGGTGGCCGTGACGGCGGTGAGGCGAAGAGGGGACATGCCCAGCGTCCATCGGCTTCCGGCGCGGCGCCACGCCGGGGTGCACGGTCCTTGCGCACCTTCCCGGCACGGAAGCTCCCGGCTGCGCCGCGCGTGAACGATTTCGCCCAGCGGCCGGAGGTACCCTCACAAGGGCCCATGGCGCTCATCGTGATCCTCACGTGCTTCGGCCTGGCCGGCGGCATCGTTGGCCGGATCAAGGGGAGCTCGTTCTGCTTGTGGTTCGCGATCTCGTTCTTCCTGCCGTTCATCGGCCTCGCCGCCGCCCTGCTCTTCCGCTGGGAGAAGGACGAGCTGCGCCGGCAGTGCCCGGGCTGCGGCAAGGTGGTCAAGCTCTACGACGCGCTCTGCACTCGCTGCGGGACCGAGCTCGACTTCCCGGAGGTGGCGATCGTTCCCGAATCGGCCGCGTCGGGGATACCGCGGGCCCGCGCGGGCTGAGGCGGCCCGAGCGCTCTCTCCGAGCGCTCGGAGAGAGCGAAACCCCTGTTAGACTGGGTTTCCCGGCGCGTCGGGCCACCCGGCGCGTTCGCCTGAGTCCCGGTCCGGACGGAGAACCACACGATGCGCGCGGTCGATGCCCTCATGGAGTGTCTCAAGGCCGAGGGCGTCGACGTCGTATTCGGCCTGCCGGGTGGCGCGAACCTCCCTACCTACGACGCCTTCTACGACGCGGGCATCCGGCACATCCTCGTCCGCCACGAGGCGGGCGGCGGCCACGCCGCGGAGGGCTACGCCAAGGCCACGGGCAAGGTCGCGGTCTGCCTGGGCACGAGCGGTCCCGGCGCCACCAACCTCGTGACCCCGATCTGCGACGCGATGATGGACTCCGTGCCCGTCGTGTTCCTCACGGGCCAGGTCCGCACGGAGCTCCTGGGCACCGACGGCTTCCAGGAGGCCGACACGATCGGGATCACCATGCCGATCGTCAAGCACTCGGTCATGATCCAGCACCCTCTGGAGATCCCGCGCACGATCCACGAGGCCTTCCACATCGCCCGCACGGGGCGGCCCGGGCCGGTGGTCGTCGACATACCGCAGGACCTGTCTCGAGCGGACATCCCCTACGAGCCGGTGAGCGACGTGCGCCTGCCCGGCTACCAACCCACCCGCGAGGGCAACCAGAAGCAGATCCGCCAGGCGGCCAAGGCGCTGGCCGCCGCGCGCCGCCCGGTGGTCTACGCCGGCGGGGGCGTGGTCAGCGCCGAGGCCGGCGCGGAGCTCGTCGAGCTCTCCCGCTGCGACCGCCTGCCCGTGACCTGCACGCTCATGGGCCTTGGCGCCTTCCCCGCCCCCGACGAGCAGTGGCTCGGCATGCTCGGGATGCACGGCACCCGGGCGGCGAACTACGCGATGGACGAGGCGGATCTGATCCTCGCCGTCGGCGCGCGCTTCGACGACCGGATCACCGGCAAGCTCTCGGAGTTCGCCCCCCGCGCGAAGTTCGTGCACATCGACGTGGATCCCGCCGAGATCTCCAAGAACGTCCCGGCCCACATCCCGATCGTGGGCGACGCGAAGAACATCCTCTCCCGGCTCAGCGCCGAGTATCGCGCGCTCGCGCCCGACCCCGCGCGGCTCGAGGCGTGGTGGAGTCGCATCGAGGGCTGGCGCCGCCAGTACCCGCTGGGCTACGAGGACTCCGCCGACTCCGAGATCAAGCCGCAGTACCTGATCGAGGCGCTCTACGAGGCCACGGGCGGGGAGGCGATCGTCACCAGCGACGTGGGCCAGCACCAGATGTGGACCGCCCAGTACTTCCACTTCCCCGCCCCACGCAAGTGGATCAACTCCGGCGGACTGGGGACCATGGGCTTCGGGTTGCCCGCGGCGATGGGGGCGGCCGTCGGCTGTCCGGAGGAGACGGTGATCTGCGTGGCCGGTGACGGCTCGGTGCAGATGAACGCCCAGGAGCTGGCGACCTGCGCGCAGGACGGCATCCCGATCAAGGTGTTCATCATGAACAACGGCTACCTCGGGATGGTCCGCCAATGGCAGGAGCTCTTCTGGGACCGGCGCTACTCGCACGTGGACATGGGCAACTTCCCCGACTTCGTCAAGCTCGCCGAGGCCTACGGCGCGACGGGCATGCGCCTCACGCAGAAGGAGACGCTGGTCGAGGACGTCCGTCGGGCACTGGAGACGCCCGGGCCCGTGGTCGTCGACGTGCGCGTCACGCGTGAGGAGAACACCTACCCCATGATTCCCGCCGGGCAGGCCGCGCGGGACATGGTGGGCTGAGGAGCGAAGCGATGGGCGAGCCCGGCACCCGGGAGCTCCTCTCCCTGGAGGAGCTCGAGGCGGCGGGAAGCATCCACACCGGCCGCAAGCACATCCTCTCCATCCTCGTGGAGAACAAGCCCGGCGTGCTCACGCGCATCGCCGGCCTGTTCGCCCGTCGCGGGTTCAACATCGACACGCTCGCGGTGGGCCCGACCGACGACGAGCGGATCTCGCGCATCACGCTCACCCTCGACGGCGCGCGACACCCGATCGACCACGTCACCAAGCAGCTCCACAAGCTCGTCAACGTGCTCAAGATCCGTGACCTCGAGCCAGGGGAGGCGGTCGCGCGCGAGCTCGCGCTCTTCAAGGTCGCGGCCGACGGGGGCGCTCGCGCCGAGGTCATGCAGATCGCGGAGATCTTCCGGGCGAAGGTGGTTGACGTGACCAAGCGCTCGGTCGTCGTCGAGGTCACCGGCACCTTCGAGAAGATCGAGGCCTTCGAGCGGATGGTGCGCCCGTTCGGCCTCGTCGAGATGGCCCGCACCGGCGAGATCGCTATCTCGCGCGGCCGAGGCGAGACCTAGCGGGCGGCAAACCCGGTGAGCGTCGTGGTGAGCGCCTCCCCGCGGGGCGCGACTCTGCCCGCCGCCGAGCGCGACAGGCTCGAGCGCAGCCTGATCGAGGCGATCCGCCGCGCGCGCAGCTCGGGGGGCGAGGTGCTGGCCGCGCTCACCGTGGCCGCGGCCCCCGAGCTCGACCCGAGCGCGGCGGTGTTCGCCTCCCGCCGGCCCGCCGAGCCGTGGTTCTGCTTCGAGCAGCCCGAGCGCCGGGGCAGCGCGGTCGCCGCACTGGGCAGCGCGCGGGAGCTCCACGCCACCGGCGTCGAGCGCTTCAAGCAGATCGCCGCGGCGTGGCGGCGCCTGGCCGGGAGCGCCGTGGCCGAGCCACCGGACGGTCCGCCCGGCGCCGGCCTTCTCGCGGTCGGCGGCTTCGCGTTCGCGACCGACGGGGCCACCGGACGCACGTGGGCCGGGTTTCCCCCCGCCTCGCTGATCGTCCCCGAGCTCTCCCTCGCCCGGCGAGGGGGCGAGGTGCGCCTGACGCTCACCGCCTGCGCGACACCGGACGACACCCCGGAGGATCTGCTCGCGCGGCTCGAGCGGCGCCTGCGCGAGCTGCGGGGGGACGCCTCGCTCCCCCTGCTCGACCCGGCGCCGACCGGGCGCTACGAGGTCGAGAGCGCGCTGCCGCCCGACCACTACGAGAGCGCCGTCGCCCGCGCGGTGGAGCGCATCCAGGCGGGGCGCCTCGAGAAGGTGGTGCTGGCGCGGGAGGTTCGGGTCCACGCCCCCGTACCCCACGACCCGGGCGCGGTCCTCGGCATCCTGCGCGAGGCGTTCCCCTCCTGCTACGTGTTCTGCGTGGGACGGGGCGAGGCGGCGTTCCTCGGCGCCAGCCCCGAGCTCCTCGTCCGTCGTGAGGGCCAGCGCGCGAGCACGCTCGCGCTCGCGGGCTCCACCCGGCGCAGCGCCGACCCCGCCGTGGACGACCATCTCGGCGAGCAGCTCCTGCGCTCGGAGAAGGACCGCGAAGAGCAGGCGATCGTCGCCCGGCGCATCGAGCGCACGCTCCACCCGCACTCGGTGTGGGTGACCCGGGCGCCCGAGCCGGTGCTCGTGCGCATGGCGAACATCCAGCACCTGGCCACCCCGATCCGCGCCCAGCTCGCGCGGCCCATGGGCGTCGTCGACCTCGCCGGCGTACTGCATCCCACGCCGGCGGTGGGGGGTGAGCCCTTCGCGGTGGCGCAGTCGCTCATTCCCGCGCTCGAGGGCCTTGACCGCGGCTGGTACGCCGGCCCGGTGGGATGGACGGACGCGAGCGAGGACGGCGAGCTCTGCGTCGGCCTGCGCTGCGCGCTGCTGCGCGGGCCGCTCGCGCACTGCTACGCCGGGGTCGGCGTCGTGCGCCATTCCGACCCGGCGGCAGAGCTGGCCGAGACCGAGGTCAAGCTCGAGGCGCTCCTGCCGGTGCTCGCGGGCTAGGGAGAGCCGGCGGCCACGGCCGCCCAGACGCGCCGGTGCAGCGCGACGTTCTCCTCCCGACCGGTCCGTACCTCGATGAGCGTCGTGCCCGCCGTTAGGAGCGCGCCGTCTAGCGCTTCGCGGAAGCCGGCCAGGGTGCGCGGGTGCTCGTAGCCGCAGCCGTAGAGCTCGGCGGCGCGGGAGAAGTCGAGGCCGTGCGGGGTGGCGACGTGCTCCTCGAAGGCGTCGGACTGCGCCGCCACCGGGAGGAAGTGGAAGATCCCCCCGCCGTCGTTGTTGAGCAGGACGATCGTCAGGTCGAGCCCGAGGCGGCGGTGGGCGAGCAACCCCCCGAGGTCGTAGGCGAGCGCGACGTCGCCGATGAGCAGGACCGTCGGCCGGCCCGGGTCGGCGGCGGCCGCGCCGAAGGCGGAGGACACGGTGCCGTCGATGCCGTTGGCCCCGCGGTTGCTCAGCACGCGCGGCGGATCGCGGCGGGCGGGGAAGAACGTCTCCGCGTCGCGCACGGGCATCGAGGAGGCGAGGAAGAGCGTCGCCTCCTCGGGGAGGCGCGCTCCGAGCTCGGTGGCCACGCGTGGCTCGGAAAGCTCCTCTCCGAGCGTAACGTCGATCGCCCGCGCGGCGGCGGCGTCGGCCGCGCGCCAGCCCTCGAGCCAGCCCTCGTCGGGGGCGCCTCCGAGCTGCTCGGCGGCGGCGAGCAGCGCCGCGCCCGGCTCGCAGGCGACGATCCGGGAGACCGACGCCGACGGGTCCTGCCAGGCGTGCTCGGCGTCGAGCGCGATCTGCTCCGCGCCCCGCTGGTTGGCCAGCCACGTGCGCAGCGGCTTGGAGGTCGGGAGGTCGCCGACGCGCAGGACGGCCTCAGGCGCGTGGGCGGTCGCCCACGCCGGATCGCGCAGGAGGGCGTCGTAGTGGGCGATGGCGGCGGGCGGAGTGCGCGCTCCGCTGAGAGGGTCGGCGATCAGCGGCCAGCCGATGCGGGCCGCGAAGGTCGCGGCGGCCACGCCGATCTCCGGATCGCGCTCGTGGCGCCCGGCGACCACCACTCCGCGCGGGGAGTCGGCGAGGCGGAGGATGGGCTCGAGGTGGTCCTGGAGGCGCCCCGCGGCCCGGCGGCGCACCCACGGCTCGCCACCGGGGCGCCCGGTGGGATCGGCGGGCAGCGGCTCCTGCACCACGAGCGGCTCGCGCAGCGGGAAGTTCAGGTGCACGGGGCCGGGCCGGTCGTCCCGGGCGGTCCACACCGCCCGGCAGGCGAGCTGGCGGATCCAGCGCAGGCGATCCTCGCTCGCCTCGTGCGTGCCGACCTCGAAGAACCACTTCGCCGCGCTGCCGTAGAGCCTCAGCTGGTCGATCGTCTGCCCCGCGCCCACGTCGCGCAGCTCCGGCGGGCGGTCGGCGGTGAGGACGATCAACGGCACCCGCGCCTCGTGGGCCTCGATGACCGCCGGCGCGAAGTTCGCCGCGGCGGTGCCCGACGTGCAGGCGATCGCCGCCGGCCGCCCGGCGGCCTTGGCCAGTCCGAGCGCGAAGAACGCCGCGCAGCGCTCATCGATGTGCGACCAGCAGCGGATGCGCTCCTCGCGCACGAGGGCGAGCACGAGGGGCGCCGAGCGCGAGCCCGGGGAGGTGCAGGCGTCGGCGATGCCGCAGCGCGCAAGCTCGTCGCAGAACGCGCGCAGGAGGACGTGGGTGTCGGTGGCGGTCATGATGGCCGGGTGCCCGAGTCGGTGGTCCTGCTGCACGGCTTCACGCAGACCGGAGCGAGCTGGCGCCCGGTGATCGCCGAGCTCGGCGAACGCTATCGGGCGCTCGCGCCCGACCTGCGCGGGCACGGCCGGTCGTCGGGTGCGCGGCCCGTGAGCTTCGAGGGGGTGGTGGGCGACGTGGCCGCGTTCGCGCCGGAGCGCTTCGTGCTCGTCGGATACTCCATGGGCGGACGGATCGCGCTCCACGTCGCGCTCGCTCACCCCGAGCGCGTGACGCGGCTCGTCCTCCTCGGGGCGACCGCGGGGATCGAGGACGCGGGGGAGAGGGCGGAGCGGCGGGCGGCCGACGAGCGGCTCGCCGCCGAGGTGGAACGCGAGGGAGTCGAGGCCTTCGTACGGCGCTGGGCCGCGCAGCCGCTCTTCGCCGACCAGCCCGCGGAGCTCACCGCCGCGGCCCATGTCGACCGGTTGCGCAACACGGCGGGGGGTCTGGCCGCGGCCCTGCGCGGCATCGGCACGGGCGCGATGGCGCCGCTGTGGTCGCACCTGCCCGAGCTCACGATGCCGGTCGTCGCGCTCGCGGGTGAGCGCGACGAGAGGTTCCGCGCCCTGGCCGAGCGGATCGCGGCGGCGGTGCCCCGGGGTGAGCACGCGGTGATCCCCGCCGCGGGTCACGCGGCCCACCTCGAAGCTCCGGCGGAGGTCGCCTCCTTCGTGTCAGGTCGCGTCGGCAGGGAGGAGCTGAAGCGCTGAGGGTCCGCGAAGGGGTCGGATCGCTCGAAAGGGTCGCTCGTCGAACGTCGCGATCGAGATCGTGCCAAGGCGAGCTGCGAGGGCGATGAGCGATGCATCGGCCAGGCCGACGTCGAGATCGGCGTAACGCTCCGCGACCTCGACGCACGCCTTCTCTGCGCCGATCCACCAGTGCACCCGGTAGGCGCCGCTGGTCAGGTCACGGTGAAACGCTGCGCTCGCCGTCGCGCCGGCTCGCGCGCCGGCGAGGTGATCGATCTCGGCGAGTACGAGCGGGGTCGTGGCCAGCTCGTCCTCGACGCCTGAGTACCAGTCGACCGCCTCTTGGTGACGCCGGTCGCGGCGGTCGAGCAGCGCATAGACGACGGAGGTGTCGACAATGATCACGAGCGGCCGAAGCCGCTGTCGCGAAGGTGGCGGTCCACGCCGTCCGCGACGTCGCCCGGACCCTCTCCGACACCGATCGCGGAGATTCTCACGCGAGGCAGGCCGGCGACGGCGCTCTCGAGGCTGCGCCGAACAACCTCGGCCTTGCTGACGCCGCGTGCTTCGGCGAGACGAGCGACGGCGCGATCCAGCTCCGGATCGAGATAGAGGCTCGTCTTCTTCACGGATATAGGGTACCACCCGTGAGACACAGCTGCTCAGCCCCAGAGCTCGTACCGGCGCATGATCCCGACGGGCCTGAAGCCGACTCGCTTGTAGCTCGCGATCGCCCGGTCTCGGCCGCCGGATCGTTGCTCAGGGCTCGAGCACGGCTCCCACGCCCGGCTCGCACGGCACGGCGATGCGGCCGTCCACCGCGCGCAACCGCTCCTCCAGCCCGGCGAACAGGCCGAGCGTCGCCAGACCGCAGGGCGGCTCGGGCTTCAGCGCGGCGGCGACGTGCAGCGCCGCGGCGATCCCGACCGGGCCGTCGAACGAGGAGGCGAGATAGGCCTCCGCGCCGGTGCTCTGCACGAGGGCGGCGGCGGCGAGCGTGCCCGAGATCCCGCCGCAACGCGCGAGCTTCAGGCAGACCGCGTCGGCGGCGCCCGAGGCGAGCGCGCCGGGCTGCGTCGCGGTCTCGTCCATGGCCACGCGGACGGGAACGCGCTCGCGCACGGCCCGCAGCGCGGCGATTCCGTGCGCCGGCTCCTCCACGAGCTCGAGCCCCGCGGGAGAGAGGTGGCGCAGGGCGGCCGCGGCCTCCTCCACCGACCACGCGCCGTTGGCGTCGAGCCGGATCGCCATCTCCGGTCCCGCCGCGGCGCGCACCGCCGCCACGCGGCCGCCGTCGTCTCCGATCCCCACCTTGACCTTCACGCAGCCGAAGCCGGCGGCCGCCGCTCGCTCCGCTGCCGCGCCCGCCCCCGCGCGGTCCTCGGCGCCGAGCGTGGCGTTGACCGTCACCGCCCAGGCCGGATCGGAGGCGAGCAGCTCGCATATGGGCTTGCCCTCGCGCTGGCTGGCGAGGTCCCAGAGCGCGAGGTCGATCGCGCTGAGCGCCTGGGCGAGGCCGGCGCGTTCGCGGCAGGCGTCGAGCAGCCCCGAACCGCCTCCGCTAGTGCCCCTCCATCCTTCGAGGACCGGGCGGCAGCGCTCGAGCGCCGCAGCGCAGTCGGCCAGCGCCACCCCGTCGTAGGGTTCGAGCGGCGCCGCCTCGCCGACGCCCTCGAGGCCGTCGTCCGTGCGCAGGCGCACGAGGAGCAGCTCCCGCTCGCACAGCGTCCCGTAGGAAGTGAGGAGAGGAGCGCGCAGGCGCAGCGCGACCCGCTCGATCGCGACCTCCATCAGCTCAAGAGGACGCCGAGCGAGAGCAGCGCGCAGAACACGAGCTGCAGCCGCCCCGTACCCGCCAGCGCGTCGTTCAGCGCCGGCCCGTCGACCCGGTTGCGAACGGCGCGCACGGCGGGCGCCGCGAGCGGCAGCGCGAGCCAGGGCAGCAGGAGCCACGCGCTCAGCGACCCGAAGATCCAGGTGAGCGGAGCGAGGAGGAAGGCGCCGTAGACCATCGCCGCGAAGAGCCCGCGCGTGCGCTCGCGGCCGAGACGGACGGCGAGCGTGCGCTTGCCCGCGCGGCGGTCGGTCTCCAGGTCGCGGACGTTGTTCACGACGAGGATCGCCGCGGCGATCAGGCCGACCGGCACCGCGAGCGCGAAGGCCTCCCACGGCAGGTGCCTGGCCTGCACGAAGTAGGAGCCGGCGACGGCGACGAGGCCGAAGAACAGGAAGACGAAGAGCTCGCCGAGGCCCTCGTAGCCGTAGGGCCGCGGGCCGCCGGTGTAGAGCACGCCCGCGAGGATCGAGGCCGCGCCGACGAGGAGCAGCTGCCAGCCCGCCACGACCACCAGGTAGACGCCCGCGAGCACGGCCACGGCGAAGGAGACCCAGGTGGCGCCGAGCACCTGGCGGGGGGGCACGAGCCCGCCGGCGGTCACCCGGACGGGGCCGAGCCGGTCCTCGGTGTCGGCGCCGCGACGGGCGTCGGAGTAGTCGTTGGACAGGTTGGTTCCCACCTGGATGAACAGCGCCCCGACGAGCGCGGCGAGGAAGGAGAAGGGGTGGAAGATCCCCGCGGTGCCGGCCAGCGCGGTGCCGACGAGGACGGGCGCGACCGCGGCGGGGAGTGTGCGCGGCCGCGCGGCCACGAGCCAGATCCGCGCGCCGCTCGGGCGCCGGGCGGTCGGGGAGGCGCCGCTCATCAGGGACGCTTGGGGAAGCGCGAGAAGTCGGGGCGTCGCTTCTCCCGGTAGGCGTCGCGTCCCTCCTGCGCCTCCTCGCTGCCGTAGAAGAGGAGGTTCGTGTCGTGCGCGAGCTGCTGGATGCCGGTCATCCCGTCCTCCGAGGCGTTGAAGCTCGCCTTGAGCAGGCGCAGCGCAAAGGGCGAGTGCTCGAGCATCTCGCGGCACCAGGCGACCGTCTCCTCCTCCAGGCGCTCGAGCGGGACGACGGCGTTGACGAGCCCCATCGCGAGCGCCTGCTGCGCGTCGTACTGCCGGCAGAGGAACCAGATCTCCTTGGCCCGCTTCTGCCCGATCTGGGCGGCGAGCACGGAGGCGCCGAACCCTCCGTCGAAGGAGCCGACCTTGGGACCCGTCTGGCCGAAGCGGGCGTTCTCCGCGGCGATCGTGAGGTCGCACACCACGTGGAGGACGTTCCCGCCGCCGACCGCATACCCCGCGACCATCGCCACCACCGGCTTGGGCAGCCGGCGGATCTGCACGTGGAGGTCGGTGACGTGGAAGCGCCCGACCGCCGTGCTCGACCCCGGCTCGGTCAGGTAGCCGGAATCCCCCCGTACGCGCTGGTCTCCCCCCGAGCAGAAGGCGAGCGGTCCCTCCCCGGTGAGGACGATCACGCCGACCGAGATGTCCTCCCGCGCGCGCTCGAAGGCATCGCTCAGCTCGAGCACCGTCTGGGGGCGAAAGGCGTTGCGCACCTCCGGACGGTCGATCGTGATCTTGGCGATCCCGTCCCCCGACAGCTCGTAGCGGATGTCGGAGTACTCGCCGGCGGCAGTCCAGTCGACGGGCATGAGGAGGACACTACCTGCCGTGGACGAGGTTCCGGCCTGGCTCCCGCGTGCCGCGGCGGCCCATCCCGATCGCCCCGCGATCGAGAGCCCGGAGGGCGCGCTCAGCTACGCCGAGCTGCACGAGCAGGCCGAGCGGTGGGCCTCCGCGCTCGCGGCCGAGGGCGCCGGACCCGGCCGGCCGGTCGCCCTCGATCTGCCGCCGGGCGCCCCGTTCGCCGCTGCCCTTCACGGTTGCCTGCTGCTCGGCGCGCCGGCGACGCCGATCGACCACCGCCTCTCGGGTGCGGAGCGCGCCTCGCGTATCGCGCGCTGCGCGGTCGTGGCCCGTGATCCGCCGGGGTCCGTGTCGCCCGCGTCGAGCTCGTCACGGGGAGTCCATCGCCTCGCCGACCTGGCCCTCGAGCTCTTCACCTCGGGGACCACGGCCGCTCCCCGGCCGGTGGCTCTGACCTACGGGAACCTGCTCTGGAGCGCGCTCGGCTCGGCGCTCGCCGTCGGTCTCGATCCCGCCGAGCGCTGGCTGTGCCCGCTGCCGCTCTCCCACGTCGGCGGCCTCTCGATCCTCACCCGCAGCGCGATCTACGCCACCACGGTCGTGCTGCGGCCGCGCTTCGACGTGCCGGACCTCCTCAGAGCGCTGCGGGAGGAACGCACGACGCTGGTCTCGCTCGTGCCCACCATGCTCGCGCGCCTGCTCGACGCCGGGCTCGAGCGGCCGACGGCGCTGCGCTGGGCGCTCCTCGGCGGCGGGCCGATCCCCGAGCCGTTGCTCCTTCGCGC
>JAABUZ0100004634.1_pt1 | contig 18795 bp, 14 predicted proteins | sample 5562091 | NCBI WGS metagenome assembly JAABUZ01 (sample SAMN12813069, study PRJNA571459) | rock metagenome | isolation source: Antarctica rocks | place: Antarctica: Victoria Land, Linnaeus Terrace sud | collected 2015-12-21 | reverse complement strand
CGTTCCGGGCCGGAAAACGGATGTCTGTGACGCGCAGTGGCTGTGCCAGCTGATGGAGGCCGGTCTTCTGCGCGGCAGCTTCGTGGCTCCCAAGCCCCAACGCCGGCTGCGGGCGCTGACCCGATACCGCAAGACGCAGATCGCCGAGCGCCAACGGGAGGCCAACCGGCTGCACAAGGCGCTTGAGGACACCGGCATCAAGCTCGACTGCGTCGCCTCGGACATTCTCGGCAAGTCCGGGCGCGCGATGCTCGACGCGCTGGTCGCGGGCACGACCGATCCTGACGTGCTCGCCGATCTGGCCAAGGGAAAGCTCCGCACCAAGATCCCTGCCCTGCGCGAGGCACTCCAGGGACGCTTTGAGGCTCATCACGCGCTGATCGTCGGCGCGATCCTCGCCCACCTGGACTTCCTGGACGAGCAGATCGCCCAGCTCTCTGAAGCGATCGAGGCCGAGCTGGGCCCTACCGGGCTGGCCGGCGTGGCGCTGGCCAGCACGATCACCGGGGTCGCCGCGCGCACCGCCGAGGTCATGGTCGCTGAGATCGGCACCGACATGAGCGTCTTCCCCAGCGCCGGGCACCTCGCCTCCTGGGCCGGTCGCTGCCCCGGCAACGACCAGTCCGCCGGCAAACGCCGCAGCGGACGCCGCCGCAAAGGATCGAAGTTCCTCGGGATCGCCTTGCAAGAAGCCGCGCTCGCCGCGACCCGCACCAAAGGTAGCTACCTCCAAGCCCAATATCAGCGACTGCGGCCACGGATCGGGCACCGCCGCGCGCTCGGCGCCGTGCAGCACTCGATGCTCGTCGCCTACTGGCACATGTTCACCAACGGCGAGACCTACCGCGAACTCGGCGGCGACTACTACCAACGCCGCGACCCCGAACGCCTGACCCGCCGCCTCATCGCCCGCCTGGAATCCCTCGGCCACACCGTCACCCTCCAACCCCAAGCCGCGTAGCACTTCAAACGCTATTTCCCATCAGCGTGCGGATGTCCCGGACCGCGAGCAGGGAGGCGACGGCGGCGAGTTCCAGACCGCAACTCTGTAGAGCGCCGTCGAGACCCCCACTCCGGCAGCGAGAGGTCCGATCACCGCAAAGCCGACAGATTGAAGGGCAAGCGATCCGAACCAGTCATACGAGCTGACCCGGGAGCGCGCGGCCTCGGGGATGTGGTGTTGCAGCGTGGTTTCCCAGAGGATGTTGAACACCATCGTGCCGATGCCAGCCATGAACGCGGCTATCGTGATCAGGGCGAGCGACGCTGGGATCGCCAGCAGAAGCGTCGGTAGCACCGGCAACAGGCCCACCAATGTCCCCACCAGCAGCGGACGGCTCGGTCTCAAACGCAGCAATGTCGTTCCCGCCAGCAGCGAGCCGACCCCCTGCACGGCGAGAATCAGCGCCCAGGCTCCGGCGCCGCCGAGCTCGCGCTTGGCGATCAGCGCTCCGAGCACCGGAAACGCCACGCCCACCGCATTGACCACCGACAGCACGGCGATCGTCGCCCAGACCCACGTCCGGGCGCGAAACTCGGCAAAGCCGGCGCGCAACTCGACCAAGAACCGCTCGGGCGCGGCGTCGCCAGCGCCGCGGCTGCGCGCGCGACTGAGCAGCACAGCGCTGACCGCATAGCTGCCGGCGTCGATCAGCAAGGCGATCCCCGGGCTGGTGGCGACGACCAGCACTCCGGCGATCGCTGGGCCCGCGATGTTCCCTGCCGCCATCGCCATACCCCGCAACGAGTTGGCCTGCTGCAGCCACTCGCCAGCGACCAACGGGATCAGACCGCTGGACGCCGGGTTGAAAAACCCCGTGGCCGCACCGAGGAATGCCTGCGAAACGCCGATCTCCACGACCGTTGCGTGGCCACTGACGAGCAGAACCGCGATCGTGCCCTGACCGAGCAGCCGCACCAAATCGGCGCCGATCATCACCGTCCGCCGGCTGACGCGATCAGCGACCACCCCGCCGGCCAGCAGCGACCCGACCAGAGCCAGCGAGCGCGCCGCCAGCACCACCCCCAGATCGGTCGCCGAGCCCGTGAGGTCAAGCACAGCGAACGTCAGCGCCACCGGCTCCACGCCGTCGCCCAGCAGCGACACGAACGCGGCCCCGAAGACAAGCCGAAAATCGCGCAGCCGCAGCACGTCGAGATCAGACGCCAGCCGCATCCACCCATTCTCGTTCACCCAAGTCAAGGAGTGATTGGTCGATACTGAGACCGATGCCGGGCTCCGGGACCGTATTCATTGGCGAAGACCTCGACCGCGAGGACTTCAGCATGTGGAGCGGCCGGTGGTCGGCGCACTGGGAACCCAGAGCAGGCAACTCCTCGCCGCGCGAAGGACCACAAGGAGTGAGCGCAAGCGAAGCGATTGCCTGGGGTCGCGCACAGGCCGATATCGTCCTGATCAAACCAGGCGATTCCCTCCAGCACTACTCTGCCGGCCACCGGCATCCCGGGGGCGAGGATCTCCCCGTATGGCCGCAGGGCAAAGAGCTCGAGCGCCGCCGAGATCCCCGCCACGCCTACCTCGACCGGCCAGCCGGCTCCCCGGCGATCCTGTGGCGCGTCAAGTACAGCTTTTCGCTGACGATCACGGATCTCGCGCGGTTCGCAGAGCAGTACCGCCTCGGCCTTCAGCGAGACCAGGCGATCGAGGCCGTGGAGGACGAGGCCACAGAAACCGAAGGTGCCTTCATCGTGCGAGCCTCCACCTCGACCGAGGCCCGTGAGAACGCAATCGAAGCGACCGAGCGGGCGTGGAAGACAGCTTGGAAGTCGTTGAGCGAGCCTCCAAGAGACGCCTACTGGATTTCGTCTATCGATGATCCACAGCCGTTTTCGGAACTTTCGCGCCCGCGGCCCGTTAGAGACGGGTAGCTCACCAAAATCTGAAATCGGTGCCTGCCCGCCAGAGCTGAGGGCGTGGCACGGCACTCACGGGAGGGTGGCATGGGAGAATTGACGAGCCGGCAGACGTTGCGGACAGGGGTTTTGGCGTGCGTGGTCGCGGTCGCGCTGTGCGCGGTGCTGGCGGCTGGCGCGGTGGGCGCCCGCGCGGCGGCGGGCGATTCGCCGCCGCTTGCCTTCTCGGGTTGCGTTGGCGATCGGAACGGTTGCGTGACAACGCACGGCGCGTCCGGCGCGTTGGACGGAGCGGTAGCGGTGGCGGTCTCGCCCGACGGCAAGCAGATCTATGCCGTGGGGAATAGTGACTACGGTGCGCTTAGCCACTTCAGGGTCGACGCCACAGGGCGCTTGTCGTTCGCTGGCTGCATCGGAGACTCAGCCAATGGATGCCGGCCGACTAACCCGGCCGACGTGCTCGGCGGCAATGGCACTTCGTTGTCGGGGGTCGCGATCACGCCCGACGGCCGCCAGCTCTACGTGGCGGTGTCTGACAATCTCAGCCACTTCACGATCGGCGCCGGGGGGCACCTGACGTTCGCGGGCTGCGTCGGCCCGGCCAGCGGGTGTAGCCCGGTCCCGTTCTCTGACGCCGCCACCGGCGCCTCGCCGTTGAACGGGGTCCAGTCGCTGGTGATCAGTCCCGACGGCCACCAGCTCTACAGCGGCGCCGCATCTACGTCCATGAGTTCCTCGGGTGCCAACGTGACCACGGACGCGCTCAGCCACTTCACGATCGATCACGTCGGCAACCTCGCCTTCGCCGGCTGCGTCGGTGATCTGCCCGGCTGCGCGCCGACCAGCCCGGCGGGCGTGCTGGCAGCGGTCGCCGCGATGACCGTCAGTCGCGATGGCAGCCAGCTCTACGCCGCCAGCAAGAACTCGGTCAGTCATTTCACCCTGGACGGCTCGGGCAACCCGACTTTCTCCGGCTGCGTCGGCGGCTTCGCCGGTTGCGTGGCCACCAACCCGGCGGGCGCGCTCAACGGCGCCAGCGCTGTCGCGGTAACGCCTGACGGCAAACAGCTGTTCGCGGCCGGGTCTGACGCCAACGCGGTCAGCCGCCTGTCACTCTCCGCGTCGGGCGCCCCCACGTTCTCTGACTGTCTGGGCGATCAGGCCGGCTGCACCGCCACGCACCCAGGCGGTGCGCTGCAAGGCGCCTCGGCGCTGGCCTTCGCACGCGACGGCAGGCGTCTCTACGTAGCCAGCAATGCCGGTAACACGGTCAGCGAGGTTACCCTCGGCTCCTCGTTTACCGCCTGCATCGGCCGGCGCGGCGGCTGCATCCCGATTCGTCCCCGCGCTGCGCTGGATGGCGCGACCGGCCTGGCGTTCGCACCCGATGGCCAGCATCTCTATGTCACGGCAGCCTTCGACCTGTCAGTGCTTGCCCGGCCCGTCCAGACCCTCACCGCCGTCGGCGGGCCGCGCAAGCGCGGCCGTACCGTCGCACTCAAGCTCGCGTGCCAGGGCCCAGGCGCAGGACCGTGCACCGGCGCGGTTACGCTCTCGCGCGGCAAGCAGCGGGTCGGCTCGGCATCGGTCAGGCTCACAGCCGGGCACAGCACGGTGCTCCGCGTTGCCCTGAACCGCACGGGTCGCCGGCTGCTTGCGCACCACGCGCGTCTGACGGTCACGCTCACCGTCACCCAGCAGCGCGCAGGCAGACCGGTCACCGTCGCCACCGATCGGCTCACGCTGACCCGCCGGTAGACACCACAGCAATCCGCGTACGGAACGCGCCGCTGTCAATTACCGTCACCCAGGGCGGCGTCGGGGTTTGATCGCGTTCGCATCCGGCGGGATGGACGCTTTGATCGTAGGTTTGCCAACGGGGAGAGAATGAGTCGGTCGCCGGCCGGATCACGTCCAGCGGTTTCGTGCGCGGGCATTACGAGCCTGCCTCGATGCTCCGGTTCCTAGACGGTTGGGGCCAAGATGGGGGCGAGCGGACCTAGACGGCCCGCGGGCCCAGTGACACCGGCAGCGTCTTGAGCTGATTGAGGAAGCCCGACTCCACGTAGCTCACAGCGCCGTCGCGGGTCATCTGCGGATAGCGAGCGAGGGTTTCCTGGAGCATGATCCGCAGCTCCAGACGAGCCAGCGCGGTGCCGAGACAGAAATGGCGTCCGCCGGCTCCGAACGCCTGGTGCTCGGGGTTGCGGCTCACGTCGAAGCGGTCGGGATCCTCGTAGCGGGTCTCATCCCGGCCCGAGGCCACGTACCACATGACAACCTTGTCGCCGGCCTGGATCGGCTGGCCGGCCAGTTCCGTATCGCAGGTGGCGGTGCGCCGGAAGTGCGCGAAGGCGGGGAACATCCGCAGCGCCTCCTCGACCGCTCCGGGGACCAGGCCCGGATCGGCGAGCAGCCGCTCGCGCTGCTCGGGGTTCTCCATCAGCGCCCGCATGCCGCTGCAGTAGGTGGCCTTGGTGCTGTCGTTGCCGGCCGCCATGAGCAGGAAGAAGCCCATCACGATCTCGTGCTCCTCGAGCTTGGATCCGTCGATCTCCGCGTGGACGAGGACGCTGGTCAGGTCCTCGGTCGGCTGTTCACGTCGTGCGGCGATCAGCTGCGAGCAGCGCGAGAAGATCTCGGGGATCTCGTTGTCCATGATGCTCTGCATTCCGTCAGGCGCGAGGTCGGAGTCGCCCGCGGCCAGCGCGGTGTTCATCAGCCGGGCCCAGATCGCGTCATCGGACTTGTCGATTCCCATGAAGCTGCCGATCACCCGGGAGACGATCGGCTGGGCGACGTCGCTGACCAGGTCACAGCGCTGCCGGCCTTCGAGACGGTCCAGGACGGTGGTCACGATCTCCCGGATGGCGGGTTCGTGGTCGGCGATCCGCCGGGGGGTGAAACCGGCCTGGAAGAGCATCTTCAACCGGTCGTGCTTGGGCGGGTCCATCCCGATGAACATCGCCCGCATCAGCTCGAGCGGGAAAACGTCGGTCACCGCGGTCACGCCGCCCAGCTCGGAGGAGTAGGTCCGCCAGTCGCGGCTGACCGTGTGAATGTCCTGCGGCCGGGTCACCGACCAGTAGCCCTGCTCATCGGGGTACTCACTGACCCGCGCGGTCCAGTGCACCGGGCATTCGTGGCGCAGCCGCGCAAACAGAGCGTGCGGCGGCCCCTGCAGCCAATGCTCGCGGTCGGTGACGAGCACCTGGTCCAGCTCGCGGTCGCTGACGCTGTGAGTCACCTGCTCCTCCTGACGATGCCGACGGGCTCCGGCGCGGCCCCGGCCGCCCCGCGTCGGCCGATCCTATCGAGCGACTGGCTGGCTGGCCAGCAAATGAACCGAAGTGGACTCGTGGCAGGTCCCGGCTGTCGCGTCTTGAGAGATTGGCCGAGCGGGATCCTTGCGAGACTGGCCGAGCGGGATACTAGGGTCCCCCTCCCCCAGCGAGCGAGAGGAGCCGCAACGTGAAGATCCGGGGCGCCGTGCTCGAAGAGTTCGGTCAGCCGCTGCACGTCACCGAGATCGATCTGGCCGAGCCGTGCGACGGCGAGGCGCTCGTTCGCCTGGAGGCCTGCGGCGTCTGTCACACCGACCTGTACACCGCCTCCGGCGCGGACCCGTCCGGCTATGCGCCGACCGTGCTCGGGCACGAGGGGGCCGGGATCGTCGAGCGCGTCGGTGGGGGCGTCACCAGCGTTGTACCCGGGGATCGCGTGGTGACCCTGTTCTCGCCTCAGTGTCGCGAGTGCGTGCACTGCCGCAGCCCGCAGACCAACCTCTGCCTGGCCATCCGCGAGCAGCAGAACCGCGGCTACCTGCCCGATGGCACCGCCCGCCTGTCGCGTGACGGCGAGCCGATCCGCCACTTCATGGGCACGAGCACGTTCGCCGAGTACACGGTGATGCCGGAGATCGCCCTGGCCAAGGTCTCGCCCGAGGCGCCACCGGAGCACGCGGCGCTGTTCGCCTGCGGCCTCTCGACCGGACTGGGAGCAGCGATGTACACCGCCAGGGTCACCGCCGGCGCGACCTGCGTGGTCTTCGGCACCGGGATGGTCGGCCTCGGCGCGGTCGCCGGATGCCGGCTGCGGGGTGCCGAGCGGATCATCTGCGTCGACATGTCGCAGGAGCGGCTCGCGCTGGCCCGCGGGCAGGGCGCGACCGACACCTGGACCGGCGGTCCCGATGTCGTGGCGCGCGTGCTGCAGGAGACCGGTGGCTTCGGCGCCGATTTCACCTTCGAGGCCACCGGCCTGGTCGCGGTCATGCGACAGGCGGTCGAGGCCGCGCGCATGGGCTGGGGCCTGTGCACGGTGGCGGGGGTGGCCGGCAAGGGCGAGACGCTGGACATCATTCCTCGCCTGCTGATCACCGGCCGGCGCGTATGCGGCTCGTCCTTCGGCGGCGTCAAGGGTCGCGACCAGGTCCCCGAGCTCGTCCAGCTGGCGCTGGACGGCCGCCTCGACCTGGCTCCCTTCATCTCACACCGGATCAGCCTGGATGAGGTCAACCAGGGCTTTGAGCTGATGGAGCGCCAGGACGGGATCCGCAGCGTGATCTCGTTCTGACGTGCCGATTCTGGGAACGCATTGGTGCGCCTGCTCGCCGCCGCTCCCCGCGCGCTGACGCCGCTGGCCCTCGCGGCCGCCGCGCTTGCCCTCGTGTTCCCCTCGGGCGCTCTGGCCCGACGCTCGGACCTGCTCCTGGCCCTGCTCGTGCTCGCCACTGCGCTGGGCATCTCGGCGGCCGACCTGACCCGCCTGCGCGACCACCTCCCGAGCGTCGCGCTGCTCTCGGTGGCGCCCCTGGTCGTGCTCGCCGCGCTGGCCTGGCTGATCGGTCGCGCCTTTGATCCGGACGTCCGGGACGGTCTGCTGGCCGTCGGGCTCTCGAGCTCTGAGGTGGCCTGCGTCGGACTGGTGGCCCTGGCCGGAGCCGACGCCACGATCGCGCTCGGCGCGGTCACCGGCTCGCTGGTGCTGGCCGCGCTGCTCGGGCCGGTGGCGATCGGAGCCCTGGCCGGTCACGCGAGCCACGGCGGAGCCGAGCACCTGCTCGGCCGCTTCGCGCTGGTGGTGATCGCGCCGCTGGTTGCGGGCAGCCTGATCCGCACGATCGCTCCCGGCCTCGCTGCGGTCGATCGCGAGCGCGAGGGCGTGGCGGCGCTGGCCGTGGCCGTGCTGGTCTACGCCGCGCTGAGCGGCACCGCGGGTGCGCACGGGCTCGTCCCGGCGCTGCTCGCCGCGCTGGTCTTCCTCGCCGTCTCGGGACTGCTCGGCGAGTTGTGGCGGCGGCGTACCGCGCCGGGCCTCGTGGCGGTTCCCGGCGCGCTCGCGATCGGGATGCGCGACTTCGCCGTCGCGGCGGCGCTAGCCGCCCAGGCCTTCGGCCCGCGGGCCGCGGCCGTGCCCGGGGTCTACGGCGTGGTCATGCTCGTGGGGGGCGCGGTGATGGCCGGCCGGCTGGGCGCGGCCCGATCCCCCGCGCCCTGAAGAAGCCGGAGAGTGCTCAGAAGCCGGTGACGCCTGGGATCCAGCTTGTTCCGGCCAGCGGCACGCGCGCCATCGCCGCCGCTTCGATGGTCAGCGCGACCAGATCCTCGGGCTCGAGGTTGTGCAGGTGCGACTTCCCGCACGCCCGAGCGAGCGTCTGGGCCTCGAGCGTCATCGTGCGCAGGTAATTGGCCAGCCGCCGTCCACCCTCGACCGGGTCCAGCCGCGCCGCCAGCTCGGGCTCCTGGGTGGAGATTCCGGCCGGGTCCCGGCCGGCTTGCCAGTCGTCGTAAAAGCCGGCGGAGGAGCCGATCTGCTGGTAGCCGGCCTCGTGCTCGGGGGCGTTGTCGCCCAGGGCGATCATCGCCGCCACCCCGATCGAGACGGCGTCGGCACCCAGGGCCATCGCCTTGGCCACGTCGGCGCCGTTGCGGATCCCTCCGGACACGATCAGCTGCACCTCTCGGTGCATATCGAGGTCCACCAGCGACTGCACCGCCTGGGGAATCGCGGCCAGGATCGGAATCCCAACGTGCTCGATGAACACGTCCTGAGTCGCGGCCGTGCCGCCTTGCATTCCGTCGAGGACGATCGCATCGGCGCCGGCCTTGACGGCCAGCGCGACATCGAAGTAAGTGCGGGTGGCGCCGACCTTGATGTAGATCGGGATCCGCCAGTCGGTGATCTCGCGCAGCTCCTCGATCTTGATCTCGAGGTCATCCGGCCCGGTCCAGTCCGGGTGCCGGCAGGCGCTGCGCTGATCGATCCCCTTGGGCAGGTCCCGCATCTCCGCCACCCGATCAGAGATCTTGTGGCCGAGGAGCATCCCACCGCCACCCGGCTTGGCGCCCTGGCCGACCACGACCTCGATCGCATCGGCCCGCCGCAGGTCGTCGGGGTTCATCCCGTAGCGCGAGGGCAGCAGCTGGTACACCAGCTTGGTCGAGTGTCCGCGCTCCTCCTCGGTCATGCCCCCGTCACCGGTGGTGGTGGAGGTCCCGACCTCGCTGGCTCCGCGCCCGAGCGCCTCCTTGGCGTTACCCGACAGCGCGCCGAAGCTCATCCCCGCGATCGTGATCGGAATCTCGAGCTTGATCGGCTCGCGGGCGAAACGGGTGCCGATCGTAACGTCCGTCGCGCAGCGCTCGCGATAGCCCTCGAGCGGATAGCGCGAAACGCTGGCCCCCAGGAACAGGAGGTCGTCGAAGTGGGGCACCCGGCGCTTGGCGCCGAAGCCTCGGATGTCGTAGATCCCTTCGCGGGCGGCGCGCTGGATCTCGGCGATCGTGGCGCGATCAAAGGTCGCGGACTCTCGCAGGCCGGGGTTCCCGCCAGTCTGGTTGCCGTTGCCGTTGGGAAGGCTCATGGCGCCGTCGCCGGCATCGAGCGCAGTCCCATCAGTAGGCCCCGAGGTTGTCGATCTTGAAGTTGTAGAGCTGCCGAGCCGAGCCGTAGCGGCGAAAGGCCGCCGGGTCGGCGTCGATCTCAGACCGGGCCAGTAGATCGCGTAGCTGCTCGAGGTGCTCAGAGCGCATCTCCTTCTGGACGCAGTCGGCACCGAGCCCCGCCACCGAGCCGCGGACGTAGAGCCGCGCTTCGTAGATCGAATCTCCCAGCGAGTCGCCGGCGTCCCCGCATATGACCAGCGTCCCCCTCTGGGCCAGAAACGCGCTCATGTGCCCGACGTTGCCGCGGACTACCACGTCGGTCCCCTTCAAGGAGATGGCGCAGCGCGCCGAGGCGTCCCCGTGGATGACCAGCAGGCCGCCCCGTCCGCTGGCCGCGGCCGACTGGCTCGCCGAGCCCTCGATCACGACCATGCCCGACATCATGTTCTCGGCCACGCCGACGCCGCAGTTACCCCGCACCCGCACGCGCGCATGCTTGTTCATGCCCGCGCAGTAGTACCCGACGTGGCCCTCGATCTCGACCTCGGATCGCGCATCGAGGCCGGCCGCGATGCTGTGCTTGCCCTCGGGATGCAGCACGCGGACGCGGGCGGCCGGCTCGGCCTCGTGCAGCCTGCGGTTGAGCTCGCGCACGCTGTCGACGGCGAGATCGATCGTGAGCAGGCCCTCGCGAGTTGCGTCCGCCGTGGCCATCACGCCACCGGGGCCCGGCCCCAGCTGTACACCCGGCCCGGCTCGGGCTCCCACATGACAGCGTCGGCGGCGCCGGGCAGCCCGGCGATCGCACGGTACTCGGAGGCCATCGCCACCCAGTCGTCGGTCTCCGCCATGACCGCGGGCTTGCAAGCGATCGGGTCACGCAGAACCGCGAACCCGTCGGCCGTTCCGACCGCGAAGGTGTAGAAGCCGTCAAGGTCGGTCATGCAGGCTTCGAGCGCTTGCTCGAGGCTCGCCCCTTCGCGCATCTTCCAGGTCAGATAGCCGGCGGCCACCTCGGTGTCGTTGTCGGTCTGAAACTCGATGCCGCGACCGCGCAGGACGCGGCGCAGGCGGTTGTGGTTAGACAGCGAGCCGTTGTGGACCAGGCACAGGTCCAGGCCGGTGGAGAAGGGATGCGAGTGCTCGGTGGTGACTCGGCTCTCGGTGGCCATGCGGGTATGGCCGAGCGCGTGGCTGCCGTCGATCTCGGCGATCGCAAAGCGCTCGATGAAGTCAATCGGCGACCCCGCCGCCTTGAAGATCTCGATCGTGGCCCCGGCGCTCATCACGGTCAGCTCCGGGTGCTCGGCGCGCAGCCACGCCTGCACCGCGTCCGCGTCGGCGCCGACCACGAACACGGCGTGGCTGGCCCGCACGCGGGGAGCCGACGCCTTACCGAACACCTGCTCGAGCTCAGCGCCGAGCGCCTCCCAGCCGGGCTGCGCCGCCGCCGAGTGCAGCGAGAGCTTGCACGCCCCGGCGGGCGCCGGATCGCGGTAGAAGGCGACCCCGGCACTGTCGGGTCCGCGGAAGGAGAGCTGCTCGAGCATGCCGGCCAGCAACGCACCCAGCTCGGGGCGCAGCGAGTCGCTCTTCGTGTAGAGCCCAGCGATACCGCACATTGGTGACAGCAGCCTAGAGCGCGGTCGTCAAGGCTCCAATATGTCCCACGTGCACACTTTTACCGCGGAGTGTGGCCGTGCTCACCACAGCGGCATGTAGGCCCGCAACCAGGATCAGATCGGGAGACGCTTCTGGGCGCGCTTGACGGTCTGTAGCGCCTGGCGCAGTTCGGTGCGCGCGATCGGGGCCAGCGTGGCCGGATCGAGGTAGTTGTCAGCGGGCTCACCGGCGCTGATCAGCTCGGCGTGGTGGACAAAGCGGGCTTGCGTGATCGCCTCGAAGGCCTCGGCGAGCGCATCGGCCTCGGCACGCTCGATTCCCCCCGCTGCGGCCACCGCCTCGATCCGGTCTGAGGTCGAGGAGATCGTCACGCTGGTGGCCAGCGCGTGGTAACGGACGAGATTGACCAGCGGGATGATCCCACCGCGTTTGAGATCCACGCGGCCGGCGTGATCTCCCTCGCGTTGGCTGGAAAGCTGGCCGCGGAAATTGAGCGCGACCGCGGACCCGCCGGCCGAGCGGGCCAGCAGGTGCATGAACTGCGCGTGATCGCGGGCGGCACGCATGCGAGCCGCGAGCTCGGCGGCGACCGACAGGCCGCCGGCGGCAGCCCGGAAGTCGAAGGCGACCGTGGCCCGGATCAGATGCGACTCGTCGGGCACGCGCAGACACTCATCAAACGTCGCCAGCCAGGCCGCCTTGGACATTCGCCAGCGGCGATTGCCGGCCAGCACGCCGTTGTTGTCGATGCCCACCCCGCAGCGGGCCAGGCCCGCGCTGACCTCCTCGCCCAGGCGCGCAAAGTAGGCATCGATGTCAGGTCCCTCGGCCGCGTAGGCGAGAGCATTGTCCTGATCAGAGGAGAGCGTGAACTCGCGCCGGGCCGCGCTGCCCAGGTCAAGCCAGGCCCATGCCACGGGCGCCGGACCGTGGCGCTCGAGCGAGAAGTCGATCAGCCGAGCGAGCACGGCGTCGTGCTGAAGGGTGAGCACGCGGCCGAGATCCCGGGAGGAAACCCCGGCTCGAGCCAGGGTGAAGAAGAGCTGTGGGATATGCGAAACGGTCCGCTGCAGCGTTTGTGAATCTGGGGCACTGAGGATCGTGTGGCGCAGCCCGATCGGCCCGTGGGCGTCCAGGCCGAGCAGATCAGCCGCCGACAGCAGCCCGCAGATCCGGCCGTTGTCGACCACTGGCATGTGCTCGACGCCGGCCGCGAGCATGTCCACAGTCGCCTCCACCGCGAGCTGGCCGAGCGGCACTGTGGCCACCGGCGTCCGCGCCACCGAGCTCACCGCACCGTCGAGGTCGACCGTCCCGGCCGCGACGCGCGCCCGGATGTCGGCGTCGGTGACGATCCCCAGCCGAGCCTTGTCAAGGACGACGAGCAGCGCCGAGGCGCCATCGCCTCCCAGCTTCTGGATCGCGCTGCGCAGCGGCTCACGCGGTTCGCAGAAGACGGCCGGGCGCATGATCGCCGAGACCGGCGTCGTTCCGACGTCACGCAGGGCGTGCACGGTCTGCCCGGCGTGGGTGAGGCGTTCGCGCATCGTCTCGGCCACGAACGTGACCCCGGCCTCGGTGCCGAGCAGACGGCGCGCCGCACGAGCCTCGAACCAGACGCAACGCGTTGGCTCGCGAGCCCGGACCGTGAAGGTCGGCGCCATGCCGGTGAGAACCGACGGGTGTCCGAAGCACTCCCCCGGCCCGAGCACCGAGACGACCGCCCCCTGGTGAACCAACTCGATCGAGCCGGTGTGGATCACCCACAGTCCCGCCGCGGGCTCGCCGTCCTCGACCAGCACCACCTGGCCGGCCTGCAGCTCCTGTTCCGCGCCGGCGCCGGCAAGGTCCCGCAGCGCCTCGGGACCGAGTCCATCGAAGGGCGGGTGCCGAGCCAGGAATGTGTCCAGGTCCTCCATGTCCAAGCCCACAATTGTGTTCGCATCGCGCCTTTGTGCGCGACATAGGACGTGTCAGGGTAATGCCCGGCACCGATCAGCGGAACTGGAGGGGTAATGCCGGACGGGTTGACGGCCCCCGGACCATTCGAGGACGAGCTCTCCTACGAGGGCTCCGGCCTGCCCAAGACCACAAACTGGTGGGGCGCGTTCGTGATCGGGCTGGCGGGCACGATCCTCGTGACCGGAATCGACCCGGTGATGGTCACCGCGCTCGGTGCGGCCGCAGTGCCGGTGATCTTCGCGATCACGTTCACCGGGTACCTCCTGTGCCTATTTCTGGCCGAGCTCTCGGCGATGATGCCCGACCGCTCGGGCGGCTCGCCGGCATACGCCTATCCGGCCTACAAGGATCGCTGGCCGCGCCTGGCCGAGCACATCAACGGGTTCACGGCGTGGGCGTACTGGCTCGGCTGGTTTCCGGTCGCGCCGCTGAACATGATCCTGGCCTCGTTCTACATCGTCGATCGCTTCCACCTCTCGTCGGCTGGCTTCACGCCGATCCACACCCCGATCGCCTACTGGACGCTCGGCATCTCGGTCGTCGGGATCCTGCTCCTGTTCATTCCCTCGTACATGGGACTTCGCTTTGGCACGATCTTCGCCACCGCGCTGGCGTTCCTGTCAATGATCCCGCTGACCTTTCTCGCCGTCGCGTGGATCTTTCATCCGGCGGCCGCTCACTTCGGCCAGCTGGTCCCGTTCCGCCACACGGACGGAAGCGGCTTCTTCGCCAGCCAGTTTCATCACGGGTGGCTCACGCTGTACATCGCCTTCTCGTTTCTGTTGACCTGGAACGTGATTGCCATGGAGGCGGCCGCGTGCTACATCGGCGAGACCCGCAACCCTGACCGCGACGCCAAGATCGCCATGAACCTCGAGGGCGCCTACGGCCTGTTCATCTACGTGATGGTCGCGGTCGCGTTCGTGATCGTGCTCGGCAACAAGGCCCTCGGGAACGCGGCTCTGGCCGACCCGAAGACGATCTTCGTGCACTTTGCTTCCAACGTGTTCGGCGCCGGGGCGGGCTCGAACCTTCTCAACTGGCTGATCGCCGGCATGCTGATCATCGCGCTGATCCTCTCGGCGCTGAACGCGATCACCGGGTCGTCGCGGTCGCTTCACCAGATGTCGACGGACGGGCAGTTCCCGCACTTCTTCCAGCACGTCAACCGGCACGGCGTCCCCGACCGCTCGATGATGTTCAACGTGGTGTGCTCGATCATCGTCGTGTTCTTCGGCGGGGCAGTCGAGATCTACACGTTTTCCAACGTCGGCTACACCGCCTCCTTCTTTCCGGTGCTGATCGGCTACTACCTGCTGCGCAAGCACCGCCCGAACGTCCGGCGGCCGTTCCGGCTTCCGGAGTGGATGAAGTACGTCGCGCTCGCGCTCGCAGGGCTGTACGCGATCATCTACTTCTACGGAGGGCCGGTGTACGCGTCTTGCACTTGCAACGCCGCCGGGCGTACGACGCTCCCGTACTACTTCATCGGGATCGTCGTCGTGCTCGCCTACCTCCCGCTGTACCTGTGGCGCAAGCGCGGCGACCGCCGCAACCTGCAGAGCGACAGCTCGCCTACCGGGGTGCCGTGAGCGCCGGCTCATCGCTGCGGGATCCGGAGTCCCGCGAGATACCCGGCTTGGAGCGAATCCTGCTTGCCTCCGAGGGGCGGCCGATTCCGGAGGCCGCGGTCAGACGCGTTGTCGCGCTCGCCTGCGCGCGTGCGACCGTCCACGTGTTCTCGATCGCCCGCGTCCACGGGGTGTCGCTGGGATTGCCCAATCCCGGGCTGCTCCCGACCAAGCGAGAGTGGCAGCAACAGCGCGACATCGTCGCCACGGCCGTGAAGCAGTTGCGCCGCCGGGGCCTTGAGGCCGAAGGTCAGGTGGTGGGCACGCGCAAGTCGACCAAACGGATCATCCAACAGGCGACGATCATGAAGTGCCAGGCGATCGTGATGAGCGCTGACCCTGACCGCAATGTGCTGGTTGGCGACCTGCTCTGGTCTCAGGAGCCCCAGCGGGTCCGACGCCGCGCCAAGCTCCCGGTGTACCTGGTGCTCGGCGACGACGACTAGTGTCGTGTCTGGGTAGACGCGACACTAGGGACGGCCGTGGAGGCGGGCGAGCTTGATCGCCAGCTCGAGCGAGAGCAGATCGTCCTCGTCGAGGCGCAAGCCCGTCAATTCCTCGATCCGGCCGAGGCGCTGGCGCAGCGTGTTGGGGTGGATGTAGAGCGCGCGAGCGCTCTCGATCACCGAGCGGCGCTCTGACAGGTAGCGCTCGAGCGTGTCCAGCAGAGCAGTGCGGCGGCGGCGGTCATACGCGATCAGCTCATCGACGGCGGCCTGCATCCGGTCCCGGGGAGCGTCAGCGGCGGCGATTCCAACCAGGTAGCGGTAGGCGCCGACCTGCGAGTAGGCGATCGCGCCGCCCTCGTGGAGCAGAGCCCGCGCGATCGTGCTCGTGTCCCGGGCTTCGCGGTAGGCGCCGGCGGCATCGTCAGGGATGCGGCGCGGCTCAGAGACGCCGATCACCGCGGCGTGGCGCTGCCCCAGCGCGCGGCACTCCCGCAGGATGCTCGCCGCCGCGCGGTCGGGCGTGGGACCGAGCGAGAGCAGCGCCCGCACGGGCCCGGGACCGGCCTCGACCGCCGAGCGGGGCGCCAGCTCGGCCAGGCCGTGCCCGAGCGCCTCGGCGTCTGCCCGCCATTCGCCCGAGGACTGCTCCCGGGTTCCGGCCGGCCGGGCCCAGACGAGCAGGTAGGGGGCCGTCAGCTCGCAGCGCACCTCGGCCGCCTTGGCGGCGGCGAACGCGGTGGCACCGGCGGCGAGCGCCTCGAACAGGTCCTTGATGATGCTGGCGTTGGTCAGGCCCTCGATCAGCTCGGCGCGCTTGATCGCCACCGCCGCGAGATGGGCGACCGCGCGGGCGATCTCCACGTCCTCATCGTCGAAGCCACGCTCGAGACGCGCGGCCGCGCACAGGAGCCCGAGCCGCTCCCCGCCCGCGGACAGCGGCGTGACCAGCAGATCATCGACCTCGAGCTCGGGCCACAGCACCCGCGCCGCCGGCCGGGCCCCAGCGCCGTCCCCTGCCGCCGCCATCAGCCCCTCCAGCGAGCGCCCGGGCGGGGCAGAGACCGTTTCCGGCCTTGAGGCGAGCAGGGTCAGCACATCCCCGGAGGTATCGCTGCGAAAGAGCTGGCAGACCTCGGCCCCGAGCAACTCGTGCAGCCCCCGGGTGAGCACCGGTCCGAGCTGCTCGACCGTGGTCGCCGCGGCCACCTGCTGGGAGAGCTCGGAGAGGCCGGTGAGCGCGTCCACCCGGCGGCGCTGGCGGTCATAGAGCTGTGCGTTCTCGATCGCGCCGCTGACCAGCGAGGCGATGTGGGCGAGCAGCTTGAGGGTGTCCTCGCTGAACTCGTGGGGCGCCTTGGTGTGCAGGACGATCACCCCGATCGTCTCCCCGGCCCGGGATAGGATCGGTACCGCGGCCATCGACTGGAAGTCATCTTCGCGCAGCAGCGGCACGTACTTCATCCGCGGATCCTGCATCGCCTGGTCGCGGATGAAGGCCGGCGCACGGTGACGAGCGACCCAGCCGGTCAGCCCCTCCTGGACGGAGAACTGCACGTTGCCGACCGCTTCGTTGAAGACCGGCGAGGCGGCCCGAATCGTGAGCCTTGCGTCCTCGAGCAGATAGATGAAGCAGGCGTGGCAGCCGGTGGTCTCGGTGGCGAGATCGACGACGCCCTGGAGCATGGGCAGCAACTCGAGTGAGGAGGAGACGAGCTTGATGACGCCGTAAAGCGAACGGTTCTCCTCGCGCAGGCCGCTGAGCTCGGCGCCGACCGAGGCCGGCAGATCTGGGCTGATTGCCACTGGGTTTGCGTCTCCTATGTTCGAAGCGCACATGGTAGTCCCCGTCATCGGGTGCCGGGATCCATTGCGCCACCCCGCGCCGGGTGGATATACCTTCGGTCCATGATCGAGCCACCGCAGAACGAAGACGACGCACGCCGGATCGTCAAGGACCAGGGAATCGAGTTCCTGTTCGCCCAGTTCGTCGACATGCACGGCAAGCCGAGCGCCAAGCTCGTCCCTGCCCACCACCTCGACGACCTGCTGGGCGAGGGCGCCGGCTTCGCGGGCTTCGCTGCCGGCGACATCGGTCAGGGCCCGGATGATCCCGACATCATCGCCATGCCCGATCCAACCACGCTGACGATCCTGCCCTGGCGCCCGACGGTGGCCCGCTTCGCGTGCGACATCACCGTTGAGGGTGAGCCGTGGCCGTACTGTCCGCGGACGATCCTGCGCAACGCGATCGAGCGGATCGGCGCGGACGGCTGTGAGCTGAAGATCGGCGCCGAGCTCGAGTACTTCCTCCTGCGCCGGGGCGCCGACGGCCAGCTCGAGCTCGCTGACCCGCTCGACACGCTCGATCAGCCCTGTTACGACATGCGGGCGCTGACCCGCAACCTCGACTTCGTCTCCGAGGTCTCGCACGCGATCACCGGCATGGGCTGGGACAATTACGCCACCGACCACGAGGACGCCAACGGGCAGTTCGAGCAGAACTTCCAGTACGCCGACGCGCTGACCACCTGTGACCGGGCTGTGTTCTTTCGCTACATGGTCGAGTCCCTGGCCCAGCAGCGGGGGCTGATCGCCACCTTCATGCCCAAGCCGTTCGCGCACCTGACCGGCAACGGCTGCCACTTCCACATCAGCCTGTGGAAGGACGGCGAGAACGTGTTCGCCCGTCCGGCGAGCGAGGACCCGCGCGGCCTGGGCCTGTCGGAGCTGGGCTACAACTTCATCGGCGGCCTGAAAGCCAACGCCAAGGCCTACATAGCGGTCACCGCCCCAACCGTGAACTCCTACAAGCGGCTCGTGGTGGGCGCCCCGACCAGCGGGGCCACGTGGGCGCCGGCCTACATCAGCTACGGCTACAACAACCGCAGCCAGATGCTCCGCATTCCCGCCGCCGGCCGGATCGAGGACCGCACGGTCGACGGCTCATGTAACCCCTATCTGGCGGCGGCGGCGATGATCGCAGCCGGCTTTGACGGCATCGAGCGCAGCCTGGATGCCGGTGATCCCAACCCGGCGAACCTGTACACGATGAGCGCCGCCGATCGCGAGGCGGCGGGAATCGAGGTGCTGCCCAGCAACCTGCTCGACGCCACCCGCGAGCTGGCCGGAAACGCCGCGCTGCGCGCGGGACTGGGCAAGACCTCGGACGGTGACTACGTCGACTACTTCATCGAGGTCAAGCGGCGCGAGGTCCAGGCCGCCCACGAGCAGATCACGCAGTGGGAGCTGGATCGCTACCTGCAGCTGTTCTAGTCGGAAGTTTTTGAGGGTTTGAGGCCCGGTCGCCTGTGTTTACGGGCGATCGGGCTTTTTGTGGTGGTAGCGTGTAGACACTAAACCTCTTGACGA
>JAABUZ0100004633.1_pt1 | contig 18795 bp, 14 predicted proteins | sample 5562091 | NCBI WGS metagenome assembly JAABUZ01 (sample SAMN12813069, study PRJNA571459) | rock metagenome | isolation source: Antarctica rocks | place: Antarctica: Victoria Land, Linnaeus Terrace sud | collected 2015-12-21 | reverse complement strand
CACGACCCTTGGCCTCCTACGCGCGGCGGGCGCCACCAACATCGCCGCCGCCGGTCGCCACTACGCCGCCCAGCCCAGAGCAGCTCTTGCCCTCATCACCACTCCCCCCAGAACTAAATGACCCTGGTCTAACAAGATCGCGTTGCGCAGCTGTTGATGAATCTGACGATACCGTACGTGCGTCACAGGCCAATCCCAAGCCTTGATAGACGCATCATGGGTCGGATCGAACGGGTCATCGACCACGCGTCGCTCGTATGGAGTAATTCGTATACGGTACTGACCATATCACAACAATACCTCCATTTCCTTGACAGTGGCAGAGGGTCGTGACTATAATGGCGTCACGCTCACGGAAGGGAGCGCCGGTCGCATGGCTTAAAGCTATCATGCGACAGGTCGACATCTATTTGTTCGTGCAAATAGATGCTCGAACGACACGTATGAGGAGGTGATCGACACACCACCAGATGTATGGTTTTGGCGAGGTTACCCGGCGATGCAGCAGACGTGTCGGCGCTGGCGCTGCACATGGTCAGGGGCGACGATGTCCCTGCTACAGACATAGGTACGAGGAGATATCATGCGTATCCCTATCAAGAGCCTGGGTTCTATCCTCCTAGCATCAACAGTCGGACTTGGCGGCGCCGTGCAGATGGCGCACACCACGATCCACGCCGCCAGCCCTCTTACCGTGACCGTGGCCTACCAGCAGTTCGGGCCACCGCCGTATTGGGATCAACTGTGGTGGCAGAAGACATCGGGGCTGATCCAGAAGCAGTACCCCAACATCACGATCAAACTGGAGCCCATCGTAGCCGACGAGGGCAGCTACTACACCAAGGTCGACCTGGCCCTCCGCTCGGCCAGTACCACACCCGACCTGGTGCGCGAGGACAGCTTCCTAGTCTCGTCGGACGTGACCGCCGGGTACCTCGAGCCCCTCGATAAGTACCTGTCCTCCTGGCCGGAGTACAAGCAGCAATGGTATCCGGCGATGCAGCAAATCACGCAGTTCAACGGGCACAACTACGGCATCATGAACGGGACCGACGATCGCCTGATCTACTACAACAAGAATCTCTTCAAGCAGGCCGGCCTGCCCACCCCGTGGCAGCCTAAGACGTGGGCCGACATCCTCTCGGCGGCGCAGACGATCAAGCGGAAGGTCCACAACGTCATCCCCATTAACATGTACACGGGTATCATCAACGACGAGGCCTCCACGATGCAGACCTTCGAGATGCTCCTGTACGGAACCCCTGACGCGGCCCACCTCTACGACTATAAGACTAAGAAGTGGGTCATCTCCAGCAAGGGCATCCAGGACACCCTTGGGTTCGTGCAGAAGATCTACGATCCGTCCGCCCTGCTAGGGCCGCCGAGCAACATCGCGCTGAACAGCCAGGTCAGTACCGTCGTCGCGCAGAACCTGCTGCCTAATAGCAAGCTGGCCATCGATGTCGACGGGTCGTGGATGCCGAGCACCTGGTACACGACGGGCGCGCATCCGTGGCCGCAGTGGCAAAGCGTGCTCGGTGTCGCCAAGATGCCGACGGAGTTCGGGCAGGGCGCGCGCTACGTGACGCTCTCCGGCGGTTGGTCCTACTCGATCAGCGCCCGCTCCAAGAACAAGGACGCCGCCTTCAAGGCGCTCCAGGTCCTCAATAGCAAGGACATGCTGTCCTACTACGACTCCAGCGCCGGGCAGGTGACGCCGCGCAAGGACGTTGCCGACACGCGGGCCTACAGCGGTGTGCCGCTCAATCCGTACTTCACGGGTATGCTCTCGTTCACGCAGTTCCGCCCCGGCTACCCGGCGTATCCCAAGATCTCCAACGAGATCGATCGCGCGATGCAGAGCGTGATGTAAGGCTCAAGCCCCCAGGCGGCTATGGCGACGTACAAGCAGCACGTCATGAGCATTGCAGGCGCGAGTAGCGTGGAGACGCTCAAGTAGCGCGCAGCGCGCGACGCCGGCCTATGCCTCCTCCATGGGAGAGGCTCGTCGCCGCTCACGCACCCCATCCGCATAGCCGTGCGGCGGATGGGGTGGACATGGGCTCTCAGGCCAAGCCGACGAACGGCTGCGGCGGACCACGGTTCGCCGCAGCCCCTCTCCACGATGGGACGGTGTTGTATGCAGGCTCAGACGACCACCACAACCAGCACGACCGGGCGCATCACTCCCGCGCGCAAGGGTGGGCGGCAACGCGCTCGCTTGCGCACGGGCCTCCTCTTCATAACCCCCGCGCTGCTCCTCATCATCATCTTTATGCTCGGGCCGGCCTTCTATGCCATTTATATTTCGTTCACCAACATGGCTCTGACCGGCGTCGGGGCCGCGACACCTAGTTGGGTCGGCTTACAAAACTTCAATCAGATTTTGCGCGACAGCGATTTCTTCCGGGCTCTGCGTGTGTCGTTGACCTATCTGGTCGGCTCGGCGCTGATCGGTCAAGCCGCCCTGGGTTTGATCCTGGCTTTGCTGATGCGCCACCGCCATCACCTCTTCAAGTCGGTCCTCGGCGCCGTCATCATTGGCGCTTGGATCATCCCCGATGTCGTGGCCGGGTTCCTGTGGAACGCGTTCCTGGCCGGTGGCCCGCAGGACTTCGTGGAGTCACCAGGCTTGCTCAACAGTATCGTGTCGACCTTCGGCCTGCCGCAGCATGCCTGGCTGCAAGAGTCGCCCATGGCGATGATCGTTGTGGCGAACATTTGGCGCGGCACGGCTTTCTCGATGTTGCTCTACGCCTCGGCCCTGGAAGGCATTTCGCCCGACCTGTTCGAGGCCGCGTCGATCGACGGCGCCGGGCTGTGGGCGAAACTGCGCGGCATCACGCTCCCGCTCTTGAAGGGAACGATCGCCACCGACTTACTGCTCGTCACCCTGGCCACCCTCTCTGATTTCACGCTCGTCTTCGTGCTCACGGGCGGTGGCAACAGTAAGACGCAGCTCTTAACCGTCTACCAATATCAGCAGGCGTTCAAGTTCTATCAAATCGGCTACGGGGCAGCGATTTCGCTCCTGATCATCGTCGTGGGCGCGGTTCTCTCCCTGGTCTATATGCGTGTGCTGAAAATTGAACTGTAGAGACGAGAGAAGAGAGGGGCCTCCCCATGAACCTGCGCCGCATTGTTGCTCCGACGACCGCCTACGTGGTCCTGACGATCCTGGGGCTTTTCTGGCTGATCCCCTTCGCCTGGCCCGTCCTGGCCAGCCTGAACCCGACAGCGTCGTACGCGGTGGAGTGGCCACATCGGTTGACGCTGGATAACTTTGGCGCCATCGTTGGCGGCGGCCTCGTGGTACGCCCCTTCATCAACAGCGCCATCCTGGCGGTGAGCACGATGGTGGGGTGTATCGTCTTGTCCGGCCTGGCCGCTTATCCGCTCTCGCGGTACCACTTCCGCTTCAAGCAAGCGCTGATGTACTTTATTCTGTTCATTAGCGCCTTGCCCATCCTGGCTCTGGTCACACCCCTCTACGCCCTCTACGTCACGCTTAACCTGCAGAACACGCTGCAGGGTTGCATCCTGTTCTTTATCGCCAGCGCGTTGCCCATCAACATCTGGATCATGAAAAACTTCATCGACTCGGTGGCGGTGGAGTTAGAGGAGGCGGCCTGGGTTGACGGCGCCTCCACCCTTGGCGCCTTCTTCCGCATCCTGCTGCCGCTCTCCGCGCCCGGTATCGCCGTCGTGGGGTTGCTCAGCTTCATCGGGGCGTGGGCCAACTTCTTCGTGCCGCTTATTCTGTTGCAGAATCAGGACCTTTTCCCCGCCTCGATCCACATCTATACGTTCTTCGGCGCCTACGGTCAGGTGAACTATGGTCAACTGGCCGCCTACGCCATGCTCTACGCCTTGCCGATCGCGGCCCTCTATATATTCTTCTCGCGCTACCTCGTGAAGGGCGTCAACCTGGGCGGTGTAAAGGGGTGAGCGTCGGACGCGCGCGGCGGCGCTGGGCCGTCGCGTCTAGCCTCATCCTCATCCTGATCGGTGCGGCGACGCGGGACAGCGGCGGAGCGCGGGCGGCGCTGGCGTGCGCCCCGTCCATGCGCGTGATACAGGGCGCGCGCGGTCGCGTCGACGGCCTGTATCACGCGCCATCGGGCGGTGCGACCCTCGCACTCGTCGGCGCCTCGCCGTCGGGCGCGCCGTTTTTGCCCCGCGATGATCTGCTCGTCCTCACGCCGGACGGCCGCGTCCAGGCGCGGATCGCCATGCCCGCGTACATGGTACCCCCGGGCCTTGCCGCCGCCGTCGACGCGCCTGGACTCGTGCGCGTCATCGTCGACGAGAGCCTGTTGATCGTCGATGCCAGTCAGGGACGCATCGTGACGCGCTGGCCACTCGATGTGCAGGCGCTGGGTTGGCCCGCCGCCGTGGCGGCGAGCACACAAGGACGGCTCTATGTTGCCGGCCAACCGCGGGTGGGGCGTGCCGCGATACTCGAAGCCATCACGGTCCCGACGCCAGCGCATGAACGGCCGCGCGTGATCTGGCGGGTTCCCCTCGGCCTGACCCATGCCGGCCTCTGGCTGGATGTGGCGGGACATGGCCTCGTGGCTGCCTATCTGCCCGACGCCGATGATGTGCATGGGACAATTGCTCTTTTCGACGAGCGCGTCGGCGCGTTGCGCGCCTCGTACGCCGTCCCGGTCTCGCCCGCAGGCGCCGACCCGGTCCACGATCGCGCCTACCTCGACGATGCCGGCATGATCCGTGTGCTGACCCTCCGCGAGGGATCCCCCGTGGCTACGATCGCCGGGACAGGGCCGCTCGCGCTCGATCCGGCCCATAATCTGCTGGCCTTCATGCGCGGCGGCGCGGTCGTTCTGGCGTCGGCGCGTACGTTGCGGCCGCTCGCCCGCGTTCCTATGTCCGATGCGCTGTCGCTCACCTTCGCGTCGGGAGGTCACGCGCTGCTGGTGGGGCGCCGCGCCGGCCTGTCGAGCATTGATGTAGGGCGGTGTGCAATGCCATGATACCGGTTCCCGCTCCGAGGAGTGGCGACGTCTCCGCGCCCACTAGCCTGGCGCCGCCATAGCGCCGCCTGGCGCGCTGGCCCCAAGACTGAGCATGGCCCCAAGACTGAGCACGAAGGAGTGGATGACAGCCATGGACATGAAGTTCACCCGGGAGATGATCTCCACCGCGCTGCCCACGCTGCTGGCCGCCTCACAACGCGAGATCGTGCCGCTCGACCCGGTGCGCATTGGGACCGGACCAACCGACCATGTCGTGCGACCTGAGTACGACGATGCGGCCTGGGACACTTTACGGGTGGGTGACCGCTGGGGCGGCCCCGGTCAGACACACTGGTTGCGCACAGCCCTGCGCCTTCCTATAGAGTGGAGGGGAGCCACCGACGCGGACGCGGGGGTGAAGGTGGCGGTGCGTGTCGTGCTCGGCGCGTACCAGGACATCTCGGGCCCCGAGGCGCTGGCCTACCTGGACGGTATACCCGTCCAGGGCTTCGACTACTATCACCGTGAGCTCGTTCTCGACACGGCTGCGCGGGATGGCCAGACGCATGTGCTCGCCCTCGAAGCCTATAGCTCCTTGCTGCCTGGCCCACAGGTCATCCAGGCGCTTGAGCTCGTGCGTATCGATCATGAGGCCGAGGCGCTCTATCACGATCTGCGCGTTTTGTATGACGCCGTGTTGACCATGCCGGAGGACGCTCTGGAGTGCGCGCGCCTGACCCGCGCCATGGTCGATGCGTATGACGCGCTCGACCTCCGCCAGCCCCAATCCGACGACTATCTGCGCTCCGTCCCCGTTGCGCGGGCACGGATCCGCGAGGCGTATAGCCATGCGCCGGGCGACGTACCGCATACGGTCGCCGTCGGGCACGCGCACATCGATCTGGCCTGGCTGTTCCCGGTCGCTCAGACCCGCCGCAAAGGCGCGCGCACCTTCAGTACCGTCCTGACGTTGATGGAGCAGTACCCCGCCTACCACTTCGTGGCTTCGCAGCCCGCCCTCTACCAGATGGTCAAGGAGGACGAACCCGGCCTATTCGCGCGCATTAAAGAGCGCATCGCGGACGGGCGCTGGGAGCCGACCGGCGCGTCGTGGGTGGAGATGGACTGCAACCTGACGGGAGGAGAGGCGCTGGTGCGCCAGTTCCTGTTCGGCAAGCGGTACTTTCGCCAGGAGCTCGACGCCGACCCCAAGGTGCTGTGGCTCCCCGATGTGTTCGGCTACAGCGCGGCCCTGCCTCAGGTGCTCAAAGGCTGCGATGTCGACTACTTCATGACCACGAAGATCTCGTGGAATGAGTACAACCGCCTGCCCTATGATACGTTCCGCTGGGCCGGCATCGACGGGACCGAAGTGCTCACGCATATGGTCACGGCTCCGCTCAACCCCAGCGAGCTCTCACGGACGACCCAGCAACCCTTCTACACCTACAACGCCAAGTTCACCCCCTACGACGTGGCGGGCAACTGGGCCGCCTATCGGCAAAAAGACATCAACGAGGAGCTGCTGTATCTGTTCGGCTACGGCGACGGGGGCGGCGGACCAACCGCCGAGATGCAGGAGACGGCGGCGCGCCTACACGACCTGCCCACGTTCACCCAGGTCGAGCAGAGCTCGGCTGAAGCCTTCTTTGCACGCCTGGGGCAGCGTGTATGGGATGATCCGAACCTGCCGCGCTGGGCCGGCGAGCTCTATCTCGAATACCATCGTGGCGTCTACACCAGCCAGGGCTGGATCAAACGAGCCAACCGTAAGAACGAGTTGCTCTACCGCGAGGCCGAGTTGTGGACGGCCCTGGCTACGCTGGTGGACCCGGCGGCGGCCGAGCGGCAGCAGGATCTCGCCAGTGGCTGGGAGAGCCTGCTGTTCAACCAGTTCCACGACATTCTACCCGGCTCCTCCATCCACCAGGTCTACGAGGACGCGCGTGCGGACCACCAGGCTATCGCCGCGCGCGGCGAGCGGGTGAGGGCGGTCGCCCAGAGCGCAATTGCGGGCGCCGCCACCAACGACGCCACGTCCAGTGATGGTTTGGTCGTGTTCAACCCGGCCCCGTTCGCGCGCGAGGACCCCGTCGCCGTACCACTCTCCGCCGACGAGCCGCTGCCCGCGCTAACCGATTCAGTGGGCCGGGGGCTGATTGTTCAACAGGTAGCGGGGGACGACACGGGTCGCCAGGTGTTGGTCGCGGCATCCGCTCCGCCGCTCGGCTATCAGGTGTACGCGCCTGCTGCTGGCGCTCCCGATAGCGCCGCTGGGGACAGCGGAGGGGGCGCGGACGAGGTACAGGTACGTATCTCGCGCAACATGCTGGAGAATCGCTTCTTCCGTCTGCAGCTCGACGAGCGCGCCGAGATCGTCTCGCTGCTGGACAAGAGGACTGGGCGTGAGGTCATCGCGCCGGGCGAGACGGGCAACCGGCTGATCGCCTTCGAGGACCGCCCGCTCAACTTCGACGCCTGGGACATCAACATCTACTACCAAGACAAGCCGTACCCCGTCGACGACGTGACCTCCTGGGAGGTCGTCGAGGGGGGGCCGCTGCGCGGCGGCGTGGAGATTGTCCGTCACTTTGGAAAGAGCGTGATCACGCAGCGCATACTGCTCTACCGTGACGTGCCGCGCATCGACTTCCCCACGCACGTCGATTGGCACGAGCATCAAACCTTACTGAAGGTGGCCTTCCCGGTCACGGTGAGTTCCCCGCGCGCCACCTTCGACATTCAGTGGGGCAACGTGGAGCGCCCCACGCACTGGAACACGAGCTGGGACTGGGCGCGCTTCGAGACCTGCGCCCATAAATGGGCCGACCTCTCCGAGGGCGACTACGGTGTCTCGCTGCTCAACGACTGCAAGTACGGCCATGACGTCAAGGGGCACACCATGCGCCTGACCCTCATCAAGAGCGGCGTCTACCCCGACCCCGCGGCTGACCAAGGCGAGCACGTCTTCTCCTACGCCCTTCTGCCGCACGCGGGCGACTGGCGGACCGGCGAGACGGTCCGCCACGCCTACCTGTTCAACATGCCGGCTTCCTCCTATGTCCGGCGATCAGGAGAAGGGCGGGTGGGGGCGGACGATGTGACCGCACGCGCGGCGCTACCAGCCGGCCATTCGGTCGTCACGGCGAGCAGGCCGGGGTTAGTCATCGAGACCGTCAAGCCGGCTGAGGATGGGGACGGCATCATCGTGCGTTTCTATGACGCGCACAGTACGCGTGGGGAGGCAACGCTCACCTTCGCGCGTACAATCGTCTCGGCCGAAGAAACCAACATGCTGGAGGAGTCGCGTGGTCCTGCGACATACGATGGCCCTGACCTACGCGTCACCGTCCGACCCTACGGTATCGGCACGTTCCGCGTGAGGTTGGCGGACGTTTGACCGCGACATCGGGACGGGGAGCTTGAAGGATGAATGATATCGTGGATGGCCGGAGCGATGAGCCAGGTACCCCTCGCGTACACATGATCGGCAACGCACACATCGATCCGGTGTGGCTATGGCGCTGGCCCGAGGGCTGCGCCGAGGCCATCGGGACCTGTTGGGCGGCCGTGGACCTGCTGGACACGCATCCGGGTTTCATCTTCACACGAGGCGAAGCCCTGATGTATCAGTGGATCGAGGACTTGGAGCCGGTCCTGTTCGCCCGCATCGGGCGCTTCGTCGCTGAAGGCCGGTGGGTCATCGTCAACGGGTGGTGGATCCAACCGGACTGCAACCTGCCCGATGGCGAGGCGTTCATCCGGCAAGCCCTCTATGGCAAGAGGTACTTTCGCGAACGTTTTGGCGTGAACGTGACGGTTGGGTACAATGTCGATTCATTCGGGCACACCGGAACCCTCCCCATGCTGTTGCGCCATACCCGTTCCGACACGTACGTGTTCATGCGCCCCAACGCGCGCGAGAAGAGTCTGCCCGCGTCGCTCTTCGACTGGCTAGCGCCCGACGGCTCTCGCGTCACGGCCTACCGTCTCCTCGAATACTACAACCACGTCCCCCCGCTGGCCGAGAAGATAGCCATGGTCGAGACGCTCGCGGCGCGCGAAGGCTACCCGCTCATGTCCTTCTTCGGCGTGGGCAACCATGGTGGGGGCCCGACACGGGCGGACCTCGCGCTCATTGCGCAGGCTCGCGCGCGCGGTCATGATCTTGTCTTCGGTGACCCACAGGGCTACTTTGCCGAGGTCGCCACCGTCCCGCGCCCGGAGGTGCATGGCGAACTGCAGATGCACGCGATAGGCTGCTACTCCGTCGTCGCCCCCATCAAAGCGCTTAACCGGCGCGTCGAGGGGCGATTGGCGCTGGCGGAAGCGGCGAGCGCCCTCGCCGCCCATCACGCCACGGCGCCCTATCCCGCCGCCCGGCTTCGGGCGCTCTGGCAGACCGTGCTGTTCAACCAGTTCCACGACATCCTGTGCGGTACGAGCGTCCCAAGCGCGACGCGCGATGCCATCGAGGCGCTCGGCGGAGTGGCTCAGGGCGCGGAGGACGTGCTCAACACGAGCCTGCGACGGTTGGCCGCAACCATCACGCCGGCGTCCGACCGCACTGCCGCCACATTCGTGGTGTTCAACCTAACCGGGCTGCCCAGGCGCGCGCCACTGGAACATGAACCATGGCTTGACCGGCCCATGGACGAGCCGTATCGCCTGCTCGACGACGAGGATGTCGAGACGACGTACCAGACAGGGCGCGCCGAGGCGTTCGTCTCGTGGATGCGGCGCATCGTGTTCGTCGCCGATGTCTCGGCCTATGGCTACCGGGTTTACCGCTTCGCGCGTGGTGTAGCCGCCGCCGCGCCGTCGACCCTCACCGCCACGAGGGACAGCCTGGAGAGCAGCGCGTGGCGTCTGGAGATAGACCGGCGGACCGGAGGGATCGCCCGCTTACTTGACAAACAGGTCGCGCGCGATGTCTTCGACGGTACGGCCCATTTTCCCATTGTGGTCGACGACCACTCGGATACCTGGGCGCATGGCCTCGACCACTTCGGGCGCGACGGCGAAGAATTCGTGTGCGAGGGCGTCGACGTCGTGGAAGCAGGCCCCCTGCGCGCGGCGCTACGTGTGCGCGCTCGCGCCGGCCGTTCGACCATGACGACGACCTACATGCTGCACGACGATCCGGCGCTGCCACTGGAGATCCGCGTTCGCGTCGAGTGGCGCGAGCAGCGCCGGCTCTTGCGGCTGCGCTATCCGGTAGCCGCGGACGCGCCAACCTTTCGGTACGAGATTCCCGCTGGCTCCGCCACACGGCCGCCCGATGGGCGCGAGTATCCTGGTCAGCGTTGGGCGCTGATCTCCGGGCGCGACGGCTATAAGGTTGTCGTGGTCAGCGACGCCTTCTATTCGTATGCCGCGGATGGTCAGGCGCTCTACGTCACGGCGCTGCGCTCGCCCGTCTACGCCCACCACGATCCTTACGCGCTCGAGGCGGAGGCAGAGTATCCGTACACCGATCAGGGCGAGCACCTCGTCACGCTGCGGCTGCTGGCAGGCCAGAGCATCGGCGTTCGCGACGCACACGCCCTGGCTGATGGGCTTACCCGCCCACTCATCGTGACACCGCATGTGTCCCGCAGCGGGTCTAGGCCGTGTCGCGGCGCGTTTCTGGCGGTCGACAGCGGATCGAGCGTATCGGTATGGCTCAAAGAGGCTGAGGACGGGGCCGGCTTGATCGTGCGCGTACTCGAAGTGGAGGGCCGGCCCGACAGTGTTGTTTTCGGGGCGACGGGAGAGCGGTACACCGTCCCACCTTCTGGGCTTCTAACGCTGCGACAGGGGCAGGACGGGCGCTGGCACCAGAGCGACGGATTGGAATCGGACCAAACTCGCGACAACGGTCGATGAGATCCTCGTGTCACCTAACGACGCTCCCCTCGATGGAGGTCGGATACGGCTAAGCCGGACTTTGTTAAAGGAGGGCCTGGGAAGGAGTATAACGTACATCAAAGGGTGGAAGGATAGGAGGCGCTACGATGACGCAACGCATTGCATGTCCTCCCGCGCCCGCCCCGCTCGAAGCGTACGCCACCCATGTCGACGACCTCTTCACCCATGTCGCCCAGCGGCGTCGCTTCCGCGCCATACCTCGCGGGCTTGCTCCATCCGGGCGACCGTCACAAGACCGTGACCGCGCTGGCGGGGGCTGCGCCGATCGTCGAGGCGCGGGAGGCTGCGGCGCAGCGCCTACAGGTTTTCCTGTCCGCGTCGGTGTGGGACGCCGCGGCCGTCAACGCGCGACGCCTCGCGCTGACCTGGGCCGACACCGCACTCGCGTCCCACACAGACGGCGCGCGGGTCATCGACGAGACCGGCGACCGCACGGATGACGCCAAGACGGCGCATGTGGCGCGCCGGTACCCCGGCTTCATCGGCTTCATCGGCAAAATCGGCGTCGGCATCGGCACGATAACCAGCCTGTGGGCCGACGAGCGTGTCCACTATCCCCTCCACGTGGAGCCCGACGAACCGGCGGTCCGTCTGCCTCGCGGCACGGCCGATCCCGCCGTCCTCCCCAAACTCCAGCTTTTGTGTGACCAGGCGTCGCCTCGTCTGCCGCAAAAACCTGGCGCGCGCCCGTTTACGGCACGTGTACGAGTGCGCTGCTCTCCCGCGCCTGTTCAGCGGCAACGGCCAGGGCGACCGCCCGCACACCATCCTCGCCGGTGACGGCGTCAGGTTGATCACGCGCCATGCGGTCGACCCAATCGGCCATCTCTAGCCCATAGGCCTCCCCGAACCGTTCGAGCCAGTGCTGTGGCATCGTGTGGGTGATACCGCCTGCGCGCAGCACCTGGACCGCGCGCCACCAATGATTGCCTACCTGGACCGTACCCTCCGTGCCGACGACCTCGGTGCGGATGTCATAGCCGTAGACAGCGCGCCGATAGACCTGCACGCTCCCCGCCGCTCCGCCCTTGAACGTGAGCGTCGCCAGGCCAAGGTCGATCGATTGGACGTCGGCGAGATCGTGACAGGCCACAATCGAGCCCGTCGCCGACACGGCAGCGACCTCGTCGCGCATCATCCAACGGGCCAGATCGAAGTCGTGGATGGCGGAGTCGATAAAGAGTCCTCCGGCTCCGGGCGACGCAAAATAGCCCCGTGGGGGCGGCTGTGCGTCACGACTGATCGCGGCGAAGAGGACGGGCCGGCCGATCTCTCCCCGCTCGATCGCCTCGTACGCCGCTCGATACGCGGGGTCGTAGCGCCGCATGAAACCAATCTGCAGACGCACGCCGGCACGATCCGCCGCGTCCGCCGCGTCTTGCGCCGCGCCGACCGAGAGCGCCAGTGGCTTCTCGCACAGGATGTCCTTGCCCGCCGCGGCGGCTGCGCTTGTGAGAGACGCGTGCGTGTCCGAACCGGTCGCGATCACGACCGCATGCACGTCGAGCCGCGCCATCAACTCGCGCGGCTCAGCCGTCCACACACACCCAAACTCCCGTGCGACCGATTCAGCGGCGGCGGCATGCGCATCCGCGACGGCGACCAGGCGCGCGCGCGGCGCTAAACGCGCCACGTTCTCTGCGTGTCGCCGCCCCAGGACGCCGACGCCAATCACTCCAACCCCCAACGTCATGCGCTCACACCCACCTTTCCTCACTCCCGCGACACGCTAGCCGTGCGCCTGTGCCAGCAGATCCAGGGCGGCCTGGGCGACATGGTGGGCGGTCAAGCCGTACTTTTCGAGTAACGCGTCGTTCGGACCGGACTCACCAAAGGTGTCCCGGATACCCACCCGACGCAGGAGGGTCGGGCGGCGCTCACAGAGAGTCTCCGCGACCGCCCCACCGAGACCACCGATGATCGAATGGTCCTCCGCCGTCACGACAGCTCCGGTCCGCGCGGCGGCCGCGACGATCGCGGGCTCGTCCAGAGGTTTGATCGTGGGCAGATGGAGCACGTGGGCCGACACGCCGCGCGCGAGGAGCAGGGCAGCGGCCTCCAGCACGCGTGTCGTCTGCACCCCGGTCGACATGAGGGTGACGTCGTTTCCTTCGCGCATCACGACGCCTGTGCCCACCCTGAAGCGGTACCCCTCATCGAAAATAGACGGGCTGGGGTCGCGCGTGAGCCGGAAGTAGACCGGTCCCGGCAAATCCGTCGCGCTGCGCATCGCTTGCCGGCACTCCTCGGCGTCGGCAGGGGCGATCACGGTCATGCGCGGCATGGCGCGCATAATCGCGATATCCTCGACCGATTGGTGCGTCTTCCCGGTGTAGCCGGTCAGCAAACCGCTATACGCGGCCCCGAACTTGACCGGAAGCCCGGTCTGCGCGATCGTCATACGGATTTGGTCCAGGTCGCGCTCAGCCAGAAAGACGGCGAACGAACTGATCCAGGGGACGAAGCCGACCGCGGCCAGCCCCGCCGCGACCCCGACCATATTCTGCTCGGCGATGCCCATTTGCAAGAAGCGTGCGGGGAACCGCTCCGCCACCATGTCGGCCCTGGTTGAGTTGGCCAGATCGCCGTCGAGCACCAGAACGCGCGCGTCTCGCTCGATCAAGTCGCATAGGGTCTCGCCCCAGACCTCGCGTAACGCGGCTGCAGGGCGCATGGGGGTCGTGATCATGGCGCCACCTCCGCCGTGGGCGCGGCCGACTTGCGCAGGTCTGTTAAAGCCAGTTCGAGATCCCGTGCGGTGATCGGCTTGGAGTGCCAGGTATAGCGCCCTTCCATGTACGACACCCCTTTCCCTTTCGTCGTACGCGCCACGATGGCGACGGGCCGATCGGAGGCCTGACGCGCCTGCGCGCACGCCGCCAGAATCTGCCCGATGTCGTGACCATCGATCGCGATGACCGACCAGCCAAAGGCACGCAGCTTGGCGTCGGGGTCCCCGATCGGCGCCTCACGATGCAACCCGGCGTAGCCGTCGGGACCGTCGGTCCAGCCATACTGCGAGAGCCCATTGTAGTCAAGAATGGCGGTCACGTTACCCAACCCATAGCGCGGGGCCACCTGCACGGCCTCCCACACCTGTCCCTCGTGAAGCTCACCGTCGCCGAGCATAACCCAGGTGTGGAAATCCTTTCCTGCCAGCTTCGCCCCCAGCGCCATGCCGACGCCGACGGACAGTCCCTGACCCAGGCTGCCGCTCGACATATCGACGCCCGGCGTGAGACGCATATCGGGGTGGCCTTGCAGTCGAGAGTCGATAGCGTCGAAGGTAAGGAGTTCCTCGACCGGGAAATACCCGCGCAGGGCCAGGGCGGCGTACCATCCGATCGCTGCGTGTCCTTTGGATAGGACGAAACGATCGCGGTCCGGCCAGTCCGGTCGGACCGGATCAATGCGCATAACCCTGAAATACAGCGCCGCCAGGATATCCGCCGCCGAGAGCGGTCCCCCAATATGCCCCGCCCCCGCGTGGGCGACCGTCCGCACGACCAGTCGGCGTATCTCGCGCGCCCGCTCCTCGATGTCTCCATCGTCTCCTGGCCCACCAGACTGATGTACCATATCCTATCCCTCGCCGTTACGCACGCCTGTCCGCGCCTATCGGGCTACCGTGATACTATACGCTACTATCTTAGTCCACGCTGACGCCTCGTCAAGGGCACGGACGCTTGAGAAGAGGCGTGCGCGATCGGCGTGGCCGACGAGAATCGGGCGCCACGGAGCGTGGCGGGAGGAGAAGCCCTGATGACGCGACACGGGGTAGCGGCGCCACCGGCGCCGCGGGCAGTGGACGGCACACGCGTCGGCCTGACGCGAGAGGACGCCGGCTGGGATTTCGTGAACTGCAAGGTCTGGAGGCTACGTCCTGGACAGTCGATGCTAGGCTTCACGGGCGACGAAGAGCTTGGTCTGGTCGTCCTGAGCGGTACGGTCACGATCGCGTCGACCGCCGGCGCCTGGGAGGGCATCGGTCAGCCCGACAGCCCTTTCGCCGGCAAGCCGGACGTGGTGTACCTTCCACCGGACGAGGAAACCTACGATCACCGCTTCGCCCCCGCCCAGGGTTTCGGATTCCAGCGCGTCGACACACCCGACCACGCTCTCGCCGAGGCCCTTGTTATCGAGGATCGCGCCGCTCGTACGGGCGCCGAGAGGGTATCATCCGGTAGCGGCGACGCCCGGCTATGACCTATACTATCTCAACGTCATGGCCGGCCCGGTACGCGCGTGGCGTTTCACCGACGACCGTGATCACCGATGGGTAGCCGACGCTTGGCGGCTGTACAGCGGATAGGCGTCGGCCGCCGGTTACGCATCGTCACAAAAGAGGTCGTATACGGGCCTCGCCCACGACTAGCCAACATGCCGTGACGACGCGCCACCGCTGCCTGACGACCGACGACTGAGGACGAACGGCTGATCACCGATAGCTGGAGGGACGACTATGGACACGATACGAATGACGGTGGCGCAGGCTATCGTGCGTTTCCTGGCGCGGCAGTACGTCGCGCGGGACGAGCAGGAGCAGCGGTTTTTCGCCGGCATGTTCGGCATCTTCGGCCACGGTAATGTAACCGGCCTGGGGCAGGCGTTGGAAGAGGTTGGGCAGCACACGCAGGCGGATGATGGTCTGCGCTACTACCAACCGCGTAATGAGCAGGCGATGGTCCACACCGCAGCGGCGTACGCAAAAATGAAGAACCGCTTGCAAACGTTTGCGTGTACGACCTCGGTCGGTCCTGGAGCCACGAATATGGTCACGGGGGCGGCGACCGCCACGGTCAATCGACTGCCTGTTCTCCTGCTCCCCGGAGATATTTTCGCCACGCGCATCCCGCACCCCGTGTTACAGGGTCTGGAATACCCGGGCGCCGGGGACGTGAGCGTTAACGACACGTTCCGCCCCGTGTCGAAGTACTGGGACCGCATCATGCGTCCCGAGCAACTCCTGGTCAGCCTCCCTGAAGCGATGCGGGTGCTGACCGATCAGGCCGAGACTGGCGCGGTGACGCTAGGACTCCCCGAGGACGTGCAGGTGGAAGGGTACGATTACCCCGCCAGGTTCTTCGCCAGGCGGACCTATCACATCCACCGCTACGCCCCGCCTGAGAGCGCGCTCCTGCCCGCCGTCAGACAGATCTCCCGCGCCCAGCGGCCCTTGATCGTCGCGGGGGGTGGCGTCATCTACTCTGACGCCTCGGCGGCCCTTGACAACCTTGCCCGAGCGTGTGGCATTCCTGTCTGTGAGACGCAGGCGGGCAAGGGGGCGCTGCCCTGGGACCACCCCTGGAACGCCGGCGCCGTGGGAGCCAACGGTGGCCTCGCCGCCAATAAGCTGGCGGCGACGGCCGATCTCGTGATCGCGGTCGGCACACGTTTGGCCGACTTCACCACGGCGTCGAAGACCGCATTCCAGGACCCCAATGTCGCTTTCATCGGCATCAATTCTGCGTCCCTGGACGCCTACAAACTCGGCGCCACGCCGCTTGTCGGCGACGCGCGCGTCACGCTCGCTCTGCTCACCCACGCCTTGGGTAAAGCCGGGTACCACACCGACGGAACGTACGAGCGGACCGTCCGCTCCTTGAAACGTGAATGGGACGACGCGGTCGACGGGCATCGACGGGTGGACGCCCCAGACCACTTGACGCAGGCCAACGTGATTGGCCTCGTCAACGAGGGTAGCGCGCCACGAGACGTCGTGGTGTGCGCGGCCGGCGGCCTGCCGGGCGATCTGCTCAAGCTGTGGCGGCCCTCCGACCCCAAGGGCTACCACCTTGAGTATGGCTACTCCTGCATGGGCTACGAGATAGCGGGCGGCCTCGGCGTCAAGATGGCCGACCCAAGCCGTGAGGTGTACGTCATGGTGGGCGATGGCAGCTACCTGATGCTCAATCACGAGCTCGTGACCTCGATCCAGGAGGGCTACAAGCTCACCGTCGTGCTCCTCGACAACCACGGCTATCAGTGTATCCGTGGCCTGCAACAGGCGGCGGGGTCGCCATCCTTTGGCAATGAGTTGCGCTTCCGGGATCGTGACAACGACCGGCTCGACGGACCATTTATCCCGGTCGACTTCGCCAAGAACGCCCAGAGTCTGGGCGTCAAAACCTACACGGCCAACAGCCGCGACGAACTCAAGGGGGCGCTTCAGTCCGCGACCCGGGAGAGGGGTACCGTGCTCATCTACGTACCGGTCCAGGTCGACGCGCGCGTGCCCGGGTACGAGGGCTGGTGGGACGTCCCGGTTGCCGAGGTCTCGGCAGAGGCAGAGGTTCAGGCGGCGCGGCGCTCACACCAGGAGGGCAAGGCGAAGCAGCGGTTCTACTACTAACCGCTCGCCGCTCGCCGCTCGCCGCGGGCGCCGTGGGGAGGGCAGCGCTGCGACAGGGGTCCAACGCCATCGGCGTGGGCGTGATTGGCGTGGACCGCAGGGGGCGCTGCCTGCCGGCGTGTGCCCAGGGGGCGTGCTGCGAGGCGCACGCCTCGTCGCGCCGGTCGTCGCGCCGGTCGTCGATCCGCGCCCGGAGAATCGGTGGGTTAAAGCGTACAACTCGAGGAGGGTACGAGCGTGTTGAAGGTCACGATCGGCACGGCGCCGGTGAATTGGAACAACGAAGATGTCCCCGATTACCGGCCTTGGACGCCTCTAGAAGACATGCTAGACCAGATGGCGGCGGCCGGGTACGCAGGTACGGAGGTGAGCGCCGCGTTCCCACCCGATCCCGCGCGGATCAAGCGTGACCTGGCCGCCCGCGGGCTTATGCCTGCCTCCACGTTCTGCGCCGTCAACCTGCGCGAAGACGACGATGAGCGACGGGCGGTCGAGCTTGCGCGCGCGGAGGAGCGGGCCGCCTACGTCGCGGCGTTGGGTTCCGATGTGCTGCTCGTCGCCGATAACGGAGACGAACGGCGCCGTGCGCTAGCCGGGCATGTTGGCCTGGGAGACGCGTTGGACGATGGCGCCTGGCAACGACTGATTGGCGCATGTGACGAATTAGCCGCCCGCTGTCTGCGCCACGGCGTGCGCGTGGCCGTCCACAATCACGTCGGCACCTATATAGAGACCGAGGCCGAGTTGCGTCGCCTTCTGGACGGCGCGAGCGCGGATCGTGTCGGTCTCTGCTACGATGTAGGGCATATGCTCTACGCGGGCGGCGACGTCGACGATGTTCTGCGCCTCGTCGACGAGTATGGTCCGCGCCTGCGCTACCTCCACCTCAAGGATGTAGACATGGATGTCCTGGCACGCTGTCACCGCGACGGACTCGGCTTCCACGACGCCCTACGTCAGGGCGTCTTCACCGAGTTTGGGACAGGCGGCATGGACTTCGCGCGCCTGTTCGCTGCCCTTGACCGCCTGGACTACCAGGGTTGGCTGATCGTCGAGCAGGACACCACGCGACGAACTCCGCTCCAGAGCGCGATGCACAACCGCTCCTACCTGCGTGACCGATTTGGCTTGTAGCGAGAGCGCGGGCAGCCTCGACGCGCAACGGCTGTGCGATCAGCGCACGAGCCAGCCGCCATCTACTACGATGGCGTGGCCGTGCATGTCGTCCGAGGCCGACGACGCCAGGAAGACCGCCGCGCCGACAATTACCACCCCCGCCCCCGCGGTGTCCGGGGGCCGCACGGTGCGCCGACGCGACGCGGCCGAACGCGTCATGCGCGGCATGCGGCGCCTGGTGGACCGCCTGACACCCGAGGAGGTCGAAGCGCTGGCCGGCCGCATCGACGAAGCCCTGACGCCCCCGCCCGCCCCTTTCATGGGTAGGTATTGAAAGATAGGAGAGAAAAAAGGAAGAGCCAGTGGACTCTTGTGTAGCATCACAGTGACAAAACAACGATGGACACAGGAGAACACACATGGCTCATCCAGAGGACG
>JAABUZ0100004632.1_pt1 | contig 18796 bp, 18 predicted proteins | sample 5562091 | NCBI WGS metagenome assembly JAABUZ01 (sample SAMN12813069, study PRJNA571459) | rock metagenome | isolation source: Antarctica rocks | place: Antarctica: Victoria Land, Linnaeus Terrace sud | collected 2015-12-21 | reverse complement strand
AAGCTCGACAGTACAAAGTGCGGCCCGTTGCAACGTGGACCATCCAGACATTGCGCCAAGCCCTCATCTTTGTGACGCCGTACCTGCGTTTCTACGCATTTGGATGCCGAAGGACAGCTTCCCACCAGCGTCAAGTGTCATGTGGCCCAGTCCAGAGGGTATCGCCGTCTACGCCACCAGCGCCACCACCAAACGCTTACAGGCCGCCAAGCGCGCCACCACCACGGCGGCGACACCATGAGAGCCACGGGCGCAAAGGTCACATCGCGCGCTTCCATGGCGCTGAAGGCATTCGGCGAAAGGCTTTCACGCCGACGTACATGATACGGACGACGCTTCCGCTAACGCCGTTAACGCCGCTGTGCCCGCTACCCTCTCCGCGTGACCGCTGGCCCACGTAGGGGACGCATGGTGGCGGGCACACGGGAGCCGTTGACGATCTTGGCGCAATGGATAGGTATGCAGCAGCGTCGTGACGGAGTAGTACACAACCCATCGTCGGCGCTTGGTCTATTTGTGAACAGCCGTTAGCACGGCTACGCGAGTGATGGGTGCCGATAGCCCGCATGCTGCTTATACTAATGAAGTACTACAGCATTTGCCCTCACTTGCGCGAACTGCGGATGAGGGTGGTAGGCGTGATTGAGCGTGGATGTACTAATCGGCCAGCACAGGTGGACGAGCTCATCGCCTACCTGCAGGATCGGTCGGCGTGGGTCCCCGACTATCGCACCCGTCGACGTCAGCGCCGCTACGTCGGGAGCGGGCAAGGGGAGAAGGCCAACGACCGGCTGGTGGCACGGCGTCAGAAGAACCGCGGGATGCAGTGGAGTGCGCGGACGAGCGACGCCTTGGCGGCCTTGCGGACCCTGCTGCTCAACGACGGCTGGGATCGTTACTGGCAGGACCGCAACCCCTTCATGCTCTGTGCCGCTTAACCTAGCCCTTATGCGCGCTTACGGCTTCGATGTGGGGGCTGCGGCAAGGTGATGAAGACCGGAAACCATACAACCCTCACCGAATTCACCCTCATTGTACAGAGGGTCAATGACGCACTCTCGCACAGACGCTACAGCCAACACGACCTGAAGCTCAACTATTGGCCGCGTCGATGAGGGCGCGGGCGCGCTGTGTGAGCGCTGCCCAGTCTGCACGGGCGATGGCCGCGGCGTCCACAAGGTTGCCGCCTGCGGCCACGGCGACGGCACCCGCGCGGAGGTAGGCAGCCGCGTTGGTCTCGTCCACGCCGCCCGTCGGCATCAGTAGGATGTGGGGCAGCGGGGCCAGCACATCGGAGATGTATGTGGGGCCGAGCGCGCGGGCTGGAAAGACCTTGACGACGTCGGCGCCGGCGCGCCAGGCGGCCACGATCTCGGTCGGCGTCATCGCCCCCGGCATGGCGAGCGCTCCGCCCGCGCGTCCCGCCGTGACGACCTCGACGTCGAAGCCGGGCGAGACCAGGAACTGGGCGCCGGCGTCGAGGCAGCGGCGCGCCTGCGTCCCATCGAGCACGGTGCCAGCGCCGACGACGACACCATCACCGAGGCGCGCGCGACAGGCCGCGATGGCGTCGAGGGCGCCGGGCGTGGTAAGGGTGAATTCGAGCGCGCGGATGCCACCGTCCGCCAGCGCTTGCGCCACGTCGATCAGTGGCGCCGCGCTCTTGAGACGCACGATCGCCACCACGCGCCTGGCTAGCGCGCGCTCCAAAAGGAGTATGCGATTGTCGTTATCCACGTCACCCTCACCGTCCATTCGTTTCTCTCCGCTCTGTCACCCATCACATGACCATCCCGTTAGCGGCCCCTCGCCCTCGGCCACCCACACGCCCTCGCGCCCGCTCCCAGCGCAGCAGGCCTGCCTATCGCGGGGGGCGGTCGCGCGCCGCTCCCAGCGGTTGTGCGCGGGGATGGGCGCGTCGCGGGCATCGCGCCAGAACGCGCGGTCGCAGTGATCGCAACGCACGAGGTAGCGCATGACCCCTCTCCCTACCTGCTACAGCGACACGATCACATGATCATCCTCGATCCGCACGGGGAAGTGTCGCAGTTTTACCGTGGGATAGGCGAGGCAACGGCCGGTCGTCATGTCGAACTCCAGCGCGTGCCAGGGGCAGGTCAGGATCTCGCCTTCCCGCACCCAGGCCGGCCGGAAACGGGTCTTGGCGTTCGCGACCAGCGTCCCTGAGATCCCACCTTCACAGAGCGGTCCGAACTGGTGCGCGCAGACATTGGGCAGCGCGTAGTAGCGGCCACCGACATTGAAGACGCCGACCTCCAGCCGACCCCGGCGCACGATGCGTCGCGCCCCGTCGGGGAGCTCATCGACGCGCGCCACCACATAATCGACCATCCGCTATTCTCTTTCGACTATCGCGGATCGACTATCGACAGACGCCGTCCGTGGCGCGGTGATGCCAAACAGACGTCGGGCGTTCTCGCCCATGATCTTACGCTTGGCCTCAGAGGAGAATGGCAGGTCGAAGACCTGGCGCGGGTGGTCGAAGTCGTGGTGCGGCCAGTCCGAGGCGAAGAGGACCTGATCCTCGCCATTGAAGAGCTGCATCATGGCCACCAGCTCCTTGCCGTTCTTGGGCTCCTCGATCGGCTGCGTGGCGAAGTACATCTTCTTGATGTAGGCGCTCGGCTTGTCTTCGAGGAACGGCACCTCGCGCCGGCTCTCGTTGTATTCTTTGTCCAGGCGCCACATCATGAAGGGCACCCACGAGACGCCCGCCTCGGTGAAGACGATCTTGAGGTCGGGGAAGCGCGCCGGGACGCCGGTGGTGACCATGTCGACCATGTTGGCCATCATGGCGAAACAGTGTGAGACCGTATGACGCGCCAGCGCGGTGTCGAATTGCTCGATGTTGAAGGGGAAAACCGGGCTGACCGCGGTGACGCTGTGCAGCATCACGGGCAGGCCGGCCTCCTGGGCGGCGGCGAAAATCGGGTCGTACGTACGGTGCCCCCACAGCGGGTAGACCCCCGAGGTGGGCAGATAGACGGCCACGACTTTGGGGTTGCCGGCGTGCCGCTTGATCTCGCGCGCGGCGTCCGCTGGGTCCTGGGGCGCGGCGATCAGCGCGCCGTACAGGGACGGCTCGTGCAGCCACTCCTCCGCCAGCCAGCGATTGTAGGCGCGGGCCAGCGCGGCGGCATACGCGGCGTTGGGGAGTTGGGCCATCAACAGCAGGTTATCCGGGAAGAGGATGCCGATGTCGACGGAGATCGCTGCCAATTCGTCGCGCATCTGAGCGGCCGAGGTGACCGTGCGCAGGGTGAAGCCGCCGGGGAACGGTGGGTCCAGCTTGAGCGCGGGCGCGAAGCCGGGGATGTCCAGGTAGCGCGCGGGGACGTCGACCAGGTGTTCGAGCGCGCGGCGCCACGGCATATCGCAGTAGGGCACCAGGTCGCCCGGCGTCTCGTGCGCATGGACGTCGGCGTCGACGACACTAACGTCGCTCAAGCGCAACCTGTTCGGCCGTGCATCAGCTCCCGTGGGCGTGGTCACTGTTCGGCCCTCCCATCCCGCACGATCGCCGGGGTGTGGCTCCGCGCGGAGCGGTAGGCCGCGTCGAGCAGTTCGACCCCGCGCGCGCCGACCTCACCCGACGAATCGTTGCGGTCGGTCTTGCCCAGGATCAGGTCGACGAAGCGGTTGGGCGGACCCTCGCAGGAGTAGGCGCCCGCGCCCGGCGCGACGGGCACGCCGATCACCTCTCCGTCCGTGCGGCGCACCTCGACACGCTCGCGCTCGACGTCGAGTAGCAGCATGCCCTCGTCCCCGAAGATGCGGATGTCCATCTGGTAGGGGCCGCCCTCGGGGACGCTGGCCGCGCCGGAGAGCGTGCCGATGGCCCCGCCACGGAAGCGGACGGAGACGGCGTCGAAGAGATCGACGCGTGCGCCGGGCGCCGCCATCAGCGCGAAGACTTCCTCGGCACGCAGGTCGGTCAGCCAGAACAACAGCCCCGTGATGTGGCTGAGTTGGGAGTAGGCGTAGCCGCCCCCGGCCAAAGCGGGGTCGGCCCAGGTGGCGGCCGTGACGTGGAACAGGAGGTCGTGGTGCGCGGTCGACCCGTAGGCCTCCTGCTCCGTGGCCTCGTCGTGGCCGGAATACAGGTCGCGCACCGGCGAGGCCATGTGGCAGGAAACGTGTTCGATGCGGCCGACGACGCCGCGCTCCATCAGGCGCTTCGCTTCCTGGATGTACGGTTTGTAGTTCCAGCCGAAAGGCACCAGGAGGTGCGCCCCGCGCTCACGAGCCAGTCGCACCAGTTCCCAGGCCTCAACGCTGCTCGTCGTCATCGGCTTCTCGCACAGCACATGCAGCCCGCGTTCGAGGGCGGTGCGGGCGTGCTCATAGTGCAGCGTGTTCGGCGAGGCCACGATCACCGCGTCCAGTGGCTGCTCCAGCAGGGCCTGGTAGTCCTCGGTGGCGAACGGGAAGCTAAAGCGTTCCTGCACGCGCCGCAACTCATCGCGCCCCAGGCGGCAGACGGCGGCCAGCTCGACGTCGGGGCGACCCGCCAGGATAGGCAGGTAGGTCGACGTGGCCCACCAGCCGGCCCCGATCAGTCCGAGGCGCACGCTCCCTTCGGCGCTCATCGCGTGGCCCCCGCGTGCTCCCGTGCGACGCGCTGCCCGATGTCCGCGCCCTGGGCGTCGAGCACGGCTAGGAGGTCGTCGATGGGGAGCGCGCGCGGCGTCGTTGCGCGGATCGCGGCGAGCGCGGCCGCCGTCCCCGCGGCCTGACCCATGGCCATGCAGGTACCCATGGAGCGGGCGCTCGCATGGGCGTCGTGTGTCGCCGACAGGCAGCGTCCCGCCGCCAGCACACCCTCTAGCCCGCGCGGCAGCAGGCAGCGATACGGGATGCCGTACGTCCCACCGTCGGGGATGTAGACCCAACGCGTGTCGGCGCCGGCGTGGTGATCCTCGATGGGCGCGCCGCAGCGCGCGATGGCGTCCGGGAACTGGCGCGCGGCGAGCACATCGTCCGCCCGCAATATGTAGTCGCCGATCACGCGCCGCGTCTCGCGGATGCCGATCCACGGGCTGGTGTGCATTAAATAGGCGTCCTGATAGCCTGGTACGCACTCAGTCATGAAGCGGACATACTCCGCGACCTGCCGACGACCCTCGATCTCGGCGGCAGTAAGCGCCTCGACGTCCTCGCTGTCGACGCCGGGGACGCGTGTCAGGATGGTGGCCACGACCCCGGTGATGGGTGTGCGGTGGGCGCTGCCCTCCTCGCGTGGCAGGTGGAAGCGCCCGCTCTCGTTGGCCGCGCGCATCATGGCGTGGAACTCCTTAGACGAGAAGGAGAAGGCGCGCGCGGGGTCCACTCCCCCCAGACGGAAGGTGGTGGTCAGCGTCTGCTGCGGGCTATCGCGCCCGGCCACCTCGTACGCTCCACCGGCGCGGGCCACCACGTCGGCGTCGCCCGAGGCGTCGACGATGGCGCGGGCGCGGACCTCGTGCGCGCCGCCCTTATTGACCAGGCGCACGCCCACGACCCGTCCGTCCTCAACGAGGGCGTCGCACACGAAGGAGTGCAGGAGCAGCCGGACGCCCGCCTCCCGCAGGATGTCGTCCCACACACGCTTGAGCGTCTCAGGGTTGTAGGTGATACCCATGCCGGCGCCATAGGTGTTGGGGCGTCGCAGCACGGCGTCGGCCGCCTCGACGCGCCGTACCACCTCGTCCGGTATCCCGGATACGACCTTGTCCTGGCGTTCGCCCGGCGTATAGAAGGCGTAGAAGGTGTCGAGGATAGCCGTGCTGGTGCCGCCCACGAAACCGCCACGCTCCACGAGCATCACGCGCGCTCCGTTGCGCGCGGCGGCCACGGCCGCGATCGCGCCCGCGCATCCGCCTCCAACCACCAGCACATCCGTCTCGTACATCATAGGTCTCTTCTCCTCAATCGCTATTGTCTCATCGCCGCCGCTCACCCGCTGGTCATGGCAACGGCCGCCCGGGCCAAGCGGTCGGACCATAGCTCGACCAGCACCCGGCAGCGGTCCCCCCGGATCAGCGCGTGGGCCAACTCGACGGGGTGGTCGGCCTGATCGTAGGTCGTGCGCAGCAGCAGCAGCGCCGCCGTCCCTTTCTGCGCATGCACGGCGCGAGCGTCGTCCGCGCCCAGCACGACCGGCTCGAACGTCTCGCGGGCGCGGGTGGGGTAGACGCCGTACCGCTCCTTGAGGGCGGCGTAGAGTGAGCTTCGCGCGAAGTCGATGCCGTCCGCGCCGGGCAGCCGGTCAAGGGGCAGCCATGTCGTTTCAAGGGCGAAGGGATCGCCGTCGACGTGGCGCAGGCGCACTAAACGCAGGACGAGCGACCCGACGGGGACGCGTAATTCCAAAGCGGCGTTGGGCTCTGCGGGTTCCACCTGCTGGTCCAGGACGCGGGTCGAGGTCAAGAGGCCCTGCGCGCGTAGGGCCTCCGAGAAGCTGAAGTAGCCGAGCAGCGACGGCTCGATGCGCGGGGTGGCGACGAAGGTGCCCTGCCCCTGCCGTCGGGTCAGTAGGCCGCGCTGCACGAGTTCGGTGATCGCCTGACGCGTCGTAATACGGCTGACGCCGAACAGCGCGCTCAACTCGCGCTCAGAGGGGATACACGAACCAACGGCATACTCGCCAGATCGAACTTTGCCTTCCAACAGTTGGGCGATGCGCCGGTATTGTACTTCGGCGCTCACGGCGCTACATGCCCTAATGGTATTATGGTCATATTTAGCTATCTCCTGTGGCTAGCGTAGCATTATCATGCGTATTCCGTCAATATTTCCCGTGATCTTCATATCTATCTCTTTTATTCCCTTGACAACCCGGATGCAGTGTGGAATAATCGAGCCAGTTGGTGTGATTGTTATATCCAGTTGCGGCTACTCATGGGAAGTACCGAGCCCATCCGGCACAACCTTTTGCCGTGTGAGAGATGCACCGATCCAGTCGGAATACCGGGTAGGAAGGAGGAACATTCGCCGTTTGATGCCTCTCGTGGCGCCCTACGATGGGTGGGTTCCACCTTATGTTGATAAAAAAGGGAGCGCAGACACAATGTTAAGGTTGTGGAAGAGCCAGCTTGCCGCCAAGTTGATCGTCCTGGGCAGCATCATCAGCGTGATCATCACCGGCTATGGAAATGGCACTGCCAGGGCGGCCACTTCCCCGATAGCGATCATGTACTGGAGTTCAGGGCCGACGAACGGCATTATGCCGATGGTGAACGGGTTCAACAAGGAATATCACGGCACGTACCAGGTGACGTTCCGTAGCATCCCCTATGCGAGCGAGTTCGCGCAGATTAACACGGCCCTCCCCGCTCACAAGCAGCCGGACATCATGGAAGAGTCGACCACCCCGTCACTCTACTATGCGTATGAAGGGCTAGAGGTTCCTATCGAGCCACTACTGCACATGGTTGGAATTGATCCCGCGCGAGACTTTCCACCGGCGACGTGGGCTTCTACCACGGTCAACGGCGTCCATTACGGTGCGCCACTGGATACGTTCGGGACCCTGCTTTTCTACAACAAGAAGCTTTTCAAGGCCGCCGGCTTAGACCCGAACCGACCACCGACAAATGCCGCTAGCTTTATTTCCGACGCAAAGAAGCTAACGATTTCTAGCAAGCGCCAATGGGGATTCATGCAGGATCCTGAGAAGGATCAAAACGACTTTGAGTTTCCCTCATTTGTGTACCAGTTTGGCGGCAACATGGCCGACGCGTCAACCGGAAAAATCTATTTCGGCAGTTCCGCGGGAGTGAAGGCTCTCACTTTCGAGTGGAATCTTATCTACAAGGATCATGTGTCGCCTGTTGGCGCTTCCACGGACGAGTTCCTGAGCGAATTCCAACGCGGTAAGGCAGCGATGACGATAGCGGGGACCTACGCGATCCCCGGGTTCGAGCAGGTGTTGGGCAAGAATCTTGGGGTCGCCCTCCTGCCGGTTATCGGCAAGCAGCAGGCTGACTTCATTGGTGACAACTTCTGGTGGGTCTTCAAAAGCCCCAGTCTAACATCGGCCAAGGAACGCGGAATCGCCCTGTTCATGAAGTACTGGTACGACCACAGCGCTCTTCTGGCCCAGGCCGGTATTCCTCCGGATTATCTGCCCGTGTTGGACCAGTCGTCGGTGCTGTCGCTTCCATATATGAAGCTTCAGGAGGCGGCCATCAAGTACGGGAGACTGAACCCGCTCATCCCGAACTGGGGCACCGTGACGGGCCTCCCGCTCTACAACCAGATCGATCTCGCGCTCCTGAATCGCGAGTCCATCCCCGGAGCGCTCCACACGGCGGCTGTCGAGACGGGACAATTGATGAAGAGCTTGCCTGGCTTTGCCGACAAGTGTGACTGCCCCGTGACGTCTGGATAATGGTGCGAGCACTATGCTAAATCTCGCATGCATCGAATGACCTCGCGTGGTCGGCTCTGCTCGCCACCACAAACGGCCGCATGGAGGTCATTCGATGGTTGCGATAGCATATGGCGTCCGTTTTCCTGTGGGCGCCATGGAGTACGACAAAGCGATTGACGTGTTTGGGCTACCGGTGTGTATGGTGTGTCTGGAGAGATGCAGGAGGTGATGCGTGAAGGATGCCGGACTTTCACTTGAGGCCAGACGTTCTCTTGCGTCGAAGCGGCGCTTCATGCGCCCTCGGGAAGGATGGCGTCACCATCTGGCGTGCTATGTCTTCGTCGCTCCCTACCTTGTGGCATTTGTGGTGTTTGTCGGCCTACCGGTGCTATATGGCCTTTATGTGTCGCTGCACAACTGGAACGCTGTCGGAGGCAACCAGGGGTTTGTTGGAGCGCATAACTACACGACGCTCTTTGACGCCCAGAATGTCTTCGCGCAATACTTTTGGACGGGAATAGTAAATACGGTCCTCTTTGCTGCCATCAGTGTGCCGGTCATTTGGGCTCTCGCTACGATGTTGGCGTACGCGGTGTACACCTATCATGGGACTCTCAAGAGCTTCTTCCGCTCGCTCTATTTTTTGCCCACAGTCTTTTCAGCCGCGGCCATCGGCGCTCTCTGGCAGTTTTTGCTCGCCACCGACGGCGGATCCATCAATAACTTCTTTGGTGTCCACGTTCAATGGTTAACGAGCCAGCCCTGGGCGTGGATCTCGCTTGACCTCGCCAGCGTCTGGTGGACCGTCGGCTTCTTTATGCTGATCATGTACGCCGGCATCAACGAGGTACCACGAGCAGTGTTTGAAGCCTCAGCGCTCGATGGAGCGGGCTGGTGGCGGACGTTCGTGTCGATCGTCCTTCCGCAGATACAGCACGTCAGTCTCGTCGTGATCGTGATTGCGACCATTCAGGCGTTCAATCTCTTTGCGCAGCCATTGATTATGACGAATGGCGGGCCGGGCACATCGACGAGAACCATCAGCATGGTCATTTATGACCAGATATTCAACTCGATGGATGCAGGAGGTGGAGCAGCCATGGCCTATCTTTTTGGGATACTCCTGGCAGCCCTCGTGTTTGTCCAATACTTCCGCGGTGCGCGTTTGGGGAGCCGGCAGTGATTACTCGTAAGATGAATGGCCTTCCATTAATTGCACTGCTAGTCGTCGGGGTTGCCGTGGTGGTGCTGCCCTTACTGTGGGTCATTACAACGGCTCTGACACCGTCAAACGAGCCGATAGGGAGCGGTCTCTTTCCCCTGCATCCGTCTACCGAGAATTTTAGGGCGATTTTCTCCGCTGGCGCCAGCTACCCTGTCTTCAGTTGGCTTGTGAACTCAATTTTTGTGTCGGCGAGTGCAGCCATCCTTGTGATGCTGATTGATTCCCTCGCGGCCTTTGCGCTGGCCCGTCTCCAGTTCATTGGGCGTCAGGTCATCTTCTATATTACCCTGAGCTCCCTTGTGGTGCCGTTTATCGCGACGCTCGTGCCACTCTATCTGGAATTTGCGCAACTCAACCTCCTGGATACGTATTGGGCGTTGATTCTTCCGTACAGCGGTAATGCGTTTGGTGTCTTCCTGCTCTATCAGTTCTTCCAGGCCATCCCGAAGGAACTGGAGGAGGTCGCCGTTTTGGACGGCGCCACGAAGTTCAAACTATGGGGGCGGATATTCCTGCCTCTAAGCATACCGATCACGGTAACGCTGGGGCTTTTGACGTTTATGGCGGTTTACAACGACTTCTTCTGGCCGCTTGTCGCCACGACGTCGCCGCCCATGCGAACCATTACGGTTGGGATCCAGATTGTGACGGTGAGCGCGTTCCAAACCAACTATCGGCTCCTGATGGCGATTACGCTCGTGTCAGTGGTTCCCATGATTATCGCTTTCGTGGCTGCACAACGGCGGTTGGTCGAAGGAATTGCCCTGACCGGCCTGAACGGGTAACAGGGAGCTATTCACGTTCAACGCCGGCAATCGCAGTCACACCACTAACCTCCGATGGCCTAGCGTTGGGATCCAGAGTCCCACGAGCACTAGAGTTATCAGCCAGGCACAACCTGATGCTTGACTAGGACGAATCAGGAGAGGAGAGAAGACATGTCACAGTTCTCACCGTCCACAGCAGCGCACACGGGGGCCCTCCACGATTCGGTCCCTTTGCCGCTCGGCGCTTCGCGCCAGACACTCTTTCTCGGCCAGCTTGCGACAGGAGCGCAGGTTTTTGCCGTGCGGATGGACGACGATAGTTGGGGGGTGGCCGTGCGGGGTCCCGGCCTGTCGTCGCTGACGCAACGTCATCCAGCACGGATCGAACTGTATAGCGCGCCGGACGACATACGCACCTATGCGCGCGGCTACACCATGGTCGAGCAAACCGATAACGGCTGCGTGGCCAGCGCAGAGGTGGCCGTACCGGGCGGCGCGTGCTTCCGTGTCGAGGACCGCTGGACATTCGACGGCGCCGTGTTGCGTTTGGCACGCCAGGTCACGGTCGCAGGAAGCGCGCAGGGCGGCTTCCTCTCGGCCATCACGTTGCTCTCCGACCAGTCTCTGCCATGGATCGACGTGCATCCGTTCGCGCCGGGTATGCTGTATGGCTGGTCCGACCACGTCACTGGCAGCGCCATCGGTGGCCTCGCCAACTACCGCGCCGGCGTGCGCGAGGTGCGCATCAGGGAGGACCGCCTACCCGCTCCGCTCTTCGGCGTCTACTTCCGCGACGGTACCTCGGTCACGGTCTTCGATGCCGCAGTGCGGGGCGAGACGACGGCAGAGGATGCAGGCGACGTGGCGGCGGTCCCGCTGATCGATGAGCGCTTCCGTTTCGCGGCACTCGGCGGCTACGAAGCGGACGGCCGGGTCGCCATCGGCGTCTGGTTCCCCGGCACGGAGGGCGAGGTGACGTATAGCGGCGACACCTTCCCCGGCGGCCAGTTGCCGCGCTGGCGTCGGCGCTACCATCCCATCAGCGATGGCCTGGAGCAGCACTACGCGGTCGCTTTCCGCTTTGGCCGCGACCAGTGCTTCCCCGACTATTGCACGGACACATGGCGGTGGGCCTGGAGCCTGTTGCGGCCACCCGTCATGCGACACGACATCGCGCAGGTGCGCCGCTCGCTGGTCGCCATGCTGGCTGATACCGTTGTCACTGTGGGCGACAAGGCTGGTCTGCCAGTTGCCTGTGAGGCCACGACGGGCGAGATCGAGTTGGAGCGCCACAACCGCGCCGTGATGGGATTCGTCGGCCGTAGCGTCGAATCGGCATATTTTATGCTGCGTGAGGCCAGCCGCGGTGGTGTTACGGAGGGGGAAAGGTACCGCAGGTTGGGCAGGGCCATCCTCGAATCGTTCGTGCGCATCCCTGTCTCTCCACCCGATGCCGAAGGCTTCTCACTCGCTGACGGCAGCCCGTGCGTCCACATGCACGACCTGGTCTATTTACGCTGCCTGTGCGAGGGGTGCGCCTACATGCTGCGCGCCTGGCAACACGAGAGGGCCGAGGGACGCGACCATCCGCACTGGCGGGCGTGGTCCGTGGCCTATGGCGATTGGTTGCTGACACAAGAGTACCCCGACGGCGGCTTTCCCCGCGCCCGCAAGGTGGGCGGGGACACGGTCGATACCTACGCGCCTGAGTCGAGCTACAACGCCATTCCATTTTTAGTGCTGTTGAACCAGGTGACGGGGGAGCAACGCTACCTCGACGCGGCACGGCGTACCGGCGAGTTCTGCTGGATGGCTGGCCACTGCAACGGCCAGTTCATCGGCGGCACCATCGACAACCCCAACGTTGTCGATAAAGAGGCCGGTACCGTCTCGCTAGAGGCGTACTTATCACTCTACGAGGCCACGACTGATGAGCGCTGGCTCCGCCGTGCGACGGCTGCCGCCAACTTTGCTGAGACCTGGCTCTATATCTGGAACGTGCCGATGGCCGCGGATGATGCCGATGCCGCGTTGCACTGGAAGAAAGGTGTCTCCACCGTCGGCGTGCAACTCATCGCCAGCGGCCACTCGCTCGTCGACGCCTACATGGCCTGGGATGTCACCTCGTATGCCAAATTGTACCGGTATACCGGCGATGCTCACTATCGGGAGGTCGCCCGCCTCCTGCTACACAACACCAAGAGCATGCTAGCCCTGCCGGGGCGCACCTATGATCTGGCCGCGCCGGGCTGGCAGCAGGAGCACTGGGGTCTGGCACGGCGCGGCTACGGCATCCACCGCTATTGGTTGCCATGGGTGTCGTGCAGCCACCTCTGGGGCATCGTCAGCCTGGAGGACTTTGATCCCACTTTATTTGTCGAGCTGGCTGGGACCGATGAGCACGTAGAAGCATGACGTCCTGGGTAATAGAAATGGAGATCGGCGCATGAGCCGGGCCGCCGTGATTGGCATCGACCTAGGCACACAGGCCACCAAGGTCGCCGTCGTCTCCACCGACGGTGAGCCGCTGGCGACGGCCCAGGTGGCTATGCGGTACCGCAGTCCCCGCCCCGGCTGGGCCGAGCAAGACGCGGACGTGTTGGAAGACGCGGCACTGGCGGCGATTGGGCTCGCGCTGAGCGAGGCGCCGCCCGGCGTGACGATCGAGGCGATCTCCGTCGCCGCGCAAATGGGTGGGGCTATCGGCATCGATGCCGCGTTCGCGCCGGTGACGATCCACGAGTTGTGGCTGGATACGCGCTCGGACGACGATCGCCAGGCGGTCCTGGCCGCGGCCGGCGACGCGATCTTCGCGGCCGGCGGCCTCTTGCCGTTCGTCGGTCCGCGCGTGCGGCGCTGGTTGCGGCAGGAGCCGGCGCTGGCACTGCGGCTCGCGCGCGTCGTCGCGCCCGGTCCCTACCTCGTTGGGCGCTTAACGGGCGCCACAGCCGCGGAGGCTATCTGCGACCGCACCCAGGCCAACATGTATGGCTGCTTCGACGCGCGCGCTGGCCGCTGGGACGACACCCTGGCGGCGGCCGTGGGGCTGCCACGGGAGCTGCTGCCGCGGCTCGTCGAACCAACCGCGGTCGTGGGGTATCTCTCGCGCGCTGCGGCGGCGCGCTGCGGCCTACCGGCCGGAGTGCCGGTGGCGGCGGGTCTTGGCGATGGGACCGGGGGCTGGCTCGCTGCCGGAGGCATTGCCCCCGGCGCCTGTATCGACACGGGCGGGTCATCAGCCCATTTCGCCATCACCGTCGATCGGTTTACGCCCGACCCTCAGCGCGTGCTGACCTGTATGCCCTCGGCCGTCCCCGGCCTGTGGTACCTGCTCGGTTTCACGACCGGCACTGGCATCGCCCACCGCTGGCTGGCCGCGCTCCTCGCTGGCGGCGACTACGGGCGTCTGGAAGAACAGGCCGCGGCGCTGCCACCGACCGCGCTACTGTGCGTGGCGCACTTGCACGGGCGCGTCACACCCTTCGAGCCCGACGTGAAGGGGGCCTTCGTCGGCTTCGACGAGCAGACCACGCCGGCGCACCTCTACCGCGCCTTCCTGGAGTCGGTCGCTTTCGAGATCGGGGAGTGGGTCGACGAGGCGCGTTGCCTGCGGGCCGACCTGCGTATGACCGAGGCCGCGAGCATCGGCGGCGGGTCGCAGAGCCGCCTGTGGGCGCGGATCAAGGCCGACGTACTAGGCATACCCTACATCCGCTTGCGCCCTTTTGTCAACGCGGCGCGGGGGGCCGCGCTGGTGGCTGCCACTGCGGTCGGCGCGGCGCGGCTGGACGAGCCGTCCTGGCATCGTCCCGAGGCCATAGCGGTCGAGCGGTGCGCCCCGGACGCGTCCAGGGCAGCCGCCTACGCGGAGATGGTGGAGCTACAGCGGGCCCTGCTGGCGAGCCTGGACCCGATCTACCAGCGGCTCGCCGAGATTAGCCGTCAGCCGTCAGCCGTTCGTCCAAGCTGACGACTGGCGGCCGAGTAACGAGGAGGACGCCTTGATCATTTGGAGCGAACTGACCAACGGCGAGGTCGCGGATCTGGACCGCAATCTCCCCGTGATCGTGCCCATCGGGCTCATCGAGGCCCATGGAACGCACCTGTCAACCGGGTTTGACACGTACGCGGCCGAGTACATGGCGCGCGAGATCTGCGAAGCCACCGGCGCCATCCTATGCCCAGCGCTGCCGTACGGGTTCGCTGATACGAACCGCGAGTACCCGGGTACGCTGGGCGTGCATGCGGACACATTGGCCGCCGTCGTGGCCGACCTGTGCAGCATATTCTGCTCCCACGGTTTCACCAAGGTCATCTTCCTCTCCGGCCACGGCGGCAACGACCTCGCCGTTCGGCTGGGCTTCGACAAGGCGTGGGAGCGCTGGCCCGATCTGAAGCCGGCGGCCTGGACGTACTTCACAACGGCCGGCGTGGCCCTCAGCCATGCCGATGCGGGCGAGACATCGCTCGCGCTGGCCATGGGCGCCACGGTGCACCTGGACAGGGCTCAAGACTATCACCTGCGCAAGCCGTGGCACGAGGTACGCTCGCGCCGCGCACTCGCGCCGGACTCTGGCGGCGTCAATGGGAAGCCATCGCAGGCGACGGCCGTGCACGGTGAGGAGCTTATCGCGCGCATCATGCCCGTCTTGATCGACAAGGTGCACACGGCCATCGCCGATAGATAAGTCGTGAACCATGAGTTGCCAGCCAGAAGGAACGTTTGAGCTGGGAGCGTCGCTCTCGACCAGCGTGCCTACTCATTGAAAGGATCAACATGAGCCTGGACTATCTAGACAAGGCGATCGCGCTGCTCACGGAGGTACGGGACACACAATCGGAGGCGATCCTCACGGGCGCCCAGTGGATCGCGGACGCCATCGCGGCGGGTGGCTTCGCGCATTTCTTCGGGGCGGGGCACTCGCACATGGCCCTGGAGGAGGCTTTCCCGCGCAACGGCGGCCTGGTTGGGCTACACCCACTCACCGAGCTGGCCGTGTCCTACTACACGCCTGTGATCGGCAACTCCGGCATGTACCAGATGCGGTTCTATCAGGAGGTGGAGGGGCTCGGCGACGTGATCTGGCGCAACTACACCTTCAAGCACACCGACGTGTTCGTTGTCTTTACCAATACGGGTGTCACCAAGGTGGCCCTGGATATCGCCTTACGGGCCCAAGAAGCGGGCCTGCGCGTGATCGGCGTGACCTCCCTCAAGCACGCGCACGCCACGGGGACCGAGCATGTGGGGGGGAAGCGACTGCACGAGATCGCCGACCTGGTGATCGACAACTGTAGCGTCGCTGGCGACGCCATGGTCGAGGTGCCGGGCCTGGATGACAGGGCCGGCGCCGGTTCCTCGGTCACGGCCATCGCCATCGTCAACGCGCTCTCCACCGAGGCGGCGAAAGAGTTGGCGGGGCGCGGCATGACACCATTGGTGCTCCCCAGCCCGTACTTCGAGGGGACGGACGAGGGGCGCGCGCGCCGACGACGGGCCGAGCAGCGCTGGGCCGCGTGCATGGTCGAATATAAGAAGCGTTACCGCGATCTGTTCGATGAGGCCGTCCCTGAGGGCGCGAGCACCTCGCCTGGCCCCTCGGCCCCAGAAACGGGCGGACAGGGCCGGGGAGGGGCCACGCCCCCTGGCGAACAGAGACCACGTACCGAGAGGAGCCGGGCATGAGCGCCGGACTACCCCTCCTACCCACGAGCGTGGTCGGGTCCTATGCGTGGCCGGGCTGGCTCGTGAGCGGCATCGAGGCCGCGCGGCGCGGCGAGTTCGGTCCTGTCGACCTGCGGGAGATGCTTGACGACGCCGTCGACACGGCGTTACGTGACCAGGAGGACGCCGGAGTGGATATCGTGTCCGACGGCGAGATGCGCCGGGCGGGCTTCTTCACGGCGGAATTCTACAGTCACCTGACAGGGCTGCGCCCGCTCGAACCGGACCGCCGACTGGGCGCGGCCGGTCACGATCAGCAGCATCGCTTCGAGGTGCTCAAGCCGATCGCCGCGCCGCATGGGCTGGGCGTCGTCGCCGAGTATATCTATGCCCGTAGCCGCACTAATAGACCTCTGAAGGTGACGCTGCCGGGGCCGTTCACGCTGGCGGGCCGCCTCATGAACGGGCGCGTGTACCCGACGCGCATCGACGCGGCCTGGGCCGTCGTACCCCTCATCAACGCCGAACTGCACGCACTCGTCGACGCGGGCGCCGACGTCATCCAAATCGATGAACCATCGCCCGCGATCCACCCCGAGAGCGCCGGAGCGCCGCAGGAGTTTGTCACCCTGTTCAACGCCGCGATCGAGGGCATCAGACCCCCAGGGGTCTACGTGGCCGCCCACCTCTGCTTCGGCAACTACGCCGGGCGGCCGCTGGGCAAGCGAGCCTACGCACCCGTGGTCGAGCAGATGCAGCGGTTCAATGTCGACCAACTGGTGTTAGAGTGCGCCAACCGCGAGTTGACCGAATTGCCCGTGTTGAGCGAGTTAGCCGTCGGGACGGATCTGGCCATCGGCGTGATCGACGTCAAGAGCTACTACATTGAGACGCCCGAGGACGTGGCCGAGCGCATCGAGCGCGTGCTGCAGTATGTGCCGGCCGAACGGTTGAGCTTGGTACCGGACTGCGGGTTCAGCCAGACGGCGCGCTGGGCTGCGCGCGCCAAGTTGCGCGTGCTGGTCGCGGGTACCGCCATGGTCCGGGACAGGTTCGCGGCTACATAGCCGCGCATACTCTACAGTTTGCGCGTCGCAAGCGAAGAATTTGGGCGCGACGCGTGCAGTGGCATAGATCGGTACCTCACGGTACTCTCCCCGCCTCAGAACCGTGCTTACCCGTTGCCGAGTACACGGCTCCCAGGTCAATCGGTCCTGTGCGGTCTACTGGCAGGGGAGAGCTACTGCTCCCGATAGGTCTGTTTACAGCCACAAGTGCTGTATCTAACTTCTGCCACCGTGACCCTGTGTTCATCGCCGTGGGTCGATTGGTCCCCTGTCCCACGTCAGCGCCCTTCGCAGCGTGCGCATAGGCATGCGCGTCGGCCCTTAATCTCTCTTCTCTGTCGCTCATAGCCCTATCTCCCCCTCTTCGGATAACCTTCCCAATCACCGACGTGGGCGACGGCCGCCGCCCCCCACCCGCGCGCCGAGGGCAAGGCAGTGGGGCAGCGGCATCCTCTCGAGGAGCCCCGCCATGAAACCGGCGTCGAACCCGTCGCCGGCGCCGACCGTGTCTATCGCGGCGACAGGATAGGCCGGGACGGACGCGCGCCCCTCGTCCGTCTCCGCGACCGCCCCGTCCGCGCCCCTCTTGAGCACGACGCTTCGCGGACCCAGGGCGCGCACAGCGGACAGCACGGCGTCCGCGTCGTGATCGGGGAACAGGATGGCCGCATCCTCGTGGCCGATCAGCACGACATCCGCGCGCTCGATCAGGGCGAGGAGCGCGCGCCGGCAGACGTCCGCGCTCGGCCAGAGCCGCACGCGCACGTTGGGATCGATACAGACGAGCACGCCGGCGGCGCGCGCCAGTTCGATGGCGCGGTCGACGGCGGCGGCGCAGGAGCGGGAGAGGGCGGGCGTGATCCCCGTGAGGTGCACTACGCGCGCCCCCGCGAACTGATCGGTCCCGAGATCGTACGGGGCGAGCCGGCTGGCCGCCGAACCGCCCCGATAGTACACCACCCGGCGCGGGCCGTCGCGCGCACGCTCCTTGAAGAAGACGCCAGTCGGGGCGTCCGGGGCGACGGCCGCGTCGACCAGGACGCCCTCGCGCTCCAACTCGACCCGGATGTGACGCCCGAACGCGTCGTCGCCGAGGCGGCTGATCCAGCGGGGCCGATGCCCGAGGCGCGCCAGTGCGACGCAGACATTGCTCTCCGCGCCCGCGCATGAGCGCCGATAGAGGGAGGCGCGCTCCAGGTCCGCGTCGCCCTCGGCCCAGAACAGCGCCATCGTTTCGCCCATGGTCACCACGTCGGCCTCCCGCCGTGGACTCGGCCACATGACCGTTGACATCCTTGGAAAGGCGACCTTCCGCATAAGGGTAAACCCACCTATCAAGAGGTGTAACCTGCTGCGGCAAATAAGACTCACATAGCCTGCTCACCGTTTAGTTTTGTAGCGGGCAACGTACTTTTCTGTGAATTGTATGCCTAAAGTGCCCTTTCCACCAGCGTCAAGTGTCATGGCTCTCCCGCAGCCTCGATGACGCCAAATTGCGAGAGTCGGACCCACCGATGGGCGTCGCGGTCTCATCCCTAACGGCAGCGTTGGCGCTAGGTCCCCGACTGCGGCGCATGCCGCGCCGAGTTGTGCATTGGAGAGGGGGCTGAGCCCCATCCCTGGATCTCATCACCATTGTCTGGGACCATCATAGCGGCAGTGGGGCGACGCCTCCAGGTGGTGTCGTCTCCACGGGGG
>JAABUZ0100004630.1_pt1 | contig 18800 bp, 19 predicted proteins | sample 5562091 | NCBI WGS metagenome assembly JAABUZ01 (sample SAMN12813069, study PRJNA571459) | rock metagenome | isolation source: Antarctica rocks | place: Antarctica: Victoria Land, Linnaeus Terrace sud | collected 2015-12-21 | reverse complement strand
GCGTGGTCGCGGTGGCGGCGTCACCATCAAGCCGTGGCCAAGCGTTGCCACTACAAACGCCGCACCTTGCGCGCAGCTTAACTACAACTGTAGTACTGAGGGCGCAGGGCACACAAGCGGACACGGCCGTGTCTCCTGCTGCACGGGTAGGCGCCCGGCGTGCGGGGGCGCGGGGGCGCCCTCGGGCGGTCGCGCCTGTCGTCGCCGTGGTCTGCCCTGCGCCCTCAGGCGCAGGCGTCATCGCATAAGCTCGAGGCGTACCCCTCGCCGCGCGTGTTCCTTGACAACCGCCCCATCCGTGTTACCCTAGACTTGTCGCGAGGACACAGGACGCGCCCCCACGGGCGCGGGCCGCTACTCACCTTGTCGCTTGTGCGCAGACGGTCGGACACGCGCCCCCGCCGGTGGGGCCGTCGCGGGGCGCTGAAGCACGGCGTTGCACGAGCGTTGCACGAGCAATATACGGCCCGTGCACGGCCCGTGCACGGGCGTTGCACGGCCCGTCGCCCCGTGCCCGTGACCCGTGCCCCCTGTCGCAGGCCGCGTTTCACAATCGCGGGGCGCACCCGGTGGTGCCCCGATGATAGAGAGCGCCCATCCGCCGTGCTATCATGTACACGGCATGGCGTAGGATGGATCGTAGGGCGGGAGGGCTGGATGGTCGCGGCGATTCGGACGATGACGGCGCTGGTCAACTACGGGCCGGAGAACGGCGCCGTCGCGTTGCGCGAAGTATCGATCCCCGCGCCCGCTTCTGGCGAGGCGCTGCTGCGCGTGCGCGCCGTGGGGACCTGCGGCAGCGACCTGCATCAGTACCACGGCACGCAGTCGTGGCCTGTCAACTGGCCGGTCACGCTCGGACACGAGTTCTGCGGCGAGGTCGCGGAACTCGGCGCGGGCGTGACGGGTTGGGCGGTCGGCGACCGCGTGGCCTGCGAAACGGCCGCGCGCGTCTGCGGCGTCTGCGCGCTCTGCCGCACCGGCCGCTACAATCTGTGTCCGCATCGCCTCGGCTTCGGCTATGGCGTCGACGGCGCGGCCGCGCCCTACGTGGCGGCGCGCGCGGCCCTGCTGCATCGTATCCCCGCCAACGTGTCGTGGGAGGAGGCCGCACTGACCGAGCCGTGCTCCGTCGCGGCCAACGCCGTGCTGGAGCAGTCGTCGCCGCGGCCCGGCGACACGGCCGTCGTGCTTGGTCCCGGACCCGTCGGACTGCTCTGCACGGCCCTGCTCGCCGCGACGCGGCCCAGCCACCTGATCGTGGCCGGGCTCACGCGCGACGCGGCGCGCCTGGAGCTGGCGTGCCACTACGGCGCGACGCGCACGGTGGCGTCCGATGTCGACGATCCCCTCGCCGTGCTACGTGAGGTCGGCGACGGACTCGGCGCCGACCTCGTGATCGACGTGTCGGGCGTCTCGGCCACGCTCAAGACGGCGATAGACACGGTACGCCCAGCCGGACAGGTCACCAAGGTGGGCTGGGGACGCGAGCCGCTGGGCTATAGCCTCGACCCGCTGGTGCAAAAGGCGGCCACGCTGCGCGGCTCGTTCAGCCACACCTGGGCGACGTGGGAGCGCGTGCTGCGCCTGCTCGGCGACGGGACGCTCGACGTGCGCCCGCTCATCACAACATACCCCCTTGCGCAGTGGCAAGAGGCGTTCGCGCGTATGGAGCGCGGCGAGATCGCCAAGGCGGTGCTGATACCATAGCTATCAGCCGTCAGCTGTCAGCCGTCAGCTTTTTGTTGATCGCTGCCTTGACTTGCACCGGAACGGGCTACTGAAGGTACGAGTAGCTGATAGCTGATAGCTGATGGAGGAACTATGTCCGATCGAGTAGCAGGCAAAGTGGTCGTCGTCACGGGGGCGGCGCGGGGCATTGGCCGCGGGTGCGCCGAGCTGTTGGCGCGCGAGGGCGCGCGCGTCGTGATCGGCGATGTACTGGAGGATGAGGGCGCGGCCACGGCGGCGGCCATCCGGTCGAGCGGCGGCGACGCGGTGTTCCAGCGCGCCGATGTCGTACGGGAAGAGGAATGCGCCGCGCTGGTCGAACGCGCCGTCACGGACTATGGGAGACTCGACGGCCTCGTCAACGTCGCCGGCTGGTTCCCGCGCGCCACCCTTGAAGAGACGACGACTGAGTTGTGGGACCGCATCATGAACATCAACCTGCGCGGCCCCTTCTACTGCTGCAAGCACGCCGCGCCCTATCTGCGCCAGGCAGGGGGCGGTAGCGTCGTCAACATTGGCTCGATCAACGGCATCCAGGGGCTGCCCAACCTCGTGGCCTACGCCTCGGCCAAAGGCGGCTTGCTGGCCCTGACGCGTACGCTCGCCGGAGCCTACGCCGCCGAACGCATCCGCGTCAACTATGTCATCCCCGGCTGGGTGCTCTCGGAGGGCGAGTTGGCCTTGCACCATGATCGTGGCACGACGGGCGAAGAGTTGCGGCGCGCGGGGGAGGCGCTGCCGCTGGGCCGTCACCAGGCACCGCTAGACACCGCCTACGCCGTGCTCTACCTCGTCTCCGATGAGTCGGCGCAGGTCACGGGCACGATCATGCACATCGACGCCGGCGCCTCGACGCTGCCAATCCAGCCCGGCGGCCCCTACATCGGCTAACCCACATTATTTACCACGGAGGCACGGAGAGAGAAAAGAGGCGCATGCCCCTCTCTACGCCGCGCGGGGGGGCAACCAACACAATCGGCCGGTACCTATCGACCATCGACCATCGACCATCGACCATCGACTATCGACCATCGACTATCGACGACGCGCCCCCCGACGACGACGATGCGCGTGAGGTTCGCGCCGACGCGGTAGGGGATCTCCTGGTAGCTCGTGGCGTCGAGCACGGCCAGATCGCAGCGCTTGCCCACCTCCAATGAGCCAACCTCGTCCTGCAGCCGCAGCGAGTACGCGCCGCCCAGTGTCGCCGCGCGCAACGCTTCCTCGGCCGTCAGCTTGAGCTTGAGCACGGCCAGCGTCACGGCCAGGGCCATGTTCTCCATGTAGCAGGTGCCGGGGTTGCAGTCGGTCGCCAGCGCCAGCCGCACCCCGTGCTCTATCAACCGCCGCGCGGGCGCGTAGTGCTCGGAGGCCAGGCTGAACGTGGTACCGGGCAGCAGGGTCGCCACCGTCCCCGCCCGCGCCATCGCCTCCATCCCTGTATCGTCGACGTGGACGAGGTGGTCGGCCGAAGCGGCGCCAAGCTCGGCGGCCAGCCGCGCCGCGCCGACATCCGCCAGCTCGTCGGCGTGCAGCCGCGGCGCCATGCCCAGGTCCTGCGCCCGGCGCAGGATGCGGCGCGACTGCGCGACCGTGAACGCGCCCTGGTCGCAGAACACGTCGCAGAAGCGCGCCCGCCCAGCCGCGGCCGGGAGCATCGTGTCGAGCAGGAGCCGCACATAGGCCTCGGGGTCGGCGCGATAGTCGGCCGGGACGAGGTGCGCGCCAAGATACGTCGGGACGATCCGCAACGTCGTCAGCCCCTGGAGCCGCTCCAGCACGCGCAAGCTCTTGTCCTCGCCCTCGGGGGAGAGGCCGTACCCGGTCTTGGCCTCGATCGTCGTCGTGCCGTACCGCAAGAACGTGTCCGCCCGCGCGATGGCCAGCCGCAGCAACTCGTCCTCGGAGGCGGCGCGCGTGGCGTTGACGGTGCTCATGATCCCGGCGTCGCCACGCTCCAGCAACTCGCCGTAGGGCTGGCCCAGCGCCCGCGCGCAGAATTCGGCCGCGCGTGAGCCGGCGAAGATCGGGTGCGTGTGCGCGTCGACGTAGCCGGGGATGACCAGACGTCCGCCCGCGTCCACCACCTCCGCGTCGTCGGCGAGGGCCATAGGTAAAGCCGCGCGCGGCCCCACCCACACGATGCGCCCGTCCCGCGCCGCCAGCGCCCCGTCGGGGATCACGCCGAGATCCCCGGCGGCGCCTTCGACCGGACGCTCGGCGACGGTGACGAGCGCGGCGGTATTGATGACGACACATGTTCCCGGCATCTACCGCCCCACCATCGGGAGGTCGAGTCCCTGTGTCCGCGCCGTCTCGATCGCCAGGTCGTACCCCGCGTCGGCGTGGCGCATCACCCCCGTCCCCGGATCATTGGTCAGGACGCGCTCCAAGCGCTCGGCCATCGCCGCGGTCCCGTCCGCCACGATCACCATCCCGGCGTGGATGCTGTTGCCGATGCCCACGCCGCCGCCGTGGTGGACCGAGACCCAACTCGCGCCCGCGGCGGTGTTGAGCAGGGCGTTGAGGATGGGCCAGTCGGCGATGGCGTCCGAGCCGTCCGCCATCGCCTCGGTCTCACGGTACGGCGAGGCGACCGACCCTGTGTCGAGGTGGTCACGCCCGATCACGATCGGTGCGGAGAGCGTCCCGTCGGCGACCATGCGATTGAAGCGCAGCCCGAGCCGCGCCCGTTCGCCCTGGCCGAGCCAGCAGATGCGCGCCGGCAGCCCCTGGAACGTCACCTTCTCACCGGCCATGCGAATCCAGCGCGTCACCTTGCCGTCGTCCGGGAACTCCTCCAGCACAGCTTGGTCAGTCTTGCGGATGTCGGCCGGATCGCCGGAGAGCGCGACCCAGCGGAACGGTCCCTTGCCCTGGCAGAAGAGCGGGCGGATGTAGGCCGGGACGAAGCCGGGGAAGGCGAAGGCGTCGGCGTAGCCGTGGTCCTGCGCCAGACCGCGCAGATTGTTCCCGTAGTCGAACGTCTCGGAGCCGGCCGCCTGGAAGCCGACCATGGCCGTGCAGTGGCGGACGGCCGACGCGCCGGCCAGCGCGATGTAGCGCGCCGGATCGCGCTGGCGCAACAGGTCGGCGGCGGCCACGTCGTAGCCGGCGGGGATGTAGCCGTTCAGGGGATCGTGCGCCGAGGTCTGGTCGGTGACCACGTCGGGGATGAACCCCATCGCGAGCAGCCGTGGGTAGACCTCGGCCGCGTTGCCCAGGACGCCGACCGAGAGTGGGCGGCGTTCCCTGGCCGCCCGACGGACCTGCTCCAAGGCGTCGTCGAGGCTGCTAGCCGCGACGTCGAGGTAGTGTTCGGCGATACGCCGCTCGATGCGGGCAGGGTCGGCCTCGACACAGAGGGCCACCCCGCCGAGCATGGTGATGGCCAGGGGCTGCGCGCCGCCCATGCCGCCGAGCCCACTGGTCAGCACGATCTTCCCGTCGAGGGTCGCCTCGCCGCCGCCGCGGCCGCCGCCGCGGCCGCCGCCCGCCGGGTCGCCGAAGCGCTTGGCGGCGGCCGCCGCGAAGGTCTCGTAGGTGCCCTGCAGGATGCCCTGCGCGCCGATGTAGATCCACGAGCCAGCCGTCATCTGCCCGTACATGGTCAGCCCCAGCGCGTCGAGGCGACGAAACTCGTCCCACGTCGCCCACTTCGGCACGAGCATGGCGTTGGAGATGAGCACGCGCGGCGCCCACGGGTTGGTGCGGAAGACGCCCACCGGCTTGCCCGACTGCACGAGCAGCGTTTCGTCATCGGCCAACCGGCGCAGCGTAGCGGTGATAGCGTCGAAGCAGGCCCAGTTCCGCGCGGCCTTACCGGCGCCGCCGTAGACCACGAGATCGTCGGGGCGCTCGGCCACCTCAGGGTCGAGGTTATTGTGCAGCATACGCAGGGCCGCTTCCTGGCCCCAGCCCTTGCACTGCAGCGTGGATCCGCGCGGCGCGCGGACCGTCCGCGCCGGCGACACGTTCGTAGACATAGTCATCTCCTTATCATCTGTCCTCTCCGGCGCCATACGATGATATGTCCCCATCGATGCTTCATGCGAGCGCGAACCCGCTGTACTGGCGCACGCGCGGCGGACGGAAGCCGAGCACGATCGAGTCACGCGGGATACCTGCCTCCACCAGCTCGTCCGCGACCCCAGGCGACGTGCCATCGTGCTGAATCCAGATCTTATCGTCGATGATATCGATGTGGATGACAGTTCCATGCACGCGACGCGGCCCATCCCAGCCGACATGCAACACCTCGAAGTGGTTCCCCGCAGGGTCGATAACAGCTTCCGTTTCGATGTCGCCATGGGATGGCTTGTAGCGCGCGTAGTCGAGAATAAGCCGGCGCACAATCGCGCGATAGCGGTCTATGGTACCCATTGAATGATCCTCGCGTCTATTTCGTCGAAGACGATCAGCCGTAGCTGTTGTCTCCGCACGATCAACTGCCCCAGCGGAGCGGCGAAGATGCCGTCGTTGGTCCGCAGTGGGATGGCCAGATAGAGCAAGCGGTCGGGCTCTACCTCCGACAAAATGTCGCGATACAGATTATACTGCCCCAACGCCACCTCTAACTCGTGGACATCGGAAGCTCCCACGAAGCTCTTGATCTCGACGCCAATCTTTTGGCCGGCGCGGTCGGCGCTGATCGTGTCCTCCGCGCCCACATCCACATATACGTCTCTGCCGCCATAAGTGAGGAGCAGCGGGTCCGCGGTGATGGTCCAGCCGTCGGCCAGCAACGCATCGACGACCGTCCGATGATACACATCCTTGCGCGGCATGATTTCCCCTATGTCGACCGCCTATTTTCTCTTCCCTAGTGTATCACCGGGGGTACGCGCCTGGATAGAGTTACGGGCGCGCCACGTTTTCGCGTGGCGCGCACCCGCGACAAGGACGCCACGAAGGGGCCGCGCAGCCGCTGTGGGAGTTGCGCGGCGTTGCGTACGGCCTGTGCGTGCAGCGCGATCGCCAGGCGATTCTGCAACAGCGCGCCGATGGCCGCGCTGGCGAGGACGGCGCCAAGTTCCTGAATCGTGCTCAACAGGCCCGAGGCGACACCGGCCAGTTCAGGTCGCAGGTCGCGCGTCGCCAGGCTGAAGACGGGGACCCAGGTGAAGCCCAGGCCGATCCCGCTGGCGATCAGCCCCGGCAGGAAGCTCCAGCGGCTGGCGTCGGCGTGGGCTGCCCAATCGATATAGGCCATGCCAGCCGCGAACAGCGCCAGCCCTGGGATCAGCAGATACTTCCCGTTCACGCGCCGCGAGAGTCCGGCCGCGAGTGGTGACACGACCATCATGGCCAGCGGCTGCGGCGCGATGGTCAAGCCGGCCGCCAGCGCGGAGAGGCCCAGCACCGACTGGTAGTAGATGGTCAGCGGGAGGAAGAGGCCCAGCATGGCGAAGCCAAGGGCCGCCAGCACCAGGGCCATCAGCGTGAAATTGCGGTCGCGGAAGACCGCGAAAGGGACCAGGGGCTCGCGGTCCTGCCGCCGCGCCTGCGTCACCAGGAAGAGCAGCAACACCAGCAGGCCGGCGCCGATGATCTCGGGGATGGTGACGGCGCCCCAGACCGCGCCCCAGTTGTAGCGCTGCCCCTCGATCAGCCCGAAGACGACGCCAAAGAGGCCGACCGCGAAGATCGTGCGTGGCCCAAAGATGTCGCCCAACCGCCCCGCGGTGATGAGCAGCACGGCGCAGAGCAGGCTGTAGGCATTGAGGACCCATAGAATCTGGTCGAGCGAGGTATGCAGGCCAGCGAGGATGCTGGGGATGGCGATGTTGACGATGGTCAGGTCGAGCGGCGACATAAAGCTGCCGAGCATGAGCACGCCCAGCACGGCCCAGGGATTGACCCCCGCCGCGCGCTGCCCGCGTTGGTGGATAGCCATAGGTCACGTTCCTTTCTTGGCGCGTCTGAAGACGCGAGGGATGACGGCCCGGTAACGGGACCGTTCTCCACGGGGGCGCGACCTGCTATCCTGCGGGTGTGTAGGCCTCGGATAGCAGATCCCGCCACGCGGGACTGATGCGGGGATCGCACCCCCCGGCGCGATGTGTCAGCATCCGCCGGGGGTCGTTATGTCTCACCTCACCTCATGTGGTCCCCTCCTCTGGACCGCGGGCGTCCCCCATAGCCGGTGATGACACGCGCGCGCGCAGCGACTCCTCGCTCCAGGTGAACCGGCCCGACCGTAGGTCGGCGACGATGGCGCGGACCCACTCCAGCTCCGCGCGCAGCGCCGCCTGACGGTACTCCTCCTCGATCAGGACGATCCGCGGGAGGGTGCGCCCAAAGCCCGTGAGCCCGACCTCTGTGCGCGCCAGGTCGGCCTCCAGCCGGACGATCCGCGCCTCGAACTGGCGCAGCGCATCTTCGGGCGTGAGCAGGGCGAGGAAGGAGAGCGCGGCCGGAAACGCCGGGAACTCGCGTGCCGGCGTGGACAGCATCTCATGCATCCAGTCCTGGATCGTCTCGCGCCCCTCGGGGGTGAGCTGGTAGACGGTCCGCTCGGGCCATCGCTCGTCCCGCGTGGTCTCGGCGACCGCGATCAACCCGTCCCGCACCAAGCGGTCGATGGTCTGGTAGATGCTGGCGCGGTCCCGCACGTTGATGACCTCGTCCTTACCGCGCTCCTTGATAAGCTGCTGCATACGGTACGGGTACATGGGCGCCTCGTAGAGGAGCCCGAGCACGGCGAGGGCTAGCGGTGGGCGGCGATGTAAGCGCCGTGTCATAGTAATTATATTACTAGTAAAGATACCACTACATCAAGGGAGGGTTCAGGTGGCAGGAGAAGCTTGCGAGTGCGATTAGCGATGCGTTGATGGAGAGCGAGTCATTCGCAGCGTATTTTCTCATCCTCCTTGATCTGTTGGCGCGGCAACCAGTTGACGCAAGCCAGCACACGCTCATTCGCCTTTCGGATGCGCCTCGAATGCGCCTTGAGAACGGTAGAAGCAGACATCAAACTCCATGAAGAAGTTTGTCTGCCCGAAAATCACCGGCGCGTCTTCGATCTTTGTCCACGCGAAAACGAGGCGGATGGCGCCGGCGGGCGTGAGTCGCGGGTGCGACGCCAGGACGACCAGCGCACGCGCCTCGACGCTTCCCAAGCTGCCCGTCAGCGGGATGGCTACATGTTGTCGGTCCCAGTCCGCGCCAAGCGCTAGCCCGATCGGGTACGGTAGCACGTTCACAGCGGCGCCCGTATCCAGCAAGCCCACTACCTCAATGGAACGCTGCTCATAAGTGAGCGTGAGCGGCAGGCGCGGCATCAGGCTCGCCGCTGTCGTGTCAGTCGACGCGTACGGAAAGCGTACGGGCTGGGCCATCAGGGCTCCCGGTCTGTGACGTGAGCCCCGGCCCCTTCCGCCTTGAGCGCCCCGAGCAGCCCCTGAGCGGCCGCTTCATTGCCATACGGTGTGTAGATAGGATAAGCGGCGCCCGGCACGAGCAGCGTCGTATCGTCGCTCACGGCGCCACGACTGATCCAGTCGGTCAGCACGTCTTCCACCTGACGCCCCGTACGGCGTGCGGCCTCCCGCGCGTGGCGAGCCACTTCGTCGGACAGTTCGAGTGTTATGGCCTCGGCCACTGCCTAATCCTCCTACTACCAGGCTGAGCGTCATATAGCGTGATACCTTCCTCATGGATATCCTATCACACCATGTCGTGTCGGTTGCTCGTTCATGGACGAGTCGAAGAGTCACAGGTTCCGGCATGGTAAGCTCTGTTCATGTTAGGATAACGGGGCCATCAAACACAGGAGGAGCGGCGCCGTGTCACTGTCGCGACCGGATCGGGGCCTACGCGTCGACGCGTCGCGCCTCTGGAGCACGCTGGAAGAGTACGCCCACTACGGGGCGACGGCGGCGGGGGGCGTGAGCCGCCCCGTCTTCTCGCCGCCGGATCTGGCGATACGGCGGCGGTTTATTGACGACTGCCGCGCGCTTGGACTCGACGTATCCGTCGACGCTGCCGCCAACGTCTTCTGTTCTCGTCCAGGGCGCGACCGCACGCTGCCGCGTATCCTCATTGGTTCGCATCTCGACAGCGTACCCGATGGCGGCCGCTACGATGGCGCGCTGGGCGTCGTGTGCGGCCTCGAAGTGATGCGGACCCTGGTGGAGCTTGATCGCGCGACCCGTCACACCATCGCGCTGGTGTCGCTGACTGGCGAGGAGGCGACGTCGTTCGGGACATCCACCTTCGGCAGCCGCGCCCTCGCCGGTCGCCTGCCCGACGTGTCGGCCAACGCGCTGCCCGATGGACGGACCGTGCGGCAGGCCCTACACGACGCCGGCGGCGCGTGGGATGACCTACAGGCCATGCTCTCCGCGCGCGAACCACTCGCCTGCTTCCTTGAGGCGCATATCGAGCAAGGGACGCGCTTAGAGGCGGGGGGCCGCGCCCTGGCGCCGGTCTCCGGCGTCTGCGGTATCTATCGACACCGCATCGTTTTCCACGGCACGCCGGGCCACGCGGGGACCACTCCCATGGCCAAGCGCCACGACGCCCTGCGCGCCGCCGCCCTTTTCATTCTGACTGTTCCAGCGCTCCCAGCGGCCGTGGCCGCGGCCGATCCCTCGGCTACGGCGACCGTCGGCTATCTGGATGTGACCCCGAACAGCCCCAACGTCATCCCCGGTCAAGTGACGCTCGTCACCGACCTCCGTTCAGCCGACGCGGCGTTGCTGGCCGCGCTGGCCGAGGGCGCCGGCGCCGCGGCGCGTCGGGCCGCGCGGGACACGGGGACGGAGGTGGAGATAACCTCGATGCTGGACCAGGCGCCGGTCGCCTTCGACGCGCGCGTGCGCACGACGCTGGCCGCCGTGCTAGACGGTCTCGGCGAAAGGGGCGCGGAACTCGCCAGCCAGGCCGGCCACGACGCGGTGCATCTCGGGGCGCTGGCGCCCGCGGGCATGATTTTCGTCCGCTGTCGTGGCGGCGTGAGCCACAATCCCGACGAGTCGGTCCAGCCCGCCGACGCGGCGCTGGCGGCGGACGCGCTGCGCCGCGCCGTGCTGGAGATCGACGCCTCGCCGGATTTCGATGCTCCGGGAGGTCCCCTATCATGACGGCGCCAGGCGAGGGTAGTCCGGTTACGTGGAATATGGATAGCGCACGCGCGGCGCGCGTCCTCCTGCCCGATGTCGTCGTCACGCCCACGACGGCGCACGCCGGCTACGGTCTGGTAATCGCTGAGGACGGGCGCTCGTTGGGCCTGCTGCCATGCGCGGAGGCGACGGCCCTGGCCGTGGCGATCGACCGCCTGCCGCGCCGCGCTCTGCTCGCCGGCTTCGTCAACGCGCACAGCCACGTCTTCCAGCGGCGGCTGCGCGGACGCACCCATCGCGGCGTCGCGGACCACGATTCCTTCTGGACCTGGCGCGAGCAAATGTACGCGGAGGCGTCGACGCTCGATCCCGCTAGCCTCTACGAGATCGCGCGCGCCTGCTACCGCGAGATGCTCGGCGCGGGCTACACGGCGGTCGGCGAGTTCCACTACGTGCATCACACGCCCGGCGGAGAGCCGTATGCCCATCCGTTGGCCCTCTCGGAGGCGATCGTGGCGGCGGCGACGGATGCCGGTATCCGCCTCGCGCTGCTGCCCGTCGCCTACGCGCAAGCCGGCTTCGGCCGCCCGCCGGAACCGTCGCAGCGACGCTTCTGCTTCCCCACCGTTGATCGGTACCTGCGCTTCGTCGACGACCTGCGCTCGCTGGTGGCCGGCGACCCGCGCCACACCATTGGCGTCGCGCCCCACTCGGTGCGGGCCGTGCCGGGGGACTGGCTCACCGCGATCGCGGACTATGCCCATGAGCGGAACATGGTCGCGCACATCCATGTATCCGAACAGACGAGGGAAGTAGAGGAGACACTACAATACCACGGCCTTACACCCGTCGAACTCGTGGCCGCGCACGGCCTGCTGGGTCCGGCGGCCACTCTGGTCCACGCCACCCACGCGACGGACGGGGACTGCGCGCTCATCGCGGCCGCGGGCGCGCATGTGTGCGTCTGCCCGACGACCGAAGGAGATTTGGGCGACGGCATCGCCCCCTACGCGGCGTTCGTCGAGCGGGGCATCGCGCTGGCGATCGGGTCGGATGGGCAGACGCGCATCGACCCGCTGGAGGAACTGCGGTGGGCCGAGTTCTCGGCGCGCATGCGCTACCAGCGCCGCCGCGTCCTGACGCCGGATCGCGCGTCGCCGAGCGCCCTGCTGCTGGCCGCCGGGACCAGTGGGGGAGCGCGTAGCCTGGGTATACCTACCGGGGCGCTCGATGCGGGGCAGTGGGCCGATGTGATCGCGGTAGACCTGGACCACGTCGCCTTGCGCGGGGCCGATCCCGCCGACCTACCCGACGCCCTCGTGTTTGGAGCTAGCGCCGACGTCGTGACGGATGTGTGGGTGGGCGGACGCCGGGTCATCGGGAATCGACGGTGACACCGCAGCCCTCACCCCCACCCCATGCGGATTGGTCTCTCTCCGCTTCGCTCCGACAGCCCACCCGGCTCTCCCTGGTGCGGGAGAGGGGCGGCGCCTTAGAATAGTGGAACGGCCTGCCTGCGACTGCCTCCCCACTGCGGTGGGGACCCCGATGGCAAACCACCGCCGACTGCGGTCGGTTGGATGCCGTTCGCGTGATGGGCTAGCGTCTCCCGCCTTAGCACCCGCAGTGCTCGTAGTTTGCCATGCGACCGCAGTCGCAGGCGTTGTGCAAAAGGAGTAGATATGGACGAGTACATCGTTCTGGATGGGCAGGCGCTCAGTGTGCCAGAGGTCGTGGCGGTCGCGCGCGGGCGCGTCGGGGTCGCGCTGGGGGACGACGCGCGCCGGCGCATGCAGGCCGCGCGGGCGGTCGTCGAGGCGGCCGTCGCGCTCGGCGAGCCCGCCTACGGCGTGAACACCGGCTTCGGCGAGTTGAGCCGCGTTCGTATCCCCGCCGCGGACGTGGTCACGCTGCAACGCAATCTATTGATGAGTCACGCCGCCGGCGTGGGGGAGCCGCTCCCCGAGGAGGTGGTGCGGGCCATGCTGCTGTTGCTGGCGGCCTCGTTATCGCGCGGCTACTCCGGCGTGCGCCCCCTCGTGGTCGAAGCGATCGTGGATCTCCTCAACCGCGGAGTATCTCCGGTCGTGCCGTCGAAAGGCTCGCTCGGGGCCAGCGGCGACCTCGCGCCGTTGGCGCATATCGGCCTCGTGCTCATCGGCCTGGGCGAGGCGACCAGCGGCGGCGAGCGGCTGCCGGGACGCGTGGCGCTGGAACGGGCCGGCCGCGCGCCGCTGGAGTTGGCCGCGAAAGAGGGGCTCGCCCTGATCAACGGCACGCACCTAATGGCGGCGGTGGGCGCGCTGGCCATCCACGACGCGCGCGTCATCGTCGAGAGCGCCGAAGCCGCCGCGGCCATGTCGCTGGAAGCGTTGCGCGGGACGGACGTCCCCTTCGACGCGCGCATCCAGGCGGTGCGCCAACAGGATGGGCAAGCGGCCACGGCGGCCCATGTGCGCGCCCTGCTCGCGGGGAGCGCGATCATCCCCAGCCACCGCGAGGACGACCCGCGCGTGCAGGACCCCTACTCGTTGCGCTGCGTGCCGCAGGTCATCGGCGCCGTGCGCGACACCGTCGACCACTGCGCGCGCGTCATCGGCGCCGAACTCGGCGCCGTCACGGACAATCCCCTGTGTTTCCCCGATGACGGCGTGATCCTCTCCGGCGGCAACTTCCACGGCCAGCCTGTGGCGCTGGCGCTCGACATCCTGGCCCTCGCCCTGGCCGAGCTCGCCGCCTTCGGCGAACGCCGCATCTACTTGCTATTGGACGACCGCGAACCCGCGCAAGACCGGCTGCCCCCCTTTCTGGCGCGTGAGCCTGGCCTCAACTCGGGCTACATGATCGCGCAATACGTGGCCGCCGCCCTCGTCGCGGAGAACGCCGTGCTGGCGACGCCGGCGGGAGTGCACTCCGTGCCGACCTCGGCGGGGATGGAGGATTTCGTCAGCATGGGGGCGACGGCGGCCCTAAAAGCGCGCACGATCGTAGAGAACGCGGCGCACGTCGTCTCGATCGAGTTGCTCTGCGCGTCCCAAGGGGTGGAGTACCGGCGTCCCCTGCGCGCGGGTCACGGCGTGGAAGAAGCCGTGCGCCGCGTGCGCGCCGTCGTGCCGCCGCTGGAACGGGATCGCCCGCTGCACGCGGACATCGCGGCGCTGGCGCGCTCCGTCCACGAGGGGCGCTTCGTCCTGTGACGTTGTCCGGTTTTTAACGCTTGGCGCACGGTCTCGTGGGAGACCACTTAGACATGATTGTAGTAAGAGATCAATTATGGTTGTTGGTAAATAGTGAGCTGCGGAATCCGCTGGAAATGGCGCAGGTTTCTCGTGACCAGCATCAGGTTGTGGTGAACAGCAGTGGCGGCAATGAACGTATCATCATCGCCGATAATGAGCCCTCGGTTCCTGAGGTCACCGCGAATGATCCCAAACTGCCGGGCGATTGGCCGCGTCACCAGCAGCATGGTGATCCCGCGTAAGAAGCTGTGGAATACCCGCAGTGCTTGTGCTGGGTTACGGCCATAGTGAATGCCTTCGTACACCTCGCCGTAGGTGACGGTGCTGATGGCCAACTGTTGCTGCACAAGCTGTTGCAGGAGCTGAGTAGCAGCCGGTCGTCCCGAAAGCCAGTCGATGGTGGTATCCGTGTCGATCAGATAGCTCATAGCTCGGGACGGGGCTTGATGGGAAGCTGGCGGCTTGCCGCGATATCCGCTTTCAATTTGTCCGTGTCAACAATATCCTTCCATCCACCCGCCGAAGAGAGAAAGGCGTCAATGTCCGCCTGTGACTTCTGCTTGAACGGGGAGCGCTGTGCCGGTTTTCTCACCGGAGAGATGACGGCAATATCCTCGTCAGCTCGCCGCAGGAGGCGCGGCCGGTTGGTCCGTCGCACTTCTTCCGCTACGTTCGCGAGCGATGGACCGCCAGTGGCGCTAATATCGATTGGTGTCAACTCATGTGCCATAGAATAACCTCTGTACAGACAACAGACGACCATACGTCCGTTGCCTGTATTATTGCACACGTTCCGGGCCACATGAGAGTTTAGCCTGCAAGAACAAGTTGTCCGGGGCTTGGCAAGGAGTGAGGGAATAGGTCACTCGCCATCGTTTGCTGGTGTCGGCGGGTAAAACACTTTGCCTGGTCGCCAGTGTCCCTCAACATACGGCTGGATCTGACCGGCCTATTGCCGTCGCTCAAACAGGGTGTGCAGGACGCGTTCAGGCAGCGTGAGTGGCACGCCGTCTTGGAGAATTTGGGTGATGCGTTGCTGAATCCGCTCTGCTGGCGTGTCGCCAAGCACTGTGACGTTGGGCGTGATCGGTTCGTCGGGCAAGTAGAACTTGTAGGCGGATAACCCTACCTAGTGCTGTTTCAGAGGACATTGTTTGCAGTAACTGAAGCCTGCGACTGCGGTCGCATGGCAAACAGCGCCGACTGCGGTTGGGTAGACCGTCGCCTAAATCAAATGTTGTCCCTTGATTCCGCACTAGCCTAAAGACCACAGATTATTGAAAAGGTATGGTTACACCTGCTAATTGGAAGCATAACACAAAGAATGCTTGCTGCCTGTTAGCTTTATCCTGGTTGCTACCGGAGCAGTAGTGTACAACCGCAACGTGTCTTTATGCTTGCCGCTGAGGAGAGAATACAACGGCTGGCCGGAGCATGTTCCCACGTCCGGTTTGTTGGCGTCGCACTGCTGCTGTTCGTTCGGGCGTGCGGATTGGGATGACGTAGACCGGGAGATGCTGGTCGATTTGCAGCCAAGCTCGCGATCAATCGTCAGGTCTGTCACCACGTCAGGATCATCAACATCAACTGTTGCCGTGATATACGTTCCCTGCGGGTCATCTTCACCGGGGCCAATCGCGAAAGTAGTGTCGGGGTAGTGCTGGCGGATCATGCCCGTCAACTCGGCCACGGCTTGTTGGCGCTTTGGCGATAGTTTCTGCAGATATTCCTTGCTCATGACGGCTCCCCTCCTTGCGTCTGGGTTTGCACTGCCTCGACAAAGCCGCGTGTCCGTCGCACCGTCCGCGCTGCTTGCACCTCACTGACCACATCGCGGGCATAATCAGCGGCTTAGCGCAGCTTGTCCGGGCCAACACATCATGGAAGTCCGCTGGATAGACCTTGCGTCGGTTAATCAGTTCGCAGGCAAAGGCGCCTTGCAACGACTCGTGACTCCACTCCAGTTAGACCAGGAAATGGGTGGGTGGATCCTCCATGGTGAAGATGGGTCGGTCGACGGCGAACGGCGCGATGTCATACTCCGTCGTCCCGTCGATAGCCAACTCGCTCAGGATGCGCCCGATGACCGACGCGAACTTGAACGCATGGCCGGCGCCGAGGGCGAGGGAGATATGCGGATACGCCGGCAAAGTGTCGATCACGAAATCGCGGTCGGGGGTCAGTGTATATAGGCAGGTTTTGCTGTAGAGCGGAGGGCCATCAATGCCCGGCAATATGCGCCGTGCGAACGCCGTCGTGCGCGCCAACGTTGCTGGGTTGGGATCGAACGTGCGCGTCTCCAGTGTAACTTGGCGACCGCCGACGTCCTGCGCCACCTTGACGCCACCCTCCTCGCCGTAGACGGGCAGGCCATAGAACGAGGGATCATCCATCCAAATCCACTCGGGAAAACGGGCCGGCGCGAACTCGCTCAATCGCGACGAGGTGTAGTAGGTGACCTGCTCCTGCGTCATAGTCAGCGGGAGCCGCAACCCCAGAGGCGCGAGTAGGCCGTTGGTCCAGGCGTCGGCGGCGAGGACGAGGGCGCGACAGCGGTACACCCCCTGCGAGGTGGACACCTCCACGCCGCCGTCGCGCGCGGTGACGCCGGTCACGGGCGTGTTCTCGAGGATAGTCGCACCGTAGCGCCGCGCCAAGCGGATGTGCAGCGCATTGCTCTTGCGCGCGGGGACGATGCCGCCATCGGCCTGGTAGACCCCGACGACATCGTCCGCAAGGCGAAACCGCGGCCAACGGCGCATGATCTCGTCCGCGTCGAGCCTCTCGTAAGGGACCCCTTGCGCGTCCATGCTCTCGGTATAGTCGGACATCGGGATGGCGGCGTCGTGTGGCCAGAGGTCCAGGCCGCCGCTGATCACGAGCAGACGTTCGCCCCCGTTCTCTTCGACCGCGCGCCACGCCGTATAGGCATGGCGGGCCAACTCAACGTAGGCCGGCGTATGATAGGAGAGCCGGATGATGCGCGAGTGGTCCTCCGACGCGCCGTTGTCGTGGCCCAACGCGAATTGCTCCAGGCCTAGCACCTCGGCGCCGGCGCGGCGCGCCAGCCAGTACGCGGCGCCGCTGCCCAGACCGCCCAACCCGATCACGATATACTCGAATTCGCGCTTCGTCGGTGTCACCGTCATCCCTTCACGCAGGTGTAGGCGGCGTAGATGCGCGACGAATCATACTCCGCCTGCTGGATCTGGAAGCCCGCATGCGTCAGCATCGCCTCGAGCGCCCAACTGAAGGGGCTATACTCCTCCCGCACATGGGTTTCGAGTTCCTGGCGCGTCCAGCCGTCCTCGGGGCGCGCCGCCCCCGCCGCGAGCCACGGCTCGATCACGCGCTCGATGTCGCGCGGCTCACAGGCGTAGACGAGGTCGCGCAGCCGCAGCACGCCGCCGGGCCGCGGGATGGCGGCCACCCCCACCAGAGCTACGGCCTTCCAGAAGTCCGGCAGGTGGTGCAGCGCATGGCGTGAGTAGACGACATCGGCGGGGTCGCCCTGGTGCGCATAGGTGAGGAAGCCACCTCGCACGCCCTCGACATTGCCGAGGCCGCGCGCCGTGGCCTGCGCGCGCAGGGTCGCGAGCATGGCGGGCGAGATATCCACCGCGACGACCCGACGGCACAGCGGGGCGGCCGCGAGAGCAAAGCTGCCGCTGCCCGCTCCGAGATCAACCAGAATGCTGCTTTCGTTCAGGCCCAGGGCGCCCAGGAGCGCCAGATCCTCGCGCGGATCGACCCCGGCCTTGTGGTCGTAGGCCGCCACGTAGGCGGGGTCGAGGTGCTCATCCCCGGCATGCGCGACCTCGTCCAGGAACCAAGCAGGCGTGTCCATGTGTGTGTCGACCTTTCCCAAAACTGCCGCGCTATCCGGTAGCCCACCACGCGTACAATGAGCGGCGTTGCACCCGGCAGGATAAGGTGATCGTATCACACTCCGCCACGATTCCCTGGCTTTCCCGCTCTTTTGGTGAAGCAATCTTTAGCTGAGAGCTTAACCCGGTTCTTGGTCCGGCGTCCCGGCGTCTATCTGGCGTGGGTTGTCTGGCTGCTGCTCTTGCCGGCGCGACTTCTCGGGGTCGTACCCGGCCCACCGTCGATGCTCGATGCCTTGGGGCATCGGGGGGATGTTCGCGCCCTTGTGCCTGAGCTTGGTGTAGAGATCACGCGTGTGCCTGTCCAGGGGGAGCCCGTCGGCCTCCCACAGGTACGTGTATATCCTCGCGACGAAGTGGGGAACGTGTTGGAGCAGCGCCTGTAGCACCTCCGGAACCGTCATCGGCAGGCGCGTCAGGGCCTCGGACTGCTTGACGATGACGCGGGCCATGGCGTCGGGATCGCGGTCGTGGAGATAGCTGAGGAACTCGTCGGGGTGCTGCGCCGCGACGCCGCACGGCGTGAGCGCGCTGCGGGGAAAATCTTTGAGGTTGAAGGTGACGATGATCTGGGCGCCCGCCTGGATCGCCGCCGCGAGCACATGGCGATCTTTCTCGTCGTTGGTAAGCGTGGGGATGAGCGCATCGTAGCCAGTCACGAACGTACGGCGCAGGTGCGTCCTGATCATCCCCATGAGATGCCGCGCCTGTTCCGGGGTCTTCACGGCGCCTGCTTTGACGAGATTCCGCTCTAGTACTACAACGTTAGGTGGTTAGGACGTGTCGTGCCGGTGTAGCGTGCGCGTACGGTGGGAGAGGTAGGCGGCATAGTTCTGCTGCTGGATATAGCACAGGTGGCGCAGCACCGTGGGGATGTC
>JAABUZ0100004628.1_pt1 | contig 18808 bp, 18 predicted proteins | sample 5562091 | NCBI WGS metagenome assembly JAABUZ01 (sample SAMN12813069, study PRJNA571459) | rock metagenome | isolation source: Antarctica rocks | place: Antarctica: Victoria Land, Linnaeus Terrace sud | collected 2015-12-21 | reverse complement strand
TTCCCCCACCGCGCGATCGCCCCCCTATGCACCGGCACCTCCTCCGCACTATGACGTAAAAAGGTGAGTTCTACATCATGCCTACCGGGAGCCCGCGCCGGTATCCTAGCGCTAGATAGGGGGCAGGTGAGCCGTTTTGGGGACGTCGGCTCGCCTGCCCCCTATTTGTACGTTGTCATAGAGATTGAGGTTCGTGCCACGAAGCTTGAGGCTGCGTGCCACAAAGCATGAGGCTGTGTGCCACGGGACGCTGTTTCGCTCTCGCTGCCCGTATGCGGCCGCTTTCTTCACCCGCAGCCACCGCCACACGTCCTCTCCGTCCCAGCGGGAGGGGGAACGGCGCTCCCCCACGCGTCGGCCATGCGCGCAGCGCCTGCCACGCCGCCGCGAGCGCCTCATGCACCAGGGCACTGTCCACGGTCTGCAGCTGCGGCCCCCTGTCCCTAGCCACACGCATCTGGGCATACCCCCACACCCCTGCGAGCAGCGCCGGCGTCCCCAGTCGCCGCAGCGGGTGTCCCACCACGAGCGTCAGCCCCTCCGGCGGGTACGCGCCCTCCACGCACCCCGTCGCGCGCCACAGCAGCGCGCTTATCTCCACCTCGTCCGCATCTCCCGCGATCGAGCGCGTCGCCATCGCGCCGATCGCCGCGCCACACTGCCCGCAGCCCACCTGCCCCGCTGTCAGCCGCAGCGGCGCCTCACACCCCGCACACCGTTGGCGCAACAGGATCAGATGCCGGGGGCACGCCGTCAGGTGGTGCAACCACCACGGCACCAAGATCACCGGCCGTTCCCCCCAACACGCCGGGCACACCGCCGCCGCCTCCCGCGTGTTCCCGCCCCCGCCGATGTCCGGCCATAGCGGCCCGGACAGGTACGCGACCCCGGCTGGCAGTGGCCGCCCCAGGCGCCGATCAACGCCGTACCACGGCGCGAACCGGTGCAGCGTCAGCCCGATCAACGCCTCCTGGTTCAGCCCCGTCAGCGCGGCCAGCACCTCACAGTCCCACGCCCGCCGCACCACCTCCGGCCGCTCTGGGTGCCGCGCCAACAGCCCCCCCAGCCACCGCCGCTCCTGGTAGTGGTTCGCCACCCGCAACCGCTCCAGCAGGCTCCCCAAGCTCTCTAACGGCGCCGGCCGCAGCCGATTGATCAGCCGCGGGATGACCGGCCTGTCCACGGCCGCAGCGCCCGCCACCCCTCAAGCCCCTCCTGCATCGTCGCCGCGTGCCGTCTCCGGCCCCTCCTCCGGCGCACGGCCGCTCTCCCCGCAGAACGGGTTCGCTGTCCCCCGCCGCACGCTCGCCAGCCGCTGCGCGAACGCTCGCCCCAGCACCTCACGGTCCAGTGTCGCCCGTCCTTCCGCCAACGCCAGGTACGTCGCTCCCCGCAGCAGCTCCATCAGGTACGCCATCACCCCTCCGCTCGCCGTGTGCAGCCGCCGCGCCATCGGCAGCGCCGCCAACGCCGGCCGCTCCGGCAGCGGTAACGCCTCCTCCACCAGCGCCAGGAACGCCACGAACTCCCGCACCGTCTCTGGCCGCCGCTCCTCCCACGCGAACGGCAGCAACACATGCGGCTCCCCAAACAGCCGCGCCAGCTGCGGGTTGAGGCGCACGACCTCCTCCGCCTCTCCCTGCAACCCCACCAGCACGCAGGCGACGCCGGTCTCCTTGATCAGCGTCTTCAGCCAGTTGCTCGCGTTCTCCAGCACCCGCCGGCTGTCCCGATCCCGGAAGTGCTGCACCTCGTCCAGGATCAGCAGCTCCACCTGGCAATCCCGAAAGTACCGCGTCAGCCGGTACGTCATGGAGCCCACCGTCCCGCTCGTCGCCCGCGGGTCCCCCAGCGCCGCCAGCAGCGCGATCGCCAGCGCCTTGATCGTCGCCGGCGAGGGGATTGTTGCCCGCACCACCGGATACGTCACCCCGGCCTCGGTCAGCACTGCCGGATAGGCCCGCGCGTAACTCCCCACCAGCGTCGACTTCCCCGCCCCCGTTGGTCCCACCAGCAGCAGGCACGGCGGCTCCGCCGCCAGCGGCCCCCACTCCTGGCGCCGCCCGATCTCCTCCACGATCCGCTGCCACCGCGGGTATGCCACCCGGATGCCCTCGATCTGTGCCCGCAACTCCCGGCTCAGCCCCGGCCCCGGAACACGCTCGCTCACCGCCATCTCCCCTCCCCTCAGCGCCACGGCCGTGGCCCCCACCCCCGCTCCTCATCCCGCGGCGGCTCGTACGTCACCCCCCACCCCGGCTCCGCCAACGTCGCCTCAATGTCCCACGTCGCTGCCTCTTCCTCCAGCGTCCGTCGCACCGCCGCGTCCGTTGCCTCCTCGCCGGTGGCCGGCGCCGCGAGCGCGGCCGACGCCGGCGCCGCTCCCACCCCCAGGTACCGCGCCCCCGCCACCCGCCGCCGGCCCCGCCGCGTCCGCCGGAACTCTTCTTCCACCACTTTCTGGATGCGTCCCTTCGCCTCCGCCAGCGCCTCCACGTCCACCGCCCGCCCCCGCTCCACCCGCGCCTGTCCCTGGATCACCCGGTGCTTCCACAGCGAGAGGCCTCCCGCGTACTCCTGGTGCTGCGCCGGTACCCGCAGCCACGCCGGCCCCGCCCCCCGCTGCGCCGCCGGCACCTGCACGTACAGCGCCCCCAGGTCCTCCGGGTCGTACTTCAGCGCCACCGCCGTCCCCCCCGGCAGCGCCCGCCGCAGCGCCTCTAGCTCCGCGCTCTGGTACCGCAGACTCAGGTGATCGATCCCCGCCCGCTGGATCGTCCGCACCGCACTCCGTCCTAACAACAGGCGTATCTCCTCCGCATCGGGGTGCAGCGCCGGCGTCCACCCTCCCGCCACCGCCGCCGCCCACCGCTGCGCCGGCACCCCCTCCACCCCCCGGTTCCACTCCTGCCCGTACACGTCCAGCAGGTACACGTGCAGAATCTCCCGGAACCGCGTCAGCGAAATGCACGCCATTCCCTCCGCGTCGTACTCCCCCCGCGCCAACACGTGCGAGAACGTCGTCCCCGGCAGTCCATGCACTAGCCCTGTGTTGTGCGTCCGGAACTGCCGCTCGATCGCCCCCTTGAACCACGGCCGCCGCACCGGCGTCGGGTCCAGGTGAATGCCCAACGGCCCGCACGCATCCGCCAGGTCCCCGCCCACCAGGTGCGGCGCCCGGTCCACCACCAGCGTCTCCGGCAGCCCGTACACCGGCCACAGATTCTTTGTCCCGAAGCGTGCCTGCGTGTCCTCCTTCGGCAGGATCGCGTGCAGCAGGCACCGCATCGCCGCCCCATACCCCGCCGGCTCGAACCCCACGTGCACCCCCGCCGGCAGCCCGCTGTACACGTCCAGCGCCAGCGTCACCGTCGGCCGCCCGATCGGCAGCCGGTCCTCCTCGTCCACCACGATCAGATCCAGCACCGTGTGATCCAATTCCACCCGCTCCAGCGGCCGCCCCGCCCGCGGCCCCGGCCGCACCCCCGCGGCCGCTCGTCGCTCTCCCGGCCCCGGCCGCCGCCGTAGCACCCCCGCCACCCCGTCGGCCCGCACCCGCCGTCCGATCGTGGACCGGTCCGACGCCACCCGGCGCTCCTCCGGCGGGTGCCCCTGGTTGCGCACCCGCACCCGCTCGACGACCATGAAGTACACGTCCCGCACCGTCCGCTGCGCCGGCGCCCCCTGGACGATCCCCTCCACCTCCGCCCCCAGCCGGGATTCCCCCGCGCTGCGCCGTGTCGTCGTCGGGGCCAGCGCCCGCATGTCCCCCCCGCTCGCCTCGTACGCCCGCAGGTACCGCTCCACACTGCCCCGGCTCGCGGCCCCACCCCCCGCGCCCGGCCCCCGACCCTCATCCGCGGGACTAGCGCCGCCAAGGTACTGCTCGATCGCTCCCCGTGTCCGCCCACCCGCTGGCCACGTCAACAGCGGCCGGATCAGCGCGTACCGCCGCCAGGCCTCCCCCCGCTCCGCTTCTGGCAACACATGGAAATCGGCGACGGTGTACGCCGTCGGCAGCACCCCCTCTCCCCCTGCGCGCACGCCCGGCCCCTGCACCGCGCAGCGCAGCGCCCCCCTGTCCCACGCCCCGGTCAACTCTGCCCGCGTCACCACCGCCTGGCCCCCGCCACTCTGATCCTCCACTAGCAGCCGCCCGTCCCGCAGCACCTGCACCACCAGAAACGTCCGCCACGCTCGTTCCACGCCGCGCCGCCACGTTGAGCTCGCGCAAACGGGCACGCTGTCGTGTGCGGATCGGCGCACCTTACGTGCCCCAAGCAGCGCATGTTATGCGCCCCATGGCGTCGATTTACGTGTGGGGTCGGCGCATCTTATGTGCATTCTTACAAACGGCCGTCCGACTCCCCCACACTCCGCCCGTGTGCGTGTAATAGAGCGTGGAGACGCCGTGGAGATTCCCCGGCCCCCGGAGCGCCGGCCGCGCCGACATCGGGGCGCGCGTCTGTACGCGCCGCCGCAACGACATGCTCAGACGCCCCAGGAGCCCCACCACGGCCGCAGGTGCGTGTCCGCGCGGCGGCCGTGGTGCTCTGCCCGGCACCGATGGTGGACATCGCCGTGGCGACAGGGTGCCGCGCGAGCGAGGAGATGATCGGGGCATCGAGTGTGGGAAGCCTACCCACGCCGTCGCCCCGTCGCACGCGCGCAGGAGGAGCACCACGCTCGTCGCGCGCGACGGCAGGCGCGCTACGCGGAGGTTATGGCACTGCATCGCCAGGGTCTCGGCCAACACGTGATCGCCCGGACGCTAGGCGTGGGCCGCCACACAAGCCGCGAAGAAGCGCGAGAGGTTCGTTTTATCCGCGCTCTCCAGCAGGCAACGCACAATGTTGACCATGCTCTTGTTCTCCAACACCATCAGGCCCGTGAGATAATGCTCAAAATGGGCAAACTGGCAGCGGTTCTCGAACAGGTCCCGGAAGGCTGCGGCGTGCGTGCTGACCAGCGGCGCGGGAGCGACAAGGGGCAACTGCATCGGAAGACCTCCCTTTCAGCGCATATGGTTCTGGCCTTGCAGGCTAGCAGGGTCTGCTTGCCAGCGCAAATCACAACAGTCGAGGACGTAAGTCAGGAGCCTCGTCGGCACACGGATGTACTTTTCGACCAGCATAAGCATTCAGGACATCCTCTCGTCGCGTCGGCGGCCGTCGTCGGCCAACCAGTCGTGCAGTGTCTCGGGATTCTTCACAGCGAGCGCATTCTTGTCGCCCTCATGCAGCAGCGCACGGAGATTGGCGATTAAGATCTGTGACTGATGCTCCTTGACGTTGGTCGACGCCCCGGCGATGTGTGGCGTCAGCGTGACATTGGGGAGCATTAAGAATGGGCTATTCGGTGGGAGCGGCTCGACGGGAAAGACGTCCAATGCGGCACCGGCCATATGCCCGTCGCGTAAAACGCGGTACAGGGCGTTATAGTCGACCAGGACAGCGCGTGCCGTATTGACAAGGTAGGCCCCTCGCTTCATGAGACGCAACTCCCGCTCACCGAGGAGGGGGGCGCTAGAGCCGCGCGCATGTAAGGAGATGATGTCGGATTCCTGTAGTATCTGGTCCAACGCTACCGGCCTGCATCCTGCACGACCGATCTCGGGGGCATCCACGTAGGGGTCGTGGACGAGCACGTGCATGCCCAAACGAACGGCCTTATCCGCGACACGGCAACCGACACTGCCGAAACCAACCACGCCCAGCGTCTGTGTCCGCAGTTCTGGGCCCTTGTACAAGGTGTAGGGATGCACGCGATCCGACTCGCGGTAGCGCCACACGACGTCGGCGCGGTTAGTGCTGCCGAGAGCCGCCTCTTCGGTGAGCGCGCCCGTCACAATGAGGTGATGCGTCTGTGCGATATGACGCAGCGACGCCAGCACCAGGGCGAGGGTGAAGTCAGCCACAGCCTCGGCGTTCCGGCCCGGCGCATAAAGAACCGGAATGCCGCGTGCTGTTGCGGCGGCGATGTCGACGTTGGCGGGCTCGCCGCGCACACAGCCGATCAGGCGGAGACGGGGCAACGCATCGAGGAGCGTGCGGTTGATGGAGTCCGCCTCAATGATAACGACGTCACACTCCGCAGCGCCAGCCGGAAGTTTTCCCGTAGACGCAGCCGTGTGGAGAGCCATGTGATCAGTGGTCACATGCCAGCCAAACTCATGCTCTAACGTGTGCTGAGCCTCTGACGTCAGTTCAGCGGTCACCAGTGCATGCATGGTCTCACCTCTTTCCTTGGGTTTGCGAATGAGTCACCACTATCCCTCTCCAAACGTCTCTAAGAGCCGCCTAAAAATCGTCCGGTAGCGATCGTAATAGGGCTGATAATCTGCGTGACGCACGGCGTCTGGCTGATAGTGACGCGCGGGCAGAGGACCGCCCCAGTCATGCGGATGGTTCTTGAGAACCAATCGTCCCCCTCCAATCGCCGACGCCTCGGGCACCTCCACGACACGGATCGGGGCACCGAGCACGTCGGCCAGCATCTGCGCCCACAACGGGCTCTGTGCCGCACCGCCAGTAAAGGTCACCGCGGTAAAAGGGGCTCCATGGACGGCCTCCAGACCCTCAAGGTTGCTGCGGACCGCGTAACAGGTGCTCTCCATCGTGGCTCGGGCAACGTCGTCGAGTCCGTGGTGCGGTGTGAGCGCGAACAGTGTGGCGGGTGGCATGCGGTTCCAGATATCTTCGCGCCAGTACGGATTCGCCGCAGTGACCAACAGGCCATGCGCGCCGAGCGGTGCTTGAGCGGCCAGGGCGTCGAGTCGTTCATACGATGGGGCTGCGGCGGGCTGGACGCTGAAGCACAGATCCCGCAGCCATGTATAGGTCAATCCGGTGATTCCGGCATTCATCTCGATCGCCCATCGGTTCGGCCACAGGTGGGCACTGACCCACGGGCGATGCTGTGTATCGCAGAGCGGTGTGCTCGCGGTGAACTGGATCGGCGTCGTCGACCCACCGACGATCACGACGTCGCCGTCGCCGACAGCGTCCACGCCGAGGCAGCAGACATGGGTATCGCCACCGCCTACATGCACAGGCATCCCTGCAGGCAAGCCTATGGCTTGCGCCACTTCCGGCTCAAGGCCGCCCAAGTACGCGCCGCCGTCGCGTAGTGGCGGGAACAATGCGGGATCGATACCGAGCACGTCGAGCAACCCGGTCGCCCAACAACGCTGCGCCACGTCAAGGAGTTGCCCCATGGAGGCGGACGACGGCTCGCTGGTCATCTCCCCGCACAGCCGGTAGAGCATCCAGTCGTGCATCTGCATGATGTGCCGGATGCGTGACCACAGCTCGGGGCGGCAGTCCTTGAACCACAGCAGCTTCCCGAGGCCGAGCGGCGCTGCAGGCCAATGGCCTGTCAGCATGTACAGCGCGTCAGCTCCCAGGGCATCGCGGATCTCGGCCAGGTACGGGGTACCACGCCCGTCGAGATTGAGAACCCCTGGCGCGAGGGGGTTACCTGCCCCGTCGAGCAGCACAAAGGAGCTGCGCATGGCTGTGCAGGTGATCGCGAGGTAACTATCGGGGGGCGCAGCAGCCTGCGCCACAGCTGCGGCACAGGTCTCCTGTATGACTGCCCACCATTGATCGGTGTCAAACTCGGCGTGATGTGGTGCAAGGTATAGTGCGCGGTATTCACTGCGCGCGCAGGCCAGGACGCGCCACATGCGTGTACACAGCACGGTTGCCTTAACGCTGCTCCCTCCCGCGTCGATGGTGAGAACGAGCGTTGCCTCTCTCCGGGACGCCATCGCACCCCCTTGGAGTGATGAGTGGTTAGTAAGTAGTAGCCGGTTCCCCCTGGCAGCTACGCACTCATCACTAGACACTAACCACTTCCTGTTGGCCATGTGTGCGGAAGCGCTCACGCACATGCATGATCTCCTCATGCGGCAGGATCACCGGTTCGCCGGCTAGAGCGCCATTCACTTAACACGCTTGTCCTAATAACTCGTGCAAGGCGGTGGTTTCATCGTCACCTATCCACGCCTAACTGAGGCATCTCGCGCCCGCTAAATGCGCCCACGTTAACCGCTTGGCCGATTACTTGAATGGCGCTCTAGGCGCGAACGGTAGTACAGCATGGCCAGGAACTCTAGAATTTGCGTGAAAGTGGCCGCTGCCTCTAGCGTCGGACCGAGTGCGATGGTTCCATGATTGGCCAGGAGCGCGGCATTGGCCGTGCCCATAGCGCTGCGACAGTGCTCAGCCAGGTCGGCGGTCCCATAGGTTGTGTAGGGCACGAGCGGAATCACATCTTCGGCCAGCGCCGCGATCTCGTAATGGACGGCCGGTATCGTCAGGCCCATCACGGCCAGCGTCGTCGCGTACGGGGCGTGGGTATGGACGACTCCACCTGTCTGGGGGCGGATTTGATACATCATCAGGTGCATGCGCCATTCTGATGAGGGGCGGCGCTGACCATCCACCAGGTGGCCGTTCATGTCGAGGATCACGACGTCCTCGGCCGTGATGGTGGGGTAGGGAATACTGCTGGGCGTAATCGCGATCTGATCCGGCGCGACGCGCGCGCTGATGTTGCCGGCCGTGTGATTGAGCAGGCCATCCTGCTCTAGGCGGCGTCCAAGGTCTGCAATGTGCTGCCGTGTCTCCTCGTAGAGCATCGCGCTACCTCCTGTCCCGGCTACCACCGTCATCCGGGCCATATCGGGCCCCCAATTCATACACGGCCATGACATGCTAGACGCATCCGTTCGATCATCGCTGGCAAGCATGTGCAGTAACGGGTGGCGGTTTCACTCGTAAAAACATGTCTAATCAGGACCATTTCCTTGTCACGAGCGAACGCGCGCTCGGGTCGCTCGCCAGCGCATCACATAGGTCGAAGAGCGCATCACGGGCGCGCATGATGCAGGCATAGACTGCCGACCAATAGGCCCCCACGACGGATGCGGCATAAGCCAATACAGGGGAGAGTGCGTCTGTGACGTTAGACAGATGTATGAGCATGCAGTCGTGGCGCACCGTCGGCACCACGATGCACCAAATTCATGGCTTGTACGACCCATCAGGCAACCGGTTTGGCATCGTCCGTTTGCATGTCCATCAAAGCTAGACGCCAAAGATGCACTCTCGCACAACTACTACCTACAGTGCTACCAATTTGCCGGATGCGGCAACAGATTCGTAGGCTTTCTCCGCGACCTTGATCGTATAGTAGCCGTCGCGTGGGTCGATGGTGGGAGGACGCTGTCCCCACACCGCATCTATGAAATCCGTGACGCCTGTGGCGATGGATGCAACCTTCCACCCTCGAGGATCATACGGTACCGCAGGGAGAGGCGCGCCGGTGTAGTCTTCGGTGCCATGGTAGTGGGTAGCGGGTGGGTTGCAGAGTTGATCGATTATTAGTGAGCCCTCGCTCCCGTAGATCTCGCAGCGTTCACCCCACGGGATCTCCGCCGTGAAAGTGTACTCGGTTGTGAACAGCGCGCCATTGACCAGGCGGCCCCCGACGACCGCGTGATCCTCCACCTGGCTCTCATGCATCAAGCGGGATTGGACCGCGTACACGCCCTCAATATCACCGAACAGCCACTTGAGTAGGTAGAACGAGTGCGGCCCAGCATCGAAGATCGCGCCACCAATCGTGCCGTCGCGCCGCCCTTTCCAGAGGCTGGTGTTTTGCAGTCGCTCGACCTCGCTCCCGGAGATCAGCGTCCTGATCAAACGCGGGGTGCCCAGTACCCCGGCCTTCAGCAATTTCTCCGCCTCTTGATAGGCCGCCACAAAGCGCGTGTTCTCCGCGACCGTGAAGGCACGCCCGTTCTTGCGGGCCAGTTCGATCAATTCGAGACATTGCTGTGAGCTAGCCGCCAGCGGCTTCTCGACAAGTACGTGCTTACCGCGCTCGAGCGCAGCCCTGGCTACCTCGTAATGCAGGTTGTGCGGCAACGTGATATCGACGGCATCGACACCGGGATCTGCGAGCAAGGCATGGTAGTCCGTATACGCCGCGCACCCGAGGGCGATGCCCTCTTGTTTGACGATCGCCCCGTCGACATCGCAGACGGCGGCGATCCTCGCCCTGTCTGCGGCCTGCTCATACCCCCGCCGATGTGCGTGATGAATCTGGCCCAAGCCGATGAGTCCAAACCCGATCCTGTTCGTGTCCATGGTGTGGTTCCCTTCCTCCTAGTCATTCACCGTCGATCGGGTCGCGGGCATACGCCCGGATGAGCCGGGACGGCAACGGCGGTATGTTCGTCACCGACGGTCGAGCGGCTTGCGGCTCGGCATGGCCATCAAGCGCTCGGGCACGCGGTGCCGGTTACCGCGCTTGTATCCGCCCTGGGCTTCCGCCTATTGAGGTCGCTAAACGGTCGTGATCTCACGAGGCAGGATGGAGATGCGCGTCGGCCCATCCTCCCCGATGATGTAGGTTTCTTCGTCGCCGATCTGCTCACCCGTTGGGGCGTGCGCGTAGAGCTCGATGTTGATGACCATGCCCGCGCGTACCATGGTCTCCGGGTCGTCGTCCAGCCATTGTTCTTCCGTCTCGATGCCGATGTTGTGCCCCACATGAGTGAAGCGATCCAGCAGTGGAATGCCGTGCCGTGCGTACAGATCGACCGCGCGCCCGTACACGTCGGCATAGCTCGCTCCCGGGACCAGCATGCCCCCGACATCGTCCACGATCCCGACCATCGTCTCGTAGCATGTGTGCAGAGAGTCGGGCACACGGCCGGAGTAGGCATAGCGGCGGTTGTCCGAGCAGTAGCCGTTGTAGATACCGCCGAGGTCGAGCGTGATCAGTCGATTCTCGTCGAGCCTCTCATCGATGGCAATTTCGGGGTTCTCCTTGGCGAAGGAGAACGTGATGTGGCTGACGCCCGTGGCGCCGTTCTTGATCATGCGATACTTAGCTTCACGGGTGAGATCGAGGCGAGACATGCCATGATAGAGCACATCGTATAGCTCAGGGACCGTCGCTTCGATGATTTCTGTGCTTTTCTTGAGCAGTGCGATCTCCGCATCCGACTTGATCAGGCGTAGCGTCGCCAGCAGGTCGTCGATCACCAAGAGCGGCCTATCCGTTCGCACGCTCTCGTTAATAAGCGCGAGCACAGAGTAGGGGCATGACGACTCAATGCCCAGGTGCGCCCTTGGGCCGAGTACGCGACTCAACAGTGTTCCAACGGCGGACCGTGCGCCCGCGATGTCGTTAAATCCGATCACGTCATCAGCACCAAAGTCTACGCCTTCAGTTGAGAACCCCCAGCACAGCAAGCTCACTCGTCCTTCGGTGTCGACATAGGAGAAGAACGGCAGGCGATTGCGCAGCGCGTACAGAATGGGATTCCCGCTGCCGGGGAGCGCAGTATACCCCGTCGTATAAAACACGTTCTCGGGCGACGTCAGCAAGAGGCCATCCACGTCGCGCGCCTTCATCAGTTCACGCGCCTTCTGCCTATCGAACCCAGGCGAATGAAATTGGGGCACAGCAGCCATGACCGTCCTCCCTATCTTTATCCATCTGACTCATCGTGGTTGCGCAGGGCACTACTTCGCCACCCAGCCACTATCTACCAGCAGGTCCGTCCCGGTGATGAATGATGCTTGCTCACTGGCCATGAAGTAGATCACCGCAGCGATCTCCGACGGGTCGGCCCAGCGTCCCAGCGCCTGCTCAGCCTCTCGCTTGGCCTTGACCTCCTCGAAGGGCAAGCCCGTCCGCCGCGACTCGATCTCGATGTCGCCCCGCAGCATGGGCGTATCCACGGAGCCTGGGCTGATCGAGTTCACGCGGATGTGGTAGGGCGCCACCTCCCAGGCAAGGGCCCGGCACAGCGCGATCACTCCTCCCTTCGTGGCGCCATAGAGGGCGTGGTCAATCTGGCCGACGTGGCCCGAAACCGAGCCCATGTTGACGATCGAGCCGCTCCGTTGCGTCTTCATCACGGGTATGGTGTATTTGCAGAGCAGGAACGTGCCACCGAGGTTAACGTTGACGACTCTCTGATACTCATCCCACGCGGTTTCCTCCAGTGGCTTGACCAGGACCACGCCGGCGATGTTGACGAGGGCGTCGATACGCCCATAATCCGCGACGATCTGATGGACCAGGTTCGCGACCTCCATCTCGTTGGCTACATCACATTGGCTGTATGCGCAGGCATCAGTGCCTGGATTGAGGTTCAACGGGGCCTGGTCGGAGCTCAGGATGTCAGCGGCGGCGACCTGGTAACCATGGTTCGCAAACATCCGCGCCGTGGCCTCACCGATTCCCCGCGCCGCTCCCGTGATCAGCGCAACCTTCCTTTCTGTCGTCATCGCGCCTCCCTCTGGATACCCAGTAGCGTACGCGCTTCGACGGGTGTGGCGACCGGCCGACCCAGGGCGCGTGCCACCTGTACAGCTTCAGCGACCAACTCGTGTGTCTGGGACAAACATCCCGCACGGTTGTAGGGATAGTCTTCCGTCCCGACGCGAATATGATCTCCCTGCAGGATTGCCGCCGTGACGATGTCTAGCTGACGCTCACCCATGATGCTGACCGTGACGACGCAGTCCGGCGGCAGGAAACGACGACGATACTGGTATTCCTCGATGGTCGCTGGCGTCCACGAACCACCGGGCCAGTCGAAGAAGAGGGTCGTGATGTGGGGTGGCGTGAGCATGCCCTTATCGATCAGGTACTTTAGGTTCCAGATAGAGCCCGTGTGCCAGACTTCAAATTCGAGCTTGACGCCGTACTGCGCGGAGAGGCGCGCGTAGTCCTCTAATTCCTCCCGCGGATGCAGAGCGTGCGTGTCCACTTTGGCAAAGGCCTCGTCATGGTGGCTTAGGATAATCGAGATCATGTCGGCTTTGTGCGCAAAGACGTCCATGCGCTCTTTGATGGGCAAGCTGGACATGCCGCATTGCACAATCATGTCGGTCTGCGCACGAACAGCATCAATCGTGCCGATCCAGTCGTCGGCATGGAAATGCAAGATCGACGCGCCCGCGTCCTGGCACAGGCGTCCCACCTGCGCGATCTCATTTGGTGCCTTAGGATAGACGACCTCGGGGTGCAGCCAGCAAATGTTGGGTGTCGCGGTAATGACCAAAGGTTCCATCAACTCTTCTCTCCTAACTACTACTACTCAGCCAGTGCAGCAACAGGATGTTCTATGGTGGATGCCGTGGATGGAACGGAAGCATGTCTTGCGTCCTCATCTCACCCTTTCACCGCGCCCACAAAGAGCCCCCGCGTGATCCAACGATAGGCGATAATGTAAAGGGCTACGATAGGGAGTTGCGCGATGATCACTGCGGCTGCGGGCAAGCTGAACGAGGTGAAATACTGACTCACCGTGAGGCGCAGGATGCCCGTCGTGATCGGGAAGTCCGCTTGCGAACTAAGGAAGGTCAGCGCGAAGATAAACTCTTTCCAGATGGCAATGAAATTCAATGTGAAGCCTACGGCCATGGCTGGCAGGCTCAAGGGCAAGATGATATGGCGGAGCACACCGAAGTCCGAGCAGCCGTCCACGCGAGCCGCTGCCTCCAACTCCTGGGGCATGTTGGCCATGAACCCCGTCAGCAGTAGCATCTCGAAGGGCATGCCGTATACCGCGTGGACGATGATCAGCCCGATCCGTGTGTTGAGCAGGCCAATCTGATTCAACACGTTGTAGAGTGGGATGAGGGTGGTCTGTTGGGGCAGCATTAGGGTCGTGAGCAGCAAAATAAAAATCGTGCGCCCGCCTAGGACGTGGAACCGGCTGAACGTATAGGACGGGAACGCGGCGAGGATCAGCGCGAGGAGCGAGCCCAGGCTAGCGTACAAGATACTGTTGCTCATAAGCTGGCCGAAGTTCAGTACGCTCCACACCTTGGTATACGCGTCAAATGAGAGATGCTGCGGCAGGGCGAACGGATTTCCCAAAATCTCATCTTCCGTCTTGAACGACGTGATAACCGTCATGATGAACGGATAGATCCAGACTACCGTGGCGAGCAGCGTGACCACGGTCAAAATGATCTTTAGCGGGTATGCGAAGACGCTGGTCCGCGACATCACTCAAGCACCTCGCTTCCGACACGGCGCAGGTAAACGATGGCGAAGGCGGCGCTGAGGACGAGGATGACCGTGCTGACGCTGGCGCCATAGCCCAGGCGTGTCTCATCGAAGGCGGTGATATACATGAAGTATCCGAGCACATTGCTGGCGTTGCCCGGCCCCCCTTTGGTCATGACCACGACCAAATCGAATGCGCGCAATGCCTCGATCACGGCCAGCATTGTCACCACCATGAAGATGGGGCGCAGCATCGGAATCGTGATATGCCACAGGGTTTGCACACCGGTAGCCCCCTCCATCGCGGCCGCCTCGTACAAATCGCCTGGGATCTGCGTGACCCCAGCGTCGAACAGCATGAGCGGAATGCCCAGGTAGGACCACCCGAAGAGGACGATCAGGGTGTAGGTAACGGTGCTGCTGTTCCCCAGCAGATCTGGGTTCTGGATCCCAAGGCCCATGGCCTGCAACACGACGCCCAGGGCACCGAAGCCGGGACTGAGGATGAAGGAGAACATGATACCGACGGCGACCAGGGACATGGTGACGGGTAGAAACAGTAGCGCACGACATAGGGAGCCGAAATAGATCTTGTTAGAGCGCAGGAAGACGGCGAGTAGAAAGGCGAAGACATCGGCGAAGAGGAGCGTCCCCGCCGTCCATTTGACTGTATTGACGAACGACAGCCAGAAGGTGCCGTCCTGGACCAACTCAACGAAGTTACTCAACCCGACGAACGTGATGTGGGCGGAGAGCCCGTTCCAGTCCACGAAGCTTAGATAGACGGTATAAACCAGGGGATAGCCGACAAAGACGAGAAAGAGGGCAACGGGGAGCACCACGCCCAAGAGATAGACGAGCCAGTGCTTCTTGATAGTCCGCCATGTTGGAGCCAGCCACACTGCTCGGCGGGCGTGTGTTGTCGCGGTAATCACGCGCGTCTCCTTACTGCCATGGGGGACTTTTTCCAGAGGCATCGTAGGTAGGTGCGGTGCCTCCGGTAGGGGTTCTCACTGGAGAGAACTCCTACCGATCGGACGGATGGACGTGGGCTCGTCTACTTCTTAACGGGTCCCTGGGCACGCAATGCAGCGGCCTCGGTCGTCGCCGCCGCTTTCACAGGGGTCGTATCGCCGGAGAGGACGGCCTGCAACGCCTCCAGGTATGGTTGTGAAACGTTGGGGCTGAGTGCATGGTCGATGTGCATGAACGTTGGGCTCTTATAACTAGATATGACGGCCCCAAGGCGTTGCACTATAGGCGGCTCACCGGTGGGGGGAACCGCACGGTTAGCCGCGAACGGACCATCCATCTTCACTAGCATGGCCTGCGCTTGCCGAGAGATCACGAAGTTGAGGAAGGACGCAGCCTCATCCTTATGTTGGCTTCGCTTGTTGATCATGTACGTGCTCTCGGCAAACACGGAGATGGTTGGCTTCTGGTTGCCGATTTGGGGATAAGGGAACCAATCGACCGGGTACTGCAACTGGTTCTGGGCATTCAGGAACTTGGACATGATGAACGAACCCTGATACCACATCGCCGCTTGCTGTCTCCGCCAGAAGATAATGGCCGTGGTATCGAAGTCCATAGAGTTGACGCCGCTGAGGAACCAGCCATTGTCCTGCATACGCTTCATCTGCGCGAAGGTATCCACGACGCGGGGGTCGGTCCAGGGAATTTGCCGGTTGAGCAGTTTGTTGTACAACTCCACGCCGTATTTGTTCACAAAGTAGCCGGTCCAGTCGAACTGCGCCTCCCACTGCTGTTGATTGGCTAACAAGAAGGGTGCGACTCCGTGCTTCTTGAGCACGGCTACGTTGGCCGCGAGTTGCGACCAGGTCTTGGGGACGCTTAACCCGTACTTTCTATAAAGAGCCGTGTTGTACCAGATGACGGACGCCGACATGTAGTACGGGACAAAGTATTTGTGACCTTCCAGGGTGGCGAGTTGGTTGGCGGCCGGGTTGAGCGTCTCGGACCAATGATACTTGGTGTAGTACGTATCCAGCGGCTGGGCGTAGCCGGAATCGATCATGTACTTCGCCCACCCGCCTTCCCAGGAGAAGAAGACGTCTGGTGCCGTCCTACCGCGCAGGACCAAGTTGATCTTTGCCTTGTAATTGTTGTCGGGAATCCCACTTATGCTGATGGTGATCTTGCCTTGATGCTGCTGGTTGAAGGTGTTGACCAGCCACTGCTCATACTGGTCGTCCTGCGGATTCGTGATGCGATAGAGGAAGTTCAGGGTGACGGCGGCGTGGGTGGATCGCGCGGCCGCCGGCCGCACACCCACACCTGCGATGGCGATCACCACCGCAGTGGTCGCCAGAAAGCTCGGAAGATACTTCCACCGTTTCATAATATGTCTCCTGCGGTTTAGTCGATAAGCGGCCAACGCAAGGGTGTGACGGAACGTTTGTCTATCCGATGCTCCGCGCGACACGGTAAAGACGGCGTATGCACCTCCTTTCACCGGATGGACGATCCGGCAAGCACGGCGGCGTGTGTTTAGCTAGGTAGGGCCGCTAGCGCGACACGCACCCTCTCGATGATGAATTGAACGCGTTGGGCTGTGGCGACGCGACCCTCCTCTAGCGTCGCCAGGCGCGGATCCTGGTTCTCGCGAACGGTAAACCCGGGGGTTGGGTCGCCGGCACAGGTGGGATGGTCCAAAACACCAAAATCGACGTTTTTGAGCGGGATCGGCAGGGTGGGCAACGCAGCCAGATCGACCGTATCACCAAAATACTCGAGCATAACGCTTGTCTCGCCCCGTTCAGCGTGTCCACCACGGCCACCAGCGTGCAGGGCAAAGAGGTGCAGGACACGAACCGAGGGAGGTTCCGACTCCTCCTCGGCGATACGATCTAGTGTGCTCAGATGATTGCGACCACCGTGGCCGTTGACGACTGCGATCACACGAAACCGCTGCCGCTTGAGCGCACGGAGAATCTCGTGCATGATGACGCCAAAGGCGCTGTCTTCGACGTATAAGCTGGGCAGGCTGAAGCCAGGAAAGTCCATGCCGACGATACGCTCGTCACCGATGAATCCGCGGTCGCGCACCCGTTGTACGGAGAGTACCGTTTCGGTGCCCAGCGGCAGTGCCGGCAGCACCACCCCACCCGTTTTCCGTGCGGCCTCGCATGCCAGGATGGAGGCATGAAGCATATCCACGCCGAACGGCAGATGCGGCCCGTGCCACTCCAAGGGGCCAACGGGAACATAGGCGATCGGCGCACGGGCGTGTTCGGCCACGATATCACGCGGACGCATCATCTCGTAGCGTTGCTCACGCATCTCACTGCTCTCCACAAAACCGATAAGCTATGGCCTGTGTCAGTAGTGCAGGCTGGTGATCCCCGCCTCTCCTCCCGAGGAATGCCACAATACCTGTACCCGCTTGTTGCACTATACGCAACACGTTGTTTGCTTGTGCTCTAGTATGGGCCTATGTAAGCTAGTTGTCAAGCATAGCGGGAGGACCATGGTGCGTCGCGTTGCGAAGAGTACAACAAATTGCAAATAACGCAACAGCAGGTCATACTGGTAGGGGTAGCAAAATAGCTACAGATTGCGCGTGACGCTTATCATGAAATAAGGGAACCAATGAGCAACACGCTCAAACATGGCTTACACACACTCGAACTGCTGGCGCAGGCACCGTGCAGCGCTGCCGAGGTCGCTCGCCACCTCCAGGTCGACCGCAGCACGGCCTGGAGGATCTTGCAAGTCTTGATCGAGTTAGAATGGGTGCGGCAGGATGTGGGGGGCGGCCCCTTTACGCTCAATGTGACGCGACTGTATTCGTTGGCGGGGAACGGTCACGAACAGTTGGTGTGGCCGGGCCTCGTCACGCCAACCTTGGTCCGGATCCGCGATCGATTGGGGGAGTCGGCGATACTGGGTGTCCCCAGCGGTTCCTCGATGGTGTATCTGGTGTTCGTCCCGAGCACGCACGCGGTAACCGTCCGCGAGGCTATCGGGTCGGTGCGCCCCATGCACGCGTCGGCACTGGGTAAGGCATATTTGAGCGCCTTGAGCGACTATGACCTTGAGCAGACGATGCCGCGGCTGGATTTTAAGGGTGCCACAGAGAAAGCTGTCAAGTCAGTCGCGGAGTTGAGGCAAACCGTTGCGGCGACACGAGGTCAAGGGTATGCCACGGACATCGAAGAGTGCATCCCGGGGGTGATTTGTGTAGGCGTTCCGGTGATAATTAAGGAAGCTAGCCTGTTGATCGGATCGCTCGCCGTTAACGGACCACGCGAGAGAATGATTACGCTGGGGGTGGAGTATATCGCCCGCGTCCTTAAGGAAGAGTCCACGCGGCTTGAGATGGACTTCGCGCGCGCGGATGGCGCGCTTGTCCTGGCATAGTTAGGGCTCGTTCAGGAATAGTGTCTCCACTCTTCACACCGAATCACGGGTGGGCAGAGAAAAATTTGACGCCGTTATTCTTCGGCAAGCCCTTAGTATTTCAACGAGACTTCGCAAACGTGAGACCGCGGCAGGTGTAATGCGGTATTCCATTGATAACTCGATTCGCATAGCTGCAATGGCGCAATCGGTGCCGCACGCGTGGCCTTGCTGGTTCTCGGTGCTTCCTTGGTTTGAAGTCTCGTTGAAATATTAGAAACCGTCTGAAAAGGGTGACGCGCGTGACGCGGTAGGCTAAAGGTATGCAACAACACTCATATCTAACAGACCTCACCGATGCGGAGTGGACGGTCCTTGAGCCCCACCTCCCGCACGCACA
>JAABUZ0100004627.1_pt1 | contig 18809 bp, 14 predicted proteins | sample 5562091 | NCBI WGS metagenome assembly JAABUZ01 (sample SAMN12813069, study PRJNA571459) | rock metagenome | isolation source: Antarctica rocks | place: Antarctica: Victoria Land, Linnaeus Terrace sud | collected 2015-12-21 | reverse complement strand
ATCGTCGTATCCCCACGCAAGAGGAACTAAACACGGAGGTCCAGATCCTCGTCACCGAACGGCAACAACAGAGCATTCTCATCCACTGGCAGTTCTCCCTGGAAGTGGCTCGGAACAAATTCAGCCGCCACTATCAACAGGTGAATGCTGAGAATATCCTATGTTGCAAAACTTAGCTGCCAGTGTACTTAGCTCTATGACATCGATATGTGAAGGCATTGTTTTGTGCTCGTGATGCGCGCAGAGCACAACCGCTCTCGCTAGTTCATCTTTCCCATATTTCCTCTGCTGATACCGAAAGTCACTGCTCTTCTTTTTAATCTCAATAGGGATTTCGTAAGTTGGATAATCCAGAAACCGAAACTCACTTTTACAGTCGTATCCCTTTCCAACATAGGCACCTAAAGCCAATCCCAAGTGTTTTAATGGACCAGCAGCTCGTAAAAGATCTGGTTCTAATGCATAAGACACCCGAGTATCCTGCCGATGTGCTTTCATTACACGGCAAATCTCATCGAAGTGCTTCTCCGATGCTCTCACCAGCTCTGCCTTGCTGTATTCGGTCATGGCCTACCCTGCCCTTGACAGGCTCATAACTCTTATCGAGTTTGTGTGAAGCGCTAACAGCGAAGTAGTCTGACTTTGTTGCTCCGTAAGGAGTAACTAAAGCCACGTGGACGGCTCCTTTACTCCGCAAAAACAGCTTTATGTGATCCGGTACATCGTGAAAATAGTACTGGGGACCTCCAGAGCCACGACTGGCTCGCTTTGTCTGCTGCAGGTGCATAAAGGATTGGCCAAGGCATAGCCATCAATCTAACATGCGCTGAATTCTAAAAATAGCTCTTGAATACCTGGAAGCGCGTGCTATCATCCCTTTCCATGCGCATTGCGGACTTGGCGGTGATTGCCGCTTATCTCCTGTTCATCACCTGGTTCGGCGCGCAATTCAAGAAAAGCCAAAAAAGCCTGAAAGACTACTTTCTCGGCGGTCGCGGCGCGCCTTGGTGGGCTATCGCCTTCTCCATTGTTTCCGCCGAAACCAGCACGCTTACCGTGATCGGCACGCCCGCCATCTCCTTTGCCGGGAATTTCACCTTTTTGCAACTGATTCTTGGTTACCTGCTGGGCCGGATCGTGATCTCAGTCCTATTTCTGCCGCAGTACTTTCGCGGTGAAATGTTCACGGCTTACGAATTGATGGGCCGCCGCTTCGGGCCGAAAGTACGAAAATTTACGGCTGGTACTTTTCTGTTGCTTCGCACTCTGGCGGAAGGCGTGCGCGTTTTTGCCGTTTCCATTGTTGTCTCCATCATTCTCGGTACCGGCGAGGTCGTCTCCATTCTGGTCATCGTGGCCCTGACTCTTTTTTACACTTTCCAAGGCGGAATGACCGCCGTTATCTGGACCGATGTTGTGCAAATGGCGCTTTATATCACCGGAGCGCTGGGCAGCTTCTTCCTTATGCTTCACCTGATTCCGGGAGGTTGGCCGCATGTTCTCGCGGTCGGCGGGGCGGCGCATAAATTTCAAATGTTCGATTTCCGCGCGGCGCTTTCCGCCAGCTTTTTTCATCGCGCTTACAGCTTCTGGGCGGGACTGATCGGCGGTTGTTTCCTTACCTGCGCCAGTCACGGCACGGAGCAGCTTCTCGTCCAACGCCTGCTGGCTGCCAAAAACGAAACGGAAAGCAGAAGGGCCCTTTTTGCGAGCTGGGCTGTCGTCTTCTTCCAATTCGCCCTGTTTTTGATGATCGGCGTCCTGCTCTATGTTTATTACGGGGACACGGGCCAGCCCGCTCCCGCGGTTCCCGAGAGCACTTACCCTCAATTCATCTGGACGCATCTGCCGGTCGGATTAGCCGGTCTGGTCATCGCGGCGATTCTCGCGGCGGCTATGTCGAACCTAAGCGCGGCCTTAAATGCCCTTGCGTCCACCACGGTGATGGACTTTCTGCGGCCTTTGCGCCCGCGTCATGCCGAAGCGCACTACCTGCGGCTGGCCCGCTGGGCGACGGTGGCCTGGGGCGTCATTTTGTTCGCCGTCGGGCTGTTGGCCCGCCATTGGGGGCGGGTTCTCGAAGCCGGACTCTCCATCGCGTCCGTTCTGTATGGGGCTTTGCTCGGCGTCTTTCTGCTGGGCGTGCTCACGAAACGTCCCGGCGAGTGGTCCGCCATTCTCGGCATGAGCGCGGGCTTTCTCGCTACCCTGCTGCTGCGCCCGCACGTTGCCTACACCTGGTACGTGCTTATCGGCTCGACTGTTACCTTTGTTGTCGGCTACGCGGCCAGCCTCATCATGCGGGAAGAAAGGCCCGTTCAAGCTCATGTCTAAGCTGAATCCGCCCGCTAGCCCTCCCACTCTGCAACGTGTTCTCGGGTTGAGCAGCGCCATCTCCATCGTGATCGGAACCGTGATCGGCAGCGGCGTGTTCCTTGTTCCCTCCGCCATGATTCGCTTTCTCGGCTCCGTGAGCGAACTGTTTGTGGTTTGGATCGTGGCTGGGGTGCTTAGCCTTTTCGGAGCGCTCACTTACGCGGAACTTGCCGCCGCCATGCCGGAAGCGGGCGGAGAGTACGTCTATCTAAGCGCCGCCTACGGCCCGTTTTGGGGATATTTATACGGCTGGACGCAATTCTGGGTGGCTAAAAGCGGCTCCATTGCCACCCTGGCGGCGGGCTTTTACACCTATCTCACAGTGTTCTATCCTGCTTTGGGCGCGCCGGTTCTGGTGACGCCTTTTCCCATCGGCCCGGGCGGAAGCCGGTTGGAGATTCACTATGGCCAACTTGTGGCCATTGCCGTGATTCTCCTGTTAGGCGGCGTCAATTACCTGGGCGTCCGCTCCGGCGGAAACTTGCAGGTCGTTGTGACAGCAATCAAGATGCTGTTGATTGCCGCCGTGGTGGTCGTGGGGCTTTCCTCGGGGCATGGCGATTTTTCTCACCTGCGCGGCCACATACCCAGCTTGGGCGGCATCGCCGGGTTTTTCGCCGCCATGGTCAGCGCCCTTTGGGCCTATGACGGTTGGAACAACGTCAGCATGGTCTCCTCGGAGATCCGTAATCCGCAGCGCAACCTGCCGCGTTCCCTGATTCTTGGAACGGCGGTGGTCATCCTTACCTACCTGCTGATCAATCTGTCTTATTTTTATGTCCTCAGCGGGGGGGAAGTCGCGGGCAGCCGACGCGTTGCCGCCGACATGATGATCCGCCTCTACGGTACTCCCGCCGGGTCCGCCGTCACGGTTGCGGTGCTGATCTCGATCTTCGCTGCCTTAAACGGATCGATTCTTACGGGCTCTCGCGTGCCGTACGCGATGGCCCGCGACGGATTGTTCTTCCGTTCGACCGCCACGGTTTCGCCCCGCTACCATACGCCCGGCAATTCTATTTTCCTGCTTTGCTTATGGTCCTGCGTGGTGGTGCTCAGCGGTTGGTTTGACGATTTGTATAATTTTGTAATTTTCGGTTCTTGGATTCTTTATTTATTAACGGCGCTATCCGTATTTGTGCTACGTAAAAAAAGGCCAAATCTTCAGCGTCCTTATCACGTAATCGGTTATCCGTTTGTTCCCATACTCTTCGTTTTAGTGGCGGGATTACTCCTGGTTAGTACTCTCCAGACTAGACCGCGCGAATCACTCATGGGCTTAGTTTTAATGGCTTTATCCGTGCCTTTCTACTTTTTCTGGCGAAAGCGAAACCTTCCGCCCGGTACAAGCTTGTAAGTGATCAGTCTTTTCTGAAATTGCGTAGAAGTACTGAAAGTACTAATTAGTTAACAGGACTGATTTGCCTCTTAATAGGCTGAAGTTATATTGAATTTACCCTCAAACACCAATTAAACTTCGATTAAATCGTAAGTCCCTTGCACGATTTTAAAGGATGAAGCCCTCACGGGCCTGGATGCTATAGGAGGCAATATCTTGAACGTGGACAAAATGCTCACTGAGCTTCGACTGGAGCGTGAGCAAATCGAGGAAGCAATACTAACTCTGGAACGTTTAGCGCGTGGCCGGGGTCGCCGGAGAGGCCGTCCGCCAGCATGGCTGAAAGATGCTGGTGTTGGCCTTACGAATGAAGAAGAAGTAGTGGATTCCTCGGCTGCTTCCGCCGAGCCGCGCCGCCGCGGACGCCCGCCGGGAACGAAATCCAAACCGCTTGCCCAACTAGTGGAAGCCTGATTAACTAGCTATTAATAAAGCAGGTAAGGCTGTCTTCGCTCCGCGAACTGACCTGCTTCTTCCTGCATCCGTGACCAGATAGCGCTGGCGTCTTTATTGGCCTCCAGCGCGCTGAGGACTCGACGGCTTCCGATGAGGAACCGGCATTTTTCAAAGTCAAGTTTTCCTGGAAATAGTTTCTGAATGCCAGCCGCTATTTCTATTCCTAAACGCGTGCTGTCGAATGCTTCGCGATCAGTAATGACAAATCGAGCGCCTTCGATTTGAATCCCTGTGAAATTGGAGCTGTTCGGACGAAACCTGGTGGGATAAACGCGAACTCCTGGAATAAATCTGGCATTCAGAAACTGGGCCAGCATCGGGCCGTTGATCCAAGGAGCGCCGATCTGTTCAAACGGCGCGTCGGTGCCGCGCCCCACCGAAAGCGCCGTTTCGGCTTCCAGCATCGCCAGTCCAGGATAAAGCAGGGCGGCATTCAGGCTCCGCATGTTCGGCGATGGATTCACCCAGGAGAGCGAAGTGGCATCAAACCAGTCGCCGCGCTGCCAGTTTTTCATCTTGACCACATGAAGATCAGCCCCCCAGCGCTGTTCGGCATTCGCCATGCTTGCCAGTTCGCCAAAAGTCATTCCGTGCCGTAGCGGCACGTCATAGCAGCCGACAAACGACTCCAGCTCCTTTTCCATCACTGGACCTTCGATATGGGTACCGGTGATGAGGTTAGGCCGGTCCAGAATCCAGAAAGGCTTGCGCGCCTTGCCTGCTTCTTCCACCGCATAAAGCAGCGTGCAGGAATAGGTGTAGAAGCGGGCGCCCACGTCCTGAATGTCATAAACCAGGGCATCGAAATCGCGCATCCGCGTCGCCTGGAGCCGCCGCTGATCGGGCTGGTAGAGGCTGAAAACAGGCAAGCCGGTCGCTTCGTCCCTGCTGTTGCCGATATCCGTATCCTGCGTGCCGCTGATGCCGTGTTCCGGTGAAAACAGAGCGGCCACTTTTACTCCCGCGGCGATCATCAGGTCCACATCGCGCCGTCCCTGGCGGTCCACCCCTGTTTGATTGGTGATCAGGCCAACCCGCTTGCCCCGCAACTCCGCGAACCCGCGCTCGGCCAGCACGTCCAGTCCCGTGAGCGTGGCGGCATTCCGGGCCACGACGCGATGAACGCCCGCGCCGCTGATAGTCTCGTTGTAACCGGTCAGTGAAACCGTTTCCGGCACGTCACCGCCGAACGTGGCCGCCACAGCGGTAGCCACCCGCGAACGCAAACTGCTCAGCGACTTCACCCCATGCGGATGAACCACGTTCGTCAACAGAACCACAAAAGAGTTTGTGACGGGATCAATCCACAGCGAAGTGCCGGTAAACCCGGTATGCCCGAACGAGCTAATCGGGTATAACTCGCCGCGATTGCTGGAGAAGGGGGAATCGATATCCCACCCCAGTCCGCGCAAAATCGGCTGGTCCGCCGGACTCCCCGGAGCCGTGAACTTCCTGACCGTGAGCGGGCTAAACACCCGAACGCTTCCCAATTGACCCTGCCCCAACAGCATTTCGGCGTAAAGAGCCAGATCATCAGCCGTGGTAAACAGTCCGGCATGACCCGCCACGCCTCCCACATAGCGCGAGCGCGGATCATGCACTATGCCGCGCAGCGGCGCCCCTGTTGTGGCGTCGATTTCCGTGGGAGCAATCCGCGCCCGAAGATGGGGAGAAGGCAGAAACCCGGTATCTTTCATCCCTAGCGGCTGGTAGATTTGCCGTTGGGCCAACTCCGCCAGCGGCGCGCCGGAAAGCCGCTGCACAATCTCACCGAGCAGTTGGAAATTGATGTCGCTGTAGATAAAGCGCGCGCCGGGCGGGGCTACCGGCTTCGCGGCAAGACATTTCGCCAGCGCGACCTGATAGCCCGCATTGGGAGCAAGCTCAATATCCGGAGGCATGCCGGAAAAATGCGTCATCAGCAGGCGAATCGTAATATCGCTCTTGCCGCCTTGGAACTCCGGAAGATATTTGGTGACCGGATCATCCAGCCGAATTTTGCCCGCTTCAAATAGCTTCATCAGCAAAGGGGTAGTCGCCACTACTTTCGTCAGCGAAGCCGCGTCAAAGATGGTGTCAACCGTCATGGCTTCGCGCGTCGGCGTCAAGGAACGGAACCCATACGCCTTACGGTAAACCATTTGCCCGCGATGCCCCACGGCCAGCACCGCGCCTGGAATCAGCTCGGTACGTACTGCCTCATCGATGATTGGATCAACGCGAGCACCCAAACTTTGCGCGTCCGGACCCTGCGCCGCAACCATGCCTGCCGCAGCCAAAAGAAAAATAAACAGCCTCATGAGAAGAGAACTACCAGCCTAGCTCACCACTCCTTTCTTGCGTATGTTCGCACACGTGTGCATAATAGATCTGAGGTCATTACTCCATCATGGCTGCCGTACTCGCAAACCAACCCTTGCAGGAACTCGACGAATGGGATGATTTCGTCACTTGCCGTTACCAGGAAGGCAAATCAGAAGAAGAATTTCGGAATTACCAGGCGGATGCCAATCCGACCGTGACTGAGTTTTACCGCCAGAATCACGCGGGTCAAACCCTCGATTTCGTGCTGGGGAAGAAAGCGGAATACTGTGGATTGCGTCGCGGCCAGAAAAGCATTTGGGAAATGGCCGAATATCTGAACCAGCTTGTCGACGACAGCGATCCGGATACTGATCTGACCCAGACCGAACATCTCCTGCAAACCGCCGAAGCCATTCGCAAGGACGGTCACCCCCGCTGGTTCATTTTAACCGGCTTGGTGCATGACTTGGGTAAGGTGCTCTGCTTATACGGCGAACCCCAATGGGCAGTGGTGGGAGACACGTTTCCGGTCGGCTGCGCTTATTCCAATCAAATCGTTTTTCCTGAATTTTTCGCGGCCAACCCGGACAGCCAAGAGCCCGACTACCAAACCAAGTACGGCATCTACGCGCCCAACTGCGGCCTCGACAAAGTCCACCTTTCCTGGGGACATGACGAATACATTTATCACGTTACCCGCAATTACCTGCCGGCAGCGGCCCAATACATGCTGCGGTACCACTCCTTTTACCCGGCCCATAAGCATGGAGCGTACCAGCACCTAATGACGCCGCGCGACGAAGAAATGTTCAACTGGGTCCGCGCGTTCAACCCCTACGATCTTTATTCAAAAGGCCGCGAGCGCCCCAACATCAAAGAAGTCATGCCGTACTACCAGGATCTTGTTGCTGAGTTTTTCCCCAACAAGATCAATTGGTAAACCGGCGCTTTGAAGTCTCAAATTTGCGGCGGAGCGGTAGACCCGCGCACAATCAGATCCCCTCGAATGACTACCGCATTTTCCGCCGATGCGCCGCTGACAAGCGTTAAAAGAATTCTCATTGCCTCCCGGCCCATCTCGCGCCGGGGCTGACGCACGGTTGTCAATGCCGGTCGCGCCAGCGCCGCGCAAAAGATATCATCGAATCCCGTTACCGAGAGTGCATCAGGCACCGCGATTTTTTCTTTTTCCGCCGCTTCCAACAATCCGAGCGCTGACATGTCGTTATAACAAACAACCCCCGTCGGGCGCTCGCCGCTTCCAAGCAGAGTCCTTGCCGCGACAGCCGCTCCCTCGAGTTTGCCGTCGCCATGAACCACCCATTGTTCACGCCACGGCAACCCGAACTCCGACAGCGCCTGCTGGAATCCGGCCAATCGGTCGTGATCGGAATGCAGCCCCAACCGGTCGCCCAGATACGCAATCCGGCGATGTCCAAGCTCAAGCAGATGCCGCGCCGCCTGATACGCGCCATGAACGTTATCGAAGGCAATCGAGTGGATAAAATCACCCCCGCGCTGGTTGTTAATCAGCACAATAGGAATCTTTAACTCCTGGAGCAGCGGCAAATAAAGGGAACCGACACGGGACGACGCCACTACAATTCCATCCACTCGGCGCTCCCCAAACGAGCGAACAACTGTGACCTCGCGCCCGGGATCAGCCTGTGAAGTCGCCAGGATCACGGAATAGCCACCCTCGTTCGCGACCTCTTCCATCCCATCCACCACATCGCCATTGAACGGATCGGCAATGGAAGTCACCACTACGCCAATCGCCTGGGTTTTCCGCGTCACCAAGCTGCGGGCCACCGCGCTGGCCGTGTACCCCGATTCCCGCGCAATCTGCTGGATACGTTGCGCCGTTACCGCAGGAATCAGCGGGCTATCGCGTAAGGCGCGCGAAACAGTGGAGTGCGAAACACCCGCCAGCCGCGCAATGTCCTTGATCGATACCGGCATAAAATAGCGGTCTGGACCATGGTAAACCTCTGGACAAGCTGGATCTTCTCCCTCGCGCTCGTGGCGCAGGGCGCGTTCACGCAGCCGCCACTCGATTTTCTGAACAAGAACCGTCCGGTATTGGATGCCCACAACTGCTACCCATACAAAGGGCAATGGGGCGACCGCATTGAACGGGCATTGTCAACGGGCTTTCCGGTCGGCATCGAGCAAGACTTGGCGTGGTACGTCGATCCTGTCACCAAGCAGGGCCGCATCGTCGTCTCGCACGCGGCGAAAACGGACGGCACGGAGCCAACGCTGCAACATTACTTTTTCGACCGGGTACGCCCCCTGGTAGAGCAGGAATTGCGCGCGGGCGACCATTCACGCTGGCCTCTGATCGTCCTGCATTTCGATTTTAAGGATAATCAAACGCCCCTGCTGCAAGCTGTTTGGAAACTGCTGGGCGAATACGAACAGCAAGGCTGGATCACCACCGCGCCGAAAACTCAAAATCCAGGCGATTTACAACCTTTCGACCCCAAGCCGTTACTGGTTTTAACCGAAGACTCGGACGCGCAGGAAGAAGTCTTTTTCAACGCCGTGCCAACCACCGGGCGCTTGCGGCTTTTCGGCTCCGCGCACACGGAACCCGCGAACGCTCCGTCCCAAGCCGAGCGCAATCACCTGCTCGCCACGTTACCGCCCGAGCAGCTATTAAATGAAAAGCCGACCAACTACCGCCGCTGGTGGAACAACTCCTGGTACCTGGTCGAAGAAGGCGGCGCGCCGCGAGCCGGCGAGTGGACTCCGGCAAAATTAAACCGGCTTCGCGCCTTGGTGAATCATGCCCACAACCGAGGCTTTTGGATACGCTTCTATACCCTTGACGGCTTCCCGCCGGTAAACGATCATGGCTGGGGAAACGCCTACAACTTCGGCTCACAGGAAGCGGCGCTGATCCGCTGGCAAGCAGCGGTCGAAGCCGGCGTCAACCTGATCGCCACCGATCAATACGAAGACCTGCGAACGCTGATGCGACAAAAGCCATAAGGTGTAAAAGTTCAGACTTGCTCTTTTCGGACACGCCGAAGCGAGCGGACTAACTTTAAACTTGAGTATCAAGTTGAAATGTAAAGCGATTGGACAACCTGATATGATCTTGCTGACCGGCCATGAGCTTCGTTGTCGAAATCATCTCTGAACTCCTAAAGGGATCTAACCTTGTGGATGCTCGGCTGCGCGCTCGCCGCCTCTATACAGTGAAGGTGTCTGCCAAAGTAGAGGACAACCGCCGATTCAGCCACGCGACAGCGATTGTGCGAACGTTCCAAAGCGCTCCGAATCGCGTCAGTTTTTGCGCGGATTGCGCCTTCTTAGTGACTGCGTAAAGGGAGCAGCTCATGCCAAAAGGACCGGCCGCACGAATCACAGATCCCGTCCTTCATCCGTTGCCGCCCGGGCTGACGCCGGGTCCGGGAAGCCCGAATGTTCTCATCGGTTCTCTGCCCGCATGGCGGGCCATCCCCACGGCAGCTGCCGCCGGAGTAATGGCGTCGAAACAGGCCGCCGACAGCGCCGTCCAGGCAGCCGAGGCAGCGACCCTGGCTGCCGCTGGGACGCCGGGCGCCCCGGCCGCATATGCCGCCGAGCAGGCAGTCAAAAGCACGGCATTGGCCTCTATGAGTTCGACCCTCGCATCAGCATCAGCGGGAGCCGATATTCACGCCTGCATGACCCCGAGCCCGGTTCCGCCACATGGCCCCGGCGTAGTTATTGATGGGAGTCCGACGGTGCTGATCAATGGTCTTCCGGCTGCGCGGATGGGCGACACGATTATCGAGCCGCTAGGGCCGCCTAACAAAATCGCCATGGGCTGCATGACGGTGATCATCGGCCAATGGAGCATGGGCGGGCCACAAGGCGCTGCGATGCGGGCAGCCGCGCGTAAAGGCGCTGCTTTCTGTGAGTCGTGACAGCACTAAACTGCGATCTCGGTCCGAGATTGGAACTTAACAAGCGTATGGGGATGGTTTTGGAGATCGTGCTTGGCTTTTCTGCCGGTAAGAAGCTCGAACTGCGGGAAGGTCAATCCATCCGTGTTGGCCGCACCACGCGCGCAGACTTTGTGATTCCGCATGATGATTCCATGTCGAGTCTGCATTTCTCTATTTCGGTTCACGCGGAAAGGTGTATCCTTCAAGACCTGGGCAGCACCAACGGCACATTTCTCAACGGGAGCCGGGTACAGGAAGCGGTTCTGAAAAACGGAGACATGATCCTGGCGGGAGAAACTCGTTTTTCCGTCTCGGTTCCGCCAGAAACAGACTTGGCGGCAGGTAAACTTCGAACCGTATCCAACGCGGCATCCTCCACCGTGCCGTCCTTCGGCCCTACGCAAGCGCTGCAGCCCAGCCCATCCAGAACTGTTCGCGCCACGAAGGCTGAATTGCTGCAATGGATCACCTCGCGTCCCGACCCCCTTTTTGCCTTGCTCGATGCCGCGCGAGATAGCCGGGTTCTCGATTTTCTGCGCGCCTGTGAGGACCCGTACCAGAGTCTCTACCAAGGCGAGAAAGGTGAGGAGCTGGCAACCGTTGCTCCTTATCTGGTGCATCTGCCGAAAACTTCCGCTCTGTTACCCAAACTGATGGACGTTTCCTGGGGGCAGAGTTGGGGTGTCTATCTTACTTGCACGCAGCCCTTTCAGGAGATACGAAAACACCTGCGGCGCTTTTTAACGGCAAAAGCCACCAATGGACGAAAGCTCTACTTTCGGTTTTATGATCCACGTGTGCTGCGGGTTTACATCCCGACCTGTACAGCGGAGGAACGCAGCACGTTTTTCGGTCCGGTGAACTCTTTCCTGGTGGAAGGGGACAAGTCCGACGAGTTACTGGTATTTCCAGCGGCCCAGGGATAGCGCGCCGCATTCTGGAGAGGCGTACGGCATCTCGCTACGAAGTTTCAAGCCGGGCACGCAATTCCCTCAACGAGAGGTCCATCACGTACCGTGCTTCTTCCAGGTTCAGCCGCCAAGCTTGACCATCGACGCGTGGGTATAATTCCAATAACCAATTCCCCTCTTCCCGGAAAAGCTCACCCCACTGGCCACCGTCCTTGACGAACAGTTGAACCACCAATTCGTCTCGCTCCGGCGGACTCGCAATCATTGCTTCGATCGTCTTTTCGCTCATTATGCCTCGCTCAAAAAAGATTCTCTGCAAAGTGACTGAATACCCATTGCCCGTTTACCTTCTTAAAAATAGCACCAGTACCGTCAGGCCTATTAACCTGAAGGATTTCTTCGCCGCCCTTTCCGGGACGCACCTTTACAACCCGGTTTGGGTCATGGAGAATTCCATCCATTATTTCCGATGCCTGTTCATTGATTTGTTCCTGATTGCCTTTGATCTCGGGAAAGCCCTGGGAGCCGGCTCGCTGGCCTTTTGCGTGTTTCGTGAGCGCCCGGCCTGCTGGGGATAACTGGCCTTTGCCGCCGGATTGGGTAGCGGCGTCGGCAGCGTCTTGGGTGCTTCGCTCAAGTGCCTCGCGCGCTGCCTTGTCGGCAGCCTCCTGCGCCGCTCTGTCGGCAGCCTCTTGCGCTGCTCTGTCGGCAGCCTCCTGCGCTGCTCTGTCGGCGGCCTCTTGCGCTATGCGACGCGCGGCGCGGCCCGCGAAAATTCCGCCGATTCCCGCCGTGACGGCGCCCGCTGCGGCACCGGCGCCAACGCTGATTCCAAACTTGCCCCAGTCCCATTCACCCTGGCCGACTGCGGTCACGCAGTACTCTACCGCTCCTGCGATGGCGCCCGCCGCTGCCCCGGCGCCGACAACCCCCAGGGTGCCCGCTAATGCGGCTCCGCCTACAACGAAGATGGCGCCCGATATGCCTCCCAGGCAACCCCCAACCACTGCGGCAAGCCCCACCTGTCCCCAGTCGGTCTCCTGGTTACGCTGCTTGTAGAGTTCGACCCCTGCGCCGATAGCTGCCCCAACAGCGATTCCGATGCCAATCCCAATGAGCACAGCCCCGAGAGTCAATGAAATCTCTCCGGTGGGATCTACGCGGTTCACGGGATCACCATCGCAATACGTGTAATAATTCAGGCTTGCTCCGGGCAGACGCTGCGGGTCCATCGAGAGAAACCGTCCGTGCGCGGGAGAGTAGTAGCGCGCGACGGAGTAGTGCAGGCCTGTTTCTTCGTCCAGGTACTGTCCCGGCAACCGCCAGGGCTGCCGGACACGCGCCATGGAAACCCGCGCCGTCCCAAACGCAAGGTATTCTGCTTTCCAGGCGATCTGGCCGTGCCTATCAGTGACACACAGCGGTTCATGCAGCCTCCCGCAGTGCATGTAGTACAGCTCGGAGCCTTCGCGAAACGCTAACGGAGTGAGAAATTCAGGGCAGAAAAGATAGTCCCGGCGGACTGTCCGCTGCCCGTCGTCGGTACTCTCGGACAGGAGACGCGCCCCAGCCCACTGGTAGTGCGTGATGCTGCTGCCGACTCGTTTGCGAATCCGCCTGCCAAGCGCATCATAGGTGTACTCGACGTTGAGTCCCCACGAGTCTTGAATGCCAACCAGTTGGCCGCGACCGTTATATGAGTAGGTTGTGTCGTGCCGTTTATCGCGCTCGCCGGTCTGGTTGCCGAGTCGGTCATAGGAGAACTCGCTGCTTCCGTCCGACAGCAATTGATTCATCTGGTCATAGGTGCAGGCTGCTTCTCCTGACTGGACCCGATTGCCGCGGGAATCCAGATGGAAGCGCTCGTCGAAGGCGGCATCGGAGCATCGGACGGCGGTGAGGCGGCTGGCATGGTCGTACTCGTAATCCCGTCGGCGATTGTCGCGCGTCGCGGCAAGGAGGCGATCGCAGGTATCCTGCCGCCAGGAAGCGGAATCTAGTTGCTGTTGCTCTAGGCCCGTCCCGTGCACTGACCAGGCGGAAAGAGCGCCCATCGCATCGGCGCTGGTCCGGACGGTGACTCCATTGGGGTAACGAACCTCCGTAGGCGGCCCCGAAGGAGGAAGCAAAATGCCGTACTGAGCCCCGGTCCAATCCCTGATTCCGGTGAGCCTCTGGTCGCGATCGCGAGAGTATGCGATCTTGTCGCCCTTAGGCGTTACGAGGCCGACGAGAGATCCCGTCTCATTGCGCAGATATCGGACAATCTGGCCATTGGTCTCCTCCGACAGGAGCCGTCCAGCATCGTCGTACTCCAGTTTGACGGTCGCGTGTTCGTTGGCGGCCTCGACGAGAAGTCCATCGACAAACCGAAACCGCTCGCGGCTGCGATCGCGGTAGAGAGTTTCCAGCGAGTTTATTTCGGGATCGTACCGGTAGACAGCGTGGAGCTCTCCGTTGACCTCAAAGCGCTGCAGCCGAGCGTCAAGATCCTCCAGATACGAGTGGCGAGCGCCATTCGGATAGTCGATTACGCGCGACCTGCCCTCGTAAGACACTTGGGTTCTGGAACCGTGGGGGTCTGTCAGGGCTGTCAATCGGCCGTCGGGCATGTACTCGTAACGGATCTCGGAGCCGTCGCGGTGAACAATCCGGCTGGGCTGGCCAGCGGAAGTATAGTCCGCGAGCGTCGCGGTCCCATCGGGGTACTCGACCCGCAGCGGCTTCCAGTCGGGCGACAACTGGAAGCGATAAGTTCCGCCTTCCGCCCCTCGATCGATTGACTGAAGGAATCCGTCCGGGTCCCGTTCAAAGCGAACCTCTCGACCGGACGGATCAACAATCCTCTCAATCCGTCCGCTGGCATACTGCTCGATCTCGGTCGCCCTTCCTTCGGGGCTGATAATTCGGACGCGAAGCCCAAGCGACTCTACTTTGGCGGTATGGCCTGCGGCGTCGCGAACAAGGATTGTGCCCCCCGGACCATCAGTTACCTCAAAGCCTTGCTGATTCAGCGAAAGCAGGCCTTCTCGCCGCGTCCGGTCCATCGACGCCGCTGCGAAAGCATTAAACTGTTCTGGCCGAAAATTCATATTTAGGACAACCCTTTCACCGCTTCCGACACGGAAAAATGACATCGGCGGGCATGCTTATCAGCCCGGCGCGATGCTCCCAAGCCACAGCAATAGCTTCAACTGCAGCGCGATATTTCCGCGGCGGCGGCCTGGCCTTACTGAGCCCTGATTAAACGAACAGTCCGATACTACAACCGAGAAAGTGCAGTCAGGTAGTGCTCATAATACATCTACGTTTGGGGTAGGAAACGATTCGTGCCAATATCCCATTATTTGGTTCAGGTCCGAACCCGGTACCCCGAAACGCATTGTTCAATACAGCCGTATTTGTTCACGAAAGTAACCGATCCACCTTTTCGTCTGCATCCAGCGCGCAAATTTGGGCTGGATAGTTCATGGCCTCACCGAGCATGACTCGCTTGAACAAAGTTCGTCCGTATCAAGAGTAATTTTCGCTGTCACGGCCTCAACCTCGAAGTAGCTCCAGCACCTGAATTGCCAGATCTCAGTGCGGGCAGCTTTCTCCGTCAAAAGCCGGGTGTCCTTCTTGAATGAAAGTTTGAGTGAGTCGGTAGCCTGCGCCGCAATTCAAAGTCAAGCAGGATTACCGGGTAGCCGTAACCTCTTAGGGAGGAAAGACATCGTAACAGGCAGTCTCGGCAATTGTGAAACGCTTTTCAACGAATCTCCTTCTTCGTGCCGCTGCCCTTATTTTGCTAGCGGCTGGAGCAAACGCTTTAGCCCAGAGCGGCTTTGTCAAATCCGCCGGACAGCCCATTCCCGGCGCTACAGTGACTGCAACCCAGGGAGCCCAGACCGTCTCGACTGTGACCGATGCGGACGGTCACTACAGCTTTCCGCCGCTCGGCGCTGGCTCCTGGTCCGTTCATGTTGAGATGTTCGGCTTTGATCCGCTGCAAACCGACATTGTTTTCGAAACCGCCAAAGCACCAGTGAACTTTGACCTCGCGCTGCGCGAACCTGCTTTCATGCGGCGTATGCGCGTTGGTCAAGCGGGCGCTCGCAACCCCATTTCCCCTGTGCCCGGCGGCGCTGTTGCCGGTGGGCGTGAAAATTCGCCGGATGCCCGATCAGCCGCAGGCGCGAACCAGTTGGACGCAGAGTTGCAGAATGAGCTGAACTCCGATTCGAGCGGCGTTCCGCGCACGAACGCCAGCACCTCGACCGGAGGAGACACCTTGACGGTGGCGGGCAGTCTCAGCCCAGGTCTTGCCGAAGGTAATCAGTCCGACTCCGGACCCGATATGCGATTTGTCGGCGGCGCTCCTCCCGGCATGGGCGGCGCGGATGGCGGCGTGCCAGGGTTCGGCGGTTCTGGTCCAGGCGGCGCAGGCGGAGGTCCCGGCGGTTTTGGCGGAGGCGGTGGACGTGGCGGCTTCGGGAGCGGCGGTTTTGGTGGACGTAACGGCGGGGGGCGGCGTCCGCCTGGTCAAACCGCTGGAGCTGCTTTCGGAAACGGTCGGCGGCGTAATCAGGGTATCCACGGCCAAGCTTCATACACCCTCACTAACTCAGCCGTTAACGCGAAACCGTTTTCCATCAACGGCCTCGATATACCCCAAGCGGCTTACGCGCAGAGCCGCTTCAGCGTGATTGTCGGCGGCCCATTGAGTATTCCGCATATCGTCAATGACCGCAAGACTCAATTCTTCCTGTCGTACTTCGGCAATCGCGCCCGCAACCCGCTTCTTTTTACGGAAACTGTTCCCACGCTGGCGCAGCGCAATGGAGATTTCTCGCAGTCCACGCAGTCGCTCGGAACATCCGCCACCAACGTGCCGGTTACCATCCTCGCTCCGGGCGCCAATCAACCGTACCCGAATAATCAGATTCCCGCGGCGTCCCTGAATCCGATTGCGTTGACTCTGCTGCGCTTCTATCCCTTGCCGAACCAAGGCGGCCTCGCCAACAATTACCAGAGGCAGACCACGCAGATTTCGGACTCGGATAACGCCGGTCTTCGCCTGCAGCGCAGCATCACGACCAAGGATCGGCTCTCGCTGAACATGCAATACCAGCGCCGCGACGGCACCACCGCGCAGCCTTTCGGCTACTCCGATGCTACGAGCGGCTACGGACTCAACACGCAATTTCAGTGGACCCGCACCTTGTCCGCGAAGGCGATCAGCAACACGCAGATCCGCTTCAACCGGAACTACAACAAGATCACGCCGTATTTTTCGACCGTGCCGAGCATTTCGGCGCAGCTTGGCATTCCGGGTATCTCTACCAATCCTCTCGATGCCGGTCCGCCCACGCTGAATTTCACCAACTTCGCTTCTCTTAGCGACGCGACTCCCACCCTGAATCGCAATCAGGCGCAGGGCATTACGGAAAGCGTCAGCCTGTTAAAGGGTCTTCATACGATCTCGCTCGGCTTCGGCTATACGCGGGCCGACCAGAGCGCTCGCACTGATCCGAACGCCCGCGGCACGTTCAACTTTACCGGCGTGGCTACTAGCGCCAGCGTGAACGGACAGGCTGCCGCCGGAACCGGTTACGATCTGGCCGACTTCCTGCTCGGCTATCCGCAATCGAGCTCCATTCAATACAGTCAGTACAGCAACTACTTTCTGCAAAACCAGTGGACCGGCTATGCGCAGGATGAGTGGAAGGCGAAGCCGAACCTGACTCTAATTCTGGGTCTTCGCTATGAGTACTTCACGCCTTTCGCCGAGGAATACGGACGCGCCGCTAATCTCGACATCGCTCCCGGTTATACGAGCGTGGCGGTGGTTACGCCTGCGATTGCCAGCCCCTACTCGGGCGCGTATCCCGCCGGGCTGATCGATCCGGACCGCAATAACTGGTCGCCGCGTCTGGCGCTGGCCTGGAAGGTGCCTTCCAAACGTTCCTTTTTAGTCCGCGCCGGCTACGGGATCTATTACAACGAGCAGGCTTATGTACAGTTCACCAACATCCTGGCCCAGCAGCCGCCGTTTGCGACTTCAAATAGCGTCAATACCAGCCCGATTAATATCCTGACGCTTGATCGAGGCTTTACCGCCGTTACGCCGCGCGACATTACCAACAGTTTCGCCGTGGCCCGGAATTACCGTACGCCTTATGCGGGCACCTGGAATGCTTCGATGCAGCGCGATCTGCCCGGAGGCTTCTTCGCGGAAATCGGTTACCTGGGCACGAAAGGCACACGGCTGGATGTGCGCACTCTGCCCAATCAGTCGCTTCCCGGCGCTTCGCTTGTTACCGCCGCGCGCAACCAGTTGGGCAATGCGGTCGGGTTTACCTTCGATCAATCGGTGGGGAACTCCCTTTTCCACTCCGGTCACGTGCGTATTGTCCGCCGCTTCAATCGCGGTCTTTCGATCAACGCTTTCTACCAATACGCCAAATCTATTGATGACTCGTCTACCTTCGGCGGCGTGGGCAACACGGTTGCGCAGAACTGGCTCGATATCTCGGCGGAGCGCGGGCTCTCCAGTTTCGACGTTCGTCACCAACTCAGCGCGAACTTCGTTTGGACCTCGCCCGTAGGCAGCGCGGGCAGCCGCATCAGCCCTGATAGAAAGGCGGGAAAACTCTTAAAAGATTGGCAGTTGAGCGGCCAAGTAACTGCCCAAACCGGGAATCCATTGACAGCACGCGTGCTCGGCAACTCGCAACAGCTCGCGCAAACCGGAGGCGTCGGTAGAGGGCGCGCGCAAGCCACCGGCGAACCGCTCGATTCCAGCTCCTCTTTTTTTAACCTGAATGCGTTCACGATTCCGCCCGTCAATTCTTACGGCGACGCTGGACGCAACACGATTCCCGGCCCTGGCCTGGTGAACTTGAATCTGGCGTTTGCCCGTTCTTTCAATCTGAGCGAGCGCAAGCGAATTGAATTCCGCGTGGAATCCAATAACGTCTTGAACCACGTCAATTACACCAGTTACTATACGGTTGTCAACGCAGTGACGTACGGCCTGCCGAGCGTCGCCGGTAACATGCGCACCCTGGACGCCGTTGTGAGGTTCCGATTTTGAGACTTTTATCTTGTTTTGTGATGGGCAGTCTGCTGCTGGCGCAAGCTCCGTCCTCGCGACCCACCTTCTCGGCCACAACCAGCATCGTTACCGTCAACGTCACGGTACTTGATCGCAACGGACAGCCGGTTGAAACTCTGAAGAAAGACGATTTTGAGATTTTTGAAGACGGCAAACTCCAGAAGCTGAGCGCCGTCGATCTTCAGCATCTGACGAACAAATCACTTCCTCCCCTGACGGAAGCCGCCGCAGTGCCCGCGCCCGAAAAACCCAAAGGCTACAACCCCGATGCCGAGCGCACCGCCTTCGGCTCCAGGGTGCTTTCCAAATACCAGGACCGTCGGCTG
>JAABUZ0100004626.1_pt1 | contig 18810 bp, 16 predicted proteins | sample 5562091 | NCBI WGS metagenome assembly JAABUZ01 (sample SAMN12813069, study PRJNA571459) | rock metagenome | isolation source: Antarctica rocks | place: Antarctica: Victoria Land, Linnaeus Terrace sud | collected 2015-12-21 | reverse complement strand
CTACCACCGAGCCGCCGACGGCAGCTTTGTCCCCTGGCAACCGACCGATCAGGGATGGCTGGTGAGTGAGGTGCTGGACGGGATGACGCTGTACGTCGAGGAGCGCCGCTGGCTGCGTCTGCTGGATGTCCACGGCCAACGACTCCCGACCGCACAGGAAGATCGTGACCTGCACGTGGCACGCGCTCGCGCAGAGGCTGCCCGTGCCGACGCTGAAGGAGCCGCCCGTGCCGCGGCGGAAGCGGACGCAGCACGTCTACGCGAAGAACTTGAGCGCCTGCGTCACCCTGACCGCTGAATCGACGTCTCCGGATAGTGTAGGCACGGCACTGCTGGCCACCACCGAAGATAAACAACGGCTGTGCCTCGTTCCCTCCGGCGACTGCCCCCGCTTCCTTCCGTCATTCCTCCCTGTCCTTTGGTGCCGCATTCCTTCTGTGTGACCAGTCCGCACCTTCATGTGTAACCAGACGGTGAGGAGCTTCTTCATGGAAGTTGGAGGCTCTAATAACCAGACGGCGATGCGCTCTCGTCGTACCAGACCTGCGGGTGCTGACGGGATCGCGGCCCAGTGTCGTCCAAAGCGACGCATGACGCATCGACACACCCGCCACGGTGAACCAGGACGCAAGATCGTGGTAGGATGATGGCCAGGACGACGTGGGACGCGGAAGGGGGAGCCATGGTCACCCGGCACTCGCCAGACCTTGTCCAGCGCCTGCGAATGCTCCCCGACGACACGGAGGACGCTCCCTGGATGATCATGGCGGATCTGCAATGGCACGCGGTCGATGTGCTGCTGTCGGCCCTCCGGCTGTATGTGCGGGAGCGGCACCGCCCCTGGTACCTGGCCTCCTATCTGCTGGTCCAGACAGAGTTACCCGAAGGAGGACGGTTGCCAGAGGTCGCACCGGATGTGCTGGTGGTGGATGCCGTGGTGCGAGAGCGGTCGTCGTGGAACGTGCGGGAGGAAGGGAAGCCACCACGGTTCGTGCTGGAGGTGACCAGCCGGGAGAGCATAGTGCGTGATGCTCGGGAGAAGATGGGCATCTACGACCTGATGGGCGTAGAAGAGTATGCCATCTTCTATCCACGACGACCGCACGGTCCCTTGCTCTGGGGCTACCACCGAGCCGCCGACGGCAGCTTTGTCCCCTGGCAACCGACCGATCAGGGATGGCTGGTGAGTGAGGTGCTGGACGGGATGACGCTGTACGTCGAGGAGCGCCGCTGGCTGCGTCTACTGGATGTCCACGGCCAACGACTCCCGACCGCACAGGAAGATCGTGACCTGCACGTGGCACGCGCTCGCGCAGAGGCTGCCCGTGCCGATGCCGAAGCGGCCCGTGCCGACGTAGAAGGAGCCGCCCGTACCGCAGCGGAAGTGGAGGCAGCACGGCTACGCGGAGAACTTGAGCGCCTGCGTCACCCTGACCACTGAACCCGACGCCTCCGAATAATGTATGCACGGCACTGCTAGTGCTCCGTTCCTCATTACTGGCATAGATAACACCGTCATCGGGTCGATAGCTGTACGTGTGATACTCCCATTTTTCTTGATAAAGTCGGGCTCTCACTATGTACAAGCCCTTTGAGGAACGGAGCACTAGTATTACAACGAGAGTTGCGAATTTGTGAGCCATCAATTACTACCGACGCGGCTGCAACACGTCCTTTAGAGGCGGAAGTGAACAAATTAACTCGCTCCAAGCCGTCGAACTCCGGCAGGAAAGTGTCATTCTGGACCTCGTTAACGGAGCTCTCGTTGTAGAATTAGCCCGCACCCTCCATTCTGTTCAGGCCGCAGGCGTGTTCCCACGGCACCGACGGACGCGCCTGGGGCACGGCCAACGGCTTATGAGAAGGAGACGAGGTGGTCAAAGGAAAGGCCTTCGGTGGGCGACCTGAACCCTGGTCGGTCTCCGCGCCGAGCCTCTTCAGCCAGCAACTGATGACACAGCATGGTGTAAAACCAGGCCTTCACATCAGCCAGCGGCCAGCCACACACGCTGAGGAAGGCGAGTATCGTCTCGTGACTGCTTGTGGCATAGGTGATGTCGGCCGCTCGCTGGGCGCTGAGCCCGGGCCGGAGCTGTCCGTTGGTCGCAAGGACCGTCACGAGCTGAGTCGTTCCATTGCGTCGGGTGGTGCAGGTTGTATCCCAGTAGCGGGCGAAGTCATGGTCGGTCGATGCCGCCGCATTAATCGCACCGACCAGCGGTGCTACCCGCGCAGCCATGTCGATACCGTGCTCGACACTGAGGGCCAGAACCCGCCGTCCATCCAATGTGCTCAGAACCTCCTGCATCCAGGGCGGTTCCACTTGAGCTGGTGGATCATGCTGACCGCTGCTGGCGACCTGGATCACGTCCCTTAACAGTTCAGCCTTCGTGTGGAAGACATGATAGACCGTTTGGACGGCAACGCTGGCTTCGGCGGCGACGGCGTCCATGGTCGTCGACGCATACCCCTCATCAGCGAAGAGCCGCCGGGCAGCATCGATGATCTTCCGCCGGGTCGCTCGCGCCCGTTGACGCCGGGGTATGCTGGGGGGCTTGACGACGTCCATCTTGGGGCCCAGCATAGCAGGAATTCGTTAGTGACGTCCACTAATGAAATGCTCTAAGTAAGGAGTGTGCTATGCCTCGCCAGTTACCTTCCGAACTCCAGGATAACAAGCGGACGATCAGCGATCCGACCAGGGGCGAAGACATTACGTTCATCGAGACTGCGGAGGAATCCGGTGGCCAGCGGGTGGTCATGCTAGTAGGGCTTGCGCCCGGCACGGTCGTGCCGCCCCATGCTGACCCCTTCGAGGAGGCCTTCGAGTGTACGGAGGGGCAGTTGCAGTTCCGGGTGAACGGGCGCTGCATAGAGCTTCTCCCCGGTGGCACGGTAACCGTGCCTGCCAATGTGGTCCACGGCTTGGGCAACCTGTCTCAGGCACTGGCAGCCGTCCGCATCGTGGGAACCCCAGGACCGATCGCGGAACACAGCCTACGGATCAAGTTCCTCCTGTCGAGGGATGGCTATCTCCCAACGGGCGGCGGGCCACCCAAGCAGCTCCTGCTTGGCGCGGTGGTACTGCACCGGGCGGGGCTCTACTTCCCGCCCCTTCCCGTGTGGCTTTTCCGCGGCCTCATCGCCGCCCTGGCGGGGCCACGAGCAGTACTTGCTCAGCCGCTACCCCGAGGAGTACGGGCAGTTCCTGGCAGCGGTGGGCAAGCAGTGATCGTGCAGCAGATCACCGACGTGCCTGCTCTTCACACCGCAGGGCCCGACCGAGCCAGTCCGAACTCCGCACTACGGGCTGCCAGCTGTGTCCGCGAGTGTATGCCGAGCTTGTCCAGCACACGCTGGAGGTGATTTGCCGCGGTGCGCTCTGAAATGATCAGTGTCGTCGCAATTTCCCGGTTGCTGAGCCCCTGTGCCACCAGGCGAGCAACCTCGCGCTCCCGCGCGGTCAGGGCAGCCACTGCTGCCGGTGGGTAGGTCACGCCCACCTCACCTGACCAGCGGCCCAGTTCACGTGCAACCACGCCACCCAATCCCTCTGCGGCCCCTTCCGCCCACGCTGCCGCAAAGGCGTCCGACGAGAGTTGCCTGCGCACGTCGACGAGCGCGTGCTCAACGTCGCCGCGGTCGGACACCCAGAGATCGAGGCCGAGCGTCTCCATGGCCCTGTGCGCTGTGCCAAAGAGCCGAGTAGCGTGGACGGCGTGCCCATCCGCGGCGGTGACAGCGGCCAGGCCCATCAGGCAGTCGATGAGCCCGCGCTGCTCGCCGAGCACGCGGAACTGCGCGAGGGCACTGGTGAAGAAACGCCGCGCCTCCCGTGGTTCCAGGCGCGCCAGCGCCACATAGCCCAGGTTGTGGAGCAGCCTCGGTTGCACGTCAAGGCCGAGGCCGACAAACCGTTGGAGACTTTCTTCATACAGGTCTCTCGCATGAACGTAATCGCCACGCGAGCGCTCCACATCTCCCAGCTGGTACAGCGCCAGAGCCAGCTCCCACGTATCACCGGCCATCCGGGCAATGTCCACCGCCTCCGTCAGGTGCGCCGCGGCGGCAACAACATCGTTGCGGCGTAGCTCACGTCGGGATTGCGCCTCAAGACCATGGCACACCCCCCAGTGCATCCCCAGCGTACGCGCACGCCGATCCATCTCCACATACGGGGGTAACGTGCCGTCTGCAACGGGAACGCCGAACTCCTGCAGGAGCAGCAGCAAACCTTGCGTCTCCAGCACCAGTTCCTCGCACGCCAACGCCTGGCCGATGGCCAGGCACTCATCCACCCACTGACGCACGGAAGCAAGCTCACCCCATGGCCTGTTCGCCGCAAGATCACCTCGAAAGATCAACACCGTGACCAGTCCACAGATCGTTTCCCCACGAACACGCGTCGATTCTTCGGCTCCGGGCAGAGCGAGCACGCGCTGGAGAAAGGTAAGTGCTTCGGTCCAACGCCCGTGGACGATCCACGACCACCAGAGAGCGCGTGCAATCCGCAGGGCAAGGTCTGTTTCCTGGTGTGCAATCGCCCAGCCTAGCACGGATCGAGCATGGTCGTGCTCCCGTTCCGCCCGGACGAGCCATCGCCCCTGTTCAGGACCGTGCAACGCCGATTGGGCCTGCTCTGTGGCCGCCAACAACCATGCCGCGTACTTCCGATGGGCTTCGTGTGCCGCCCCAGACGCTTCCAGGCGCTCCTGACCAAACGCGCGTAGCGTTTCGAGCAGCCGATACCGCGTCCCGACCTCTCCGTGCGCCATATCAACCATCACCAGCGAACGATCAGCCAGGCGCGAGAGCAGGTCCAGGGTCGCACTCGACCCAGGGTGATCGTCCGTGCATACCGCTGCTACCGTATCGAGCGTACATGGCGCGGCGAAGACCGACAGACGATCGAACAGCCGTTGCTCCTCCGTGGACAGCAGATCGTAGCTCCACTGGACGGCCGCGCGAAGGGTGCGCTGGCGGGGTGGAGCAATCCGTCTACCCGAAATCAGCAAGCCAAAGCGGTCATCCAGACGTTGCACGATTTCCGCGGGAGTAAGCACCGACGTACGTGCGGCAGCCAGTTCGATAGCCAGCGGGATGCCATCAAGCCGCTGGCAGATTCGTGCCACCGCAGCCGCGTTCTCCTGCGTCACCACAAAGGACGGTTGCACAGCACGGGCTCGTTCTACGAAGAGACGCACGGCCTCACACGACGCCATGTCCGGCAGGGATACCACTTCACCCACGACAGGAACCGTGAGCGGGAGTAATCGCCAGCATGCCTCGCCCTCGACCCTGAGCGGTTCCCGGCTGGTCGCCAGGATATGCACCGTGGAACAGGTGCTGAGCACCCGTGCGGCAAAGGCCGCGCATGCGTCGATCAGATGTTCACAGTTGTCGAGCACAAGCAGCAGCTGGCGCATGCCGAGTGCATCCACGAGCGTGTCCATGAGAGGTTGTCCCGCCTGTACATGAAGCCCGATTGCTTGCGCGATGGCGTGCGGGACCAACGATGCGTCGTCGAGCAGGGCCAGTTCAACCAGCCAGGCGCCATCAGGATAGGTAGAGGTAGCATGAGCGGCCACGCGAAGGGCCAGCCGCGTCTTGCCGACACCTCCGGCTCCCGTCAGGGTCAGGAGTCGTGTGCCGCCGAGTGCGCTCGCCACCTGCGCCGTCGCTTCATCACGTCCGATAAAGCTCGTCAGTTCGTATGGCAGATTCCCCAGTTGAGTATCGTCTCGCTCCACGTTTTACTCATGTACGTATGGCCGTGCGGCCATGCAGACCCGGCAACGAACAGACACTGGGGTGATCAGTCAGATTGAGTAGCGATATGAGTAGTTCTACTCACGTCTGTATTCTAGCGGTGCCGTACGCTGAACTCCAGATCGCCCGATCTTCGACGGGGACGACTCATGAGGAGTGCAGTACGATGCGTTTTCTTTTCACCAGCCAGCCGGGACTCGGTCACTTTCATCCACTGGTGCCGACAGCTTTAGCACTGCAGGCACGGGGCCACGAGGTGGCGTTTGCCACGTCCCGGCCCTTCTCGCCGATCGTGGAGGCACTGGGGTTCGCGTCGTTCGGCGTGGGACCGGACTGGCTTGAGAACCTGAGCGACCCTTTCATGCGCGAACATACCCGCGACAACGTGCCACCATTCGTGGAGGTCGCCCGCATGGGTATGGCTGATGATGTCATCCGCGTCGCTCGCGACTGGTCGCCGTCCGTCATCGTTCGTGGCGGAAGCGAGTTCAGTGGGACGGTGGCTGCAGAGATGCTGGGCATACCGCTGGCTGTCCACGGTATCTCCGCGGAGGCCATGTGGTATCCCTTCATATGCGAACCCGTTGCCGCACTGCTCGCGTCGTTTGGCGTCACGCCGTCTTCTTCATCGCAATGGATGTACGGCAAACTCCACCTCAATCGCGTGCCTCCCAGTTTTCAGGAGGCCAATTTCGCTGCCTCACCGGTGACGCGTACGATCCGTCCCGCAGTCTTCGACCGCATCGAGAAAGCAGCGCCACTGCCCGGATGGGTGGCAGCGCTGGGAAGCCGTCCCGTGGTCTACGCAACGATGGGCTCCGTCTTCAACCACGTACCGGGTGTCTTTGAGGCCGTCATCGCAGCCCTTGCGGACGAGCCACTTGATCTGATTATCACCACCGGGAAGGATGGTCAGCCAGAACGATTCGGCGCCCGACCGCCCAACGTCCACATCACGACCTATCTGCCGCAGTCGATGCTGCTGCCACGGTGTGACGTCGTGGTCACGCATGCTGGCTTCAACACCGTAATGGCGGCACTTTCCGCCGGTGTGCCCCTCTACTGCCTGCCACTCGGCGCGGATCAGCCGTATAACGCACTCCGATGCGTGGCAACAGGTGTGGGACTGAGCGCAGCCGACGGTCCGTCACCCAATCCGGTCGGCCCGACGATCCAGCCCGACGCGCTGGAACCAGGCCGCATCTGTTCAGACATTCTGCGGCTCCTCAGCGAACCAAGCTGGAGTGCCGCCGCACAGCGCCTCCAGGCAGAAATCCTGGCGCTGCCTGCGCCAGAAGACGCCGCGTGCCTCGTGGAGCAGCTCGCGCCAGCCGCAACAGGAACAGGAGCATCGTAGATGGATACCGATACAACAGTATTCGTCACCGGCGGATCAGGATATGTGGGCAAGACGCTCATTCCCACCTTGATCGCACGTGGATATGGCGTGAAGGCGCTTGCGCGGTCCACGGAAACGACAGAGATCGTTGCCAGTCTCGGTGCCGAGCCTGTCCGCGGCAACCTGACCGACGTGGATGCGCTTACGAAGGGCATAGCGGGTTGTACGGCCGTTGTCCATGGTGCCGCGCGTTTCTTACACGGAGGCGGCTACCGTGCATACTACCAGGACAACGTTGTGGGAACGCAGCACATGCTCACGGCAGCCAGGACCGCTGGCGTGCGACGGTTCGTGTGGATCGGAGCGGCGGCATGCCTGCTTGGTGGAAAACCTATCCGACACGCCGACGAATCGTGGCCTCTCCATAAAAAGTATTCGCCGTACATCCGCACCAAGACCATAGCCGACGCCACCGTGCTCCGAGCCGGTACGGACCGTTTTTCGACGTGCGTCGTTCGACCCGGATGGATCTGGGGGAGGAACGACGACCGCATTGTGGACGCAATGGCGAAGGCTACAACCGAGGGCAAGATGATCTTCATCGACGGTGGCAAGCACGAGATCGTGACGTCACACGTTGACAACGTGGTGCATGCGATCGTGCTCGCGCTCGAAAAAGGAGCCAATGGCCAGGCGTATTTCGTCTTCGATGACGGCACGGTCCGGATCCGTGACTTCATCGCACGCCTCCTAAAGAGCCGCAACTTCGAAGCGCCAGAAAAGAACGTTCCATTCGCAATGGCATGGATCATGGCGTGCATCATGGAGACGATATGGGCAGTGGGCAGGCATCCCGGAGAACCTCCTGTCAATCGGATGATGGTCAAACTGAATGGCGGTCCGTTCGTGGTCTCCGACTGCAAAGCTCGCGCCGACCTGGGGTATCGTCCGGTCATCACACGCGCCGAGGGGTTGGCACGGCTGTCGTCGGAATCACGACACTAGGCGCTGCGACCACCCAAATTGGCTATTGTTACACCATTACTTCCTGCTACCCGCATGAGCACGTATCATGATGGAAAGGTTTTTTCTGCACCAGAAATGAGTTCATCATGATGCGTCTTCAACAGATGGTTGGTGGTATTGTGCTTGCCACGATACTCGCTGCCACCACCGGCGGTGCCGCGCTGGCTCGCGGCACCACGGCTTCCTCAGTGGCGCAAACCGTGCCCGGGAATGCCCCAGCCCCGGCAACCCCACCGGTGGTTGTAACGACGTCCTTAGGCACGACGACACCTGCTGCTATACCAGCACCACAACCCGCCCCTGCACCTCCCTGTGGCTTCGTCCTGGGCTTCCAGACCATGTACGACCGGCTGTCGTTGAAAGTCGGTGCCTGTCTGGAACCAGAGCAGCACAACGTCGTCAACGGCGATGCGGTGCAGCGCACATCCGGGGGCCTGCTCGTCTGGCGCAAGGCCGATAACTGGACCGCCTTCACCGACGGCTACCAGTCGTGGATCAATGGACCCAACGGACTGGTGAAGCGGCTGAACACCCTGCGCTTCCCGTGGGAAGCCAACCCCGATGGCCTCCCGCTCGTGCCGCCCGCGCCGAAAGCGAACCCAACCCTCCTGCCCAACGTCCAGACGCTCATACCCACGCGGCTCTCCATCCCGAGCATTGGCGTGAATGCTCCCGTCGAGCGCATCGGCCTGACCGCCGACGGTGAACTGGCCTCTCCGACTGAATGGATGGATGTTGGCTGGTTCCAGGACGGCTACGTTCCCGGCCAGGCGGGGAATGCCTCGATTGTCGGCCACCTCGACTCGCATACCGGCCCGGCGGTCTTCTGGCGCGTGAACCAGCTGCGGCCCGGCGCTCGCGTCATCGTCAGCGACGGAAGCCGCAGCCTGACCTTTATTGTGCAGGCGACCGAAAAATACCCCACCAACAACTCGCCTATGTGGCGCATCTACGGTGAGTCGGCTGTCCCCCACTTGAACCTCGTGACGTGCGCCGGTGACTGGGACGCGGCGTCGCAGCGGTACGACCAGCGCACCGTCGTCTATACCGTGCTCGAAGGCTTCCAGGAAGCGGCGGCTCCCACGTCCAAGTACTTCCCCGAGGCAGGTGGCTATGTCGTCTCTGATGATGCGCAGGCCAACTTCCTTTCCGAGTTCTATCGGCTTGGAGGGACGCGGTTCCTCGGCTACCCCATCAGCCAGCGCTTCACGAAAGACGGCCTGATGGTGCAGGCATTCCAGAAAGCCATCCTGCAGTGGCACCCCGAGACCGGGCAATCCATGTTCGTCAATACGCTCGACTGGCTTCACGACGCCGGGCAAGACGCATGGCTGGAGCAACAACAGATGACACCGCAGCTGGAGGACACGACCGCCGACGCCGGCCTGTCGTGGTCCGCGATTGTTGCACGCCATCAGGGTTTCCTCTCGGCCAACCGTGCGCTCCACACCGCCTACTTCGCCAATGACGACCCGCTGGGGCACTATGGACTACCCATGTCGCAGGTGGTGGACGAAGGACCGGCGCTGGTGATCCGTTGCCAGCGGGCCGTGCTTCAGATGTGGAAGACCGATCAACCGTGGGCGGCCGCCGGGCAGGTTACCGTGGCGAACAGCGGTGATATCGCCAAACAGGCCAATCTGTTCCCACCCAGTGCCGTCGTGCCACAAACAGCAGAGTAGAGGGAAGCCGTGGATCAATCAGGAGACGGCACCAGGCACAGTATGCGGAATGGCCCTGATGGGCCGCCCACCGAGCGGCGCAAGTCGTCACGCAGCCGCAGCCGACCATCACCCCTGTCTCGCATAACGACGCCTCCAAAGGTTCTGCTGAGCATCGCGCTGACATGCATTGCCATGGTGCTCATCATTGTGTACATCATTCGCCTGAGCGGCTGATGGGCCCCATTTCCATGCACTGATCTCGTTTACTGCGGTGTGACCGTGCCGGCTTGCACGTGCAATCGGACGCTTCGTTGCAGCAGCGCTTCAGGAATCACATCCAGGTCGGCGGTTGTTAACAGTACCTGCTGATTGGCGGGAAGGGAGCGCGTCAGGTAGTCACGCCGTGGCCGATCCAACTCCGACAGCACATCATCGAGGAGCATCACCGGCATCTCACCGCTCACCTGCCGCATGTAGGCCACCTCGGCGAGCTTCAATCCCACCGTTGCCGCACGCTGCTGGCCCCGCGAGCCAAACCTGCTCAAGTCGCGTCCCTGAAGCATGAAGGACACGTCGTCGCGGTGCGGTCCGTGCAGTGAGACGCCTGCCTGTATCTCCCGAGCCTCCTGCCGTGCCAGCAACGTACGAAACCGACGGGCCGCTTCGTCCTCTTGCAGGAGCTTGACCGGTTCCACCGGTTCATCGCCCGTCACAGATGCCACGTACCCCAGGTGTAGCAGACCGGGATCTCCGGTGAGGTCGGTATACCGGTCTTCCAGCATGCTCCCCAGTTGTAACACCGCGTCGGCCCGGCGCGATGTAATGTAGCTGCCGTGGCGGACCAGTTCATCGTTCCAGTAGGTCAACTGGTCGCGCCGGTCGCGGGTCTCGCGCAGGTGCCGCAGCAGCGAGTTCCGCTGCGTGATCACCCTGTTGTACTGCACCAGTGCCCGGTAGTAGGCACGATCGGTCTGTGAGAGTGTGACATTGAGGTAGCGGCGACGCACATCCGGCGAGCCAGTGACCAGATCCAGGTCGGCGGGGGTAAACAGCACCACGTGCAGTTGCCCCACCAGATCGCCCGACCGCCGTGCGGTCCCATTGACCAGAATACGCTTGTTCGTCAGTGTTGCGGGTTGCCTCCCACGCTCCTCCCCTCCGTCAGCCTCAGGCGGGATGGGGGCAATGATCACTTCAAGACGTAAATTCGACGACGACCGCTCGACGAGCGACGCAAAGCGGGCGAACGCCGTGGCTGGCTCAGCTCCCGTGTCCGTCACCGACCAGTTCAAGAGGTCGCGATCCTGGCTGGTGCGGTAGCTTTTCGATGTCGCCAGGACATAGACGGCTTCGAGGAGATTGCTCTTCCCCTGGCCATTGTCCCCATGGATCACCACCGCCCCTGCAGGCAGGTCGAGTTCGAGTCGGCGATAGTTCCGGACATTGACGAGCATCACCTGCCGACAGCGCACGGTGGTGTCCTGCTGCTTCGCGCGGCTAGCGCTGTATCTGCATAGGCATAATGATGTGCGTCGTGGACATATCACCGACCGGCCGCAGAAGCACGGCAATCGTCTGCCCGCTCAGGAAGCTGATGAGCAGTTGCTGGCCGGTGCAGGCGCCGAGGGCGTCATTGAGAAAATTGCTGTCCACCGACATCAGCCCTCCGGGGCCATCGATCAGCGCGTCAATTTCACCCGCATTGTCACCTACGTCAGCCGCCGAAGCCGTCAGCTTGATGACGCCAGGGCCGATCTCCGGACCCGGTACAAAGTCGAGATACAGGGCATTATTCGCCTCGCGTGAGACAAACGAGGTGAATCGCACCGCCTGCAGCAGATTGTCGCGTGCCATCGTTGCCTGATTATTGTGTTTCTCCACCTGGTTCAGAATGCGAGGGTAGTCAGGATACTGGCCGTCCACCAATCTCGACACGGTATCGACCGTCTCGGTGTGGAACAGGACCTGGCTCTTTTTCGGGGTGACGGCAATCGTCATGTGTTCGTCGTCGGTATTGAGCACCCGCGCCACGTCACTCATCACCCGTGCCGGGACGATCAGATCGATATTCTCCGATGGGGGTTGTGCCAGGTCGAGCGTTCGCAAGGATAGCCGGAATGAGTCGCAGGCGACGAGATGGAGCTGATTATCGCGTACGCGGAGCAGTATGCCCGCAAAGACCGGGCGCGCGTCATCTTTCGCGGCCGCAAAGATCACCTGTTCGACCGCCGTCTTGAATTCCGCGGTGGGCAGCGTGAAGCTCAGGCCCTCGTCTTCACCCACGGTGGGAATGAGCGGGAACTCGTCGGCATCGATGCCCTTGAGGTTGGCGTGAAAGCGGCCGCATCGGACTTTGAGCAGGTGCTGCTCGGGCACCAGTTCGAGGTGGACGGTATCGTTCGGCAGCGAATTGATCATGTCACTGAGCATGCGTGCTGGCACGGTGATCGCGCCCTCTTCTTCGACATGGCCCACCACCCACGACGTCATCGCGATTTCAAGATTGGTGGCCGAGAGCTTCAGCCTGCCCTGATCGGTCGCCAGGAGCACATTCCCTGTAATTGGCAACGTACTGCGCGTGGCCACGGCCCGATTCACCACCGCCAACGCCTTTGTTAGATTCTCTTGCTTACAACTGACCCGCATGACACGCTCTCCCTCGCTGTAGGCCACACATCCGGATAGGTGCAAGGACAGTTCACGTCCTGGCGGCATCCACGCCGGCAACTCCTGGTGCTCTGTTCAACGCATGATTGCCCCAGACGTTCCCATCTGAGCGAGCTCCTGGCAAAACCTGAGGTCCGTGTCCATCGCTCGTGGCCCCCGTGATGGACCATGTGGAGAAGATTTCCCCCCTATCCCCAGACCTACCTGGTACGTAGTTAAAGAAGGTAATTGAATGAAGTAATTCACCGTCGTCGTAGTAGTCATGGTGGATAAGTGCAGAACCGTGTCCTTTCGCCTCAGAACGATCCTCTATCCGGCTGTTCTTCTCCGAAGATCTGCCGTCACGCACCGTGGCATGGACGCTGGAATGACGGCTGCCGGTGTGGATAAGACGAGCCGAACATGTGGACGCACTGCGCGCTCCAGTGGATAGATGAGCGCGCTTCCCAGGATTGGTCAGCTTCTGCGCCAGACTATCCACCGTCATCCACATTTATCCACAGGATTGGGACAGTTATCCACAGGAAGACCACCGGTGCATACTACAGAGTGGGAAGCTTCATCGAGGTGCTCCCGAGCCAGGAACGGTACGCACTGGACGGCTCGGTTGCGCTGTCGTGCTGACCACGGGAGGCAGCAGACGCGCTGCGTCCAACGATGATACGCCTGTGATCGGCGAGACCAGACGTGCGGTGACAAGGAGATGCCGATCAATGCCCACGCTGGAGGGCATCGCGCACCGCCAGGACATCGCGCCGCAGGGTGGGGTCATCCTGCATCTGCCCGGCAACCTTTTCCGCTCCGTGCATCACGGTGGTATGGTCGCGCCCCCCCAGTTCCGCGCCGATCTGCGCCAGCGGCGTGTTGGTAATCTCGCGCATCAGGTACATCGCCACATGGCGCGGTAAGACGATGCCCTTGTCGCGTGCCTTCCCCTTCAGCGCGTCCGTCGTCACCTTGTAGTAGGCGCACACCGCCTGAAGCACCGCCTCTGGCGTCGCGCGCTCGCGGTTCCGTTCGACCAGCACCTGATCCAGCGCCTGTGCCGCCGTGTCGGGCGTGAGCAACCGGTTGTTGAGATTGGCGTAGGCGAGCACCCGATTCAGTGCACCCTCCAGTTCACGGATATTGCTGTGGACGTGCTGGGCGATGAACTCGACGACCTCGCGCGTGATGTGCATCTGCTGGGTCTGCGCCTTGGCCTCGAGAATCACGATGCGCGTCTCCAGGTCCGGCGGCTGGACATCCACGATCAGCCCCATTTCGAAGCGCGAACGGAGGCGGTCTTCCAGTGCAAGAATTCCTTTTGGTGGCCGGTCGCTCGACACCACGATCTGCTTATTGTTCTGGTACAGCGCGTTAAACGTGTGGAAGAATTCTTCCTGCGTCATCTCTTTGCCGGCAATAAACTGAATGTCGTCGATCAGTAGGAGGTCCACTTCCCGATAGCGGTCGCGGAAGTCCTGGGTGTTCTGCTCTCTGATCGAACCGATCAACTCGTTGGTGAACTTCTCGGACGACAGGTAGCGGATCTGGAAGTCGGGGTCAGCCTCGGCACAGCGATGGCCGATCGCCTGCATCAGATGCGTCTTCCCCAGCCCGACACCACCGTAAATAAAAAGCGGATTGTACGTCTCACCGGGTCGTTCAGCCACCGCCTGCGACGCGGCGTGTGCCAGATTGTTGCTTGCACCGACGATAAAGTTCTCGAAAATGTAGCGCGCATTGAGCCCAGGGACCCGCCGCGGCGCCGGCGGCACGAGCCCTGGCATCGAGAGCGTTGCCGACGACCCATGCGCGGGCCCCGTGCCCTGCCCTCCGGCACCAGAGTTCGTGCGGCCTGAACCGCGACGGCCCACGTCCTGTGCTGCCTGCGTGGCATCAGGGGTCGGGCGGGGAGCACGCGTGCTACCACCCGAAGCTGCTCCACCGGGCTGGAGCACGAATTCGAGGGTGATCGTGGCACCGAGCAACCCTTCCAGCGTCCGTTTGACGGTGCCAGCAAAGCGTTGCTGGAGCCACTCTCGGGCATACGGGCTTGGCACACCCACGGTGAACGTGCCATCCTGATACGACACCACCTGTGTATCGCGTAGCCAGGTATTGAAGTTGGCATCGGTCATCAGGAGTTGCAACTCGCCAAGCGCGGTCTTCCAGATTTGCCTGGGGGAGACATCGTGACCGGGCACGCGGGCTCCTTTAAGCATGAGTGAGCCGAGTGCCGCGGCTCAACGGTGGGGCATCATCGCCGTGCGCCTGTGCGCCATCCGGTAGCGTCACCCCCCACGTGCATGATCGCGGGATAGAGCGTACCGTATCGGAGATACTACCAAAAGCAGGGAAGCAAGGCAACGCTTGCGTGATCCCGGCTTCTACCGCGTGATCCCATCCAGCGTTCCCCAAACGTCGCGACACTATCGCCGATGCGTCGAGAACCTCGCGACGAGTTGGCGTATATGGATCACCGCGGGCAGCCGTGCGGTGACGCCGGTACCAAACAGCACAAATCCCTGAATAACCATCAGGTTGGTCACCGCGAAAAAGATCGCCTCCTCCACCGGTAGTCCGGCCACCGTGACGCCAATGGTGCGCGTCGGCGAGAGCGTCCAGATGCCAATGTGGATCGCAATGGCGTCGGCAATGCAGAGGTAGAGCGTGGAGACGACAAAGCAGAGCGCAACCACCCGCCACGTCCGCAGCAGTTCGCGTGCTCCAAACAGCCACTCGATGGCGAGGATGGGAACCCCCCATGCCAGTTCGAGGACCAGGTACGTATACTGGTCAAACATCAGGACGGTTCGTAGTCCCGCGCGCGAACGTCGGAACTCGCCGCAACACCGCACACGTGAAGAGCGACGTCAGCACGACCTGGAGCACGTAGAAGCCATACTCCTCCAGGGGAACAACCCCGATGGCCACCCCGAGTACCCTGTTCGGATCGTAGTTCCAGACGCCCTGGAGCACGATGAGGTTGTCCCACGGCGCGGTGTATACCAGTGCCAGCAGCGCCAGCACGCCCATAGCGATCACGTGCTGTCTTCGGATGTGGCGCCAGAGCAGCAGCACCAGCAGCAGATCAGGAATTACCAGAAATATCAGCAGGAACGAGAGATAGGTCAGCGGTCCGTCCTTCCCGCGTCAGACGAACCCGACGACGTCTGTTATTTCTATTGTATGGTGTAGACTTCCGGCGAATAAGACCGAGAGAGGAGTCAGCACGCGTATGTTCAGCAAGGGCATCAGTGAACTGGTGTTGATCGTGGACGATGTGCGCCGTGCGGCCGCATTCTACCGCGATGTGGTCGGGCTCGCTCCAAACACAGAAGCCAATGACGATTGGGCCTGGTTCTGGACGGGTGAACCAGGCAGCCCCCAGCGGATTGCGCTTCACAGGGGGGCGTTGCTCTTCGAAGAACAGTCACCCCTGCCGGAAGGGCAGCGATGGGGACGTGTCCACGTTGCCTTGAACGTCCCGTCCGACCTCCTGGATGCCGCGGTCGAGCACGTGCGTGCCAGCGGCGTTGCGGTCTACGGCCCAACCTTTTTCGCATGGATGGATGCAAAGTCGTACTACTTCTATGATCTCGATGGCAACCTGTTAGAGTTCTGGAGTCCACAGGCTCCGAGTACCTAAGACGTGGCGAAAGTCGTCGTGTAGGGACCGTTGACGGGCGATCTGCACACCGGGTCGCTCCCGTCCCCGCACTTGACGTCGCCACGGGCAAGCCCCTACCCTGCCTGTGCGTGGCGGCACGGCGCCGTGGTACCGCATAGAGAGGGTGTCGACCAGATGGGATATCTCCTGCGGCTGCTGAACGAGCGCGAACGTGAAGGACGCCCGATCAAGGTGGGGCTGGTTGGGGCAGGGCGTTTCGGCACCACCGTTGCCGCAACACTCGGGCAGATGCCCGGCGCCCGCCTCGTTGCCGTCGCCGACCTGGATACCGTCCGGGGTACCGCGGCGCTCGAAGCCGCTGGCTGGAAGCGCGACGCAATCGTCACCAGCGGTGCAGGGGACGACCGCCCACTCCTGACCGACGACGCGACTGTGCTGACATCGCTCCCGCTCGATGTGCTGGTGGAGGCCACCGGTCAGCCGAACGTCGCGGCGCAGGTCATCCCGGCGGCCCTGCGATCGGGGCAACACGTCGTCAACGTCGATGTCGAAGCAGACGTGCTGCTGGGCGCATATTTTCGGCGCGAGGCCGATGCCGCTGGCCGCGTCTACTCCCTCGCCGATGGCGATCAGCCCGCCTGTATTGTCCGTCTGGTCGATTGGGCCGCCTCGCTCGGCTACCGCGTGGTTGCCTGTGGCCGCGGAACGAAGCGGTTCCCCTACGACCGTGCCGGCATACCCGAAGAGGCGTTCGCGCGTTTTGGCTTCAGCGACGACCTCGTCGAGCGCCGCCGTTTCAATCCACAGATGTACAACTCCTTCCGCGATGGATCCAAAGCGCAGATCGAGATGACCGCCGTCGCCAATGCCCTGGGGATGCCACCCGACAGGCGCGGTATGCACGAGCCGTCAACGGGCCTGGAACGTCTGCCTTCCCTGATGGCCCTCCGCGGGAATGGCGGACTCCTCGAACAGGAAGGCGTGGTCGACCTCGCCAATACGGTAGACACCGATGGGGGCAGCATCATTCCCGACGCGCAGGCGAACGGGGTGTGGGCCGTCCTTGCCACCGCCAGTCCGATTCTGCGCGAAGACCTCCCGTTCTTTGAACTGCCCGGCTCGGCCACGTCGGGCCACGCGCTTCTCTATCGTCCGTATCACATGCCAGGTGTCGAAACGCCGCGTTCGATTGCTGAGGCCGCGCTCCTCGGCATCGCCACCGCGTCACCCCTGCCGCGGCCTACGGCCGACGTTATTGCCTGTGCGAAGGTGGACCTCCCCGCTGGCACTCGGCTCGATGGCAGCGGTGGCAAAACCGTCTACGGCTTGATTGAGCGGGTGCAGATCGCGGCGGCGGAACGCTGTCTCCCATTGGGGCTGGCAAGCGGCGTGACACTGCGCCGTCCCATTGCCGCTGACCAACCGTTGACCTACGACGATGTCGAGCCCGGCAGTACGCCAGCGTGGAGGCTGCGTGCCCTCCAGGACCAGGCGACCGGCCACGTACCAACGATCGGCCATCAGGTTCGCCCATAACCATCAGATGGTGGCACATACCTCAGGGCAGCGTACAGAACTGTACAGAAAGGATCGTCATACCCATGCCAGGTCGTGTTGAAGGTAAGGTGGCCATCGTCACCGGAGCGGGCACCGGGATTGGCCGTGCCTGTGCCGTCATCCTCGCCCGTGAAGGCGCCCGCGTTGTCGTGGCCAACAGGAACGCCGACAACGGCAATGATACGGTTCGCAGGATCCAGGAAGCCGGTGGCGAGGCACGATTCGTCCAGACCGACGTCTCACGCGGCGAGGATTGCCGGAACGTCGTCGCGGAGACGGTGTCGGCATTCGGACGGGTTGATGTGCTGGTGAACAACGCGGGCATCTTCCCCAGGGCAAGCCTCGATAGAACCGACGAGGAGTTCTGGACCAGCATTATGGATACTGACCTCAAGGGCCCCTACCTCCTCTGCCGCGAAGCAATCCCCCATATGGTGAAGCAGGGTGGGGGCAGCGTCATCAACATGGGTTCCGTACACGGTCTCGGCGGCGCACCCGAACTCTTTGCCTATGCCACCGCCAAAGGCGCCTTGCTCACGATGACGAAGAACCTGGCGCGTGCCTACTCGCGTCAGCTCGTTCGCGTTAATTATGTCATTCCCGGCTGGGTGGCGACCGAGGGTGAACTGGTCATTCGGGGGCAGGACAAAGCGTGGCAGGAGGAAGCCAACAAGCGCGCTCCTATGGGCCGCCTCCAGGTGCCCGAGGACGCGGCCTATGTCGTCCTGTTCCTCGCCTCCGACGAGTCGGAGCAGGTGACGGCCGCGGTGATCAACGCCGATGGCGGCGCTTCGATGTTCTAAACAAGTACGCCAGCGTATCACCCAGTCGTGGCGGCGATGCGCCCCTACTTCACGAGTCGCATCACCAGCCAGATCGCGGACGAGTTCATCGCCTCGCTGAGAGCCGCTTCAGAAGAACTGCCGACATTTCCTGAGCAAATACCGCAGGTATTGAGGGATCCGTTTGAACGGCTGCTCTGTAAAACAAGTTCGCCGTGTAGGTGATGATGCCACGTTTCGGTGGTCGGGTGCGGCCAGCGACTGAAGTCGCGCCTGACACAGCAAAGTCCGCCTTCGCGGACTCCCCGCGTGGTTCCAGGGGGATGGCATGCTTTTCATCCCTGGGGGGTGCCCCGCGGGGCATCGACGCTGCTCTGAAAATAGGACTCG
>JAABUZ0100004625.1_pt1 | contig 18812 bp, 12 predicted proteins | sample 5562091 | NCBI WGS metagenome assembly JAABUZ01 (sample SAMN12813069, study PRJNA571459) | rock metagenome | isolation source: Antarctica rocks | place: Antarctica: Victoria Land, Linnaeus Terrace sud | collected 2015-12-21 | reverse complement strand
GCCTCATACGCATTGCTATGGAGTTCATATGTTTCTAATCAAACAGACCTTTCATTTGTTTTTCAGCTACTTACAGTCAATTTCTACTAGAGCTGCTTACAGGGACGTCGCATTTATGTGATTTGAGTATGTGCACTGCTGACTCTCATGAAACTTTTTGTTGAGATAGTTGGTCCTTCCAATGCCGTGCGACTTCTTCAGTTTTGTCGCCGGTGTATGTCATTGAAAAGAGAGTTGCTTCAGGGAGCCTTCCAGTCTTCATCAACAACTGTCGACATCCATCCACATCGCTGATACTCCATAATGCAGTGAAAGCCACATTGTTTGCGCCGTTTTCCAAAGCCATATCGACGAGTCTTCTTATTCCTTCTTCATTTGACGTGGATGTGTAGAGAAGCAATAATGATCCATAGTCGCGAGCTTGCAAGAAAGAGCGCTCGGCCAAGGGGAAATCCCAGGACTCCAAAGCCTTGTCTCCAATTAATTTCCACTTGTGGTCACTTTCCGTTGTCGTCGCGATTTCAATTGCAATCGGGAGTTTCTGGAGTTGCAGGGCAAGGTCGAACTTTTGCTCAACGTCGATTGAAATATCTAGAGCTTGCTCTTTGAATCCTTGGTTGTCTAAAAAGCGAGCAATTTTTGCGCGTTGGGACTCTGGTATCGTTTCCAGTAATTCCATCGCCGTTTCCATATCTCCACGTAGTACCACAGTCTGATACTCGAGGACAGCCAATGATAGCGCATATGAAACCACGCTGAGATCTTTGTCTGCGAGATAGAGTTTCCCGTCTCGTGGAAGGTAGCCTAAGAGATACATATTTTGATCAAAGGTTGCGATCGTATTCACATGGCCTCCTACGAGGTAGTTCAGGCGGTTGGTGGAATTTGTGTAGATAAAACAATCACCCACCCATCGTCCTGTTGTCACTGTCTCGCTAATGTCTGTGATCATCTCAAACGCTGCTTCAACTCCTTCATCTGGATCAGACTCGCCGTTGACGTATGCGTCTCTGTCGTACCGAAGCACATAGAGAGCGTCTTCGCAAGCCAATGCAACTAGGTCTCCATTTTCTGACCAGAAAACATTGAAAGGAGTAGCGTCAATACGTCGGACGAGATTGCCGGATTCCCAATCAAAAAACCCAACGAAGCCGTTGCCCTTGATACCTAACAAACTTCCCCCGAAAATCTGCTCGGCGCTAAATGAATGCTTAGCCGCTCCAGGTTTCTCTTTAAAGTTCTTAAATACTCGGATCGAAGTGGCAGATTCTCTTATTGCATATCCATTCGAATCGCTTGACCAGGCGAACTCCAAAGCCGAACCAAACGACTTATTCCGCCAGGCAAGCGCGGTATAGATAATGTACTCACCATCGCCACAAACAACGACAAATCTGCCATTGGGAGAATGCTGCAGCATCGACGGATAGACCTCGCATGAACCAAGATCCCTTATTGGCAATGCCAGTTTCTCGCCATCGCCTTGCTCCATGGAGTCTTTTATAATCGTGGATTGTATTTCCATATGGCGAGCCCAAATCACTTTTCCAGAAGCATCCATACTGACTGCAGGCTCTTCCCTGCCAAGTTTGACAACCACAGTACCTTCATCGAAACCCATGGCAATTGCATTTGAAGCACGATCGCAAGTAACACACCATGCACGTTCTAGACCATATGACAGCGTCTGCTCAAGTCTATAGGTATTGGCATGCCAAATCTTCACCGTGCCGTCCTCAGACCCACTGATGATGATTGGCAGATTTGGATGATATGTTGCGAAGGAAACATTAGACGTATGTCCTTCTAGTGTCTGAATACAATGTTTCGTCTGATAGTCCCATATCTTTACTGTTCGGTCATCAGAGGTTGTGACTAGGTAGGGTCTATCCGAGGCAGGATAGTAATCCACATAATTTACTCCTTTCTGGTCGTGTGCTTCTAATGTGAAGTTAGGGGTAGAGTTTCCGAAGCTCCAAATTTTAACCGTTCTATCTAGACAAGCGCTGGCGAAAGTGTTCGTGTCCTTTGGGTTTATGGAAAGCGCCATGACATAATATAAGTGACCTTCAAAAACTTGCTGGCATTGCCAGCCTTTTTCCCAATTCCATAATTTGATGGATGTGTCATCTCCGGCACTAAGAACAAACGGCTGTGTTGGGTGAACTACCAAACAGCGAATGTAATCTGGATGAGCTTCGAAAGATATGATTCTCTCCGTAGTATTGTAATTGTGAACTCGAATTTGATAGTCGTCAGCACCAGTGACAATCCAGTTCTTTCGCGCTATAAACCTACCTGCTCTTACTGGTACTGTAGTCAGATCGAGTGTTTTCACAAGACTCTGAGTCTCCCAAGACCAAATATTGATGCTACCGGAATAGAGAGTCGCAAGGACCCACGGTTCCGTCGGGTGGAAGTCAATGCCCTTCACACGATCGCTGCGTGCAAACAGCTTCCTCTTGATGTCTAGGCGCATGATGACTGTACCCGCTCCCTAGGCAATCTCGTGACCCAACTGCTTGAAGATAGGCGTTTGCGCTTTTATAAACACGTGACGAGTTTTACAGTCCTCATATGGCTGGAGAATGAAAAGCACATCTGGATCGACCCTATTATAGCGATGTCGCCAGTCCCCTACTTCTGCATATGTTTTGAGTTGGCTTTGATTCTCACGGAGGAACTTGAGAAATTTGAACGAAGAAAGTTCGACAATTCTGTAATCATCCCTAGCATCTCAATCCATCAGTCTACGTGGCAAGAGACAAAAAAGATTCACATACTACACCCAGAATACCCTGGAGGAGAGGATCGAGGGATTCTTAAATGCAGACGATGTGGGCTCGACATTGCCTACGAAGTGGAGTCGTCCAAAGACTTTCTTTATATACTTCCAGACGGGCTGCAATTGCTGTCATCATAAATTCGTTTTATATGTACAAGACTCGACCATATGGGCCGCTGAGCACAATCAAAATATACTATGTTCCTATCCATTTACTAACCTGGAAAAATTCAAAAATTCGGCTCTATAATTAGTGAATCATAAAACGAAAACCAACAGTCTTGTTCACGTCGACTTGCAGTAAGTCTCTGGCTTGCCGTCTCTTAAGGTTCCCGCCGTTGCGCATGAGTTCGCGGAAAAGGGTTTCTTTGATTGCGAGATAAGGTTTGGGGTAGATGCATAGCTGTGAGCATAATGTCTGTTCTGCGGGAGTCAAGAGATGGGCGTCTGATGCATGGCTGATATCAAGAGGGTAGGGATTGCGCTTGTAAGGTTTCCCAGGCAGATCTGCTGGATCTATGACAACTTTCGGCTTCATCGTAATTGGTACTGGTATAGACACTGAAGTCGCTAGAGATAATCTCATCATAGACGCTCGCTGCGATTTCTCTCTTTCATACATGTCTCCAGCCTCAATGGAAGTTACTCCCATTTTTCGCCATTCTTGAAGCTGGAAGATTTCTCGGCGTAGTCTCCATTCCTGCAGTAATCCATTCACAAAATCTTCAAAGTCACGGTTTGGCATCAGACGTGCAAATGGCTTGGCTTTGTTGACCAGCTCTCGCTCTTCTCTCGATCTCCTCTTCTCAATTCCTTGATTCCGTCGATAATCGACTAGATTGTGTTCAAACATGACACGTTTCCGATCTGCTCGTACCGTCAGTCGAGAGTTGTAAATATCAAGAATTATCAACTTCAGCTCATTTTCCGCCAGATCATCATCAAACCCAAACTGCAAGTCCTTGACGGATAACTCAGCATCGTTCTCGTACTCGATGTCAAAGTCAAGCCGTCCAGGGAGGTAACCAGCTATCTCATGACAGGCTGGATTGGAGACCAAAGGTTTACCAACAATTCCTGTACTGAGCGGGTTAACCTCTTCAATCCGTTGCCTCTTTCGATTAACCCGTTCCTCTACACCTTCAAATTTCCTCTTCATATTCGGCAAAGGAAAATGATCATCAAGTATATAGGTCTGGAGATAGTGCTGCTCGACATCCCTTTTCGTCCTGCCCAAGCTAGAAGCCACATCGGCCCAGTTCCCTAAGCCGTAGGCCTCGAGACCGTCGATCAATGCCAATTCTTCATCGGCGCCCCAGTCACCGTCGAAAATCGGATACTGACAGACCTCAATGATCTTGTATGGATGATTAGACTTGTGAGCCTGTGTAGCTTCCCCAGTCGTAAAACATTGCACGCATAGATCATACTCATGGCATTTCTCAGAAGCGCAACGAATCCTCACTGTATTGGTGACATCGCGCGAGCACACATCGCAGTGAAAGCGCGTAGTCCCCGCGCTGCTACTACCCGGTAGCGACGGCCCACCCGACGGCTTGCGGTGCGACACCGTCATTGGTCGTCGTTGGGGCCTTTGATGGGCTCTCCTTTTTAAAGGCGCTTTCAGACTCACGTATATATGTGAGAAGAGGGATTCTAGGGCGTCGAGCTACTGTTCTATGCTACATGCGGCCAAGTTGTTTCATGAAATGCAGGAAAAGCCAACCCCCTTTTGTGGTGGTTGAGCAATTCCCACGTTTGGTGGGAGAGTAGGGGCAGGGCAGTTGCAGTATAAACCCCACCACCCCTCATCCTTACACACACACATACACACGTAAGGCGTGTCTCTTGTCTGCGAGACCCCTTTTGATGTCTTGGAACCTCACAAAGAGGCTCAAGGAAACGCATCTGGGGTCGGGCAAGGAGTCGAGGTCCTCGTCAACGGCTACTATCACTCCCAGCACTGCACATTCCAGTGGGATACCGTCATCGCGAACAAAGGAAGCGACCAGAAATGCAAAGCCGAATGGCACCAGCCCATCAAAGACGTCGTTTCTGACCGTTAACTTAGTGGAAGCTAGTGGACTCAAGTCTCCTTCCGATCGAAGTATTGCTGAGGAGGCAGACGACATCATCGACCCCCGTTGGAATGCACTACCCCGGGATCATGACGCTGGAAACTCCAACGGCTCAACGAAGTCGAGAAAAATGCAGCATCGACTACCCTACGCACTTCTTGAATTTGACAAAAACCAAGTTGTTATAGATGCTGTCCGTGGCAGCTGCTCAAACCCTTCATTTGGATATACGACCAATTTTGACGTATCTGGCCGTACGGATGAAGTGAGTGTGAGCTTCTTTCTTCGTGGTGCAGATAACACCGGGGATACATTCCTCGGTGGAACTAAGGTTGACGCAGAAGCTAAACTTGAAGAATATCATCTTACTGGTGGTCCGGGTACTGTCAGGATCGGATGTGGTCTAAAGTCCAGCAGATCAGCTCCTGTGTCTATTGAAGCCTTTGACCTCTTAAAGGTCGTCGGTAAGGGAAGTTTTGGTAAAGTTATGCAAGTTCGCAAAAGGGACACATCAAGAATATACGCACTCAAAACCATACGCAAAGCACACATCGTATCAAGGTCGGAAGTCAATCATACACTGGCCGAAAGGACTGTTCTTGCACAAATTGACAACCCTTTCATTGTTCCCCTGAAATTTTCATTCCAATCTCCCGAAAAACTATATTTGGTTCTGGCTTTTGTCAATGGAGGAGAGCTATTTCACCATTTGCAACGAGAAGGCAGGTTCTCTTTAGAAAGGTCCAGGTTTTATATTGCAGAGCTTCTCATTGCGCTTGAGAGTTTACACGGGTTCAACGTCATATACCGCGACCTGAAGCCTGAAAACATTCTCCTTGACTACAGCGGTCATATTGCTTTATGTGACTTTGGCCTCTGCAAACTCAATATGGCGGAGCAGGACAAGACAAATACCTTCTGCGGCACGCCAGAATATCTGGCGCCAGAACTCCTATACGGCAAGGGATACACGAAAGCTGTGGATTGGTGGACGCTGGGCGTCCTTCTTTACGAAATGCTGACTGGGTTGCCTCCCTTTTATGACGAAAATACTCATGAAATGTATCGTAAGATACTTCACGATCCGTTACGGTTCCCAGAAGATATTGATCGGAATGCGAAGTCTCTTCTTGTAGGGCTCCTGGATAGAGATTCAAGGAAGCGGCTCGGCGACAAAGGACCCGCAGAAATTAAAGCGCACCCTTTCTTCTCGACTGTTGACTGGAAGAAACTCGCTCTCAAGAAAATTCGACCACCTTTCAAGCCCTCTGTAGAGTCTGCCGTGGACACGAGTAACTTTGACAAGGAATTTACGAACGAAATGCCGACTGACTCCGTGGTAGATGACGCGTTCCTCTCGCAATCTGTTCAAAACCAGTTTACGGGATGGAGTTACCAAGGTCAGTCTCAAATGCGTGGGGATATTACATGATGGAAGGGGCAATCAAGGTGTCCGAAGCATACCCGTGTCGAAATAAATTTATAGCATGTCACATGGCCAACTCAGAACTCAAACATCTCCTAGAGCTGCTTTTGCAGCTCCCAGAAATCAGTGTCGTAGTCTTCCGTAAGACTTGGGTCTTTTCCGTACTTCTCCTGCCACTGTGAGAAGCCTCCCGAGAGTACATAGACGTCTTGTTCATCACCACCACCCGTCAAAGTTTTAGCTTCATTATAGATCCTGGCAGCTTTTGGGCCGCGTATTTGAGACAGAGAACAATGAAAGACAACTCGTTTCGTTCGTTTGTTATCGGATATTACTCGTTCGAGATTCGCAGCAAAGTCTCTGGAAGGAATATGCTGAGAACCAGAAATATGTCCTCCTATATCTGACTTAGCTTGGCAAAAGTCCATGCACGCTTACAATCGTCATCTCTTACGTCGACTACACAAACGGACTCGCCATTTCTTATCCATTTCGCCAAGTCCTCGTTTGATACGTAGTTCATTATTTACAATCTACCCGTACTCTATCAATTTCTTTATCATTTTAAACTCCTCCGACTAATAGTCCCATTGTTATCCTCTATACTGCCGATCAAGGATGGTGGCCATGAGGCTTTTGTCCTTCTTGGTCCATGTCTTTCTATACTGTTTGCGGGTACCAGTGCGCACATCCTGAGCGAGACTAAATTTCCAAGCCGCAGTACGCATCTCCTCAAAGTTTTCGGTTTTCAGCACCACCCTCCTCGCTAACCTGTCCGTCTGCATGGCCAGTTTCTGGAGATAATATACCTTTGCGAGAGGAACATATAGCGTCAATGGCACAGCGCCGGCGTCAACCAAAACGAAGAAGTCGGTCATTGCAGTTATTTGCTTCATGGACAGTCTCTGTTCCTTGGATCGGATAGTGCTATACAGTGTTTGGCAGGTCGCTGATAGAGCGACGAGCGAACCGGAGTCGCATTCCTCCAAAATGAGAGTCAAGACATCCTCACCAACATCAGTCAGCCACGACATGCCTTTCTAATAGAATAGCGTCTCGTACTCTGCTCACTCGGCCTATTTTCAAACGCTCTTCGGGATTCATTAGGTTTCCCCATTCGAAGAATTGTCGTTCATCGGAAAGAAAATGGTCGCCGCTTTCGGAATCCTGCTGCCGAGTGAAGCAAAGATCTTCGTCACGATACCACGTGTACAATTTGCTTCCTTATTAGCCAAATACTGGACTCGACTTTTAAAGTAGCGAAATGCAGATCGTATAGAACAGTCGAGGCGTAAAGAGAGGGCGATGGTTTGATGTCCACATATCGCTACTTCTTGGTAAATCTCCACCTTCTTGTAAAGGCCAGAATCTAGACTCAGGAGGTAGTCATAAACTCATGCTTAAAAAGAAAAGCCTATCGGCGTTCAAAGGGCTGAACCGAGATTTGAACTCGGGACCACTTGCATGCATGATTGAGTACGTCAATCGGAATTAACCCGAAGCAAGTATGCTACCACTGCACCATCCAGCCAACAACAAAATTTAAAGCTTATGTGTTATATAATCATGTGGAAAATTCATGTGATCGTGATTTTAAGCAATTTCCACCATCTGACACTCGTATCCATGTGACATGTGATTGGATGCTTCGAACGACGATGAGAACATGCTCAAGACGATATTCCAATGGGCCCATAAGGGACCGCATTTTAATTGACGACTTGCGGCTAAAAACCGTTGTTGGTGAAGATGTTTGGCATAAGCAGAAAGTGCAGCCTGTCAGCTTGACTGTATCACTGGGCACTACTGTTGCGCTTGCTGGAGCTACAGAGAACCTCGCATACTCCTTGAATTACGGTACGATGACAAAGGAAATAACTAAATACGTTGAGGGAAATGTATTCAAAGGTCTCTACTCACTCGCCAATGGTGTTGCTTCTGTAGTATTAGGAGAAACCTGCCACGGAAGACATGTTTCGATCTCAGTGGAGAAACCGAGTTCTCTCCTGCGTGCCCGATCATGTGGCATACATATCCGTAGAAACCTCAATGAGGCCGGACGTGATGATGACGATGTATTCATCTCTCGCATTCACTTGATTACGATAATAGGTGTCAATCCATGGGAGCGCAATGAGAAACAAGAGGTCTTAGTCGACATTATCATACACGGGTCACCGTTGACTGCAGATGATGATACAAGATTGCGCGCTCTAGCAAATTTGGTTTCTGCCTATGTGGAGGAATCGTCCTTCCAAACCATAGAAGCTCTGGTTACTTCCATCGCTAGAAAACTCTGCGTGGAAGAAGCTTTGCCAGGAGTCACGGTCACGGCCAGGAAACCGAGTGCTCTTACGCATGCTGATAGTGCAGGTGTGCGGATTACCAGACACAGGCATATGTATGGCCTGCAAAATGGGCAACTAAAACGCAATACTGCATGTTACATTGGCCTCGGTAGCAACCTAGGTGACCGGTTCTCTAATATTTGCAAGGCTATACGAATGATGAACCATCAGAATATCAAAGTCAAGAAAACATCCTCCCTGTACGAATCAGCGCCCATGTATTATAACGACCAACCGAAGTTTCTCAATGCTGTTTGTGAAGTTGAGACTAAAAAATCTCCTCGTGATCTTCTCAGTAGCCTCCAAGCAATTGAGGTGGCTCTAGATCGTGTCAAGGTAATTGAGAAGGGACCACGTTCTATCGACTTGGATATTATACTCTACACTGATACTATCATAAACGACCATGACTTAAGTATTCCACATATCGGTCTTTTGGATCGACCATTTGTACTTCAGCCGTTGTGCGACATTGCCGGGGATCTGTGCCACCCCAGTACTTCCATGACATTCGACTCGCATCTAAAGTCAATGCATGTGGATGAATTAACCGTACAAGTTCCGCAGCTGTCTAATCAAAGTGCAACTCTCATCATGGCAATCTATAATGCTACGCCAGATTCCTTCTCAGACGGAGGTATAAATCGCTCTGAGGCTGTTGTTGATGATGCCAAGAGACTAATCAACGATGGTGCTTCCATTCTGGATATCGGGGGCCAATCGACACGTCCTGGAGCCCTAGAGATCAGCGAGCAAGAAGAATTGTCGCGCGTGCTTCCCGTCATCGCGAAAATACGGGAAGCACATATAAATATCTTAATAAGTGTTGATACATACCGTGCAGAGGTTGCCCGACAAGCTGTGCTCGCTGGAGCTAATATAATAAATGATGTTAGTGCGGGCCAATTCGACGACAAAATGCTACTAACAGCTGCCGAACTCGACGTCCCGATCATACTGATGCATACGCGTGGCACTCCAATGAACATGAAGGGAAAGGCATGGTATAAGGATGTTATTAGCGAAGTCGGTGCTGAACTTGAAGATCGTGTAGAAGCAGCACTGACAGCGGGAGTGAAGCGATGGAACATAATCGTTGATCCTGGACTAGGGTTTGCCAAAACACTCGCTCACAATATTGCAATCATAAAAAAGCTCGGAGAGCTGCGCCAGAGAACGAAACTCGCTGGATTACCTTGGCTTCTGGGGCCCAGTCGAAAGGCGTTTACGGGAACGCTCAGTGGCGTAAGTGAAGCTAATTCTCGGCAATTCGGGACAGCTGGTGCTGTTGCGGCTTGCATTGCAGCTGGTGCAGAAATTTTGCGTGTACATGACGTCAAGGAGATGACCCAAGTGGCGAAAGTCAGCGATGCTATTTGGAAGATCAGTGATGAACCATAATCCTTCCGACAAAATAATGAGCAGACTGGTTGTGGATTGAACCAAGACGCGTGCGAAAGAAACACAGTAAAGAAAGTAGTTAGAAAGTAGAGTATTCTTAGCCGTCGTGGACTATTTCTTTTGTCTATGAAAAAGACTTTTGGAGCCCTTATTCAACCCCGAAATCGACACGACGCAACAATGATCCCACCACCCTGGAGACAACAACGTGGGACCACAGCATCCCCAGCTTATATACCAGTCGCAGTCCCTAGCATTTATCAGGCCCAGATTTTTACAGAAGCAGCACCTCTCAGATATCCAGTATACGACTCTCCCCCTTATGGACAACTGAAGCGCAAGCAGCCCCAAGTCCAGAAAACGACCTACGAGCCCTACGTTGCTGTTAGTGCGCCTCCGCAGATAATAGCCGAAGAAGCGGAGGAGTTAGAGTCGGTGGCCGCAGGTCATCAGAATTCTGATTCTTTGCGTGCAAAGAGGGCAAGGCGGTTTGCGCAACCACAGACTCTGAGCCCACCTCCGCTATCACAATACTCCTCCACCTCTTTGGACCCGAATGTCGTGGACTGGGACTCCTCCACTGTGGTGGGTTATTCAACAGCTCTTGAGAAAAGGTACTTCCGCCTAACCTCTGCCCCAGACCCTTCTACAGTTCGTCCGTTACGTGTGCTCGAGCAGACATTTGAACTTTTAAAACGCAAGTGGAAGCAAGAGCAAAATTACTCGTATATCTGTGATCAGTTTAAATCACTTCGGCAAGATCTGACTGTACAGCGTATAAAAAATAACTTCGTGGTGACAGTATATGAAACGCACGCACGCATTGCCTTGGAAAAAGGAGATTTTGGCGAATTTAACCAGTGTGCTACTCAGCTCGAATCGTTATATGCCCTAAGACTAGGCGGTCATCCAAACGAATTTCTAGCCTATCGTATTCTTTATCTACTTCATACTGCAAACAAAACAGACATGAATGACGTCTTACTAAGCGTGACGGCGAAGGACACGCATGATCCCATGGTGAGTCATGCCATGAAAGTTCGTAAGGCTCTCATGAGTGGTAACTATTATTCGTTGTCTAAGCTATACGATAACGCTCCAAATATGAGTGCGTATCTAATGGACAGATTTATGAAACGTGAAAGGATTACGGCTTTAACAATTATGTGCAAGGCGTACCGCCCCACTGTTTCTCTGCCTTTTGTTGTTTCGCAACTTGGGTTTGAGACGGCAGAAGAGTGCAAGGAGTTCTTTACTTCTTTGAATGCGAATAGCTTATTGGATCACAATGAGCAATTGTTGACGCAGACAGCATTGCCATTCTTTGAGCGGCTTCGACGAGACACATTCCCCGCCGCGGAGGTCAATGGGCTCCTTTAGATCGAGCATCGTTGGCGGTGGTCGACCTCTTCCGTCGTCAAGAACCACAACAATTTACGTTTGAGCGAGTTTCTTTATATTTTGCCATGGTCATTCTTGCACTGCGTAGAAGGCCTCTTTCATTGATCTTCAGTGAAGGCTAGTTGGCGTTTGAGGTGGAAGACGAGGGCAGGAATCCCGTAGAGCAATTTCGAGACTACCAGCACTACAAGTGTTGAGCCGAGGCTAGCCACCAAGTTGTCTCGACCGTCGATCTTGGCCGGACTGTTTAGGATATGTATTGAACGAGAGCCCTCTACATACTTTTGTCCATTTGTAGTTTTTCTGAATTAGGTTTGAGGAAAAGTAAACTTCAGCGACCAGTCGAGACAAAGGAAAAAAGAATAAGCGCCTCGTCAAAGCCGAAAAAGAACGCGCGATCGAGAATTGCGAAAAAGGCTCGCATTGGGAAGAAGCTGAAACACACCCACAGTCTTTGCATAATTACGCTGTCGCGCTTCCTTTCTCCATTGTTTCAGAAAGTGCGGCTGATCCATTGGAAAGCGCTGTCGAGGTAAATGCGAAACTCCTTTAAAGGCCTCCGCAGATCGCTCAAGGGCGAGAAGGATGGGAATAAGAATGCCACTGTTTCCGTTGGCGCAGTCGAGCACACCATGCTCTCTCAAAAGCCTCCTATGACGATCATACCACCCAAAAAGGTAATCAGGGCGCTGCATGACTACGCACCCCGATCAGACTCTGAGTTGGGCTTCCGGAAGGGTGACTTTTTTCATGTCATTGGAAATGAAGACGACACAGAGTGGTATGAAGCATGCAACCCATCAACGAATATCAGAGGCCTCGTGCCCGTGACCTTTTTCCAGGTCCTCCATAAGAGCGAGACAGGGTCGAGCGAAGGAAGGAGCCGGGAAAGTTCTTATGGTAGTGTGCCATCTACGAGTCGGAGAGTGAGTGATAACAAGAATGGTCTCCTATATGGGGTGGTACAGTACGATTTCAAAGCAGAAAGGCAAGACGAACTTGAAGCTAAAAGGGGGGAATCTATCATAATTATCGCACGGTCTAACCATGAATGGTTCGTGGCAAAACCTATAGAAAGGCTAGGCGGACCTGGTCTAATTCCGATTTCCTACATTGAACTGCGTGACATGGCTACTGGGCAGGCTATTCTTGATCCAGAGGAATCTTTAGCCAAAGCAGCAGTTCCAAGGGTCGACGAGTGGAAAAAAAGTGCGATGGACTACAAGGCGAGTAGTATTCCTTTGGGGAAATTTGAGTCGGAATCACAACCAAGTAGCACTCAGACGACGAGGCTGAGTATGAACGATCGATATAGCAACGGCACTCGAGTCTCTTCGTATCAGAAGGGCCGCTCAACTTCCTCCCAACAATCAGCGCGGAAGGGCTTTATTGCTGTGGTTAGTGCATCTATTGAATCGTATGGATTCGATGATGACCGGTATTGGTATCTCCTGAAAGGGGAGATGGAAGATGGCCGACATCGGAACTTATGCCGATACTACGAGGACTTTTACGATTGTCAAATCGCTCTACTGGATGAGTTTCCGGATGAGGCTGGGCGAAACGGAGCCGAAAGATCGTTGCCGTTCATGCCGGGCCCCTTGACATATGTCAATGATTCAATCTCTATGCAGCGACGGGCGAATCTGGACGAGTATATTCACGCCCTCATTCGAATGCCACACAATATATCCCGGAGCGACTTAGTCAAACAATTATTTTTGCCACGGGATGGTGACGTGGAATCTACACATACGACTACTCAACTACCGCAGCCTCCTCGTCTATCGAAGGGAAGAGCGGTGAGTTCTCAAAGATCTAATAGCTTTGCGAGAAATGCGGCCAACATACGACCGAGTATTTCGCTCAATGAATCCAGGGCTGCGGCTTTACAGGGCAGGCAAATAGGGCGGAGCAGCTCTTCGCAGCATGAAGCCCCTCCAATGACTCGTACTGGCACCAGTATGACCAACGATTCAACCTCATCTGCACTTGGAAATAACGGCAGTAATCCCGCGTTTATAAAGATCAAAGTATTTTATCAGGACGACCTGATAGCTCTTCGTCTGCCAAAGGACGTTACCTATGATCAACTAACCGACAAGCTGCATGAGAGGATTGGTTCAAGGTATACAAGTCTTAAATACAAAGACGAGATAAATGGCAATTACGCGGATTTGCGGGACGAAGCGGATCTGATAAAGGCACTCGATCGGTATTCCAAACTGATTCTTTACGCCCAATGATGATGAACCATACAACTGGGAGGGTTAGGTCGGGAGCAAGGAGCTTGAAGGTCTGGTCTGTTTTGGGGTGTATCATATGTGAATCCGTTAATCCTCTTGGAGTCGTGCTTCTCGAACCTTCCTCCTTCCCCAACCAACTTAAATATGCGGGACGCGCAATCACGCGCAATGGCGACCGCAACCAAAGATACAAGCGAACTCGGGGGTATAGGAAAGCACTGCACCTTCTGCAGGAGGCTTGATTTTCTGCCTTTCACATGCGGGCAGTGCAACGAGGTCTTTTGCCTTGATCATCGTGCGCTATTTGCGCATTCATGTAAGGAAACCTCGTCAGCTCCTGGACCCGACAAGCCGCCAGCAAAGGCACCCCGGGATACCAAAATCTATCAGACATGTCACAGAGACGACTGTGACCAGAAGATCAGCTCGGCTGGAGAGCTTGGTACGAAACCAAGAGTGACGTGTCCCAAATGTCATCGAGCATTTTGTCTGTCGCATCGTCTGGACCATATATGCACGCCTCCTCTACTAGATGGTTCTCACAAGAAAGACGCCTCCTCCACCTCCTCGGCCTCGAATGCTCTCGCAAAACTCAAATCATGGGCAAAGAAAAAGAGTGAGAGCAGGACCCCGAGCACATCCAAGTATGTGGAAATCGCCAACCTCAAGAAAACATGTAAAGGAGATTCCGTTATCCCTCTGGCCAACAGAGTGTATCTTCATATAGAAGATGCAGAAGGTGGTGGGAAGGGGGCGTTCTTCTACTCATGCGAATGGAGTGTCGGGAAAATCCTCGACCGTATATGTCGTGACTTGAGCCTGCGAAACATGAACAATATCAGTGACTCGGACGAAAAAAAACTGCGTGTGTTTCACGTGGATGCCGGTAGAGTCCTCTCCTTCACGGACAGTCTCAAACAATGCGGTGTCAAGAATGGTGACACGCTCGCCGTAGTGCGCGGTCTGCATATGTAAATTCCAAAATTAAATATGTACAATAGTAGAAACTGAATCACGAGGTGATTGATTTGATGTACTGTGCGTAGCCCCATGCAGAATGCTCCTCGAGCTTTGCGAGATGACGCACCTCGAGGTCGGGACGTTGATGGACAAGTCGACGGATATCCTGTCGGGTCACCTCGTCGCACCCAGTAATATCCACCGAACGAAGACTTTCATTGAGATGAATAAAGGAATCTATCCACCCGGAATGAATATAGTGCAATTGCCGCAGATCCAACTGAACAATAGTTTTGGGCGACGTGGAGACGAGAAATCGACGTACTCCTTTCGCTGATAGATTGAAGCAGGCAGCAAGTGAAAGAGACTTGAGACAGTTACTTGCAGAAATGCATTCTAGAGATAGATCGTTGATAGGGGTAAATGCGAGGTCGAGAGTGGAGAGAGTGGAAGCATGATGGCCCAGGAGGCAGGCAACCACTCGATCAATGATGTGCGATCGTTGTAGGCTGACTTCGAGAAGAGATGTATTGGGGTGGGTGAAATATTGGATGAGTGTTTCGCAATCCAAGTGCCTTAGACCGTGCAGTGAGAGTTGTTGCAGGGATTGAGTTTCCTGAAAGAGGAAAGGCAGCGAGGCAAAGGGTGTTTGCTGAATAGATAGTGAAGTCGCCAGTCTCAGGCGTCGGCGTAGGGACTCGTGTGACTTGCGTGCGGCCATGGAAGCTATCGCGCCGTCTGCACCATCCAAACACAAGTGCAACCACAGACGGTCATTTTCCGCAACACTCTTCCATAGCCTGCATACTCTAAAACACCGGGCTAGATCCTCTTGTTGCAGGAATGAGAGGACTTGCCGCGTGAGCTCCACCGGCAGACCATTCATCAAGTCGATTGCTTTGTTTGTTGTCGCCGGTTGTCCGGTTGCTCCGCCGCAGATCGAGGTGTCACGTGGGGAAGATCTGAGATAAATTTGACACCTTCAAGTATCCTGCGGCTCATCGAGTTGCCGTCGGTCTCAAAAGACTTGGCTCGGCTGAATGGCTGGGCAATGCTGCACGGTAACATGGTATTACTTGGGGTCAGTCGTCGTGCTTCACCGACACTTTGTTGCCGCAGTGTTAGACAGATTGCACGGCAATGTTTCTTGGCCGATTGCAGCCGAGCGACGGGAGCTCGGGGCTGGATTGTTTGGGCGAAGAGGTAGTTTGCTCCGGTTGATGGCTGTAGGGTTCGTCGATGGCTCGATCATCCCCTTCAAAAATCGACCATCGACTGGAGACCGGCTCTACGACGAGGGCTTCTACAATTACAAGTGAAAGCGACATGGCATCAATTTGACGGCCATTTGAATTTAATTGCCAAATACGGGCTTTCCATTGTGGCACACAGGGATCTAGACATGACGCACACGTCTGGAAGGCAATGCCATATTCGTGGCCCTGGAGGAAGGCAGATTTCTTTTCGGATGGCGAAGTCATCCTAGGCGATAGCGCCTACCCTCTTTCTCCTTCCTGCATGGTGCCCTACAAAGGACCATGCAGGGCAATTAAGCGTGGAGATAAGGTGCCAGGTGCTTTAACGTCACTCTGAGATAAGAGTCAAGGTTGAGCACACTTTCGGTAATCTTAAGAATTGCTTCCCGAGTTGCAGAGCTGCCGGCACAACGCGTTCATCGAATGGCAAGACGGGCGTTTCCCCGAGCCAGATGAACTCCCATTTGTGGAGACGCCTTGGCTGCCGATCAGGCAGGAGTTGGCGCGGATGGAGAAGTGAACCCTGTTACGGAAAACCCAACAGAAAACTGGCTTCCGCTGCTATGAGAAACGTTCTGGCGCTTCGCAGATACCACGAGGACAATACTGGGCTGTAGCACGCATCAATCTACAATATAATCTTCCCTCCACGTACAGGACCTCAGTCCCGTGGAAGCGCCAACAAGTCGAGGATTTTCCCTTTCGAGAAACCGAGCTCTTTATACATAGTATACCTTGCTATCTCCGCGGCTTGCTGAGATGCTTTGATGTCGCCTCCGAGCTTCGTTCTCTCCAGCTCTATGCGTTCAGTAGCAACTTTGTTTCTCATCGCCTCCACCTGGAGCTGGTCCTCCGACGACTTCTCAGTAAAGGTTTTGATAATACTGTCGGTCTTTATCTTCTTTTTCTTCCTTTTTCCCGAAAGCAGGAGGAGGAGGGGTTGCGGCAGTCGGAGGGGGAAGGGAAGCAACGGGGCTAGTTGTGAGGTTAGTCGATGCGCCGGCAGAGAACGGCGGTTTCCTGCTGACCTGTAGGTAACAGTGGGCTTTCCAAGTCGTCTGAACCAGGCTCTTCTGATGACGCATCATTGTCAGACACAGCCTCTGGAAACTCGGCGGGGATGGCTTCACGCGTGTCCACAATCTCGCTATCCCTACCATAAGTGGAGCCCAGGATGGGCTCCAATTGCTTAAAATAGGGGCAGGTGTTTAGCACCTGATCCTCGAGATTGCGGGCCTGGGTGTCCCCTGACCCAGTACGGTTCACAAGCCGGTTTGCCTCGCTAAGAGAACTTTTGAGACGACCAATCTGATTTCTTATGCAAAGTTGGCCACTAGCTATGTCACGACCAACTTTGTTTCGATTTCCCTGCAAAACTGACTTTTATTATAGTGCATTTTGTGTTGGTCTTTTGCAAAAGGTCAATCAGTTTATTAACCATATCTGGTTCGTTCGCCCATCGGAAGTAACCCTTCCTTTGATGGGGATTTCGTTTTGCAGGCATGGTGGAGTTGTGGACGTGACTAACTCAAAGGCTTATAACAGAAGGGACAAGACTAACGTCAGGGCTTCGGACCTAGGGTTGCAGAAAGAACGCTCCCGATGAGGATCCAAGCACTGCTCGTCTGATCCGTATGCTTATGTGATCCCTCTGCTCATCCAAAAGATCTGACCAATCAAAAACAAAATTTCTGCGAGGAATTTGACATATTGCCAAATCGGGCCTTTTGCAGGTGAAATTTTGGTGGCTATAAATTTGCTCTTCATTTCCGTGGAACTCTAATTATAGCGGATTTATAATAATAGGGGGCGTCAAAAAGGCTATTTTCCTACATCGCTAGATCTACTATAATTCGCTATAAATTAGAGTTTCAAGAAAAATGGATCAACAATATAGCCACCAAAACTCCATGACAGATCGCCTTAATTTGGCAACTTGCTAAATTCTTCGCAGAAATCATTGATCTTGTATTGGCCAAATGGATCAGGCGAGCACTTGCTTCGATCCCATTTTGGATCCCATTTGAGAGTTGGTTTCATGTAGCCCTAGGTCAAAAGCCCTCTGCCCTGTTGTTAGTCTAGATTGAACCCTGAGGTCAGTCCCGTCCACAATCCACCACAACTCCAACATGCCACCAAAGCGAAAACAACAACAAAGGAAGCACTATTTTCGGTGGTTCAACTCACCGGATATGGTTGGCAAATTAATCGATCTATGGGCGAAGGACCCGGAAAAGATGCTGTTTAATAAGGCGAGCTTTTGTCGAGAGATAGAGACAAAGATCGTGACACACCCCGGCGATGTGGACAGCGGAGCTATTTGCGTAAAGAATCAGGTCGAGTATCTGAAGACAACCTACCGTCAGGCCAAAGAGTGGCGGGACCGCACAGGAGCAGGCAATACTTCTGAGCATAACTTGGAATGCCAGCTTCTAGCTGCCTGTCCACACTATTATAAGTTGGAGCCGATCTTGGACTCCACTTATGGTAGGGAGAACGAGGTTGTCAGTACAGGTGATTCTTTCCCAGCGGAAATTCCGGAGGCCGATGAAGGCGATGAAGGCGATGAAGGCGTTGAGACCCTGCCAGAAGACGAAGCAGTCGGGGACGATGAAGGCGATGAAGGCAATGAAGGCGTTGAGACCCTGCCAGAAGACGAAGCAGTCGGGGACGATGAGAGCTCCCAATCTCCCGTTATGGCGCCCCAAGCCGAACCTCCAGTCAAGAAGTCAAAGAAGAAGAAATTCAAATCTGATGGCATTATCGAGAGCATTGTGGAGAGAACCTCGGAAAGCCGTCTGCAGCGAGAGTGTATGAAACAAGAGACTGAAACGGAACGTCTGAAGTTGCGTGGGCAAAGACAGGATACTGAGGCGCGTAAGGCCAACGCTGATATCGAAGCGGCGAGACA